>Ga0181559_10004822_pt1 | contig 13009 bp, 11 predicted proteins | sample 011ome_21_FD_133752 | JGI IMG/M metagenome (GOLD analysis project Ga0181559, IMG submission 133752) | Coastal salt marsh microbial communities from the Groves Creek Marsh, Skidaway Island, Georgia - 011508AT metaG (megahit assembly) | ecosystem: Environmental > Aquatic > Marine > Intertidal...
AACCACGCGGTTCTCTCTTCGAACTATTCCATATATCCTCAATGTTCACATTTGGGGAAAAAGACATAGATGGATACGTTACTTTTTTTACCCCAGGTGGAGGAACGCTCGTGTTCTCTTTCAATAATCGTGCGTCGTTGCCGTCGTCGTCGTCATCTATCTCTTCCTCCTTGCTCTCGTCTTCATATTTCTTTATTTTCGAAGAGCTCGTCACTTTCTTCCTCTTCATCTTCTCCTTTTCATCAGCGGGTGGAAGATGTGGGAGAGGTTTTGCTCTCATAACAGGCTTCGTAGTAACCCCATCCAGTGCCGATACGCGGCTCGGTTTCAAATTTTCGTCCAGGATTCGTGGGACTCCGTTTTCTTTGCTCGGTGCGAAGAGTCGATGAGAACCGAGGAAGCGCAAACCGCAAAGCGGGCCTAAATCTTCAGTTGCAGCCTGCGTGACCCATTTTTCGTCCTTTCTTTCGTCCTTTTGTTGTTTCTCCTTGCTATTATTACTACTATTATCATCTTTAAGACACATGATTTGAAGGATAGACTTTTCTACGACATCGCTTTCGCTGTTCACGCCATTTGAAGAAAAGGCGACAGACCTCCCGTCTTCACTCACCGAACAAGACTCCACATCAACGGAGTTGTTAAAATTTCCTCGCAACCGCTTTGCCACCGCGGTTTGTAAAAGTTCGACGGTCCAATCTGCATTTTTTACATCTCCTCCCGTTTTGAATGGTGTGCTTTTCCACACACGAAACGTTCCCTCGTTGCTTGATCCAACGAAAACTCTCGCGAAAGACAAAGACGAGTTGTAATACTTCAAAGAAACGCACGAAATCGGCGAAACTCCGTTATCGAGACGGCACGCCATTTTCAAGCGAATATTCTCCGAGTCAACAATCCAAATTCGAACGATACCATCACCACCACCCGACGCAACGAGAACATCCCCGTCTTTCTCCTCTTCCTCTCCTCCTATCTCTCTGACTACCGAAACGCACTTCACGCCGCCTTCTCCATCGTGTGCCCTTCGACACGATCCGATTTTTTTACCATCTTTGATGGTGTGCACGAATAAAGATCCATCCGTCGCTCCTGAAGCAACAACGTCGACTTTTGAATTCGTATTAACCGCCAGGCACGAAATGGGACTTTCGTGTTTCCCAAACAAGTACACTTGCGAAGGCGAGTGCACCGCTTTCGTCAACTCGGCGTAGAGAATATTTTTTGAGTTTCTCTGCGCGAATACGATCTGATTGTCATCTATGAACTCAAAATGCGCGATATCTCTCGCGTTCGCAACTCTTTTCTTCTTTCCGATTTTCTTTTCATCGTCGTCGTCGTCGTCATTGTCATTGTCAATTTGGAGTTGATATTTTCGCACCACAGAGCGGTCGTCAAAGTCGATTTTCGAAAATCGTAAAGTTCCTTTCAATCCTTCGCAGCTCACCAGGCAGGATGCGCTGTTTTCATCGCTACTAAACGGGTTCATCCGAGCTATTATCGATGATTTCGACGACGATGCGGTGCTGTTCCCCCTGTTGTCATGACTCCCCGATGAGTGGTCTCCTATTCTAGAGCGAAGATTTTCAAAACGTTTCGTGACCCGCTTGTTGTTTACGTTTTCCCCTCTCAAACCACTGGTGAATAACTCCTTCTCCTCTTTGGACGGCGCGTGCGCGAGAAGATGAAGTCGAATCGTCATTAATAGGACTTTTTCAAAATCGTTTTTATTCCACCGTGTCTCTGCGTGCGTTTTTGCGCTGCGTCGAGTTGAGTTGACTGACGACTCCACCAGTGTGAGGAGAAAAAAGACGCGCAACTGTCCCCCATTATTTTGAAAAAAATCATCTTGAAAACTTTAAAGAGTCAAACGCGCGTAAAAGTACGTCTGTACAAAACTCTAGTATTTTACAACGCTGCTATTCGCTCTAAATATACCACAACCTTTTCTCAATTCTTCTATTCCTTCTCAGTAGAAGGAGTACCGGCGGCTTTGAGAAGTAGTTTGTGTACCTCCATGTTCCCCGAACTCGCGAGCGTTTCTCGAGTGAATATATCGTACTCTTTACCCGAAAAGTCTGTAAAAATTCCACCAGCTTCGGCGACGAGTAAAGCACCCGCGGCAGTATCCCACGCGTTCAGAGATTCTTCTATGTAACACGATACTCTTCCACAAGCTACCCAGGCTAACATTATCGCCGCGCTACCAAGCATACGAATCGACCGGACGGGATATTTCGTCAAGTTAGTGGTCGTTTGGAGAAGAAACCGACTGCTCTCCTCGGTCGGAGCATATCCGGTAGCTACTAAACAATCGTCTATTTTCGAACAGTTATCGACGGATATCTTTTGTTCATCCATGAAAGCACCTCGACCTTTAATCGCGTAAAACGTTTCGCGACGAAACGGGTCATAAATGACAGCGACGATGACTTCTTTCGTTTTGAGAGAACACACGCCGATGCTGATGGCAGAAAGAGGCATGCCAGAGACAAAGTTGGTTGTTCCATCGATTGGATCTATCACCCACACGTAATTACCATTAGGGTCTTCTTCGCCGTCTTTGTTTATATTTTCCATTGGAATGAAAGCATCTCTGGTTGCTTTCGCGGCGGCATCTGCGCCTGGGGCGACGTCTTCTTCTCCAAGTATTCGGTGGTTAGGAAAGTTCGATTTGATTTTCGAGCAGATGATGTCTTGGACCTCTTTGTCGTATTTCGTTAACAAGTCTCTCGTGTTTACCTTGGTCTTGACGATATCTGCACCCTCGGAACCAAACTTACGCATTATGTAGCCACCTTCGTTGGCGGCTTTGATCGCGACTTCGAGAATTCTGTCCAGCTGAAACGTGGTGGGCGTCCACTCCTTCTTTTCTCCTCCTCCACTTGCAGCTGCTGCTCTCGGAAAAATCGGACGACGCGGAATTCCATTTTTATTCCATCTTTTTCTGAAGAGATCGTGGACTGAGTTTCTTTTCGAAGACGAGACGTACAAATCGCCTCCAGAGGATATCGCGGGTAGAAAGGAGCAAAAACGCGCTGCTGAGGACATGGTTTTCCTTTTTGTTCAATCGAAGAAGTGAGGAAAACGTCCAAGCAATTGCTTTGTTTTCTTTTCTCCTGCCTTCAAAATTAATAATTTAAAACTTTAATTTAATGTGCTATTACAGTTTCATTTAATCTCAAAACCTTTTCAATCGTGTGTCAAATAATATATTGATATTATTTAAAAAGAATGTATTTAAATTGGTAATCTGTATTACACTTTAGGAAAATTATTTATTATTTCCCGAAAATATTTCCTACAAACAATCAAAAATACAAAGATTTTTCCGAATGACTCATGGATTAATTTATTTTTATCCAATAATATTTATATGATTATATTAAATATGCAATAATAATGATTTATATTATACATTAAGTTCTTATATAAATTAACGAACTATTTTAAAAATATATAAATTAATTCCAATCCCGAAAAATGTGTAATGGATCAATGAAATATGTGAATATAGCTTAAATAATTTTATCTGCTGTGTTTGCACATTCAGAAGTCGGGATTATCGCATAAACCTAATAATTTTATTTCGAAAAGGAAGAGGTGACACGAGTTCATTTCCTCCCCTTTGTTCCTCCTTAGAATTACGCACGCTGATATGAGTGCCCTGAAAGCGGTCTTTTCCAGTCTTTTGGAAGGGAAGAGCGCGAAGAAGGGGAAGAAGGGGAAGGACAAGAAGAAGGATAAGAAGAAGAGCGATAAAAAGGAGAACAAAAGGAAGGAGAAGGAGAAGAAGGGCAAGGGGAAGGACAAAAAGGCGAGGAAGAAAGAGAAGCGGCGAATTGAAAACAAAAAAGGAGTTGAAGAAGAAGAAGAACCAGAGCAGAGTGAACGAATCGAACCAGAACAAGAAGAGTCAACATCAAAAGAGGTAGATGGATACGAGATTTACGAGGAGGAAGAAGATGATGATGAAGAAGAGGCGCAAGAACGCCGCCGCCGGGAGGGAAAATCCAATTCTACAAAACGGAAGAAGAACGAGACTTCGAAACCATCGGCACAAATAACGAGAAAAAAGGCAAAGAAAAACGAAGACGACAACATCGCAGTAGCAGAAGAAAAAAAGAATGCAAAATGGAACGGGCACAATCTCGAAGGGCAGAGGTATGGACAGTGGTCGAAAACGGAGGCTGCGGCGTTGACGGATGCATTGAAAACGTGGTGCAGAAAGAATGGCTTTCTCGACAAGTTCAAACGCAAAGACTACTCCTTCCTGTTGAGAGAAAAAAACCAAAGCCGAAATGAATTAGATAAAACGATGTACTATGAAATTAGCGACGAAATGAAAACGAGAAACCCGCAACAGTGCTACGAGCGTATTCGGAGAACGTTCATTCGTTCGGCAAAAGGTGCGGACGGGATGCCAAAAAAATGGTCAGCCGAAGAAGAGGCTCAGTTGAAACGCTTAGTCGATAAGAACGGCACGACCGATTGGAACAAGATTGGTAGGAGCCTTGGTCGCGATGGGCAAGTTTGCAGGGACAAATATCGAAACACGTTTAATATTTTAGTCCAAAAGGGAGGAGAAGTAAAGAAAGGGAGATTCAGCGACGAGGAGCGAGAAAAGTTTCGAGAAATCATGGAAGAATATTATGAAGAACACGGCATCGAGCTTGGAAACCCGGAGGAAGGGAAACATGGAGAAATTTTGGACGACATCAGTTGGTTTGTCGTCGCGAAGAAGTTGGGTGGTAATCGCACGGAAAAAGCATGCTACACACACTGGAAAAATGTCCTAGCCGCGGGCGAAAAAGGCGATTTCATGGTTGAGAACGGAGCCTGGGGGGGATTTGACGAGGATGTCTCTCTCCTAGAACAAGTAAAAGAACAGTGTGTTTCGGACGATATGGACGAAGCAGATGTAGATTTCAGTCTCGTCGTTATTCCGGGACGTTCTCAAACACAAATCGTTCGCAGATGGAAGATTCTCAAGCAAAGATCCGACACGAGAAAACTCAAGACGCTTTCGCAGAAGATTGAAAAGTATGAAGCAAGAGTCGCGAAGGAGAGAAAAAAACATTTAAAAAGTACAAAGCGGCGAAAGAAACAGAGAAAAGCAGAGTAGTTTAGATAGCGATTGCTTCCGCTCACATTATTGTAACAATAACGATACGCATAGGAAACTGTAGAGGGTGAGTCTGCGTCACTGCATCATCGCATATTTGTCGTCTATTATTGTATCGTATTCGAGCCAAAAAAAACAAGCACTACTTTTCTTCATTGTGTCTGCGTGAGCACAAGAGAGTAGTAGTATGCTTCAACACTTCCTCTCTTCCTCTTCTATCGCCGCAGGTAGATCTGGATTCAAAAAGCTAAGCGCATCTGATTGTCCTCTTCGAGTTTATCGCGTCTTCAGCGTTAAAAACGCGGGAACGAAACCTTCCTCGTCGACCGCGATGGCTTCTTCGTCATCGGGGACGAGAAAAATTTTAGACGCGCACTTACACGTTTGGCCGACGCCTGGAGAGTACAGCTACCAAGAGGGGAAAGTCCCACCCGTACCCGGCTCCGTGGAGGAATTGGTGGAGTTACAAATAGAATCCGGCGTTTCTGGGGCTATGATTGTACAACCAATTAATTTGCTTTTTGACCATTCGTACGTAGAAAAAGCTTCTCGCAAATATCCAGGAAAGTTCGTCTTGTGCGCGTTGGCAAACCCTTCACCAGAGGTTAACGGAGAGAAAGAGTTGGAGAAGCTGTTACATCCCTCGGGTGCGTTTAAAGCCGTGCGATTTAACCCGGGATTGTGGCCCGAGAACGAGAAGATGACGAACGATATTGGTAAAAGAATGTTTCGTTTGTGCAGCGAGAAAGACGCGGTGGTTGGATTCATGTGCTTTCATGGATTGGACAAATCGTATAGTGAAATGTGCGAACTCATGACGGAGTTTCCAAAAACGCGCGTTTTAATCGATCATTTTGGATTTGCCAAAGGAGTTAGCGACCCGAATTGGCAAAAAGTACTCTCTTTAGCAAAGTTTCCGCAGGTTTCGGTTAAAGTCTCGGCGCAGTTCCGGGTCGCTACTGGAGACAAAACGGAATGGCCGTATGAATCAACGTTCGAGCAAGTGAAAGATTTAGTCAAACACTTTGGTGCAGAACGATTAGTCTGGGGGAGCGATTTCCCGTTTGTCGTGAACGAGTGCGGCTACAAGAAGGCCTCACAAATAGTAAACGAGATCGAGGATTTAACCGAGGAGGAGCGAGATATGATTCTCGGTGGTTCCTTAGAGAAGATGTTTCCAAACAGCTTCTATTGATCATAATATGATAGCCTATTTGTACAAATGTATTCTAATTGCGACGCTCTATATCATTATGCTATTTACTACGTTCTCTATGTATTATTATTGCGCTTTGTTCATCTCTTTCATCTGTTTCGAAGTGAATATGCCTAACTTCACCAGCTCTTTCTGCGTTCGCTTCATGTCCTTCTGTAACGTTTCCGCAGCTTTTGGACAGGTTGGGAAATATATTACTGAGTGTACGATGTAAACTAACGAATAAACTCCGAAGATGACCACATAAATCAGTGGAAGACACCAGAGAAACGCGTGCAACGAGGAAGTCGTGGTATCGTAGAAGGAGAAGTTGAACTTCTTCAGAAGAACACTTCTCTTCTCGCTCTTACTAATTTGCAACGCCTTCAAAGCTCCGCTCTGGTGCAGCAGAGATATCCAGACGGCTAGAAAGGCGACAAAGGTGATGCCTGTTTTTGATGTTCACGGTAGATGGAGAATGGGAGATGATGAGATGATGATGATCGCGTCACTGCGCGCGTGGATTTATTTATAAAAATTGTACACAAAATCAACGAAACGAACCGTCAAAACAAACGAAACGAGAGTTAAGTGGAAAGACGTACCAAACTGGTGTATTCGCCGCATGGTGATGGAAAAGAAATGAACCCCTCCGAAGTCACGCGATGTGACGCGATTCTGATTATTATTTGTTTGTTCTTACGCGGCAAATATGTGTTGTATGTGTGGTGTTGGATTTTCTGATATTTTTCTTCGTGAGCTTGTGGCCGCTGGTGTGCGTTCAAAAGCTGAAAAAAAAGAATTCATTCACACATAAAATTTTTAGAGCACAGATCAGGAAACAAATAGAAAATTCTGTCTTTGTAATGCAACAAATTACACACTAACACAAAAAAACACGCGCGGTCTCCCGCACAAATGTTATTTACACAAACGCACCCGATGACGAAGAAAATCACCTCCATCTTCCTCTTCCTCTCCCTCATTCTCTTCTTCTTTTCAACGGTAAACGGGCAACGGAGAGATTTTCTCTCCGGGGAAGCGCAAAGCGCCGCGCGAATCGGCAATTTGGAATACTTCACAACTTTGCTCGACGTCGTTGACGATCCGATTACGTTCTTGAATCACCAAGAACAATCGACGGAACAGACACCGCTAGTCGCGGCCGCGTTGGCTGGACAGGCAGAAATTGTGAAACAATTGTTAGAGACTGGAGTGGATGTGACGATACCGGAGAAGGACGGGTTCACGGTCATGCACGCGGCGGCGTTTCAAGGGAGAGCGGAAGTCGTGAAACTTTTGTTGGCCCACGGCATTGACGCGAACGACGTGAGCCCAACGGATGGATTTACGCCGTTCCACAGAACGTTGTGGACGAATTCTGAGAGGCACGTGGAAACTATGAGAGTACTCTTGGAAGATGGGAAAGTGGACGTGGATTTTGTCTCTCACGTCGGTAAAACTGGGGCGTTGATTGCGACCGAGATGAAACACACCAAAGTGTTGGATATTTTGTTGAGAGAGTACGGAGCGAATCCAAACTTCCGAAACGGCAGAGGCGACGCTTTAGTGCACGTTGCCATTCGCGCGCAAGACGTAAAGAGTTTAGACGTCCTTTTGAATAACGGCGCGGATATCACGTTAGTAGATGCGAAAGGGAAATCGTGTAGAAAGATAGCAAAACAGTTGCGCAGTAAAGCCGTGTTGGAGAGAATCAATCGGGCGTTGGAGGAAATTGAAACTACGGATGATGAAAAAGAGAATGATGGCGGTCGTGAAGAGTTGTAATAATATTATTGATCGCGATAATCCTTCAATAAGAATCCTCCTGCTCCCCGTGCGCTCCGCTCTCTCTAAAAAAAGCTTCCGATTCTCTCTTCAAGTGCATGAGGATGTGTTTCGAAGTCTCGAGTATTTTTCGTTTCGCTTGAACGCCTTGTTCGATCAAGTTCTCCACCTGTTTCTTCTTCTTTTTATTCTCCTCGACTCTTTTCTCCAGTCGTTCCATGGCGAGCGCATCCTGTCGTATTTTATCGCTCAATTCTCGCCTCTTCTCGTTCAAACCTTGTAAATCTGATGACGATGACGGAGATGGAAGAAGAAGAAGAAGAAGAAGAAGAAGAAGAAGAAGAAGAAATACGAACACGCGTTTTTTGTTGAGTTTCTTTTTCTTTGGTTCTAGAAAACGAGGCGGAGAGAAAAAAAAAACAAAATACGAGTAAAATACGCACGCTTGTCCAACTCTGCGTTTTGATGCGCGTACACGCGCTTCAAATTCACATCTTCCTCGTCCATAGTTTTCACGGGCGTTTTCTTTTTTCGCGTCGAACGACTTTTCTCTCTCTCTTGCAACGACTCTTAACCGCAGAAGAGAATATTGTGTGTTTTTTTTCTCTCGCTTGTCTCTCTCTACTCTCGTGCGCAAGTATTTTTGAGTCGAGGGCGAAAAATTTGAGCGGAGAGGGAGCGAAATTTTATAAAGCGAAAAAGAAGAGCGGATAAAGCAGAAAGAAGGGAACGCGCAAACCTCATACTTTTTGTACGCACAACAACAAATATGGCAGCCATGATGCTCAACCAACGTACTAGTGGATTCGTCGGCACCCCGACGGTTTCGAAATCCGCGCCGCGTACTACCATGCGCACGACTTTTACGATAGAATCGGGCCTCTCCACGGCCGACCGAAACGCGAAGCGTTCGAGAATCGGCAAGCAACCGATCGCGGTGCCGAAAGGCGTCACGTACGACTTGAAAGAAGGCAGTTTAAAAGTGAAGGTACGTTTTCCGAATAATTTTAAAGCGCGTTTCGGGGAAATTAATCTTCGCATCCGTGCCGAACGCGGGTTATTTCGCGCATCTAAAACCTCGAATTTTTGCGAGAGGTTTTCCCTTATCACAGAGACGACGTGGTGGCATCTCCAACTCTCTCCCTCTCTCCGGGGTTCTCTCTTCTTTCCTTCTCGTTCGAACGACGATAAAACGCGCGGAGCAAATGATTAGTAACTCACGATAAACATCCTCTTTTCTCTCCCATTGCACGCACTGTAGGGCCCGAAAGGTGAATTGAGCTTGGAGTACCCGGCGGATTACATCTCCATGAAGGTTGAAGGCGAACAAATCTTAGTGGATAGAACGAGCTCGACGAAAAAAGCGAGAGAGCAACACGCTTTGTACAGAACCTTAGCTAACAACATGTTCGTCGGCGTCTCTGATGGCTTCGAAAAGAAGTTGAAACTCGTGGGTGTTGGTTACAAAGCTGCCATGCAAGGTTCCAAGGCGGTGAGTTTGTCCTTAGGTAAGGCGCACCCCGACATCTGCGAATTCCCGGAAGGCGTCACGGTGAAGGTTGATTCGCCGACGGAGTTGACGGTGTCTGGTTACGACAAGGCGGCTGTCGGTAACTTTGCGGCTATTATTCGATCAAAGAGAACGCCGGAACCGTATAAAGGGAAGGGTATCAGATATGCGGACGAAGTCGTCATCCAAAAGGAAGGCAAGAGAAAGTAAAGCGTACGCGAAACTTTCTTTTGTTTTGTACTACTTCTGTTGCCTCACCAACAAACTATTTTAGGAAAGCTAGCACATTTAACTCTATTGAATTTTATTCTGTATACATTGATTATCGGTATCTACACGTCTACTTTTACTACGACGATAAACTCTCGTGTTTTCTAAGTTTATGACAAGGCACGTTCTCTTCTCCTACGTTCAAACCCGTGGAGCAAGACTGATTGCACCCGAACAACAGCGCTTCGTCTTGTTCTATAGGCGGCGGCGTTTGGCCAAAGTAAAAAGCGCACGACTTGTCCTCGAAATTCGGTTTGATGGTCAACGGCATGTTGAATGTGTCCGTGAAAAAATCTTGCGTCGTCGTTTTGCACATGTTCACACACATGCCCGTGCATCCAGACTCTTGCAACCATCTGCACTTTGCGATTTGTACTTTGCTCGCGATGGGTTCGTTCAAGTCGTTTTCGGTCGTCGTCTCCACCGTCATCGGACCAACCATCCACGCGAATACAATCTGACAGATTTTCGCGTTCAATTCTAAGCTAAATTTGTTCAGCGGGAACAGTTTTTGAAATACTTTCTCTCCTCCCGGTGGCATCAACGAGGTTAAAACGTCCATGGTTATCTGCCGTTGTCCGTCTGGATCTCTGCCTTTCATTTGGAGAAAACATAAAGCGATGAACGCGTCGTAGGAGATGTTTGCAGCGTCGAAAGGGGCATCTAACGCCATGCTAATTTTCCGCATGAACCATCCCATGATGAATAAATCAAGCGGAGAGTCCGAGTATTTGATCTTATTGTTCGGTTGATCCCAGTTCTCCGGAAACTCGGCGCGCGCTAAACCGAAAAACGAGTACGATTCCGTTTTCGCCGGTCTCGAAGACGTCGTCGTCGACGCGGCAGTTGTTGTTTTTCTTCTTCCTCTTCTTGGAGTCACACCACGAGAACCGAATATGATATTCGCGGAGTGGGAAAGTCTTTTCGCAGTTGTCGTCGCGGTACTGCAACTGCAAAGGCTACTGGCACTTGAACAAGCGAGAGCCGGTCGAAGCATCATATCGGCGCGGTACGTGAGAAGTAGAGCGAGTGTTGGGTAGACGAGCGTGTTCTCTTGTTTTTGTGTTTGATTTTTTTTGTTCTGTCGCTCGGGGCGCGACGAGAAAGTTCACGATGGACGCGAATTGCAGAGTGAGAGAGACTTGGGAGAGGAGAGGAGCTGCTGAGCAGGAGAAAAAAAAAGTTTTTGGTGAAATTTAGGGCGGAGAGAGGGGAGAAAATCAAGAAATCTCAACTCTCCTCTTCGAACACCACTTTTACCGACGACGACGACGACGACGACGACGACGACGACGACGACGACACAAATACACTTTCCTCGGCGCGTCGTCGCAGCAGACCCACGGACAAGAAAAAGCGAAAAAGAAACGACATGTTCATCACAAAGTTTCTCCAAATGGCGGTGAAAAAAGGCCCGTTCGCGCGAGGAGGATTAAAATGGAAAGGCCACGGCGCGTTCAAAGTCACGCAAACGAGAAAGACGAACGCGAAGAAACGACTGAAATACGTAAACGAGAACGACTCGGTGTTGAAAGAAGCGGCGGCGAGCGATTCAAAATCAATGATGAGCGCAGAAGTTGGTGGGGGAAGCAGTGCTAGCGCTAGTAAATGATTGAGAACGCCGCTACCGCCGCCGACGACATCGGCGTGGCAATAACTCTGTCTGAGAAGAAAGGAAGATGCGTGCGGGCGACAAAGGAGTTGAAGCGAGGGACTGTCGTTTCGGACGAAGCGCCGCTCCTGTGGTTGAAATTTACAGATGACGCAGGTGACGATGGCAACGACGAGTATTATTATTGTCACCGTTGTTTGGAGAAAATGCGGCGAGAAGTCGTCGTCGAGTGCGAATACTGTGACGTCGAAAAGTATTGCTCCGTCGACTGCCGTCGATTGGCCTCGGTCGAGTATCACTGTAAAACCGGCGAGTGTTTCGCCTTTGATACTGGCAGAGACGCCGAAAAGAAAGATCCGGAGCGTTATTCATTCAGCGACGTGCCCAATCGACTCGCCATACGCGCGTATGCAAAATTGGGAGGATGGACCGGTCTCGAAAAGACGGCTGAGGAGAAGAGAAGGGTTTCGTTGCATCTCAGGAAACATTTGAAAGAGTGCGTGGCGCACGTTCCAAAGGATCACAATGATGATAGCAATTTCTTATCGATTTTGTGTTCGAATACGCGAACGTTGATGGGTGCCGACGAGGAAATCGTGAAGGAGGAAGACTTTGTATGCGCTGCCTGGGCCTTGAGGGCGAACGCTCACACGCTTTATGATGTCGATGAAGGCGACAATGATGCGACGGTCAGACGTTCTCGTTTGGAACATAAGAGGAGAAAGAAGATTGGCGTTGGTTTATTCCCGACATTATCGCGTTCGTTTAATCACAGCTGCGAGCCAAACGCGATTTTTGAAAACGTTTGTCTTCGACTTTTCGTTCGGTTGATAACAGACGTGCGAAGAGGGGAGGAGATCACGATATCCTACCTGAACGACGACGAGAAGAGTAAGAAACGCGAATACCGTCGGGAAATGTTGAGGATGCAATACAATTTTGATTGCGATTGCGTAAAATGCGAACGAGAAGAAGAAGAAAAAGAAGAAAAAGAAGAGGATTTGTAAAAAAAGAGGCGTTCATCTTCCTCATCCTCAGCATTCCACCGTGTTCAAGAATTAGGCGCAACTACTGTAATACCATCAATCCATTCGCAAAAAAAAAGGAAATATGTTGAATGTGGGATTTGAACCCACGCACTTACGTATTGGAGCCTAAATCCAACCCCTTAGACCAACTCGGGCAATTCAACGCGACCACGAACGCAGTGGAAATGTTTAGGGTTCTTTTCAATTTTAAGGAATAAGTACAAATACAAAACCAAGCAAAGTGAGTCCCTTCTTCTTCTCCTTTCACACACAACACGCTTCACTTTTTTTTAACTTTTATATTTTTTATCGGTAAATACCATTGACACATCCCTCTTCCTCGTACGGTGGTGGGGGTGGTTGCGCGAAGTCTTTTCTGTTGAGCATATCATCGCCATCTAAGGCGGGAAGAGAGTCGTCACCATTATTCTTTATTCTTTATATATTCTTTATTATTCTTTATTATTATTATTATTATTGT
>Ga0181559_10004825_pt1 | contig 13003 bp, 7 predicted proteins | sample 011ome_21_FD_133752 | JGI IMG/M metagenome (GOLD analysis project Ga0181559, IMG submission 133752) | Coastal salt marsh microbial communities from the Groves Creek Marsh, Skidaway Island, Georgia - 011508AT metaG (megahit assembly) | ecosystem: Environmental > Aquatic > Marine > Intertidal zone...
ATGACGACGATACAAAAATTCACACGCACGACGCATCACGGGTTCGCGGCGATGCGCGTCAGACGGCAGTCGGCAGTCGGCGGCATCGTGCGACGATGGATGCACCCATGCGTCATCATCATCGTCATCATCGTCGTCATCGCGACGCCCCCATGGCGCGAGCGCGCCGTCGTGATGTGATGGACGTCATACATCGCGCTCTAATTTTTTTCTCACTCGCGTGCGCGTCGCGCTGGTCGTGCCTCGCGACGACGACGAACGACGACGACGACGAACGACGACGACGCACGCACGCGACGGTTCGCGCCCTCGTCATCGTCATCCATCGTCGTCGTCGAGTGGTTCGCGGTGATTGATCACGCGCGAGCGCACGCATAGGACGTACGCATGCGTGAAAACTGCGTCGCACGCCCGTCGTCATCCATCGTCGTCATCCATCGTCGTCGTCGTCGTCGTCGTCATCCATCGTCGTCGGTAGACGCGCACCAACACCCAAGACGAAATATCTTTTCGTGTGCGATGTCGTCACTGCACGACGACGACGACGACGACGACGACGATGACGACGGTCGACGTCGCGCCCGCGATACGCGCGCGACGAACGACGTCGAACGCATCGAGCGATACTAACGCGTTCGATGACGACGACGACGACGATGAGCGCGAGGTGACGATGATGGGCGACGCGGCTGACGCGGCTGACGCGGCTGACGATGACGACGCGTTCGACGACGAGGGCGGCGGCGTGGATGGCGTGGCGTCGCCGACGGAGTGTGTGATGTATGTGAGTTCGTATACGAATGTGGATATTCTCGCGCATCAGCCGGCGAGGCACGCGAGGCACGGGGAGGGGAAGATGACGACGACGACGACGACGACGACGTCGGTTGGCGAGGACGCGGACGACGACGCGGATGAACGCGGCGGCGGCGGCGTCGTTCGCGCCGAGGCGGTGGGGATGGCGATGTCGCAATATTCGCTCGATGCACGCGATGGGGATGAGAACGCATCGAGTGGCGATCGGGGCCGGTGTGGGGTGGCGGCGGTGCACGTGGTGGGCGTGTGCGAGCGCACGGGGCGCGCGCGGGTGTTGCGGGCGAAAGCGGCGCGACGCGGCGGATTGGAAAACGTTGCGTTTTTCGCCAAGCATCCGCATTTACCGCACGTAGCGTACGCGTCTACCGAACGCATTGATGAACGTGGTAAGGTGTTGGCGCTGAGGCTTATCGGGGATGACGGCGCGGATTTCGAAGTCGTCGGCGAGGCGTGTTCGGGCGGCAAGAGCACGTGCTACATGGGATTCGACCGCGACGGTAAACATTTACTCGCCGCGAGTTATTGGGACGCTAAATTGAGCGTGATTCCGTTGCAAGAAAACGGCGCAACTATGCATGCGCCAACGTTGACAATATCGCGACCCGAGGCGGATTACGTCGAACACGCCAAGCCTTCGATGGAGGAGCACTGGCGATTTCGTCAACGGTGGGCGCACACGCACTGCGTCGTCACCGAGCCGTACGAGCGACGCTTACACTTTGTCGTTGATTTGGGGTTGGATACGATTTTTATTTACAACGTCGAGTCCATGCAATGCGTGTCCGAGGTGGTGCTTCCGAAAGGAAAAGGCCCTCGACACTTGGTGTTTCATCCGACGATTCGCGCGGCGTACTTGGTCAACGAGTTGGATTCCACCGTGAGCTCGTTTCGCGTGTGTCTCGACGACATTGACAATCCACGTCTATCGTTGATGCAGTGCATTGGCTCGCTCCCAGAAGACGTGCAAGCTAAAAAGGTGTTTGATCCACGAGGGGCGTGGAAGGCGCACTCGCATTCGAGCGAGATTCGCTTGCATCCGTCGGGTCGTTTTCTCCTCGTTGGAAATCGAGGACACGACTCGATCGCCGTGTACGCCATCAATCAGGATGACGGATTAATCACGCTCATGGACATTGTCGCGAGCGGTGGTGCGTGCCCGCGTAACTTTAACTTTACCCCGTCAGGGAAATTCGTGCTCGTGGGCAATCAAAACTCGCACAACCTGGCGTCGTTTAGTTTCTGCGAGCACACCGGGCGCATGTCGATGGTGCACTGCTTGACGGATATCGTGTCGCCGAATTTTATTTGGACTTTGCCAAAAGTGCGTTAACTTAAAGTCGATGTTTTATGTATGTTGTAAACTTTCAATGTTAGGTAAGCAAGCGAATTAGTTGCCTCGACCACCCGAACGCTTGCCGCGGCCTCCGCGTCCGCCGGAGCGTTTTCCGCGGCCTCGACCACCGCCTCGACCGCCGCCTCGACCACCGCCTCGGCCAGCGCCTCGGCCAGCGCCGCGACCCGGGGTTACCTTCTCCGTCGGTGCGTCATCGTTTGGTTCGTCTACTAGAATGGAGTCCACGAATGCGTCATCGTCGCCCTCGAGCTCGCCTTCCTCAGCGTCGTCGTCGTCGCCTGCGTCGTCGTCGGTGGCGCCCGCATCGTCTTCAATTTCGCCATCTTCGTCGTCACCATGGGCTTCTTCGGTCGCGGCGGCATCTGTCTTTTCATCCGCCGCGAGCATTGCCGCGGGCGTACTCGCCGTTTCCGTCTTCTGCGCTTTCGCGGTCGGAGCTGCGTCGCTAGGCGCGGCGTCGGCGTCGTCAGCTTTGCGCTTCTGCCCTGCGGAAGCCGCGGCTTGTTTCTCATCGAGTTTCTGGCGGAGCTCATCCATCTGGCGCTGCAGCGCTGCTTTCTGTGCGGCCTTGGCAGAATCTTCCGCGTCAGTGTCGGGAGCCGCTTTCGCTGCCGGTTCTTGCGCCTTTGCCGAGGGCACGAAATCCTTCGCCTTGGACGCCAGCTCCGCCATTGGCGTGGGCGCTTCAGAGGAGACCTTTGGCGCCAACGGCGCGCCTTGCGCCGGAGGAGCGCCAGGTGGTAACTTTGGAACGAACGGCGCGGGTGTCGCCGAGGACAACTTGGCCAATTTACCTTCGAGAGCGATTCTAAGTTGCTCGGTAATTTTGAGCTTTTCACGCGCGGCGTCGAGTTCCTTCTGAAGCGTCGTGCACTTCGTCATGGCTTCATTCTTCTCATTTATCGCGGCGGTGAGCGCTTCGTCCTTGGCAGCGAGCGAGTCTTCGGTTTCTCGAAGCTTCTTAACCATCTCCATGAGCTCGGCTTGCTTCTTTTGCGCCATAGCTTTGAAACGATCGGACGACGGCGTTGCCGCGGAGGCGGCAGCCGCGTCGTCAGCCTTGTCTTCTTCCATCGCGTCTTCAGCTTTTTCGATAACGACGTCTTCAGTCTTTGCGGGTGTTGCGGGCGGCGCCTCGCGCGGCGCCGCGGCTGCTGTCGCCGCGGCTTCCGCACTTTTCACCGCTGCGCGCAACTTTTCGACTTCAACCTTCATTTCGGCTGACGCCTTCTCAGCCTTCTCAGCCTTCTCTGTCGCTTCCTTGACACTCACATTCGCAGCGTCGAGCTCAGCCTTGGCAGTGGCAAGCTTTTCTTCGAGATCGCTCGCACCCTTCGAGTTTTCTGCCGCCGCAGCTTCAAACGCCGCGAGTTTTGCCTCCATCTCATCGCGCGCCTTACGCCATTGCGGCAACGGCGTTTTCTCTGGATTGTAGGCGGCGATGTGCTTCATGCTAATCGCCAATTGACTCTTCGCCTTATCCGCGCGCGTGGTTTCGCTCTTGAGTTCCTCCTTCGTCGTTGCAAGCTCTGATGTCGTCGCTTCGAGTTCAGTTTTCATTCGAGTGAGCTCTGTGGCGTCGACTTCGCCGTACTTGCTCACGAGCTTCTCTGAACGTTCCTCCCAGCGCTTGGCTTCTTTACGCAACGCCGCCATTTCAGAGTCATGCGTGTCAACCGCAGCCTTGGCCTTGATGAGCTCTTCTTTGGCCAAATCACACGATTTCGTCAGCTCGCTCTCACGTTTCTTGAATGCCGCAATGTCAGCCTTGGCGGCGTCAATTTCGGTGCGGAGAGCGCTGTTCGTTTGCTCAATCGCGTTGAGTTGCTCCACCTTTTGTAACAGAGATTGATGTTTTTCTTCGCCCATCGCGTCCGTCTCCGCTGCTTGCAAACGCTGTCGCGCACTTTCAGCCTCTTGCCGCGCACTTTCAGCCTCGCGTTGGAACGCATTGCGTTCGTTCGTGAGCGTGGACACTTGCGCGAGCGCCGCATCCTTTTCGGCGCGCAAATAACGCAACACTTCACCCTCCTCGCCAGACTTTGAATCCGTTGCTTCGGACTTGGACTGTTCAATCATGTTATGCAATAGCGTGTTTTGTTTGGTCAGCTCCGCAACCTTAGTTTCGGCGGCACGCTTTGCAGAGTCCAATTCGCCCATATCCTTCGCCACCTTGGCTTGCGCTTCGGCGCGCGCGCGCTCCGCTTTTGCCTTGGCCTCCTTGGCTTCAGATAATGACTTTTCAACGACAGCTTTGGCGTGTTCCACCGCGACGAGCTTGCCAGCGTCTACCTTACGTGCAGCAACTTCGGTTTCGTATTGACTTTGCACTTGCTGCCACTTTGTGTGTTGATCTTCGACATCCTTCACCGCCTTTGCCGCGCGTTCCTCGGCGGCTTTCGTCGCCGCGGTGGCGCGCTCAAGATCAGCTCGTGCGGTCGCAAGATCGGATTCAAGTTTCTCAAAGTTTGCAACCTTCGCCTCTGCATCTTGCAAGGATTTTGTGAGCTTAGCTTCGACTGACTTTGCGGAATCTGCCGCATCCTTCTTCAATTTGGCGCATTCCTTCTTCAACGCCGTCGTCTCCTTTGCGGTCTCTCTTTTGTGTGTCTCAAACGCTTTGGTCATCTCCTTCAATGCGGAATCGCTTTGTTCAGCGAGATGCTTATACTGTATCGTATGTTTCTTCTCGGCTTCTGCGGCCTCCTTCGCGGCGTCCGCAGCCTCGCCCGCTTTGAGCGCCGCCTGGAGCAACTCTTGCTCACGCGCCGCGGTCAACGCGCCTGTAGCCCCGGCGGCGATCACGGATGGCTCGGTCGAACCAGTCATGCGCGATGCCGAGCGCAACTTTTCTTCCGTTCGCGCCAACGTAGATTCTAGCATCTCAAGTTTTGCTTCAGCAATGTCTGCTCGCTTCTCAGCCTCGGATGTCTGCTCCTTGAATTTAGCGCTCAAGTCGACGTCAGACGCCGCGCGCTGCGCGTACTCTGAACTCGCCGCGGCGTGTGCGGCGAGCTGTTGTCGACTGCGTTCGCGTTCGATATCCAACTCAGATCGAACTCGACTGTAATCTTGCTGGAGACGGTTTACTTCTTCGGATAAGCGTGCGTGCTCGCGCTTGTGTTCTTCTTCACGCGTGGATGAAAGCGAAAGCGCGGCGTCGCGTGAAGCCTCCAACTTGGCTTTAACACCTTCAGCACTAACGACGATCTCCGAAAGACGTGTCTGTTCGCTCATAAGCGATGCTCGTTCTGCTTCGAGTCGTACGAGTTGTGTTTGTGCGTTCCGTGCGCGTTCTTCAGCGGACTCGAGGTTGGCGGCTTGCGTGCGCAACGCAGCTTCGTGCGTTGCATTTGCTCGCGACAAGCTTGACGTCTTCTCCGTCAGTGCGTTCACCTCACGCTGTGACGCACTGTATTGAGCGTCGAGTCGTTCGAACCGTTGACGTTCAAAGTCTGCAGCAGCTTTCGCGGCATTAGCTTCGCCACGAGCCGTGGCTGCCGCCTCACGGTGCTCGTCCACTTGGCGCTGCAAGCCATTAATGCGCTCAGTGCTCTCGCGCTTCAGCTTGTCCAAATCGTGCGTCAACTCTTTATTCAAAGCCACGAGCTCGTTATTGGTTTCCATCATCGCAACACCACTTCCACCGCTAATCGCGACGAGTTCGGAATTTCTGTTCTCGTGCTCGCTGAGTTCAGACGCGTCGCCGTTACCGCCACCCGTGGCTGACGTGTACAGCGTCTTGTACATATCACGTTGACGAACAATCGCTTGCACGATGTTCTCTTGCTGCGCGCGCTTGTTCGAGAGCTCTTCAAGTTGTCGGGAAGTTTGTTCCTTCAACTCTTGAAGCTTTCGTTCGTACTCTTCGCGCGCATCCGAGGTCTTGGACTCTTGCGCTTCGGACAATTCGCGAATAACGAATAACATTTCTTGGTTCTTCGCCTGCAACGATTGGATATCAGTGAAGTCAACCAATCGTGACGTGATGACAGCTTGTGCATCGCTATCATTGCGACCATCCATGCGAGGCAGTGGCAACGGCGGACAACCCTTGAGCTCGTTGACCTCATTCAACAACAGTGCGACCTGGCGAGCCAAATCCGCGCTTTGCGCCTTGAAACCGTTGATAGTGCTACTGTGGTTGCGTCTCTCAACGTTTGCGGCGTTTAGCTCGGCTTGGATGGCGTACCGTGCGCCTTCAGACTCTTGCAATCGTGCTTGAAGCACTTGATGCGACTGCAACGCGCGCTCATACTCTTCGCGCTGTTCTGCGATGAGCGGCGCCTTTTGTTCCAAGTCGACGAGAATGGCATCCAAATGTTCTTGCAACTCTCTTCGCTGCGCCTGCTCTAAGCGGAGTGCGTCCTCGGCTTCGACGTACTTTGTGTAAAGCTCAGTCATCGACATACCTTCGCGGCGAAGTGCCGCCGCACCAGCAGCTGGGGACATGGCCATGAGGAGCTCTGCGTTTGGCAACCGGTGCGTCGGCTCCGCAGGCGCAATCGCCGCGGCGCTCGCCTTGCTCTTTACATCTGCAAGCTCCTTGAGCGCCGCTTCCTTGGCGTGCGTAGCCTCGGCGAGCGCGACACTGAACTCAGTCTTCTTGCCAGCAAGCATCGATTCCGCCGTTCGCAATGTGTTCTCAAGCGCCTTGATTTGTTCGTCTCGTTCGCGCACTTGTTCTTTACTCACTTCGGCGATACGTCGTGCCTTGGATACTTCCTTTTCGAAGTCACCTTCATTGCGCGCCAAGTCAAATTGTGCAATTTTAAGCTCCTCTTCCAACACAGTGACGCGCGCCTCGTTCATGGAAGCACTCTCTTTCACTCGAGCGAGTTCGCGCTGTTGGCTCGCGCTCAAACTTTGAGCCGCTTCTAAATCTTGCGCCATCTTCAAAGCATCCGCCGAAGCGGACTTTCTTGCCGCGAGTGCCTCGGCCGACTTGTCCTCCAATTGTTCTTTCAACCACGCGTTGTGCTCGCCCAAGACTTTGACTTCGCTCTCAAGCTTGATGTTCTCCGCGCGCGCCGCGCCAGCGCGCGCGGTTGCTTCTCGCGCGTCAGCCTCAGCCTTGTTCTTGCCTTGCACAGCCGACTCCAGCGCACTGACGTAGCCATCAATAGACGCCCGCATCGTTTCACCCTCTCGTTCTTTCCGCGCGTGCATCTCGAGTAATTCACGCTTACTCGCGCGCGCTTCGTCCCTTTCGCGTGTTGCGCGCTCCAACGCCTCCCCTTTCTCTTTCCCAACTCGTCGCGCCTCCTCCGCCGCCTCGCGCGCCGCATTCGCATCGGCCACCGCCTTATCCTTCGCCACATTCGCATCACCCAACGCATTCCTCACCCCATCTAATTCATCCCGCAACGCGTCGTGTTTACGCCGCATCACCATCGCGAGGTGCTCGCGCTCAATCTCCTTCGCCTTGTCCCGCGCCACCGCCGCCGCGGAATCCCCATCGGGCGTCCCAGGTCGCGCCGCGTCACCCATCGTCACCCGCGCGTCGTGCGTGACGTCGCGAACCCCCCCGCGCGCGTCGTGCTGTGCGGCGTACGACGTTCAATCCATGGATTTCTTTTTTTTTCAAACGTCTTCGCGCGCCATACCCTTCTCGCGCGTTCGCCTCCTTCTCGCGCACGCCCGCACCGCACAACGCGCCGCGATGGTGCTCGTGGACAACGATGCGTTCTTAACCGAACTCACGCGCATGTTCGAACGCACGCGCGAGCGCGGCACGGTGTCGACGACGATGAAACACGGCAAGGTGTACGACAGACCGAGACCGAAATCCGTGCGCAAGCTCGAGCGCGCGACGGCGGCTGAGGCGATGGCGAACGACCCGTCGTGGGGGGTGATCGTGCGCGCGAGCGATGGGAAGAAGAAGGTGTCGACGTTCGTGTCGAAGACCGCGGGAGAGGCGTTCGGGAAGAGTTTACAGACGGTTCAGCTTGCGTACATCGATGGGTTGATGAAAAAGGCAAAGAAGAGGACGCCCAAGGCGAAAAAGCCCAAGGCGACGAACGCGGCGGGTGCGGCGGGCGCGGGCGCGGCGACGGCGAACGCACCGGCGCCGACGCCGACGCCGCCGGCACCGACGACGGCGCCCAAGGCGGCGGCGGGATCAAAGGCGAAATCAAAGTCAAAGAAGGGTGGCAAGAAGAAGTAGACCGTAGCTCGCATCGTAGGATCACAACACTCATCATTCGGTGGAATCTCGCACGCGAGATGTGTAACAACAAACGAAACATACGCACACACACATGCACACATACGCGAGAGGAAACGCGCGTCATCCGTCGCGCGACGTCGCGCGTCAGGCATGGAATCGTACGTAACAATCGAACACGTTTTCGCGCGTTATTTTTTTTGATTGATATCCAGTGGTATTATATGCGTAAACAGTATGCATTGCCATCTCCGTCACGTCACAGCCGCGGGCGATCGCCTGGAACTTCCGGCACTTCTCGCCACGCGACGAACACGCCCGCGTCCCGCACGCACACAAACGCACTTAAACGCACAGTAATAATGTTGTCCACGAAGCTCACGCTCGGCGCCATCGCCGCGCTCGCCTTGGTTGGCGGTTCTAACGCCGCAGCCATGGAGCTCACCGATGCGACCTTCGATGCTGAGGTTGCGTCCAGCGGGAAGTCGTCTTTTGTGAAGTTCTACGCCCCGTGGTACGTATAAATATATCGCGTATTCGACGCCAGCGCGCTGTGAACGCGTGTTTTGATCGCGTCATCCGTCGATAGACCGGATGATTGGATACCAACACTAATCGTGATCTCGAGATCTCATCTTGTTGCGTTCGGCGCGGGTGCGACGCGACGCGCGGTTAACGTGCCGTGAGAGCTATTGAACTATGACTGACGGTCGTGTTCTTTTTTATTTTGCACAGGTGCGGACACTGCAAGGCTATCGCGCCGGCTTGGAAGCAACTCGGCGAGGCTTTCGCCGACAACGAAGACGTGATCATCGGCGAAGTCGACTGCACCAAGGAAGAGTCCACGTGCCAAAAGTATGGCGTGCAAGGTTACCCGACGTTGAAGTACTTCACTGGCGCCACTGCGGCGACTGGTGACGCGTACCAAGGCGGCCGTGACTTCGAAGCGCTTAAGGCGTTCGCTACGGAATCCTTGGGCCCTACGTGCGGTGCGGAAAACATCGACCTTTGCGACGCCGACCAAAAGAAGGTGATTGCGGAAAAGCAAGCTTTGGCCCCGGAAGCGCTCGATGCGGAAATTGAAGGTCTTGAAGGTGAAATCAAGAAGGCTGGTGACGATTTGGATGAACTCTTGAAGAGCCTCCAAGCGCAATACGAGGCTGGCAAGAAGGCGAAGGACGACACCGTTGCCGCCATCTCCCCGAAGATGGCGCTCTTGCGCTCTGTGCAACGCGCCAACGTCGCGAAGACCACTGAAGCGAAGACCGAACTCTAATGACGCGGTTGCTCTGACACGTACGTAGAATGTCTCGATACCTCATGAATGTATTTAGCGTTTTTGTTACAACACCGTTGAAATATCCTATATAAAAATCAATTCACTTTGTGAGCAAAGCCTCGGGCGATGCCTCCTCTCCCTCGCGTGGGCGCCGATGTCGTCATAAAATGATCCCACGACACCCATTCGCCACGCTTACCGTAGTACTCTTGAGGTGACTTTGGCATGTTCCATGGCCTGTGCCCGGCTTTACACCAGTTGAGAAATAACGACCGGCTGCCAGACTCAAACTTCCACTTGTTCATTTCTGCTCGAGACTCTTCGTACGTCATACGCTCGGTTCGCAAACGCATTTTACCTACTTTAGCAATCTTCTCTTTTGAGTGCTGCCGTAACGCGTATCGTAAATCATTACGACCTTGCTCGATGAGTTCAGCATCCGTCGGTACAAAGATGATCGACGCCTTTTTAGCGCCGCTTACAGTCGGGGCGCCGATGTCGTGTTCAATCGCGAACGCACGCACCGCCTTAGCGGCGGCGTTGATAGAATCATACGCCCCTCGACCTCCTTTGCTCGGCTCTAAACCCATTTTTGTTGCGACTACGCTAAATCCACCGTGGATTTTGATAAACTTGACCAAATCATCACGGTCAAGTTCTTGAAGTTGCGCTGCGCAGGGCAACTGTCCAGGACGCACACCAACCTCGGCGATACTTTCTTCGTCTCCTAGCACGTCTAATATTTCATCGCGCAAGGTTTCGAATGACAATAGATGACGATTTTCAATACGGCGCACCGGCTGCCAGCCGAGCTCTTTTGCGACGGCTTTATATCCACCGTGCAAGACCACAGCGTGATGTAAATCCCAACGGCGAGCTTCGAGCAGGTGGGACATCGTGGGCATGACTGGTGAGTCCAAACCACCACCATCGTTTTCAATCGGTGGCTCAATACGTAAGGCACCGCTGATATCGTTATACCAGTACGACTCACCGTCGTCGTTTTCTTCAATCCAAAACGCATCCACTAAATTGAGCAGCGCGGATTCTAAGTTGTCGAGGTTGTCCCAATAGTACCACGGTGCCGCGTCCGGACGCAGATCTAACTCTAGCGCCACTTCACGCCAATCTCCTAGCGCATCGACGCGTTTGACTAAATCTTTCATGTTTTCATTCAGCAGCGTTTGACGCTGAGGCATGCCAAACGTGTCCGTGCCCAACGTTTTGCAATACGGCAATAAATCGTTACGCAACTCCCTGAGCTGTACCTCCCGCAGCGCCAAATCCAGCAATCCATCTGGTGGGTCTAAGAATAACGCTTGCGCGTTAGGGATCCATCGCGGAAACATCGACGGCACGAAAGGCACATAGTGTAACGGTTTGTCCCCGAGCGATGTCGCGTGTAAGCCTTCAACGAGCAATAAATACGCATTGTCCGTGTCCATCTCGCCAACTTCGACCACGTCATCGTCACCCATCGTGAGTGCCCGATCCATTAACGATAAAAATGCCTTTTCATCGTCGCTCAGCTCACCAGTGGCGCTTTCAATCTCTAATCCTTCGCTCAACAGTCGCGCCGCCGCGTCCGCAGCCGTCGCTTCGCGTCCGCCGTCACTCGTCTGCTTCTTGTCTCTATCTCCCTCATCACTTCCCTCGTCGTCGCCCATGGACATCGCCACGACGCTCGTCACAATACCAACCAATCTATCTGGCGCATCATCGATGTACACTTCCCATCCGACGAACGCCGCGGCGTCGCGTAACGCCACGCCTCGCTCGCCCGCGCTCGCGCGCCACGGGAGCTCTTCCCGCCCGAACGCGTCGACACCTGCGTCGTCGCCGCCGCTAACGCCGTCATCGTCGCTCGTAAACCGCGCATGTGCATCGCCGTCTACCGCGTCATCGTCGAGGACGGCGCGCGCGACACCGAACCGTCGTCGAATCGGTCGCCGGCGCATGGGCCGCCGACGCGTCGCGTGCGCGCTCGTACGCACCGCCCCGCACGCGCTCGTGCTCGCACCGCGCGACGCCGACGCGCGCGTCATGGCAAACACCGCCACCGACGCGTCGGCCGCCACCGCCGTCGTCGTCGAGGTCGCGCGCGCGCGCGTGAGTGCGGCGTCAGTGCGCGACGCTTTGGGACCATGTCCACGCGCGGCTCGCGGTTAGAGGCGCGGAATCAGCGCGAACCCTTGGCGCAGGAGGCGCGCGTGAAGTCGTGGGAAAAACGGTGTGTGTGTGTGTTTGTGTGTGTGTGTGTGTGTTCGTGCGATGGAGCGCTCGTGCGCGGTCGAGCGCGCGCGAGAGAGAGACAGAAGAGAGATGCGTTGTGTGCGAGAGCGCGTGATGACGAAAACGTTGGTTTCCTCGCGCGCGTCGCCTTGGATCGCGCGCAAGGAGATGCGCACGCGCGTGTGGCGTGTATGCGGTCGCAATTTGCGTCCCGACGACTGACCGTGACGCGCGCGTCGTGCGCGATGCCACGTCGTTTCGCAGGTGGGTGGATGGCGCCGAGAAGAATAAGACAAAGTTTTATAAATGGATGCCGGTGATTGATGCGAAGGGCGTGGACGTCGAATCGCGCGCACGCGGTGCGGCGGGATCGCGATATGAAGTCATCCCCACGCCCGTTGCGATGGATGCGGACGATGCGTGAGGGTTGGTGAGGGTCATCGTCGTTCTCCGAGACGGGCGCGCGTATTCGGTACTCGTTCTTGTGTGTAATCTAATCTCTAGAATCCCTAGCTCTCATCGTGCGTGCGTCAATGTCGCGAAAGTTCTGCGTTTCAGTTGTGCTGCGCTCTCGCGAGTGTCCTAGCGCCTTCGCGTGAGGGATTTTGGCGGCGGTTTGGTCGAGGGAGTCTTTCGATGCCAGACGCGCTTGTCCTCCTGCAACGGTCGAGGCAGGCTCGCGGCGATGAGCGCACCGACAGCCAAGAACCCTATGGCAGCGATAACGTTCATCGAGACGTGTTCTGCCGGTGTCGTTCGTCGTTCGATCGAATCGTGAGCGTGAGTGTGAGGTACAACGCGCTACAAATGGCTAAATCACTACAAAGGAGGCAACGCTCGACGGCACGTCGGACATTCCTGTTTAATGTCTATCCATCGCGTGAGACACTCTGGATGGAAGAAATGATTGCAAGGTGTCACCATACGCTCGCTTGGCGTGCGGATCTTGACGTGATTCATGCAAATGACGCAGTCAGCGCCCGACGTGACATCACCCATTTCGATGTCGCGTTCGCCCGTCGCGTCGTCGCCCTCAACAAATCCGCATTGCGCGAGCACGTCCTCGGGAACTCGCCGATGATAGTCGTACACTTCTGGGAATATGCCTAGGTCTCCGATACCGTAGCGTGGATCGATGTAGTGCTGACACATCAAC
>Ga0181559_10004827_pt1 | contig 12997 bp, 7 predicted proteins | sample 011ome_21_FD_133752 | JGI IMG/M metagenome (GOLD analysis project Ga0181559, IMG submission 133752) | Coastal salt marsh microbial communities from the Groves Creek Marsh, Skidaway Island, Georgia - 011508AT metaG (megahit assembly) | ecosystem: Environmental > Aquatic > Marine > Intertidal zone...
CGAGTCGTGGCCCACGCACGACGCGTTTTCGTGATGCCATCCATTCCTCGCCGCGATGGCTGCCGCGCTGGGGGTCGCCGCCGCCGTGTGCAGCGGCCTGGCGAACGGGAGCTGGAACCTCCCCACGAAGCCGGACGCGCCGCGGTCGGTGTACGCGGGAACCGTGTGGGCGTGGGAGAACATATGGTTCGTGGCGAACGTGCTCATCCCCGTCTTCAACACCGTCGTGGTGCTCGCGGTGGTGGGCCCGTCCGTGCTCTCGGAGGTGTTCGCGGACGCCGAGCCGAGGCACCTGTGGGCGATTTGCGTGCCCTCGCTGGCGTGGGGCTGGGGCGGCGTGGGGTTCGGGCAGGCCATCAAGCGCCTGGGGGTCGCGCTCGGGACGAGCATCGTCATGGGCATCATCGTCGTCATCGGCACGGCGCTGCCCGCCGTCCTCGGCGCCGACGAGCTCACCGCGACGCAAGCGTCCGGGGTGGCGCTCGGCGTGGCGCTCGGCGTCGCCGGGTTCGTCGCGGGAGGCAGAGCCGGGCTCTTGAGAGACCAGGCTCTTGAGAGACGAGCCGTGGACCACCCGCAGGTAGACGTCGAGCTGGTCGAGCCCGCGACGACGCGCGACGACGCGAAGGCGACGCCTGAGTCTGATGAGCCTGAGCCTGAGTCTCGTCTCGGAGACGTACGCGACGCGAAACGCGAATCGCGGGACCGACGCGTGTTTTCCGATTCCTTCTGGGTCAGCATGCTGTGGTGCCTGGCCGGCGGCGTGCTGTCCTCCATGCTCCAGTTCTCGTTCGTGCTCGGTGGCGCGGTGGTGGACCTGGCGAAGCGGAAAGGCGTCTCCGACGCGGCGGCGGCGATGCCGGTGTGGCTGCTGTGTTTCGCGTGCAACGCGTTCGGACACTTGGCGTACTCGGGGTACTTGTTGCGCGCGAACGACACGTGGCGTCTGTTTTTCGTGTCTACGAACGACCGACGCGTTACCCTTCACGCCGTCTTCATGTGCGCGCTGATGGCGCTCGCCATGCCGTTTCACATCCACACGTACGGCGTCGCCGCCGTCTTACTCGGGCCGACGGGCGCGGTGTTCGCGTGGCCGCTGGTGATGAGCGCGACGGTGTTCACCGCGCAGACGTGGTCCGTCGTTTTGAAGGAGTTCGACGGGGCGCCGAGAGCCGCGAAACGGTGGAACGAAGGGTCGCTGTGTCTGCTGGTGAGCTCGGTCGTCGTCGTCGCCGTCACCGGCATGTTCGGGTGAGTTTATTATTTTGCCACATTTACCATATTTTAAGACTAGATCTTATGTAGGAATATGTCACAAACTGCGCACGTTTCGATGACTGCGCGTCCACACAATCGTATAGGCCGTCGTCCGCCGCCTCTCGCTGCCAGCGAAAAAACGGCGTGGAGGAGAGCGAAAGACGGCGCCCCGCGCGGGGCACTGCGAGGCACGCGCCCGCCCATCCCTCGAGAGGTGCGCGCGGACGACGGAAGCAGCCATGGCGAGCATGCAGTACAACTTCAAGAAGATCACCTCGGTGCGTTGACCCGCCACGCGACTCCACCGCCCGTCTCGGGAAATGCCGACGCCGCCGCCGCCGCGGAGGCTCTTTTCGAGACGCCTCTTCCGGGCGTCTCCGAAACGCGCGGCCGCGGCGTCGGGCGACGGTCCAGCGCACCTACCTCCGTCGCGCGTCGTCCCCCCCCGTTTCTTCCGCGGAACTCGACTGACCTCTTCCGTCTTCGCCCGACCTCCACGACCTCCCCCTAACGCAGGTCCCGACGGCGAAGGATTTCATCGATGTGGTGCTTTCCCGGACGCAGCGCCAGACGCCGACGGTGGTGCATCGCGGATACGCCATCACGCGCATCCGCCAGTTCTACATGCGCAAGGTGAAGTTCACGCAGACGAGCTGGAACGAGAAGCTGAGCCGCATCTTGGACGACTTCCCGCGCGTGGACGACATCCACCCGTTCTACTCCGACCTGCTCAACGTGTTATACGACAAGGACCACTACAAGCTGGCGCTCGGGCAACTCAACACCGCGCGCAACATCATCGACAAGATCGCGAAGGACTACGTCAAGCTGCTGAAGTACGGCGACTCTCTGTACCGCTGCAAACAGCTGAAACGCGCGGCGCTCGGGCGCATGTGCACGATCATGAAGAAGCACGCGGCGTCGCTGGCGTACCTGGAGCAAGTCAGGCAGCACATGTCCCGTCTGCCGAGCATAGACCCCAACACGCGCACCATCCTGGTGTGCGGCTACCCCAACGTCGGCAAGTCGTCGTTCATGAACAAAGTCACGCGCGCGGACGTGGAGGTGCAGCCGTACGCGTTCACTACCAAGAGCATCTACGTGGGGCACACGGACTACAAGTACCTGCGCTGGCAGGTGCTGGACACTCCCGGGATCCTGGACCGCCCGCTCGAGGAGCGCAACACCATCGAGATGCAGAGCATCACGGCGATGGCGCACCTACGCGCCGTCGTGCTGTACATCGTCGACGCCAGCGAGCAGTGCGGGTACACCATCAAGCAACAGAGCGACTTGTTCCACAGCATCAAGCCGCTGTTCGCGAACAAGCCGCTCGTCGTGGCGATCAACAAGACGGACGTGCGCAAGCTCGAAGATTTGAAGCCGGCGGATGCGGCGCTGATTGACGGGATGCGCGACGCCGCGCGCGGCCCGGCGTCGCTGAGAATGGAGGGCGACGACGAGGACGACTTGCCCACCATGTCCACGCTCAACGAGGAGGGCGTTTCGCTCGTGAAGCAGGTGTGCTGCGATAAGCTCCTCGCCGCGCGCGTCGAGCAGAAGCTCGCGTCGCGAAGAGCGGGCGAGGTCCTGAACCGCCTGCACGTCGCGCAGCCCAAGCCGAGGGACGCCGTGTCCCGCCCGGCGGTGATTCCGCACTCCGTCGCGCTCAACCGCATGAAGAAAGCGGACGGGTCGCTCAAGATTGTCACCGAGAAAGAGATGCAAGACGCGAACGGCGGCGCGGGGGTGTACTCCGCGGACCTGCGCAAGGACTACCAGCTGGACGACGACAGCTGGAAGTACGACATCATGCCCGAGATCTTCAACGGCAAGAACGTCGCCGACTTCATCGACCCCGAGATCGACGAGCGCCTGGCCGAGCTCGAGCGCGAGGAGGATGCGCTCGAAGATGCGTGGGCGGCGGACAAGGCGGAGGCGGACATGGAGGCGGAGCCCGACATGGACGACGAGGAGAAGGCGCTGCTGGCGGAAGTGCGCGGCCGTCGCAAGGAGCTCGTTGAGACGCACCGGCGCAAGAAGAGCGCGGGGAACAACGCGCCCACGCTGCCCCGCACGGTGAGCGCCAGCCACGCGGACCCCGCGAAGCGCGCGACGACGCGGCGCATGAAGGAGAGCCTCGAGGCGATGGGCGTGGACCCTTCGCGCGCCGTCGCGCGCGCGCGGGAGAAGAGCGTCGCTCGCGAGGGGCGCCTGCGGAAGCGCTCGCGGAGCGCCGCGGACGCGGACGAGGCGATGGGCGAGGGGGAGGAGACGCCGCGGAAACACAGCTCCAAGTCGCGCTCGGTGTCGGTGGCGCGGCGCGTGGAGCGCGCCGACCGCTCCAAGGGCGCGGGCCTGCGCGACGACGACGAGCGGATGCGCGCGCAGAAGATGGCGGACAAGGCGCAGAGGCGGATGAACAAGCGCGCGAAGATCGGCGAGGCGGACCGCACGATCATCACCAAGATGCCCAAGCACCTGTTCAGCGGGAAGCGGGGGATCGGCAAGACGGACAGACGATAGACGAAACGTGCGTAGGATGCATACGTGTCTCGCGAGGCCGAACCGGGGAGCGTCGGAGCCGAACCGGGGAGCGTCGGACGCGTACGGCGCGACGCGACGCGCGTCCATTTTCGATCAGCACAACTATTTTTCTGGCACTCTCACCCAGTGACCATCTTCAAATCTTCGCGTCGTTGTGATGCCGCGCACGAAGCCTCGACGCCACGCGACGCGCGCATCACTCCACCGCGCGCGCGGCGTGGCCCGGCGCGAGGCGTCGGTCCCGCCCCCGTGCGCCCTCGCGTCGTCGTTCCGATGTCTGTCTCCGTGCCGACGATCGACTTCGGCGCGTTCGAGGGGCGCGACCCCGAGGCGCACGCGCGCGTCGTGCGACAGGTGGCGGACGCGTGCGAGCGCGTGGGATTTTTCTTCGCGTCCAACCACGGCATCGAAGAGCGCGTGCTTTCCGACGCGCTGCGCCACGCGCGCGGGTTCTTCGAGCAGCCCCTCGAGGCGAAGATGCGCGTCGCCGACCTGAAGAAGGGGTACATACCCGTCGGCGGGTGCGACAACGCCGTGCGCCCGAGCTCGATGCACGAGAAGTTCTCGTGCGGTCCCGTGGACGTGGACGAAAACGACGCGTACTACGCGGGCGCCGACGCGCGCGCGGCGCTGTATTTCGGCGAGCCGAACCGGTGGCCGAGCGCGCCGAGCGGGTTTCGAGACGCGTACGAATCGTATTACCGAGCCGTCGCGGGTTTCGTGGACACGACGCACAGGGCGTTCGCGGAGGCGCTGGGCGCGCCCGAGACGTTTTTCGCGAAGAGCTCGAAAAAGCACGTCTCCAACCTCGTCGCGCTGCGCTACCCGCCCGTCGCGGACCCGAGCGACGCGGGGTTCCCGCTCGAGCGCGTCAGGCCGCACACGGACCCCACGGACGTCACGGTGCTTCTGTTCGAGGACGGCCCGAGAGGGCTGCAGGTGCTGCCGGATTGGGCGAACGGAGCGGATCCGCGTTGGATCGATCCCGCGCCCGAAAACGCCGCCGGCGCGATGGAAGCGCCGAAACGAAACGAAACGAAAACGAAAACGAAACTGCTCGTCAACCTCGGCGACGCGACGCAGTTCTGGACCAACGACCTATGGCGAAGCACCCGGCACAGGGTGGTGGTGCGCGACGCCGAGGACGCGCGACGCGACCGCCTGTCCCTGGTGTTCTTCCACGCGCCGGACTACGACGCGCGCGTGGACGCGCGCGCGCTCGCGGAGGCGCAAAAAGATTTCACTAAAAAAAAAGTCGTCTCGGCGTCGCGGCCGGCGCGGTACCCGCCGTTTGAAGCTTCGGACCGAACGCACTTCGCGCAGCTCGCGAGAGACGCGCGCGGCGCGCGCGACCGGCAGGTGATCGACGCGAACACGAACGAACGCGTCGGGCTGACGGAGCAGTAGTAAAGAACACACGAGTGGAGTGTTTTTTTCTCATCCGTCATGTGGGATGTGTGTGTGTGTCATCGACGTTCGTCACGTGTGTTCGTCTTCGCCGCTCCTGTGACTACCTGATGCTCTCGTCTACTTGGGCTTGTTGGACTTGATGTACTCCCCGAGGAACTCGAATGGATCTTCCGGGCGCTGCTTGACGAGCTCGCGCAGGCCCTTGCGCAGGACGGGAACGACGGTCTCGTCGAGGTACTGGCGCACGGGCACGCCCTTGGGCTTCGCCGCCGCGGCCGCGGGCTCCGCGGCGGGCTCCGCGGCGGGCTCCGCGGCGGGCGCGTCCGCGGGAGCGGGCGTCGTTTCAGCGGGAGCGGGCTCTTCCGCGGGAGCGGGCTCGTCAGCGGCCGCGGGCTCTTCCGCGGGGGCGGGCTCCTCGGCCGCGGGCTCCTCGGCCGGGGCGGGCTCCTCCGCGGCCGGCTCCTCGGCGGGCGCGGGCTCCTCAGCGGCGGGCTCCTCGGCGGGCGCGGGCTCCTCAGCGGCGGGCTCCTGCGTGTCGGATGGGTCGGCGTCAGCGCGAGACGAAGGCATCGTCGTCGGAAAGCAAACGACCGGGATGATGCGCGCTATCGGGCGCGTGAAGGGAAGAGTTGGCGCGAACGCACCTCGGCGGGAGCCTCGGCGGGGGGTTCTTCCTCGGCCATGTTCGAGCGCGTGCGGTGCGCGTGCGCGTGGATGTCCCTTCCGACGAGTCGACCGTTTTGGAAAACACGACTGAGACGTTCGGTTCCCCTTTTTCTCGACAGACTGCGAGATCGACGATGCGTGTGAAAAAGGTTTGACCTTTGACGAGAACGCGAGAAGAAGCAGAAGGTCTCGTCACGTCATCGTCACCGCCCGGCTACAACACTCGTCGCCCTGCCGGACCCGGCCGCCACAACGCGCCTCGCCCCGCACCTCGCGAGCGCGACATCTCGGACGGACGAGCGTCCCCGCGCGACTCGACCTTTTCGGCGACCCCGGCTCGCGCGTGCGATAGGCGCTGAGATCTGAAAACTTCAAACGGCGAGATCCTCCGATCGAGACGTCGTTCGATCGAACGACGATCGTTCCCGGCATCATGGGCGCCTCCGAGCTCGCCGCGACGTGCGCGTCCGCTGCGGACGCCGAGGCCTCCGACCCCGCGAGGGCGCGTGAGCTGTACCGCTCGGTGATCTTCGGCGCGGGCGGCACGGACGCCGAGAGCGTCAAGGCGAAGGAGGGCGCGGTGGACCGCTTGGCGAAGCTCCTGGCGAGGGAGAACGACGCTCCGGCGCTGCGTCTCCTTCTCCCCGAGCTCCGCCCTCTGTTCAAGGTGGTGCCCAAGGCCAAGACCGCGAAGATCGTGCGCGGGATCATCGACGCGCTCGCGACCGTTCCGAACTGCGACGCGCTGCAGATAGAGGTGTGCGAGGAGCAGGTAAAGTGGGCGAAAGAAGAGAAGCGCGCGTTTCTCCGGCACCGGGTCGAGCTTCGTTTGGCGTCGCTTCTCCTCGACGCGAAGCGGTTCCCGGAGGCGCTGAAGCTGATCGGCGCGCTGGCGTTCGAGGTGAAGAAGTTAGATGACAAGCTCCTACTGGTGGACATCCACCTCCTCGAAAGCAAGATCCACTACGCGCTGCGGAACATGCCCAAGGCGAAAGCCGCGCTCACGGCGGCGCGCACGAACGGAAACGCCATCTACGTCCCGCCGTCGGCGCAGTGCGTCATCGACGCGCAGAGCGGCATCCTGCACGCCGAGGAGAAGGACTACAAAACCGCGTACTCGTACTTCTTCGAGGCGTTCGAGCAGCTCAACAACCTGGAGGAGGAGCGCAGGGCGAAGCGCGCGCTCAAGTACATGCTCATGTGCAAGGTGATGAGCGGCCAGGCGGAGGATGTCGCCGCCCTCGCCGCCGCCAAGGGCGGGATCAAGCACCAAGGGGCCGAGCTGGACGCTATGAAGGCGGTGGCGAGCGCGTACAGCGCGCGGTCGCTGAAGGACCTGCAGACGGTGCTCGCGTCGCACGAGCAGGAGCTGTCGGACGACCCCATCATCGCCGCGCACCTCGACTCTTTGCGCGACTCGCTCATGGAGCAGAACCTGCTCCGCGTGATCGAGCCGTTTTCGCGCGTCGAAATCGCGCACGTCGCGTCGCTCATCGACCTGCCGCTCGCCGAGGTGGAGACGAAGCTGTCGCAGATGATCCTGGACGGCACGTTCGAGGGCATCCTGGACCAGGGCGCGGGGTGCCTCATCGTGTACGACGACAAGGAGCAAAACGCCGTGTACAAGGCCACGCTGGACACCATCGCCAACATGGACCGCGTCGTGGACTCGCTCACCGCGAAATCGTCCAAGATTGTCGCGTGACGAGGGACGAGAGTCGACGAACGTCGCGACGAAAAAACAAGCGCCGGTTATAATGGCCGGTTCGTGTCAATCTGATGATCATCGATGATTCGTACGACGAACGCTTCCCTACGAGACAACGACACAACGTGACGAATACGCTCCCACGTTAACGACCCTACCATCACGCCATCACGCGCCGAACTTGCGCGACTTGGTGACGCTCGTCTTGATCCCGCTCGCCTCGCCCCCGTACCCGCCTTGGTCCTCGCGCATCGACCGAACCTGGCCCTTCCGGCGCACGACGGCTTTCTCGAATTTGCCGCGCAGACGCTTGCGCGGGTTCTTGTGGTCCTTGTTCCGATGCGGCGTGAGCCCGCGGTTGGCCATGATCTTCCCACCGACGTCACGCTTCTCGTCCACGTCCATCTCCTCCTCCATCGCCGCGACGATGCCGGCGCGGCGGCGGTATTTCTCCTCCTTCGCCGCGCGACGCTCGTCGCGCGCGGCGGCGGCGGCGACGTACGCCTCGTCCTCCTCCACAAACGGCTTTGTTTTCGCCGGGCCCGCCTCGTCGTCGTACATGCCGTTCTCCTCCGCGGCGCGCGCGGCGAGCTTCTTGTTCACGCCGCGCTCGTACTTGTTGCGGCGGTCCTGCGATGACGAGAGCGAATACGAGGCGACGAAGAAGGCGAGGTTCGCGAAGGGTCAGAGACGCGATTGAGAATTCGAGACGCGATTGAGAAATCGCGCGCGAACGAGAGCGCGATGTTCGGCGGCGTCTCCGCGCGTCGGCGCGTGTCGGCGCCGGCGGCGGCGACTCGCCTCGCCCTCCGAACTTCGGCGAGCGAGTGTGTCCGTATGGCATCGTTTTTGACGCCGAGTGACCACGGGGGACTGTCATCGACGCTTCGAACGATGCGAAAAGCGAAAAGCGAAAAGAAATAAGAAACGCCGCCGCGAAACGCGCGCGGAAACGGGGAGAAGGAAAAAGGAAAAAGAGCGGGACGCGTACCCCGAGCGAGTCCCTGAGCGGGACGTCTTGCTCGCCGGAGACGGGCTTTTGGTTTTTGCGCGCCTCCGACCCCGACGCGAGCGTCACCGAGTCCACCAGCCTCTGCCTCTTGCCCCTCTGGCCCTCCAGCTCCTCCGCCACCTCCACCAGGTCCGCCACGTCGTCCCCGAAGTCGCCCACGTTTTGGAGCGAGTTCATCGAGCGCGTCGTCGCCTTGGCCCGCCGCCGCTCGGTTTTCGAAAGCGGGACGCGCGTGAACAGGTCCTCCTCGATTTTCGCGCGCGCCTCCATGCGCGCGAACTCGCGCTTCGCGAACGCGCTCGACGTGTCGCCGGCGTCGCCGCCGAGCTCCTCGGGAGCCTCGCCGAGCTCTTGCGCGAGTTCCTAAATTTAAGGGTGTACGGTGTAGCGGAAAAGGTGTGAGGCGGTGCGGTACGGTGAGCGCGCGTCGCGGGAAGGAACGTCGAAACGTCGAGCGCGCCGAGCTGATGGGAAAAGAAAAGAAAAGAAAAGAAAGACTGTCCAGCTCTTGATTGGATAGTCGCCCACGGCGTGGAGGGCGGTACCCTGCCCAAGATTTGGTACGTGCGCTCTGTGCCACGAAAAATGGTCGCCTTCGATCTCCATGGAACAGCGTCGCCGACGAAAGCGCGCCGAAGAACGAGGAAGTTGAGTGGCACGCGTCGCGCTCGCGCGGGAAAACCGAGCCACGCGTCCAAAAAAAACGAAAAAAAAACGCGTCGCGTAAACGTCGCGAATGACGCGAAAACCTTCGCACCTTGATGAGCGCCGACCTCGAAGCGCGTCGCCGCGCCTCTTTCTCCTTGCGCTTCTGCTTCGCGGACTTCCCGCCCTCCTCGAAGTCGTCCATCGCGGTGGGGACCATCTTGGGCGGGCGGTACGCGCCGCCCGCGAGCGCCTCGGCATCCTCCGCGTCCGCCCCGCCGACGAGCGCGTCGGGGTTGGGCTTGAACCGCAGCGGGTCGTCCTCGTCCTCGCCGTCGTCCTCGCCGCCCGCGAGCTCGGAGGCGGCGCTCGTCTTGAGCAGCTTGTCGATCTGGTACCGGAGCTTGCGGTCGATCGGCCGCAGCTTCTCCAGGTACGCGCGGATCTCCACCAGCCGAAGCACCACGGGGTGGTCGCGCACCGAGCGCCCCTCGCTTTTCAGGAGGAGGTAAAACACGATGTTGACGCAGTACGAGAGCATCAGCAAGTGCTTCGCGTCGAGGTACGAGATGCCCTCCGCGGTGGCGAGCTCGCCCGCGCGCGCGGCGGCGATCACGGGCTCGACGCTGTGCGTTACTTCATCGAGGTTCTTGGTGAGCTCCTTCGTCAGCGCGATGAGCTCGGGCGCGTCGGACGCCACGGCGTCCGACGCGGCGGCGGCGACGGCGTCGCCGCCGAGCGACTCGATCGCCGCGCCCTCGGGGGCGACCGCGCCCGAAAGCTCGCCGATGAGCGCTTTCTTCCCCTTCTTCTTCCCCTTCTTCTTCCCCAAAGCCGCCGCGCGCGCCTTCGCGCCGAGCGTCTTCCGTTCCGAGTCCGACGAGTCCGACTCGGAGTTTGAAAAGGCGTCGAAGTCGCCGGCGTCCATGCCGTCGGCGGCTGCGCGCTGCAACCTCCGCGCCTCGCGCTCCTCGTCCGCGCGCTCCTCCTCGTCGCTCTGGCCCTCGTGGTCCACGTCGTCGTCGCCGTAGAAGTCATCCTTGGAGCGGCCCCGGATGCCCGCGGCCTCGTCGTCCGAGTCGGTGGCCGAGGCGTCCAGGTCGTCGTCGTCCGCGGTCCGCCGCGTCGCGCCGCGCGCGTCGAGTCGCCGCTGCTGCGCGCGCATCGCCTTGATGAGCGCCGCCTCCTCCTCGCCGTCGTCCGAGAGCGAGTCTCTCCGAGCGGCGGGCGCGTCGGAGTCGTTCGCGTCGTCCTCGTCCTCGTCCTCGTCCTCGTCCTCGTCGTCCTCTTCCGAGTCGTCCTCTTCCTCGTCTTCCTCCTCGTCCGAGTCGTCGTCCGCCTCGATGTCCATCACGCCCGCGCCCTCGTCGTCGAAGGAGTCGTCGTCGTCGGAATCGGCATCCGGGTCCAGAGAGATCTTGTCTCGCGAGCGGTGGTGCTCGTCCACCTCGTCGTCCATCCAAGACTCGTGCCCGCCCTTGTTCCGCGCGGAAGCGCGCGTCGCGCGCTTCGGGGTGGTCCCTTTCGCCATCGTGGCAGGCGGTGTCGCAGGGCGCGCCCGGGATGTGGCGAGGGGTGGGGCAAAATGGGCTCGTCGGCGGCGGCGGCCGCAAAATGTTTTACATGCGGCGGAAACAGACCGTCAATAGACCGTCGCCACTCGAGGCCGTTCTGACTGTGAACAGACCGTCGTCGGACGGAAACGAGAAAACGCCAGCTCGCGTGAGCCGTTGCGATGTGCGAGTGGCATCGGGACACACCGCGTCGGCGCGTGCGTGGTGTGCGCCGCGATGCGCGTCTTCGCGGCGCGCGCGGCGTGGCTGTGCGCGCTGGTGCTGGCGAGCGCCGCGCCGGTCGCGTCGGACGGCCACTGGACCGTCGGCGAGTGGTCCGAGTGCTCGCGCGCGTGCGACGGAGGCACGAGGCACCGGGAGGTGACGTGCGCGGACGCCGACGGGTGCGGCGCCTCCCCCCCGGTGGACGAGGAGGCGTGCAACTGGCGCGCGTGCCCCACGTACGCGTGGTCCGCCGGCTCGTGGGGCGAGTGCAACGCCACATGCGGGTACGCGGGCGAGCGGAGGAGGCTGGTGCAGTGTCGCGCGGTCGCGCCGTCCGACGATTTCGTGTTCCTCGGAGACTTGCTGGACGCGCGCGACGCGCTCCGGACCGGCGCGACGGTGGCCACCAGGCTGGAGCGTCTGTACGACGAGCGAGTCGAGGCCGGAAGGATCGTGCCCGATGCGACGTGCCTCGCGTTCAACGCGTCCATGGCACGACCGGAATCCATAGAGCCGTGCGCGCGGACGCCGTGCACGTACCACCATTGGGACGTCGGGCCGTGGTCGGAGTGCGACGCCAAGTGCGGGGGCGGCGTCAAAACGAGGCACGTCTTCTGCAGCCGGCGGGACGATTTGTGGGAGGAGATGACCGAGTCGTTCTACGCGCGGGACGACGTGCCTCCCCCCCCGTCGCCGCCGCCGCCGGCGCCGCCTCCACCCCCGTTCACGGAGACGTACAACCTCTCTTCGCCGCCGCCGCCGCCGCCGCCGGCGCCGCCGCGCCCGCCGCCGGCGCCGCCGCCGCCGCGCCGGGAGGGCGACCCGCCCTACCCGCCGGCGCCGCCCCCGCCGAGGCCGGAGTCGCGATCGGTTGTGGCGGACGCGGTGTGCGAGGGCTACGCGGCCTTCATAGGCGCGGCGCCGAACGCGACCGCGGCGTGCAACACGCGCGCGTGTCCGTCGTCGCCGCGGTGGGACGTCTCTCCCTTCGAGAGCGAAGCGCCCGGGGTTTCGTGCCCGGAGTCCTCGCCGCGGCGCGCGGTGCGGTGCGTGGCCGGCGGCGCGGAAGGAGACGCGAGCACGAACGCGACGGCTCTGAACGAAGTGCCCTTCGGCGAGTGCGAGGCGCTCGCGGCTTCCGGAGCGCTCGTCCCGACGCCTCTCGCGGACGTGCCCTGCGGCGCGCCGCAGGGCACGTCCGCCTGGTGCGACGGCGCCGACGACGTGTGCTCGTTCGCGGGGACGTGCGACGCTTCTCTGAACGCGTGCGTCTGCGACGGCGGGCGCGCGGGACCGCGCTGCGAGATGGACGAGGCGTGCGGTTTTCTAAACGGCGAGCGCATCGCCTCCGACGACGCGGGCGAGTGTTGCCCGGGCGTCGTCGACGCCGCCGGCGCGTGCTGCCACACGCAACTCGGCGTCGCGCGCCTGGACGGCGAAGGCGTCTGCTGCGCCTCGGGCGCCGTCGACGCGTGCGGCGCGTGCGGCGGCGCCGGCAACGCCGTGGACATCACCGGGAAGTGCTGCGTCGGGAGCCTGGACGCGGGTGGGTTCTGCTGCGAGTCGGGGGTGTTCGACGCGTGCGGCGCGTGCGACGGGACCGGCGAGACGTGTCCGGTTTGGCTCGAGATGAGCGTGGTGGTCCCCGAGGACGTGCACGACGCGGGCGACGACGCCGTCGCCGCGCACCTCTGGGAGTGGGCCGAGCTCGCGCTCAACCTGTCGGGAGCCCTCCCGGCGGACGCCGCGGCGTCCAACGAAACGGACGCGGCGGCGTCCAACGAAACGGACGCGGCGGCGTCCGACGCGCTCGCCTCGGCGGCGTACCTGGACGAGAGCGCGAGGCTTTCGGGGACGACGTCCTTCGCGACGAGCGCGATGGCGCCGCCGCCGCCGCGCGCGCGCCCGCCGCCGCCGCCCAACCCCCCGGGCGTGCAGGCGCCGTCCCCTCCCCCCCCGTACCCGCCGTCGCCG
>Ga0181559_10004830_pt1 | contig 12996 bp, 11 predicted proteins | sample 011ome_21_FD_133752 | JGI IMG/M metagenome (GOLD analysis project Ga0181559, IMG submission 133752) | Coastal salt marsh microbial communities from the Groves Creek Marsh, Skidaway Island, Georgia - 011508AT metaG (megahit assembly) | ecosystem: Environmental > Aquatic > Marine > Intertidal...
TCTGGAACCTCGATTTGGGTCAAGTACTGGATTGGAAAAAGGAGTTGACCGTTGGCATTGGATATTTCCAAGGGCTGATTTTCTGCCGCCAAAATCTGTATTTCCGATGCTGCAAACCACTTTGAAAACTTCCCTCCTTTGACCGGATAGTATTTCCAATCCCCATCTACTAGAGTCAAATCCAAGAAGTTGGTCTTTTCTTCAAGTGGCAGGCATTGGAGGTGATTTAGGCCCACCAAATGAACAGCCTTGTGCTGCGAGGCCACCAAATAGTGAAGGCCCTCTTCCAAGGATTGTGAAGTAGAAATCGTCAAAAAACGAAGAGGATATTGTTCTTCCAGCAAGTTCTTATTTTCCTCTTGAAAAGAAGATGTGGCCAGAATGACATCGATTTTTATCCCCCAACTGAGGACCACATCCACACTTTCCTGATCCACAAGGATGGTTGGCGACCATTCGAGTAGTGGGGCAATTGTTTCAAAAGAGATTCCCGCTACCTCCAAAATAAATACGGCTGGCTCCTGTTGCTCTTTGACAAAATGATGGCTAGACATCAGTGCCAGAGTTTTTGGTAAAACTGAAATACATTTTCATAGGCTAGTTTTCCAAGTTGACCTTCCGTAAGCTCCTGACTTAAGTATGCAAGAATGCTCGGGTATTTGCTGGCATTTTCAGCCAGAGGAAAATAAATAGGGTGACGACTCCGATCAGGAAAATCCTGTGTATAAAAAAAGTCAGCTCCAAAGGCGATTGCGTGCTCATTCAGTTTGGAACCATAAATTAGGTGTTCAAATAGCCTTTCTGGCTGCTCATTATCCAAAAAGGCGCGCAGGAAATTGACCCCAATGATTCCTCCACGATGAATGATCTCCTGGGTAAATTCGTCTGTCAAATTTCGTTTATGATTCCAAATCCTTCGAAAATTAGAGTGACTTGCTAGAATGGGAATGGGTAGCTGATTCCCGTCAATGTGATTCAAAATCCCTTCTGCCAAAAGATCCGATGTATGCGAAAGGTCTACTGGAATCCGCTTGCCTGCTAGGTAGTCGAGTAGCCGCTTGCCATCGGTTTTCAATCCGATGCCCTCGGTATAGTTTCCTCCTCCAAAACGATTTTCGGTATGGTGGGTGAGACTGATGTAGGCCAGCTTTCCCACCTTTTCTAGCAAGCCATCAAACTGAGTATAGATTTCTTTCCAAGAAGCTGTTGGAGTACCCAATCCCGCAGCATTCTCTATGGAGGCTATAATTCCAAGTTGATTGCTCCTCTCTAGCTTTTGCTGAAATGCTGCATCCCATAGACAAACCGTCTCGGGATGGTCTTCAAGCAGCTTCACAAAAATATCAGCCTGACGACTTGCCAACTCCATGCTTTCGGGATGCACGTCCGTGTAGATGGCCAGCACCTGTGCACGTACTCCACCGGCTTTCAACCAGGGAAAAGCACAAGGGATTTGGGTAGGATCAAAAGGATCTGCCTTTGGAATCTTTGCCAAAAAAGACAATAAATCACAGTGCAAGTCTGCAACAGGGAAATTCATAGTACTAGTGGTCTTGCCACAAATTAAGCCAAAAAAAGACAGCTTGCCGTCAACATTTAGTACTTTGAATAGTTTGAATGTATCTTTCGGAAAAATTAAACTTAGGAATGGCAATTGGATCCCCATTTAATTTAAAAAATTGGATTGATGAACACCGTCATTTGCTCAAACCCCCAGTGGGCAACCAGCAAGTGTTTCGCGACAACCAAGACTTTATTGTCATGGTAGTAGGTGGCCCCAATGCAAGAAAAGATTTTCACCAAGAGGAAGGTGAAGAATTATTCTACCAATTGGAAGGAGACATTGTAGTCCGAATCATGGAAAATGGTCTTCCTAGAGATATACAGGTAAAGGAAGGAGACCTTTTCTTACTTCCTGCGGGAGTTCCTCATAGCCCTCAAAGACCTGCCAACACAGTAGGCTTGGTGATTGAGCGCTACCGTCGTCCGGGAGAACTAGATGCATTTAGTTGGTATTGCGAAAGTTGCCACGACCAACTTTATCAAGAGAAACTCGCCTTAGCGGATATTGTCGGCCAATTACCCCCATTGATGGAGCGTTTTTGGTCTAACCTGGATGCTCGAACGTGTAAAAAATGTGGGGCTATACTTGAAAAATAAGCGGGTTTATTCTCGAAAAGTAAAGTGCTCTAACCCTGTTCCAGCATAGCCCAAGTCACTATGAACCAATTTCCTTACGAATACAGCGCTTCTTATGCCGAAAAAATGGATGCTAACGACTCTTTAGCTCATTTTCGTGCTAAATTCCATTTTCCTAAAATCAATGGGAAAGAGGCGCTCTACTTTTGTGGCAATTCGCTAGGGCTACAACCTACGTCCACGGAAACCTATCTCAAACGGGAACTAACCCACTGGGCAGAAAAGGCCGTTGACGGACACTTTCATGGGGAAGATGCCTGGTATGGAATTCGAAAAAAATCCAAACCCGCCTTGGCACAAATTATGGGCGCTAAAGATGGAGAGGTAGTCGCCATGAATAATTTATCGGTCAACCTTCATTTGCTGATGGTTTCCTTTTACAGACCTACATCTAGCCGATACAAAATAATAGTAGAAGCAGGTGCATTTCCTTCTGACCAGTACATGCTTGAAACTCAGCTAAAGTTTCATGGATTAAATCCCAGTGATGCCTTGGTGGAGATACATCCTCGAAAAGGAGAATATACCCTACGTACAGAAGATATTGAGGCTGAAATCCAAAGGCAAGGGGATGCGCTTGCGATGGTCAATATGTCTGGAATCCAGTATTACACTGGTCAATTTTTTGATATCCAACGAATCACGCAGGCAGCACATGCGGTAGGGGCTGTGGCAGGATTTGATTTGGCACATGCAGCAGGAAATGTCCCTCTGAAGCTGCATGACTGGCAGGTAGACTTTGCCACCTGGTGCAGCTACAAATACTTAAATTCTGGACCTGGCAACGTCTCTGGAATATTTGTGCACGAGAGGTATGCCAATCGTCCAGATCTACCTCGATTTGCTGGTTGGTGGGGACATAGCGAAGCAGAGCGCTTTAAAATGGAGAAGGGGTTTGTACCCATGGAGGGTGCAGATGGATGGCAATTAGCCAATTCCAATGTATTGGCTCTAGCTGCACACCAAGCCTCACTAGACCTGTTTCAGGAGGCTGGTATGACTGCGCTGCGAGAAAAGAGTATTCAACTCACGGGCTACCTAGAATACCTTATTCGGCAAATAAGTGGGGATTCAGGTGTCCTAGAAATCATCACTCCAACAAATCCTGATGAACGGGGATGTCAACTGTCGCTATTGATTCACAAAGGAGGAAAGGCAGTCTTTGACGAGTGGTATAGTCAGGGAGTCGTAGGCGATTGGCGAAATCCCAATGTCATTCGATTGGCACCAACACCCTTGTATACCCGGTACTCCGATGTGTACCATTTTGCTACAATTTTAGAAAAATCCCTACGTAATTTTATCGATTCACCGACAACCATAATGGGATGAGCAAGGAGCTTTCCATCTTAGGAGGAGGACTAATCGGAAGTTTGTGGGCCATATACCTTCGCAAACTTGGTCATCCGGTCCAGGTTTTTGACAAAAGACCAGACACTTCCCAGGCCAAAGAAATTGAAGGAGGAAGATCCATCAACATGGCCTTGAGTTTTCGAGGATTGAAAAGTTTGGAAAAGGTAGGCTTAAAGGATAAAATACTTCCCTTAGCGATACCCATGTATGGCCGAGAAGTACACGACGAGGAAGGTAGTACCCAGTTTTTGCCTTATGGGCAAGCCAACCAAGCGATTTACTCCATTTCAAGAGGTAAATTCAACCTACTACTCAGTGAGGAGGCCAGTCGGTTAGGTGCGACTTTTCATTTCAGACATAAATTCAAGTCCATTGATTTTTCCAGTACCCAACTGACTTTTGAAACCCCTAGTGGCCTACAAAAAACCGAAGGAGGCATCGTGTTTGGAGCAGATGGAGCCTATTCTGCATTGCGACTAGCCATGCAAAAGCAAGCTCGCTTTAATTTAACGCAAGAATATATCAGCCATGGCTACAAGGAGCTCAGCATTCCGCCGTTGGCCAATGGAGATTTTGCCATGCCCCCCAATGCATTGCATATTTGGCCGAGGGGGAGCTTTATGCTTATTGCCCTTCCCAATCCAGACTATTCTTTTACCTGCACCTTATTTTTGCCCTTTGAAGGGGAAGGGCCAAGCTTTTCGCAGCTCCAGGACGAAAAAAGCCTCCTTCAATTTTTCCAAACTTACTTCAAAGATGCACTTCCCCTCATGCCTGGGTTGACCCAGGAGTATTTTACCAATGCTACCTCCTCACTCATCAATATTTCCTGCTATCCATGGGCAAAAGGAAAATCACTCTTGCTGGGCGATGCGTCCCATGCAATGGTTCCTTTTTATGGGCAGGGAATGAATAGTGGCTTTGAAGATTGCTTTGAATTGCATGCAGCCATCGAAGGAACTGAACCCGATCAATGGGAAATGATTTTCCAAGAGTTTCAAGAAACGCGCAAACCCAATACAGATGCCATTTGTGCCCTTGCCATGGAAAATTTTGTGGAAATGCGGGACCATGTTGCTGACCCTCGATTTATACTTCGAAAAAAAATAGAGTCCTTACTTCACGAAGCTTATCCCACTACATGGGTTCCACTTTACACCATGGTCACCTTTTCTGACTTACCCTATCAGGAAGCTTACCGCAAGGGAAAGCTTCAGGAAAAAGTAATGGATGAAGTGATGTCTGATCCATTGATAGCCCAAAACTGGAAGCAATTGGATTTGGAAGGGATCTTGATCAAGCTCCAGCAATTAGACAAAAGCCAATGAGGGAGGTAATTCACGATTTAAGAAAGTCCGTTTTAAACAAGAAAATTTCAGAAGTTAGACTTGCTACAGGTCAAATAAAGTCCCGCTTGCTCCTGTAGGCTTTATTTTCAAGTGTTTGTAAGCAAGTTCAGTAGCCATCCTTCCTCTTGAAGTCCGTTTGAGGTAGCCCTCCTGAATCAAAAAGGGTTCGTATACTTCCTCAATTGTTTCAGCTTCTTCTCCGCATGCAGTCGCGATGGTACCCAACCCTACAGGACCACCTTTAAATTTTTCAATAATGGTCAATAGGATCCGATTATCCATTTCATCCAAGCCATTTTCATCCACATCTAAGGCATTCAAAGCCATTTTGGCAATTTCCAAGGTAATGGTTCCGTTTCCTTTAATCTCAGCAAAATCTCTTGTGCGTCGTAATAGCATGTTGGCAATTCGAGGTGTGCCTCGGCTTCGACGGGCTAGTTCGTAAGCAGCTACTTCGTCAATAGGTGTCTGTAAGATTCCTCCTGAGCGAAGTACAATGTCTGTTAGCAATTTCGCATCGTAATATTCCAAACGAGAGTTGATGCCAAATCGAGCTCGTAGTGGCGAAGTGAGTAAGCCAGATCGAGTGGTTGCACCAATCAATGTAAATGGATTAAGAGAGATTTGGACGGATCGTGCATTGGGGCCACTGTCCAGCATAATATCGATTCGATAGTCCTCCATTGCAGAATAGAGGTACTCTTCTACCACGGGATTGAGTCGGTGGATCTCATCAATAAACAAGACATCCCCTTCTTCTAGGTTGGTCAGGAGGCCCGCCAAATCCGATGGTTTATCCAAAACAGGACCAGAGGTAATTTTTATACCTGCTTGCAGTTCGTTCGCAATAATGTGGCTAAGGGTAGTTTTCCCTAAGCCTGGCGGCCCATGCAGGAGCACATGGTCGAGGGGCTCATTCCTTTTTTTTGCCGCATGCACAAATACCCTTAAGTTTTCAATGATCTTGGCCTGACCAGTAAAATCTTCAAAGCTCAATGGGCGTAAGGCACGCTCAAACTCCCGGTCCTTAGGCCCTAAGTTTGATTCGTCTCCAGTTAAATAATCTTCTCTCATGCAGCGATTGCTTATTACAAATATAGGTAAAAACCCCAAGGGGGAATGAAGGGTTATTTTCCTAGTTCATTAAAAATGATAAATGCAACATTATTGAATTTTTGTACCTTTGTAAAAAAATTCTCTACCCCTACCTTCTTTGCAACGGGGTACCTGGCCTATGGTATTTAAATTTAGTTTACTTTTTTTTACTGCAATTTTTGCTGGTTTAGTGGTCTACACGGTGCCTGCCTTCAAAGAGAAGTACTTCAAGTTGGCCTTGGTTTTTGCAGGCTCCTACCTATTTTCGATTACGATCCTCCATATTTTACCAGAGCTATTTTCGAGTAGTTTTGACCCTAGCAGCATGGGGGTCTATATTCTCTTAGGTTTTCTTTTGCAGCAACTGCTGGAGTTTTGGTCGGCAGGAATAGAGCATGGTCACATCCACAGCCACCATGCTACCTCCTCCAAAGGAGTCCTCACCCTAATGGTGGGTTTATTTGTCCATGCTTTTCTTGAAGGCACCCTCCTTTCTCATGGAGAATCCGTGCTTCCACAAGGCTTGCATGCACACAGTGACAAAACCATACTGATGGGCATCCTCTTGCACAAAGCTCCTGCGGCATTTGCATTGGCGGCTGTACTTTCTAGCTCTTTATCCAAGCGTTGGACCCTGGTTCTACTCAGTTTATTTGCCCTAGCTTCTCCTCTGGGCATGATTTCAAGTTCCTTTTTTATCGCTTCTGGCACCTTATCCACAGAAGGGCTAGGTATTTTATTCGGCTTAGTTACGGGGGGATTTCTCCATATTTCTACCACCATTTTTTTTGAAAGCAGTCCGCACCACACCTTTCAGCTCAATAAACTTGCCGTTACTTTCTTGGCTGCCGCCTTGGCCATCGCTTCGGAATATTTTATTTGATTGAGCGCCCTCTTATTTCCTCAGTTGTCGAGAGTAATTAGTGTAAATTCTTGACCTAATTACGTGCAAAGAAATTAATAATCTATCGATGCCTATCCGCTTTGTCCCTAGGGATAAAAGAAAATAAAGGTGAGGATTCAATTGGGTGAGCTGGGAGTTGAGGTCAGTTCCTTGATGACAATTTTAGTAGCAGACTAATTTTCAAACACTTGAACTGAACTATTTATGAGGAACCAAGGATTTTTACCCTAGGTCATCTTTCTTGTCCAATTCCTTTCATCCTAGTTGATCCCCGTTAATCTTTGGAATAACGAGCCTTTTATCCTAATTTTTAGTTTAAATTGAATTTTGAAACAAATTTGGTTTGCAAATTTTGATCAGAAATCAATTAGAAACCCACCCTAACCTGTGACCGCATGTCAACCTCTCCTACTAAAATGGAGCGCTATTGGAAAAAAAATCTCCAAACGCTAGCCATCCTTTTGAGTTTTTGGTTTTTAGTCTCTTTTGGTTTTGGAATCATTTGGGTGGAGGAACTCAACACGATTCGTTTGGGTGGCTTCAAACTGGGGTTTTGGTTTGCACAGCAAGGTTCTATTTACACCTTTGTCCTACTCATATTCATTTATGTCTATCGCATGAATGCCTTAGATCGGGAATTTAATGTAAACGAAGATTAATATGGACCTATTGACCTGGACCTACCTTCTTGTTGGAGTTACCTTTACACTATACATCGGTATTGCTATTTGGAGCCGAGCAGGCTCTACCCAAGAATTTTACGTAGCTGGAGGCGGAGTATCCCCCTTAGCCAATGGCCTAGCCACAGCGGCTGATTGGATGTCTGCTGCTTCCTTCATGTCCATGGCAGGCATCATCTCTTTCTCGGGGTACGACGGCTCGGTGTACCTCATGGGCTGGACGGGTGGCTATGTTTTGCTGGCCTTATTACTAGCTCCTTACCTACGGAAATTTGGAAAATTCACGGTGCCTGACTTTGTTGGCGACCGATTCTATTCCAACAAGGCACGTGTGGTCGCAGTCATCTGTGCACTATTTATTTCATTCACCTATGTAGCAGGACAAATGCGTGGAGTAGGAATCGTTTTCTCTCGCTACCTCGAGCTGCCCATCGAATGGGGAGTAGTCATTGGCATGGCCATTGTATTCTTCTATGCTGTGCTTGGTGGCATGAAAGGCATTACCTACACGCAAGTAGCCCAGTACTGCGTCTTGATTTTTGCTTACCTCGTTCCTGCTATATTCATCTCCATGCAACTCACTGGCAACCCCATCCCTCAGCTGGGACTAGGGGGAGAAGTGGCAGATGGGGTACCCCTTTTGGATAAGCTCGATGGGATTTTGGTAGACCTAGGCTTTGAAGAATATACCTCCGGCAAAAAAAGTATCCCTGACCTATTCATGATTACTTTGGCCCTAATGGTGGGTACTGCAGGACTCCCGCACGTGATTGTTCGCTTTTTCACAGTACCCAAGGTGCGAGATGCACGCCTTTCTGCAGGCTATGCCCTGGCCTTTATTGCGATTCTTTACACTGCAGCTCCTGCTGTTGCAGCCTTTGGTATTTACAATACTATCCAATCGACCTCCGAAAAGTCCATCAACGATCTTCCCCCATGGGTAACCAATTGGCAGCAGACGAATCTCATCGGGATCGAGGATAAAAATGGAGATGGTAAAATTCAATATTTGGCAGACCCCACCGCCAACGAACTCCGTATCGATAAGGACATCATGGTTTTGGCTAGTCCAGAAATTGCGGCACTTCCCAACTGGGTAGTTGGACTCGTTGCTGCTGGCGCCATGGCAGCAGCCCTTTCCACTGCCGCAGGATTGCTCCTTGTGATCTCTACCTCTATCTCTCGAGACCTGTTCAAAACTTTCCAACCCGAAATTTCAGATAAAAAAGAGCTGCGAATTGCTCGAATTGCTGCTGCAGGGGCCGTACTTCTTGCTGGATATTTTGGAATCAATCCGCCTGGTTTTGTGGCCGAAGTTGTAGCTTTTGCCTTTGGTTTAGCCGCCTCTTCCTTTTTCCCCGTTATTTTACTTGGCATCTTTTCCACTCGAATCAATAAAGAAGGAGCTATTGCGGGAATGATTGCAGGTCTCGTATTCACCATCAGCTACATCTCTTACTTCAAGTTTATCTCCCCTGAACTGAATACTGCTGCCCATTGGTGGTGGGGAATCTCTCCCGAAGGGATTGGTTCGCTCGGAATGGCTCTCAATTTTGTGGTATGCTATGGCGTCTCTTACCTGACGCCTGCTCCACCCAAAGAAGTGCAGCAGCTCATTCAAGAAATTCGAATTCCAAAAGGTGCTGGAAAAGCCATTGACCATTAATTTACAACAACTAGTTCGCATGCAATGAGTGATAGATTACATACGCTGAGTGGTTACTTCCACGAATACCAAAAAAGTGTTGCCCAGCCCGAGGAATTCTGGGCTAGAATTGCCGATTCATTTCACTGGAAAAAACGCTGGTCAAAGGTGCTGCAATGGAACTTTGAAGAACCGGATGTCCGCTGGTTTGTAGATGGAAAACTCAACATCACGGAAAACATTTTTGAAAAAAATCTTTACACCTTAGGAGATCGGCCTGCCATCATCTGGGAGCCCAATGAGTCGCACGAGGAAGTCCGAACACTTACTTATCGCGAACTATTTGTGGAGGTCTGCCGATTTGCCAATGCCTTGCTCTCCAAGGGAATCGGCAAAGGAGACCGTGTGATTATCTACATGCCTATGGTGCCTGAAGCTGCCATTGCGATGCTGGCCTGTGCACGTATCGGTGCCATCCACTCGGTGGTCTTTGCTGGATTTTCTAGCAGCTCCCTTGCAGATCGAATACAAGATTGTCAAGCAAAGGCTATTTTAACGGCAGATGGGAATTACCGAGGTTCCAAAAAAATAACCGTGAAAGGGATAGTCGACGAAGCCCTAGAGAAGGTTTCGGTAGAAACAGTCATCGTTTATCGCCGTACTGGACAAGAAACTTTCATGCAAAGCGGGCGAGATTTTTGGTGGAATGAAGTGCTCGAAGGACAATCCGAACTCCATAAAGCCGCTGAAATGGATAGCGAAGATCTACTGTTTATCCTGTATACTTCTGGATCTACTGGCAAACCCAAAGGAGTGGTACACACCACAGGCGGCTACATGGTCTATACCAAATACTCCTTTGAAAATGTATTTCAATACTGCCCAGGAGATGTGTACTGGTGTACAGCAGACATCGGATGGATTACAGGCCACTCGTACATTGTGTATGGCCCCCTACTCGCAGGAGCTACTACATTGATGTTTGAAGGCATTCCGACCTATCCTCACCCAGGAAGGTTCTGGGAGGTAGTGGAAAAACACCAAGTTAACGTGTTCTACACTGCCCCAACTGCTATTCGTGCCCTTCAAGCCTTTGGCACCGAACCTATTGAAAAATACAATTTAAGCTCTTTAAAAGTGCTCGGTTCTGTGGGTGAACCCATCAACGAAGAGGCTTGGCACTGGTACCATACCCACATAGGAAAGGGAAAATGCCCTATTGTAGATACCTGGTGGCAAACCGAAACAGGTGGAATAATGATCTCCCCACTTGCTGGCATCACACCCACCAAACCTGCCTATGCTACCCTACCCCTTCCTGGTATCCAACTCAGTATCGTCGATGCAGATGGAAAGGAATTGCACGGAAACTCTGTTGAAGGCAACCTTTGCATCAATTTCCCCTGGCCTTCCATGATTCGAACTACCTATGGAGACCATGATCGCTGCAAGCAAACGTACTTCTCTACTTACAAAAACAAATACTTTACTGGAGACGGAGTCAAACGGGATCATGACGGTTATTACCGCATCTTGGGCCGCGTAGATGATGTAATCAATGTATCTGGACACCGACTCGGAACCGCTGAGGTGGAAAATGCAATCAATGAACATCCGAAAGTAATCGAGTCTGCCGTAGTAGGGTACCCCCATGAGGTCAAAGGGCAAGGCATTTATGCGTACGTAATCTGTGATATGAGCAACCGAAGTGAGGAGAATCTCATTCAGGAAATAAAAGAAACCGTTTCAAAAATAATTGGGCCCATTGCCAAGCCAGACAAAATTCAACTGGTGCCTGGCTTACCCAAAACCCGCTCTGGAAAAATCATGCGCCGAATTTTACGCAAAATTGCTGAGGGCAGCCTAGACGCAATGGGTGATATCTCTACGCTGTTGGACCCCGAAGTGGTCGAAAAAATCAAAGCTGGAAGAAAGTAAAAAAGTAGTTCTTATTAATTAAAAAAAGGCAGATCGAATGATCCCCTTTTTAGATTTTTATTGACAGCATTCCTTACTTCCATTGGATGGCTGTGGATCCTGTAGCTTGGAGCGGAATAGCCAATCCAGTGGGGGTAGGATAAAAGCCGAGCGGCACAATTTGTAGGTCTTGGATAGCTACCCTCGCCCATGGGGTTTCTAAGGAAAGCCGCCCCTGAAGCCCATCCCTATTTGCTGATAGCGTTTCCCCCAAAGGAATCCTGATGCGCTGACTAAGTTGCTTTTGGATTTTCCCTTTTTTGATAAGGGTCCCCAAGACAGCTTTTGCACTCTCGCTTTTCAAAATAAAATCAAGGTCTTCCACCCGTATTTCCTGCGCAATAGGGTCGTAAAAGGGCTTGCCAACCAAAAATAGTTCCCCTGTTAGGAGATCTCCTTGGTTCGAAACGGCAGTAAAAGAAACTGTGATTCCCAAGCGCTCCCCATAAGCTTGGGTCCGAAATTGAGTGGGGAGCATGCGGTAATTTTTATTCAAAGGGATTGACAGCCCATCGAATGAATTTTGGATCAATCCATCCAATTCCACATACGTGAATGCGAAAGGCAGTTGCAAGGCGATCCGATTACTTGCATCTGTATTTGGTGAAATTTTGGGTAGTGGAAATGCCCGCGAAGGAAGCGCAGTAACAGGATGAAGCTGTACCTGCCCCTCAAACCCTAAATCGAGATGCAGTCCTTTATCGGGTAGCAGGTATTCCCGGATCTTCATGGAATCAGGTAAAATAGACAGTCCTATTTTCCTTCCTTCGAACTCCACGAGCATAGGCTTTCCTAATTGATTCCAAACTGGCTCTACCCAAGGCTTGAGGGGAAGCAGATTAGGTTTGGAAAGGAGTTCCTGGTTTACAAACCTCCGGATTTCTTGCCGAATCAAGGTGCTTAAGTCCAGCTCTATCCCCAAGACGGAAAGGGTCAACCTTCCTCCTAAGTCTAAAAGCTCAAACTCGGGTATTCCTAAATACCAGTTGGGCTGCAACTCTGGATTAATCACAAATACAGGTGCCAATTTACTAGAAATGGGCACCTTAGTTTGGAGAAGGTTCCGAATTCCACCAGGTTTTAAACCCACCTCACCTTGAATTTTTAGTGGAAAAATGACTTCTAATCGCTGCTGATCAAGCCCTCGGAGCTGGATTTCCCCATTTCTTGAAAAAACAAATTCTCCGACCAATCCATTGCCCAAATCCACCCCTTGCTGGCGATATAACTCAGCTGGTGCGATGCCATTGATCACCCTTGAAAGTGTAGAAAATGGAATCTCTACAGGCACATTGACTTCAGATCGAGTACTGGGTACAGTGGGGAGAGGGAGACTTGCTGCTGGATCTAACGTTTTGCAAGCGCTTAGCCCTGCAAAAATCCCAAGGATCATCACAAGCCTATTCGCTGAAAAAGAAGGATAAAGATGCCTAATCATAATGCTTGAGAGTTCGATGGAACTAAGTTACCTTTGTGGATTCAAGGACAAAAGTAGCGAAAAGAGTACATGAACTGGAAACAACTCACCTCGGAAGAGCAACTAAATGAACTAATCGTAGAAAGTGCTCAAAAACCCGTGTTCATTTTTAAGCACAGCACCCGTTGCTCAATTAGTAGCATGTCCTTGGATCGATTACTTCGAAATTGGAAGGAGGAGGATGCTACAAAAATAACACCCTACTATTTAGACCTTATTGCGTACCGCAGCTTATCGAATAGCGTAGCCGATCGCTTGGGTGTACCCCACGAGTCCCCACAAGTTCTCCTTATTCAAAATGGAGAAGTTACCTACCA
>Ga0181559_10004836_pt1 | contig 12993 bp, 7 predicted proteins | sample 011ome_21_FD_133752 | JGI IMG/M metagenome (GOLD analysis project Ga0181559, IMG submission 133752) | Coastal salt marsh microbial communities from the Groves Creek Marsh, Skidaway Island, Georgia - 011508AT metaG (megahit assembly) | ecosystem: Environmental > Aquatic > Marine > Intertidal zone...
CTCTCCCGCTCCCGCAGCAATGACACGGGGCGCAACTGATGAGAGAGGCAACGCAACAAAGGTTGGCCCTCATGACTATGGTACCGAAACAAGCTTTCACGGCCGACTTCGATACCATCCGCTGATCGCGATTCCGCGATTCCGCGAATCAGCGAATGAAACGCGCGTACGTCGAATACGTTACGCGGAACGTCAGCGGGGTCGTATCGCCGAGACCGATATCGCGTCGACGCGGCACAAGCGCACGCGTCGGCGCACGCGCAGGGGACACGAGGCACGGCACGCGCGGTAGGACATCTCGAGTGTCTCGTGATCGACTCGGAGGCGTTCGATTCGGACAGCTCGCGTGAGCCCTGGAGAGAGTATGGCGTCGACGGCACGACTCGCATCGTCGCATCTCGCGCACGCGCGCGTCAGGAATGGGCACGACACGTCGTCGAGAAGCCGATCGACGTCCACGTCGTCGAGCTGGAGCCGCTGCCCCTCGAGACCGCGCGCTGGAGCTCGCGTCGGCGGCTTTGACGGACGCGGAGGGGGACGCGCGCGCGGTCGCTTCGCGCGCGCGCGCGCTTCCCTCGGCGACGACTCGCCCCCCGGGGTGGACGGCGTGCTCCTCGAGGCGCCAACCTGCGAGCTCGTGTCCAACGAGGGCGGGAAGTTTTCGCTGGTGGGCGAGATGGTTTTGGCGTCGTGCTCCGCGGATTCCGTGTACGCCATGCTCACAGACTACCTCGCGTCGCCGCGCGTGTTCTCCACGGTGGACTCCGTGCGCGTGGACGCGATGGACGACGGCCGCCTTCTGGTGCAGCAGAGCTGCCGGTGGCGGTTCCTGGTGTTCGGCGGCGCGTTCCCGTGCCGGCTCGCCGTCGCCGAGGCGCGCGACCGGCGATTCATGGAGGCGCGCCTGCACGAGAAAGGATTCATCCGCGAGTTCGAGGGGAGCTGGACCGTCTCCGAGGATGTCGATACCGGGGGCGTGCGCGTGCGCCACACGCTCGCGCTGCGCCCGGCGCTCACGCCGCCGTACGCGCACGAGATCTTCCTCAAGCAGATCCGGGGGATACTGAAGGATGTCGAAAACGAAGTCGCCGCCTGGGACGGGCGCGGGTACCGAGCCGCCGCGGCGGAGGACGCTTCGCCGCGCGACGACGAGAGCGCCGTAAAAGCCACCGTCGCGGCCGATCGGGCGCTCTCTTCCGGCCGGTGATGGTCGTGTACGCTTTTCGACTCGACAGAGCCGAGGCCATTATGGGTCTCTCTCTCTTCTGTAGCGACGATCGCTCGATCGCTCTTGTAATACCAACACCGCGCGCGCGTACATCGCGAAACAACCGCGTCGTCGTCTGAGACTCAAAAGCGCGTCGTACGTACTAGTACGAAGGTACGTAGTCTACAAAAGACGACGCTCCGCGCTCTACCCGCGCGCGGCGATTTCGCAGAGCTGCAGAGACTGGCCGGCGTAGAAGCGCACGTCCACGTCCTCGTCCGCCTCCAGCTCCGCCAACGTCGTTCGGATCTCCCCCTCCACCGCGGCGGCGTCCAGGGCCGCCGCCACCTCCCCGAGCGCCTTTGCGGCGCCGAAGCGCACGTTGGGCACGGCATCCTTCGCCGCGCGCTTCAGCGCGGGCACGATGTCCCGCAAACACGTCTCCCGCCCGGCGACGGACGCGAGAAGCGTCATGACGCGCACGATCGCGGTCCGGTGCAGGTAGTGCGGGTTCTGCGCGAGCGCCATGACGCGCGGGATGACGTGCTCCTTGGCCCACTCCTCGCCGAACACCTCCGCCAGCCGCTTCAAGTTCACCGCGGCGGCTTCGCGGATGGAGTACACGCGGTCGCCGAGCCAGCGCAGGCACAGCTTGGTGAGCTCGCCGTCCTCGCCCGTGTCGCCGTTCTTCTGGAACAGGAACGCCGTGCCCATCTGGCTCGCCAGCAGCGGCACGTACTCGATGATGGCGAGGCGCACGCGCCAGTGCGCGTCCTCGGCGAGGTCCTCGATGGCGGGCAGCAGCTCCCGCGCCAGCAGATCCACGCCGATCACCGAGTTCACCTCCTCCAGCTTAGAGATGATGTTCAGCCGCACCTCCGGGATCTCATCCTTGAGCAGCGTGAGGAACACCGGCAGCAAATGCTCGATCGTGCGGTCCTTGCCCAGCGTGGGCGCCAAGCCCATCACCACGGACGCCAGCGCCGCGCGCACGTGCTGGCTGGCGTCGCCCGCCAGCTCCTTGACCCTCGGCACAATCTCCGCCGTCGCCGCCTCCGGGCCAACCAGCCGGCACAGCTCGCTCGCCAGCCCCGCGCTCGCGATGCGCACCTCCGCCTCGCCGTCCGCGAGCAGGCGCTCGTACGCGCCCACCAGCTCCGCGCGCGCCGTCTGCGCGCCCACGCACTCGCACAGGTCGTACAGCTGCTTGGCCACCGCGTAGCGCACGCGCCAGCTCTTGTCGGCGACGAACGTTTTCGCCGCCGTCACCATCTCCGCCGCGCACGCCTCCTTCGGCAACAGCCGCCCCAGCTTGGCGCAGTCCTCCACCACCAGCAGACGCACGCTGTCCTGCTCGTCGTTCGTGAGCCGCTGGAACAGCGCCAGCATCTCCGTCTCGACGTGCTTCGCGTCGCACTTCGAGGCGAACGCGCCCAGATGCTGCGCGGCGGCGCGGCGCACCATCGGCGTCTCGTCCCCGCACAGCTTGGCGTACGCCCCGCGCATCTCGTCGCGCGCCGCCTCGTCCCCCGCGCACAGCTCGTACGCCGTGGCCATCAGCCCGCACGCGGAGACGCGCGCGGAGAACCAGTCGCCCGAGGCGAGGCGCGCGGCGAGCGGCGCGAAGTGCGCCCGCGCGCCCTCCGGCGTCATGCCCCTCGCCACCGCGCACGCCGAGCGCACCGCCGCGTCGCGCACCGCCGTCTCCTCCACGGACGCGAGGTTCTCCAGGGGCGTGAGCAGCGCGTGCGCGTGCTCTGGGCCGCCCACGGACCCGAGCAGGTTGACCATCTCCTCCGCCACCGCCAGAAGGCACTCGTCCTCCTCGTCGTTGGCGTCGGCGAGGAACGGCACGAGCTCGCTCCGCGTGCGCTCGGGGCCGAGCGCCTGCGCGATGGTGGTCAGGCGCCGGATGGAGTTCAAGCGGAGCTGCACGTTCTCGTTCTACGTTTTTGGAAGAGTGCGATCGCGTGGGCGTCGATGGGGTCAGCACGGGTCATTCGGCCGGACCGAGCGTGGGAGCGCCGGGAGGAGGCGCGGGCGCATCGGGAGGCGAAACGCGAAAAGCACCGACGTCGGACGGAAAACGGACGACGTCTCGGTCGCGTCTCCGCGCGCGTCCCTCGGCGTCCCGCGCGTCGCGGAACGACGCGGAGCGCTCGTGGGACGTCCCGAGTCCGCGCCGCGCGGGATCGAGGCGTCCCGACGCGCGTCGTGTCCGCCACGCGACGCAGATCACGGCCCGCGATCGGTGCGGTATTTTCGCGAGCGCGGTGTTCAAAACCGATGGGTTTTGCGCGACCGTGGACGCCGGAAACGGCGCGGCGTCGCCGCCGCGGGCGTCCTCGCGTCCTCGCGCGCCTGTCGAACACGCACCTTGAGCTCATCGATCAACATCGCGACGTTGAACAGGTCGGAGTCATCGGACGCCATGGTGCCCGCTGCGAACGGATGCACGTGCGACTCGAAGTGCGCGAAGCGACAAACGGTTCCGCGGAAAGGTCGCGCGCTACATGTACGTATGCCGAGACGTCCTTTGAATCCGACCGCCTGTGTGGTCATAACAAAACCGTCGCTCGCTCGTCCTATGTGCCTAATAACGCTACGCGTGTCTAGTACTCGCCGTTCCCCTGCTGGTGCTGGAAGGCTCGCACCTCGTCCGAAAACTTCTGGGAAAGGTCACTCACCTGTCGCGATGAAAGAGGGAGGAGAGGGGGAAGGTGAGCCGCGGTTCGCGGGCGGGAGACGCGCGCGCGACGCGCGACGCCGCGTTCCATTTCATTTAATGTAACGTAATCATTCGGGCGCCGTTTCCGTCGCGAGTCGTACCTCCGTCCGCAGGTGGTCCACCGCTTCCGTCATCGCCTGCATGGGAGAGGAGTCCTTGTTGGTGTGGACCTGCGGGTTGGTGACGCGGAACGCGTGTCAGTCGTCGTCGATGGACGCGAGACGCGAGGGAGGAAACCCTAAAAGTGACACACCCGGAGGAGATGGAACGAACCCGCTCTGGGGGAGACGCGTCGCGGTGTGCGCGACGCGGTGAGAGCGAACGCGCGCATCGCGACGAACCGGCGCGCACCTTAACGACGATGCGGTTATCGGAGGGGTGCGGCACTTGGTACCCCGCGAACACCACGTTCGGGTCGCGGTGCAGCTGCATGCGCACGGTGTTTCCCAGCGTGTGATCCTCCTTCTGCACGATGAACGTTCCCGCGTTGGAAACCTTCGTGTCGCGCGTGAAGGTGAGCTTCCGGACGCCCTCCGGAAGCACGAACTTCTCGGCACGGGAAGGCTGGTTCATGGTGCCACGCCGTTTCGCGCGCGCAGAGTGCTGGGGGCAGACCCTGTGCGCCGCGAAGTGCGATCGGGGGCGTTCGACCGCGCTGATCGAGGAATTCGGGAGCACTGGCTTCGCCGGCGCGCGGGCCGCTTCGTCTCTCGGCCGAAAATAAAAAAGGCGTTTCTCGAGAAGGGCGGGGTCTTCCAGTCCCACGCGCGCCGCGTACGCAGGTCGGACGCGCGTCGCGAGTGAGCCACACGTCTCGCCTCGGCGCAGGACTGAATGCCTCCCCGCAGAAGGCAGAGGTCGGCAGAGGAAGACGTTGCGGTGCCACCCCCCTCCGTGTTCGGTCGAGCCATGAGCCCATCGCCAGATCTCAAACGTCGCAGGAGCGACGACGGTTCCGGAGCTTCCCGGAGCTTCCCGGAACGCGCGGTGACGCGCGTGACACCCGCGGATACCCCCGCGAGCACGTTCCCGAACGTTCCCACCGTGGGCCCCTCCGGGCTCATTCACAAGAGGCAACACGTCAGACTGCTCGAGCAGTCGCTGTACGAGCTCGGGTTCGCGGATCTCGCGAGCGCGCTGGAAAAGCGCTCGGGCGTGACCCGCGCGACGCGCGACGCGGAGGCGTTCGAGCGCGCGGTGCTCGACGGGAGGTGGGACGACGCCGTCGCGCGTCTTCCGAAAACGGCACAGTTCGCCGAGGCCCGACTGGTGTGCCTGGAGGGCCTGTACGAGGACCAAATCCGCGGCGGCGCGTACGACGCCGCGCTGGCGACGCTGCAGAAGCGCGTCGCGCCCCTGTTCGATCTTTCGGAGGAGCGCGAAAAAAAAAACACTTCGCCTCCGGAACCCTCTCGCGGCTTCCTCGGCGACGGCGACCGTCTGCGCGGGCTGGCCGTACTCCTGATGTTCCAGGCGGACGACGCCGAGAACGCGGCGCTGACGTTGTCGGGGGCGTGCGCGCGCGAATGCGTCGAGGCTGTACCGGGAACCGCGGTCGGCGTCGCGGAGCGCGCCGCGAATTTACGTCTTCTCGAAAACGTCTCGCGTCGCGACGCGAGTGACGCGCCGAACACACGCGGACGAACCCGCAACGAGCTCGTGTTACGCCTCGCGCTGGACGCGCTTCCCCCCGAATGGGCGCCTCCGTCGGGCCGGCTGGAGACGCTCGTCGAGCAGGCGCTCGCGGCGCAGACGCGGCGATGCGAGTACCACAACGCGTACGCCGCGCCACCGTCTCTGTTCCGCGACTACGCGTGCGGAGAGGAGCAGCTCCCCACGCGCGCGGCGCTCACGCTGGACGCGCACAACGACGAGGTGTGGAGCCTGGCGTTCGACCACACCGGCGCGAGGCTCGCCACCGCGTCGCGGGACGGCGCGGTCATCCTCTGGGAGGTGCTGGCGCGCGGCGCGCGCGCGCGCGCGCACGAGACAGCCAGGCTCGACGTCTGCGAGGACGTGTGCCTGGACGGCGAGCGCGTGATAAAGAACCGGGCGGCGTGGTACTTGAGCCGACCGGAGCGCGACGAGGACCAAGGCGAAGGGACGGCGCGAGACCGCCGCGGGACCGCCGATGTCGACGCGGCCGCGGAGCCGCCGGAGCCGCCGGCCTCCTCGTCGGATTCGCGCTCGCGTACGTTCGACGCGGAAGACGACGAGGAAGCGTTCGAGGAAGAGATTGAGTATGAGGCGTCGGAGTTCCCGCCCGACTCGGACTTCCTTCCGCTCACGCACGTGGCGTGGTCTCACGACGCTTCGCGGGTGGTGACGTGCGGAGGGCGCTTCGCGAAGGTTTGGTGCGCCCGAACGGGCGCGCTCGTCGCGATGCTCGATCACGCCTCGATCGACGCGGACGGGGATTCGGACGGGGGTTCCGATACCGTCGTGACCGGGGCTTTCTTTTTCGATCGCATTCCCAGGGATTCGCTGGAAGAAGGCTTCGACGAGGTGATCCTGACGACCACGAGCGACGGGCGAAAGCGCTTGGTCCAATTCGAGTCTTCGCTCGTGGCCCGATCGCCCCCGGTCTTCGTCGACCCGGACTCGGACGTCCGACTCGGACACGGACTCGGACTCGGACGTCAGTTCAAGAAAATAACGGAAGCCGACTACGGTTCCCGAATCCAGGACGCGCACGTCGTCGCGCCGCGCGACGGCGCGTACAGGCGAGTCAGCGGCTTCGCTTTAGCGAACAACGACGTCGTTATCGAGAAGTTCGCATCTCGGCAGCTCGCCGAGACGACCATGGACCACTTTACGACTCCGGGCAAGCGGCTGCATTTGCCCTCTCCGTGTATGTCGATGCGCTTGTCCTCCGACGGCGAAAGCGCGCTGATGAACCTCGCCAACGGCGAGATCGCCCTCTGGGACAGAAACTTGGAGATCGTCGAGCCCACAACTGTGTTCGTCCCGGAAGTGCGCGACAGGCAACTCAGCAAGGTGGTCACGCGGAGCTGCTTCGGCGGCGCGCGCGAGCAGTTCGTGGCGTGCGGCGGCGTGGACGGCCGCGTGCACGTGTGGCGCCGGGACACGGGCACGTTGCTTACGCGTCTCGAGTGCCACGCCACCACGGTCAACGCCGTGTGCTGGAACCCGTGCGACCCGTTTATGATGGCCACCGCGAGCGACGACTTCACGGTGAAGCTCTGGACGGCACCCGCCGCTGACGCGGCGCGGTGAGGCGGCGCGCGCCTCCTCCGATGCGCATGGGCGCGCGATGCGCTCGCTCGTGTTCTCGGGGAGCTCGTCGATCGCGCTCGTCGACGCCTTCGTATCGCGATAGGAAAGGACTCTCGTCGTCACAAAAGTACACGTCGACGCCGCTCGACACGTCGTCTCCCTCTCGTCTCCCTACCGCTCACAGATCCTCGCGCCCCGAGCGCCCGCGCTCGGCCATCTCCACCACCAGCACGTGCGCGCCCTTCGCGCCGGCGACCAGCACGACGTCGGCGCCCGAGGAAAACTCGGCGGCGTCGTGCCTTTCGAGCGCGGCGGCTGTTTCGCTCCCCGCGTTCAGCGCGCAGCCGCCCTCGACGCACAGCATGTACGCCTGCCTCCCCGCGGCCGTCGCGAACGGCAGCGCCACACCAGGCTCCAGCTCAGCGACCTTCACGCTCGCGTCCTGGTTGATCTGCACCGGCGCGGTCCCGCCGTCCACCCCCGCGCCCGGCACCGGGCTCACCGCCGCGCACCACTTGTTCATCCGGTCGTCCCGCGAAAACGCGTGCGAGCCGTAGTTGGGCGCGAGGCCGCCCGCGTTGGGGGTGATCCACATCTGGATGAATCGCAGGGGCTTGGAGCCGTCGAGGTTGTGCTCGCTGTGCCGCACGCCCTTCCCCGCGGTCATGAACTGGATCGCACCCCTGGTGAGCGTCTCGGACGTGCCCATGGAGTCCTTGTGCGTCAGCGCGCCCTCGACGACGTACGTGCAGATCTCCATGTTGGCGTGGCCGTGCTCGCCGAAGCCCCGCTTCGGCATCACGAGATCGTCGTTCATCACGCGGAGCACGCCGAAGGAGTCGTTCCCGCTGCTGGAGTACTCCGCGAACGAGAAGTGGAACCGAGACGTGAGCCAGTTGGGGGCGGACCAGCCTCTCTTGTCCCCGCTCGGGTTGGAGGGGTTGCCGAACCATGACGGGTCGGGCTCGGACTTGAAGAGCTTGTGGTGCGGGACCTTTCGGATCGGGGCTTTACGGCCCAACGTCATGACGGCGTTTGCTGAGACGATCGAGGGCCGCGCCAGGCTCGTGCACGCCGACGGAAGCGCGCGCATGCGCCGCCGGCACTCGGCAGTGCCGCTCCCGAAAACATCTTCGCGTGACGACAGTAAAAGTCGGACACGTGTCTGATCAATTCTGCCATATCTGTATTTTTGCCCGTTCCCCGAATGACAAAATTCGTCATCAACATGCGGAACACCTAAACGTCCCCACGGGTCCCGTACCCGCCGCAAACCTCCGCGCGTCGCTTCGACGTCCGCGTCTCAACGATCACTTAGGTTGCACGCGCTCGCGTGACCGACGCCGCGCGCGACACTCCCGGCCCCTCCTTCGCCGCGTCCCGGACTCCCGGTGAATTATTGTTACCTCGGATCGAACACCCAACTCGCCGCGATGAACAGAGAGAGCCCCGCCGGGGCGGCGGACCACTACCGCCCCGTGTGCCCGGGCTTGTACGCCACGCACGTGCTCGGTGACGCCGAGACGGTGTTCACGCCCGCGCAGCTCCAGAAGTTGGACTTCCACGTGGAGTGCCACCTGTCCACCGCGTTCGTCACCGTGAAGACCACCTGGGTCGTGCCTGGGTCGCTGCTGAAATCCGAGAAGAACGACGGCAAGAAGGGCAACATCACCTTCGCCATGCCCGTCACGGAGCAGACCACCGTCACGGGTGTTTCCGCGCAGATGTCCAACAAGCGCTTCGCCAGTGGGGTGATGCCCAACAAGGACACCAAGAACATGAAGGGCACTCGCTTCGGCCGTAACACCGCCGCGCCGCTCCCCGCGCACCCCGAGCTCTTCGCCATCTCCATCCCGGGCGTGCCCGCGGGCGAGACCGTGCACGTGCAGGCGACGTACTTCACGCCGCTGGACTTCGAGAACGGCGCGTACGTGTTCCGCGCGCCCACGCAACTGCCCACCGGGTGCATGCCCCCCAACACGCCTCTGACCAAGGTGCTGTCGGTGATGGCCACCGCGCGATCCGCGTACAGCGAGCAGGTGCAGGTGATGTCGCCCACGCACCCCGTGACCCTCGTGCAGGCGGGCGCGGGCGTGACGCAGGTGCAGCTGGACCCCATCAAGCGCGAGAAGTGGACGAATACCGAGTTCGTGATGGTGATGCCCGTCTGGGGCGGCGACATCGCCGCCGCTGGCGTGCAGCAGCCCCCCGCGCCCGGCGATCCGGACGCGAGGCACTCCTTCGCCATCTCCATCGCGCCGCCCAAGCCCGAGGCCGTGAACCCGTTCCCGCGCGACGTGATCTTCCTGCTGGACCGCTCAGGGTCGATGGGCGGCGGGCCGATGGACGCCGCGCGCGCGGCGCTCATCGCCGGCCTTAAGGACCTCACCCCGAACGACCGGTTCAACATCTGCGCGTTCGATAACCTGCAGATTTATTTCGACCAGGAGGGGCTGACGAATGCGACGAACGAAGCCAAGGACGCGGCGCTGAAATGGTGTAACATCAACTGCCAGGCGCGCGGGACGACAGACATCATGACCCCCCTGGCGCGCGCGCTGGAGCTGTTCTCGGGGCAGCCCAACCCCGGGGCGGTGCCGATGGTGTTTGTCATCACGGACGGCGCCGTGGAGGATGAGCGCGAGATTTGTACCTTCGTCGAGCGCGCCTTCAAGAAGGGCGGCGCCGACCCCGCCGCGATGCTGCCTCGCGTGAACACGTTCGGGATCGGGCGGTACGCCAACCACTACTTCCTGAAGATGCTGGCGAATATCGGGCGCGGCATGAACGGCGCGGCGTACTCGCCGGAGACGGTGGAGAAGAAGATGTTCGACCTGCTCCGCGCGTCCAAGACACCCATCCTGACCAACATCGCCGTCGGGATCCCGCAGAGCGCGCAGGGGGTCGAGATCCTGCCCTTCCCCGTGCCCGACCTCTTCGCGGGCGCGCCCGTGATGATCAGCGGCAAGTGCGCGGGCGGCCTGCCCCCCACGATCGAGGTCCAGGCGCGCGTCGCGGGCGGCGCGGTGTGGCAGCGGAGCATCCCCGTGGCGACGGACCTGCAGAACAACGCGACGGCCATCCCCCTGGACAAGGTGTTTGTGAAGCAGCGCATCGACCTCATGACGGCGCGCGCGTGGCTGACGCAGGAGCAGCACCTGGAGCAGCAGGTGATCGACCTGTCGCTGAAGCACGGCGTGCCGTGCGCGCACACCAAGCTGTGCGCGTTCGAGATTTCGCTCAAGAACGAGACGGCGATGAAGAACCAAAAGGCGGGCGGAGGCGCCGTCTCCGTCGCCAAGTACGCCGTCGGCGGCGCCGCGGGCGTGATGGTCATCGGCGCGATGGCGGGCGGCTTCGGGGACGTCGGCGCGTCGCTCTCCAACGCCGGGGGGATGATCGCGGGTGCGGGAAGCATGATCGGGAGCATCGACATCGGCGGTTTTGACGTGCCCGACCTCTCCTGCATCGCCGAGTGCGCGGCGGACGCGCCCTGCATAGAGCCGCTCGTGGCGTGCGTGGAGCCCGTCCTCGGCATGGCGGGCGAGTGCTTCGAGGTGGTCGGCGGCGTCGTGGAAGCCGTCGCCGGCGCGCTGGGCGGGAACGACTGATTCACCCGTAGAAACCCGCGCGAGGCGTCGTCCAAAACGCGTATCGCCTCATCATGTTTTAGTACTGTATACAATACATACGTGACTTACATAACGAACGTACGAGTAGTCCACGTATCGCGCGCGTGACGCGCGCGTCGCGCGTCTTCGTCGTTACGTCTGTCAGTCTAGTATCCGTACGTTTCAAAAACGCGAGCGCGCTCCAGGACGAGCGGCAGCGTCTGGCCGGCCAGGCGCTCCACCTTGAGCGCCGCGAGCGCGTCGGCGCGCGTCTCGCCCTTGGTGAGGATCGCCACCGGGACGTCCCGGCGCGCGGCGTCTCTGACGAGGCGGAAAGCGCTGAACGTGGACACGGAGGACCCGACCACGAGCACCGCGTCCGCGCCGTCGCTCATATCTGTAGCAGCGCGGTGCGTCTCCGGCTCGACGGCGTCGCCGAAAAACACGACGCGAGGTTTGAGCGGCCCGCCGCCGCACGCGCGGCAACGCGGCACGACGAAATCACCGACGCCGACGCGATCGAGCTCGACGTCGCCGTCCGGCCGGCGGTTTTCCGCGTTCGTCGCCGGATGAGCGAATGTCGGGTTCGCGTCGCGTAGCTCGAGCTGGAACCGTCGTCGGCGGCGCGCGTCCCCGCAAGCGACGCAAATCACTTCGTGCGTCGTGCCGTGCAGCTCGAGCGCGTCTTCGCTCCCGGCGGCGTGGTGCAGCCGATCGACGTTCTGCGTGATGAGTCGCCAGACCTGGCCTCGTTTCTGCGCGTCCGCCAGCGCGTAGTGCGCCGCGTTGGGAACCGTGCGCTCGGCGAATTCTTCCCACCCCGCGAACGAGCGCGCCCAATAGCGGCTCTGGTTTTTCTCGGAGCGCATGAACTCCTGGTGCGTCATCGGCTTGAACCCCGTGGAGTAGGCGCCGTTGGGCGAGCGGTAGTCGGGGACGTTCGACTCCGTGGACACGCCCGCGCCGGTGATGACTAAGAGCCGGTCGGCGCGCGCGATGAACTCGGCGAGCGCGTTCACCTCCGCAACAGTGGGCGGGCCGCAGTCCGGCACGGTCGCGGGGCGCGATGACGTCGCCGAGCGACGAGGCTTCCGCGCACCTTGGCTGCCGATCTCGGCCGAGGCGACACAAACAAGGCCCCGGGCGAGGAGGGGGGCCGCGGACATCGCGCCCGCGCGCGACGCGAAACGTACCGAGTGCACGGCGAAGACGCGGCGAGGGCGCTTCCGGCGCGGATCAGTCGCGCTCGGCGCGGAACGCTCTGCCCCTCTACGGAAGAAGAAAGGAAAAGCGTTTCGTGCCTGCCGAGGCGAGGCGTGCCCAAAATTTGGTGCCGAGCCACTGCCGACGATCGACTTGAAATGTTTACACAGGACGCCCCCTCGTCAGTGCTCACCGCGCGCGGGCTGGTGCCGGTGGCGGGCGCGCGGACGGGATGATCTCGGATAGCGATTCCGGGAGCGACTCGGACGACTGCCTGGTGTACAAGACGGTGCGACCGGTCGTGTGGTCGGACGAGGAGGAGGAGAAACCGAAGGATGACGCGGGCGCGGGCTCTCGACGCGCTCGCGAGGAGGGCGATGACTCGGACGAGGTGGTGTGCGCGACGTCCGCGTCCGCGCGCAAACGCGCGCGCACGGCTCGAGCGGCCACCACCTCGAAAGCGGACGTCGATGTCGTCGAGATCGAGGAAGAAAAACCCCCCTCAGCGGCGGACGCGTTCCTCGCCCCGCCTCCCGCGAACGCCCGAGGCGTCGTTCAATCGGTGGACGTCGCGACGCTGGAGTCGGTGTTCGCGTCGCGGCGGCGGATGGCCGAGCTCCGCGCGGCGGCGGCGGCGCCGGTGGAGGCACCCGAGACGATCGCCGATTTTCCTCCGAGCGTCGCGGGAGACGCGGGGGGCGCGGGAAAGGGCGCGGGGAGCTCGCCCGCGGCGGTCGGTGGGAAAACCATCGCCGTCGTGTTCCAGACGCCGCGGGGCGCGCGGCGCGAGTGGTCGTGCTCGGACGCGCGGGCGTTTTCAAGCATCCTGGGCGACTTTTTCGCCTCCGAGGACGGCGGGGAGATCCGGCGGGAGCTGGGAGAAACGCCGGCGCTGCTGTTCGACGGCGACGTGGTGGACCTGTCCAAGGCGCCGCGGGACGTGGAGGACCTGGAGGACGGGGACGTCCTGGACCTGAAGTAGAGCTGGGGTGAGAGGTACGACGATC
>Ga0181559_10004842_pt1 | contig 12985 bp, 8 predicted proteins | sample 011ome_21_FD_133752 | JGI IMG/M metagenome (GOLD analysis project Ga0181559, IMG submission 133752) | Coastal salt marsh microbial communities from the Groves Creek Marsh, Skidaway Island, Georgia - 011508AT metaG (megahit assembly) | ecosystem: Environmental > Aquatic > Marine > Intertidal zone...
TGATCGGCTGCGGCATGATGGGGCAAGAGCATATACGCAATCTGTTGCTCACGGGTCGGGCTCGGGTTGGAGGGGTGTATGATCCTTCCGCGAAGAGTGTAACTCATGCCCTACAGGTGATAACGGCGAGCGGTCAGCACTCGGCGGCCAAGGTTTATCCCAGTTTGTCTGAAGCGATACACGACGTGGACACGGACGTGCTGATAATCGCTACGCCAAATCATACCCATCTGGAACTCATGCGCTCAGCAGCAGGGTGCGATAAAGCCATCTTGCTTGAAAAACCCATCGCGACGTCCGTCAACGATGCGCATGAGGTGTATTGTCTGGCCGATACCCATAGTCTCCCCGTTCGTTTTGGTCTGCAATATCGATACAAAGCCATCTATGCCGAAGCCATCAGTGAAGTATTTGAGCGCAACGCTTTGGGTCGAATTCATAGCGTGAATATGCTGGAACATCGTTTCCCCTTTCTCGATAAGGTGAATCAGTGGAATAAGTTTAATAGGTACTCAGGTGGCACCCTTGTAGAGAAGTGCTGCCACTATTTCGACCTGATGAATTTGTTCGCAGGCAGCCGTCCGCAACGGATCTTTGCGCTGGGTAACCAAGCCGTCAATTTTCGCGATTTTACCTACGGAGATCATCAGGCAGATGGACTTGATCAGGCCCAGGTCAGCATTGCTTATGAAAATGGTGTTCTAGGAGGCTTTTCCCTGTCGATGTTCGCGCCGGGTGCACGGGAGGAACTGGTGCTTTGCGGAGAAGCTGGCCGCCTGCAAGCCTCTGAGCAGGCATTGCTAGGAGGCGAGAATCACAACCGAGTCGACATTTGGCGGGGCGAAAACGGTGCTTCGCGATCGGTTTCTCCATCCTATCCAGCGTATATTGCCCGAGCCGGACATCATGGCTCAACCTTCTATGAACAGTTGAGTTTTTTTGACGAATTGGTGACAGGGCAACCCAGCGGAACGAACCTGGCTGACGGTTTCTGGTCGGTGGTGGTGGGTGCAGCGGCGCAGTTGTCCATCGAGCGTGGCGACGCAGTTGATGTGGCGGAAGTTTTGCCGAGCAAACTCAATGCGCAGTTGTTTGATTCACCTGAGATTGCGCAGGTGCAGGTATGACGGTAGAGGTCAGTTGGTTTTCCGCTTTGTGTGATGATGATTACCGCCAGCTGGGCGTGCATGACCCGGCGTTAAAATCTTCTTGGGCGCATTGTGGTTCGATTACTCGGCTTGCGGATCAGCTAGGCTATGACAGTATTTTGCTGCCCTCGGGGTATGAATTGGGCATTGATTCTATGGCCTTTGCGGCAGGCATGGCTACGCTGACCGAACAGATCCGGTTACTCCTGGCCATTCGCTGTGGTGAGTTATGGGTGCCGCAACTCGCTAGACAATTGGCCACGTTAGATCACATGCTCGATGGCCGATTGTCGATCAATATAATCTCGTCAGACCTCCCAGGTGAGACAATGGATGCGCAGCGACGATATCAGCGAACCCAAGAGACAATGACCGTATTGCGCGAGTTGCTTAATGGCCGTGGCATCGACTTCCAGGGCGATTTTATCAATCTGCAAATTGAACCACCCAATATCCGTACGGTGAGTGGTCACTGCCCACTGTTCTATTTTGGCGGCTTGTCTGAGCCAGCACGCAATGTCGCAGCTGAGTGTGCAGACGTGTTTTTGATGTGGCCCGGAACGCTGTCCGACGTAGCACGTACGCTGGACGACATGCGCGTCCGAGCAGCACGGTTGCAGCGTTCCCTGCGTTACGGCTATCGCGCCCATGTCATTGTTCGTGAAACATATAGTGAAGCGGTACAGGCGGCACAGCAGTTAGTTGCGGGTCTGGATGCGTCAGAAGGGGCTCGCATCCGAGCTCAATCGTTAGACAGCCAGTCTGTGGGAGTTCGAGCGCAGGGTTTGTTGCGGGAAGCTGCGGATGATGACGGATTTGTAGAGCCACATTTATGGACCGGAATCGGACGAGCGCGTAGCGGTTGTGGTGCCGCGATCGTCGGTGACCCGGATCAAGTCCTGGCGAAGTTGAAGCAGTATATGGATCTGGGTATTGAATCTTTTATTTTGTCAGGATACCCGCATCAGGAGGAATGTGATCTGTTTGCCCGGTATGTCTTGCCACAACTCACGCATGGGCCACTAGGCAGCGACTGAGCTGGCCCCGGTCATTCATCGACGGTGCACGCGCCAGATCTATGCGGAATGCTCCCCGGTGGGAGATAGCTCACCCACCGGTGGACGTGTTGATGTCAGCCTATTTTACGGTGCTTTGGGGGCTGATTCGGGTTGGTACTGATAGTAGCCCGGCATGGGGATCATCAAATGAACATAGTCTGTGTCGGGAAACATGACATAGGGTGCGCCAACCGTGAAGTCGGTAGAGAAGTTTTTCAGCGAGGCCGGATCTTTAGGCATGAGCATGAGGTGTGGTCCGGACTCAATCCATTCCCCGGGGGTTGAGTCCTCTTTGTCCATCACGCCCGGAACCAGGTTGTCTTCCCCCACATCACCATGCAGCATCCACATGTAAGAATCGCGAGTGAGTTCCGGTTTTTTGCCCTGCATGTATGCAGCCATCCATTTCATACCCTCGTCATCGTGGCAAATAGGCATCGCCGTATGCGCGTCTGGCCAACCGTTTTCCGGATAAGGCCGTGGGTTGCCGGACTGGCAAGTCCAACCGTTGGTACCCTCGCGTAAAGTCGATCCGTCGCCGCCGATAATCGTTGCAAAATTACCGATAAAAGCCGGGGCTGCCGAGGCGTAGGCTTCAATTTGCCATGCGGCTGAGGAATGCGGGTTGTCACCTGCGGATTGGTGGTGCGACGCGGCAGCGCTCAGCGCGAGCATGCTGAGTGTGATGACCAGAAAACAAAGAGAGAGGATATGGCGCATTTTTGTTCCACTGTGATTTTCTCCCAACCAGACTACTCCGGGGTCGCGACCCTCACAAGCTGCTGTCAAACAATTCAGGTGGAGCAAAATGAACGATTAACGCCTCGCAGGCCCCTCGAAAATCTCACTGAGATGCTCAGCTGGTGGATGCCTCTAAGATGGGGTCGGAACGGCTGTCCGATCCCAGTTTGACGACACGCTATTATATAGGTTATATAATTAAGCCTGTTTATACGCGACCCGTTCTCATCATCCAGATTGAAAGGAGCTGACTGTGTCACATCGCGAAAACCGCATCATCCATGATGCTGATAGCCATATTATCGAAGGCCGCGGCTGGCTCGAGAGCTACGCCTCGGCCTATGTCCGTGAGCATCTGGAAACGGGGGTGTTTGACCTGAACATGCCGGCCTTGGATCCAATCCTTGAGGCGGCGCAAAAACGCCTCGCGGGGGATGATCCTGAATTGACCGAGGCGTTGAAATCAGACCTGTTTGGGCATCCCGGTAAACGTAACATGTGGAGTGCCTATGGCGCGGTTGAGAAGCAAGAGCGCAGCGACGCCCTGCGCCTTATGGGAGTGAGTGCCCAGTTGATTTTTCCCTCGGTGGGTGCGGGTAGATTCGCTCGCTCAAAAGACCTTGATGTGGTCTATGGGGGCTGTGATGCCCTGAATCGTGGGATGGCGGATTTTTGTAGTGATGATCCTGGGCTGCATGCGGTCGGGTATCTGTCACTGAAAGACCCTGAGCGCGCACAAACCTCGCTAAAGCTCGCGCTAGAGTTGGGTATCAGTGCGATATGGATTGGCTCGGATGCAGTGGATGGTCGTGCGCCATCACACATTGTTTATGATCCGTTATGGGCCATGATGGAAGCAGCCGGCGTGCCGGTCACGCTGCATATCGGCAGTGGCCAGAATATGCCGTCGGTCTATATGAACACCGGCGTGGAGCGAGTTTTGAAAGGCAACGTGGGTAATATAGAAACCACCAAACCCAAAGATTTGCCGGTGATTCATCATTCGATCGAACGCTGGCTAACCTGCATGATCTACGACGGTGTGTTAGAACGCTTTCCGCAATTGAAAGTGGGCATCATTGAGTTGGGTGCGAACTGGGTACCGGCATCGTTGATGAATTTGGACATGGGTGTGTCGTTGCTCGGAAAGTTTGATCAGGGACTCAAAGCGTTATCGCTCAAGCCTTCGGAGTATTTTCAGCGCCAGGTTCGGGTAGCGCCGCTGCATACCGAAAATGCGGGATGGATACTAAAGAACGTTGGCCAGGATATCCTGATGTTCAACACGGATTACCCCCATCCTGAAGGCGGCAAAGACCCCTTTGGCGCCTATGAACGCAGCCTCGATGCGGCGGGTGCCACAACAGCAGAGCTGGATCGGTTCTACAGCAAAAATTTTGAGGACTATCTCAGCCTGTCGGCGTAGATCAATCGACTCGCCGATAATGAAGGTCGAGGTTCCTCTGGTCTGACCCTTGCCTGACATAGAATTAACCTATGTTATGCATTAAAACTATCGATTTTACGCATAGTTAATGCTCTGTTAAGTTATGCGCCCTTCAAAATTCTCTCTAAGCACTGAGGTAACCATGCTTGAAGCTTATCGCGCCCATGCAGCAGAACGCGCTGCTGACGGAATTCCCCCACTACCGCTGACCGCGGACCAGGTCAGCGAGCTCATTGAACTACTTAAAACGCCGCCGGCCGGTGAAGAAGCCTTTTTGTTGGCGCTCATCACCGATCGGGTCCCTCCGGGTGTGGATGATGCAGCCTATGTGAAGGCCGCCTTTTTGGCAGATATCGCCAAAGGTGAGGTCGACTGCGCCCTGATCGACCAGCCCAAGGCCATCGAGTTGCTTGGCACAATGTTGGGCGGCTACAACATTATGCCGCTGGTGAGCTTGCTAGACGATACCGAATTGGCCCCTCTCGCGGCAGAAGAATTGAAAGGCACGCTGCTCATGTTCGATGCGTTTCATGACGTCGCTGAGAAAGCCAAGCAGGGTAATGTCCACGCCCAAAGTGTCATGCAGTCCTGGGCTGATGCGGAGTGGTTCAAGGAGAAAGAAGACCTGCCTGAAGCGATCACCTTGTCGGTATTTAAGGTGACCGGCGAGACCAATACGGACGACCTGTCTCCCGCTCAAGATGCCTGGTCGCGTCCGGATATTCCCCTGCATTCGCTGGCGATGCTGAAAAATCCGCGCGAGGGCATTACCAATGCCATCAGCCAGATCGAAGCGCTGAAAAACAAAGGCCATGGCGTGGCTTACGTCGGTGACGTTGTCGGCACAGGTTCTTCGCGCAAGAGCGCAACGAATTCTGTGTTGTGGACCATGGGTGAAGATATTCCCTTTGTACCGAATAAACGTCAGGGCGGTGTGGTGATTGGCAGTAAGATTGCGCCGATCTTCTTTAACACGGTAGAAGATTCAGGTGCGCTGCCAATAGAAGCGCCTGTCGACCAGTTGGAGATGGGTGATGTCGTGGTCGTCAAACCTTATGCGGGTCGGATCGAAAAAGAAGATGGCGAACTGATTTGTGAGTTCCAGCTCAAAACAGACGTGCTGCTCGACGAAGTCAAAGCTGGTGGACGTATACCACTGATCATCGGGCGCAGTTTGACTGAGCGCGCTCGAGAAGCATTGGGTCTGGGGCCCACTGATGTATTCCGCCGTCCGGAAGACCCTGATGCCAGTGATAAAGGGTTTACGCTGGCACAGAAAATGGTCGGTCGGGCGTGCGGTTTGCCTGAGGGCCAAGGGGTTCGAGCCGGAACCTACTGCGAGCCTCGTATGGGTACCGTGGGCTCACAGGACACCACGGGTCCGATGACTCGGGATGAATTGAAAGAACTGGCTTGCCTGGGCTTTTCAGCGGACTTGGTCATGCAAAGTTTTTGCCATACGGCGGCCTATCCCAAGCCGGTCGATATCGCCACTCAGCACACATTGCCGGACTTTATTACCAATCGCGGTGGTGTCTCCCTGCGACCGGGTGATGGCATTATTCACAGCTGGTTGAATCGTATGCTGCTGCCGGATCAGGTGGGAACCGGGGGAGATTCGCACACTCGTTTTCCGCTAGGAATTTCCTTCCCGGCGGGTTCGGGGTTGGTTGCTTTTGGCGCAGCACTCGGGGTTATCCCGCTGGATATGCCAGAGTCTGTGTTGGTGCGCTTCACCGGTGAAATGCAGCCTGGGATCACCCTGCGTGATTTAGTCAACGCGATTCCTTACGCGGCTATTCAGCGTGGTTTACTGACGGTCGAAAAAGAAGGTAAGAAAAACGTCTACAACGGCCGCATTCTGGAGATTGAAGGCTTGCCGGATTTAACGGTTGAGCAGGCCTTTGAATTGTCGGATGCGTCTGCGGAACGTTCTGCCGGTGGATGCACGATTAACCTGTCTGAAGACTCGGTGGCTGAGTACTTGCGATCGAACGTGGTCATGTTGCGTTGGATGATCGCGAATGGCTATGGTGATGCCCGTACGCTGGAGCGACGTGCCGTGGCGATGGAAGAGTGGCTCGCCAATCCGTCACTGCTGCGCGCGGATGACGATGCGGAATATGCTGAAGTGATTGAAATCAATATGTCCGAGATCACTGAGCCATTGCTTGCGTGTCCTAACGATCCTGATGACGTGAAACCGCTGTCAGAGGTGGCCGGTCGTCAAATCGATGAAGTGTTCATTGGCTCTTGTATGACCAACATTGGCCATTTTCGAGCCGCCGGAAAGTTGTTGCAGGCGGCCAACACCGTGATCCCAACCCGCCTGTGGATAGTGCCCCCGACTAAAATGGACGAGCATCAGTTGATGGAAGAGGGGTATTACAATATTTATGCTCAGGCCGGGGCGCGTACGGAGATGCCGGGGTGTAGTCTGTGCATGGGCAACCAGGCACGTATCGCACCGGGTTCGACCTGCGTATCGACTTCGACACGAAACTTCCCCAATCGCTTGGGGCAGGGCGCGGATGTATTTCTGGCCTCTGCAGAACTGTCTGCCGTGTGTGCAGTGATGGGTAAGTTGCCAACCCCGGAAGAGTACTTGGAATTTGCCAGTCAGATCGACTCCATGGCGCCGGAAATATACGACTACCTTAACTTTGATCAGGTGCCGGAATTTCTGGAGGCTGCTGAAAAAGGTAAATCGATTGCGCTGGAGTTAGTCGTTCAAGCCTGATCATGTGCTCCTTTTTGCCAAGGGGTACACCTAAGAGGTAGATATGCAGGAAACCTGGCGTTGGTTTGGTCCGGAAGACACCGTGACTTTGGAGCAGATCAAACAGGCCGGTGCGACCGGCGTCGTGACCGCACTTGATCATGTCCCGACCGGAGAGGCCTGGCCGCAGGCGGATATTGATCAGCGTAAAGCGCTGATCGAAGAGGCGGGCTTGGTCTGGTCCGTGGTCGAAAGTGTGCCTGTGCATCAGGACATCAAACTGCGGTCTGGCGATTGGCAGCGGATGGTCGAAAACTATAAGACTTCACTGCGCCACCTTGGCACGGCGGGCATCCGCCGAGTGTGCTACAACTTTATGCCAGTGGTTGACTGGACCCGAACGAATCTTAAATTCCCGATGCCCAATGCAGCTGAAGCTCTGCGCTTTGAGATGACAGATTTCGTGGCCTATGACGTCTGGATTCTGCAGAGGTCCGGAGCGCAGGCCGATTACTCGCCAACGTTATTGGCGCGTGCCCGAACGCGATATGAAGCGATGAGTAACCTCGAGCGCGCTGTGCTGGAAACCAACATCATTGCTGGTTTACCAGGCGGTGAGGGCTCTTATGACAGGGAGAGCATAGCGGTCGCGATTGAGCGCTTTCGGAGCATTGGTGAGGCCGGCTTGCGAGGCAATTTATTTGCTTTCTTAACGGATATAATTCCGACCGCCGAAGCGGCTGGGGTGGTCATGGCTATACACCCGGATGACCCACCCTTTTCTTTGTTTGGACTGCCTCGGGTGGTGTCCACCGCTGACGACGCGCGAGCACTGCTGCAGGCGGCGCCCAGTCCAAACAATGGCCTGACGATGTGTGCCGGCTCATACGGCGCCCGCGCTGATAATGACCTGGTCGATATGGTGCGTGAGTTTGGTGACGCCGTGCAATTTGTGCATCTGCGCAATATACGTCGCGAAGCAGATGGATCGTTTTATGAGTCAGAGCACCTGGACGGTGACAATAACATTGTGGGCCTGGTGCAGGAGTTATTGCATCAGGAGGGTTTGCGGCGAGCCCGGGGCGATGCCCTGGCCCAAATTCCAATGCGGCCAGATCATGGGCATACGATGGGCGATGAACAAAACGATCCGCGTGTGCGGCCGGGTTACTCATACACTGGCCGATTGCGGGGCTTGGCTGAACTGCGTGGCGTTGCGCATACGCTGCAGGCGCTGAACAAAACTCTGGACAACCCCTGAACCGTGCCAATACTGCATCCTGATCGACTGTTACCTGTTGAGCCCCGGGTGCTCAGTTTGGCGCAACTGTTGTACAAGGAAGTAGCAGACTTGCCGATCATTAGCCCGCATGGCCATACGGATGCGGCTTGGTTCGCCTATAACGAACCGTTCACCGATCCCACGGCACTGTTGATCACGCCGGATCATTATGTGTACCGCATGCTCTACAGTCAGGGCATTAGCCTGACGCAACTGGGTATGGATGCGAACCAGCGGCGAGGTGCACGAGCGCCGGATCCTGCTGAGGTGTGGCAACTGTTTGCTGCACACTATCACTTGTTTCGAGGAACGCCGACACGCATCTGGTTAGATCATGTGTTTGCTGAGGTGTTTGGCATAGAGGAGCCGCTCACGGCGCAAACGGCGAGCGCTTACTATGAGCGCATGACGCATCAACTGACGCGACCAGAGTTTCGTCCACGGGCCTTATTCGAGCGGTTTAACATAGAGCTATTGGCGACTACAGAATCTCCGCTGGATGAACTGCAAAGCCATTCGGTGCTGCAAGCGGATACTTGGAGCGGTCGGGTGATCACAACCTTTCGACCGGATCCAGTGGTCGATCCGGATTATGAGCACTTTGCCGATAACATCGCGACCCTGGGCCGTTTGAGTGGCGAAGATACGACCCACTTCGACGGGTACTTGCGCGCCTTGCGTGAGCGCCGTGCGTTCTTCCGCGCGCATGGGGCCACCGCGACGGATCACGGGCATCCCACGGCGCGGACCGCAAACTTGGCGCCGGCAGATGTTGCGGCGCTCTACAGCCAAGCCCTCAATCAAGGTCTTGATGCGCAGAAGGCGGAACTGTTCAGAGCGCATATGCTGGTCGAAATGGCCACGATGAGCCTGGAAGATGGCATGGTAATGCAGCTCCATCCCGGTGTATACCGCAACCATAACCCGTGGTTGTTTGAACAGTACGGTCGCGATCGGGGCGCGGATATTCCGCAGACCACAACCTACGTCGAGGCGTTAAAACCTTTGCTGGACAAATATGGTAACGAGCCAGCCTTCAAGCTGATTCTGTTTACCCTTGATGAGACAACCTACGCTCGAGAACTGGCCCCGCTCGCGGGTCATTACCCCTGCCTGACCCTGGGTCCGCCATGGTGGTTTAATGACAGTCCGGAAGGAATGCGACGCTTTCGCCGGGCGACCACTGAAACGGCGGGCTTCTACAACACCGCTGGATTTAATGACGATACGCGAGCCTTCCTCTCAATTCCTGCTCGACATGACCTCGCGCGACGCATTGATTGCGGTTTTTTAGCGCAACTGGTTGCTGAACATGCGCTAGACGAGAATGAAGCCGTTGAGTCAGCCAGACAACTTGCTTACGGCCTGGCGAAACGGGCTTATCGATTGTGATATGCGTCTGAGCCAGGCGCGATTGGCCCAGTGCCACGGCGTACGGGTGCCCACGTATGAGCGTCAGCAGATAACGCCCGGCATTTTGCATTTGGGGGTAGGCGCTTTTCATCGAGCACACCAAGCGGTGTACGCCGACGACCTGTTGGCGGGCGGTGATATGCGTTGGGGCATTGTGGGCGTGAGTTTGCGCAGCGATCGCGCGCAGCGTCAACTGCAGCCACAGGACCACTTGTATACTGTCGCGACAAAATCCACAGAGCAAACAGACTACCGGGTGATCGGCAGTGTGCTAGAGGTGCTTGTGCTGGCGCAGCAGCGCGCTCAATTGATGGCGTATTTTGCGGATCCTCGTATTCAAGTGGTCACGCTGACCATTACGGAGAAAGGCTACTGTCTGGGCTCAGATGGCGGGATCAATTGGTCACATCCCGATGTACAACATGATCTTGCTCATCCCGAATCCGCACGTGGGGCGCCGGGGCTGTTGGTCGCCGGATTGCGGGCTCGGCGGGCCGCCGGAGCAGGCCCACTCACGGTGATCAGCTGTGACAATTTGCAGGCCAATGGTCAGGCAACACAGCGCGTAGTGGCTGAGATGTTCGCCGCCGTGGATCCTGAGGGTCTGCGCTGGATGCAGGACCATGTCAGTTTTCCCGGGACTATGGTGGACCGTATCGTGCCGGCAACCCGTGCAGGTGACCTCACCCGTTTAGCGGATCGTCAGGGCTACGAAGATGCGGGGCTGGTCACGGCTGAGCCGTTCACTCAATGGGTAATTGAGTCAGATTTCGCCGGAATACAACCGGACTGGCAGTCTGTTGGCGCACAATGGGTGGATACTGTGGCCCCCTATGAATCTGCGAAGTTACGGCTCCTTAATGCCAGTCACAGTGCGTTGGCTTACTGGGGACTTCATCGGGGTTATACGTTTATTCATCAGGCCGTGGCTGATCCGGAATTGTTGGCACGCACGATCAATTTCATGGCCGATGAGGTCATACCCAATCTGGCCTTGCCGACAGAGTTTGATGTCAGTGCCTATCAGGCAGCAATCGTAGATCGCTTCCGTAACAACGCTGTGCCTTATCCTGCGCGACAGGTGGCCGCAGATGGGTCTTTGAAGCTCGCGCAACGGGTGTTTCCCACCTTGCAGAATAATCAAGAGACAGGCCGTGCCTCACCTTGGGCGCTAGACGTGGTGGCCGCGTGGTTGGCAGCATTGCTGGATCCATTGATCGAATTTGACGACCCTGCCCGTGATCAGTTGCCGGTGGATCTTAACCCCGAAATGTCGAGCGCCGACCTGGTCAATCGATTGGTTCACAGCACCACACTGTGTGGGCCCGTAGCCAAAAACACTTCGTCGATGCAGGCGCTCATCACGCGGCTAGGTGCTTACCGCGGTCTGTAAACGACGCAAGCAGCGCGGTTCAGCGCAATATCCCCCGCCGTCATCTTAAAACAGCAACGAGTGGTATCAGACGTCTTAACAATAAATGCCCGCTCGACTTCAGCGCGGGTTAAGTTTTATCCGCAATGGCTTGTGCGCGCAGAGTCAGTTCCGCGGCGGTGAAGATATGTGCCTGGCTCATGGCGGTCTCGGTGCCGTTTAAACTGTCGAGTATGAGTTGACCAAAGAACGGGTATCCCACCTGATTTTGACAATCGATTTCAGTGGTGGTGATGGCATCGGTCAACAATATCAAAGACGCTGAGCTCGTTTTGCCCAGGTTGGTATATTTGCGTAGCTCCAGTGTGCCTTGAGTACCGACAATGAAAGTGCGGCCATCTCCCCAGACCGATAAGCCATCAGGCGTGAACCAATCAACGCGGCTATAAAAGCCCGCACCAGTTTCACCTTTAAGGCCAAACTCGCCAACATCTTCCAGTTCCGGATATTGAGGGTGCGCATAGTTGCTGGCGGTCGCAAAAGTCACCGTCGCGTTGGCGTTGCCGGTATAGCTCAAAAACTGCTCGGCCTGATGAGAGCCGATGTCGGTGATGATGCCGCCGTAGTGGGCCTTTTGAAAAAACCAGTCGGGACGCGTCGCTGGCGACAAGCGGTGCGGGGCGAGGATGGCCACATGCACCACATCCCCGATCGCTCGATCTGCGATCAATTCGCCGGCATGCCACGCTGCCTCGTTGTGGACCCGCTCTGCGTAGTAAACGAAATAACGACGGCCGCTGCGCTGCACGCCAGCGCGAGCGGCCTGTAGCTGGTCCAGTGTGGTAAACGGGGCTTTATCAGTGAAGTAGTCTTTGTTGGCGTCCATGACCTGAAGACCGATTGCACAGCGTTGGGAAGGCACGGCGGCGCTGGCGATGAGCGATAACGACGGATCTTCCAGTAGCGCTTCAAAGCTGGTAGCGACCTGTGCCTGAGGATAGGCCTTGATGTACGTCGCGACCCGCTCGGGGTTGGGATCATAAACCGCACACAAGGTGCCGCCAGCATTCAGTAATCCGTTGGTTTGGCCGTAAATGTGTCCGTGGTCGAGAAAGGCCGCGGCGAATTTAAATTCACCGGGTTGCACCACCGCTTTGGTTGCGGTGGTCGGCGCGTAGTTTGCGCCGTCCATACTCATAACCAGCCCAACCCGACGCCGGTGCTGTAAAGCACGCTGCTGATCACCGTCAAAATACACAGCACCATGGCGCTGTTGAACACCACGCGCCGAGGGCCGGTGGGCATGTCTGGACCGAGATAAGTGGGCTTGTTGTTGAGGATTAACCAACCGACGTAAGCAATGGGCAGCAATAACCCACAAAAAGCGGAGGTGGGTAGAATGACGTACGGGCCCATGCTGGACCAAAGAAAAACGCCCAGCACTGCGGGTGTTGGCAGCAGGCAGGCCAGTCGATATTGGGCAGAGTCCTCGGGTAGATCGAACATCTCCATAGCCGCGGCACCACAGGTCAGCATATGCATCACGAGCGAGCCCACAGCCATGCCGAAGACGCCAAGGGGAAAGACCAGCTTGCCCACAAACTCACCTAAACCGGCTGCCGCAAACATTTGCCCAGCCTGAGCTGGAGACAAGCGTTGGGTGACGGGTTCGTCACCGCCAAAAATCATGGCCGCTGCGCTGAGGCTGATCAGGCTGGTCACCACAAGATACGGAATCACCAGCCCGATTATAATATCCGTACGTGCCAAGGCGCGTTGCTCGCGACCCCAGTTACGCCGAAGCA
>Ga0181559_10004852_pt1 | contig 12956 bp, 10 predicted proteins | sample 011ome_21_FD_133752 | JGI IMG/M metagenome (GOLD analysis project Ga0181559, IMG submission 133752) | Coastal salt marsh microbial communities from the Groves Creek Marsh, Skidaway Island, Georgia - 011508AT metaG (megahit assembly) | ecosystem: Environmental > Aquatic > Marine > Intertidal...
CAGGGACAACCATGACCGACTCCCCCTTCGACGTCGCCGAGATCGACCGGCTGCTCACGACGACGCGAACCGTCCGAAAGCGTCTCGACTTCGATCGCGACGTCTCCGACCAGGTCATCTTCGACTGCATCGACATCGCCGAACAGGCGCCGAGCGGCGGCAACGACGCAAGCCGTCGGTGGATCGTCGTGCGCGACGAGGCGACGAAACAGAAATGTGGAGAGCTCTATCGCCGCAACGGCGCCTTCATGATCGACGTTGCCGATCGGCTGGCCGGTAGCGGCCACGGCAAGGAACAGGTCTTCAGCTCGTCGGCATACCTGGTCGAACACTTCGCAAAGGCACCGGCGCTGGTCATTGCTGCGATCTGGGGAATCCACGACGACTCCGGTCGTCCGGGCTTGTTCGACTCCGTCATCCAGTCGGCCTGGAGTTTCAACCTTGCACTCCGAGCTCGTGGCCTCGGTTCGGCGTGGACCACCCTGCTCAACGCAAGCGTCGAGGAGCTCGCCGACCTCCTTGCGATTCCCCCTGGGGTCACGACGATCGTGACCTTCCCGGTGGCCTATACGAAGGGAACCGACTTCACGCCGGTGGCGCGTCGCCCGGCTGAGCAGATCACCTACTTCGATCGATGGGGGTACACCCGCGCCCGGGCGAGCGCAGACGGTGGCACCCATTTCGAAGACGGCCCCGGCGTGGTCGCCGAAGTCGACATCGATGCGCCACCGAAGGCGGTCTGGCCGGTCGTGTCCGACATCACGTTCCCGGCCGGCGCCGACACCGAACTTCGAGGTGCCGAATGGGTGACGAGCGACCGCGGCATCGGCGCGGTGTTCATCGGCCACAACAAGCTCGGTGACAACGAGTGGAGCGTCGACAACCACATCACCGCATTCGAGGATGGTCGGGTCTTCGAGTGGTCGACCGTCGACCCTGCGAACCCGGGAGCTCGCTGGCGGTTCGAGATCATGGACCAAGGGGTCGGTAGCCGCGTGCGGTTCTCGGTGCAGATCGGCATGGAGAACAACCTCATCTATGCGATGGCGATGGATTCCGACGATCCGGTTGCGGTCCTGAACGGTCGCCGCAAGCGCATGAAGGCCAACATGCAGAGGACCCTCGATGCCATGAAAGCAGCCGTGGAGGGCGCCCGGGCGTGACCCCGACCACGTCGTTCACCAACCCGTCGACCGGGTGCCTGCCATGACCCGACCTGCGCTCGGGGCCAGCGCGCCCGAGCTCACCCTGCGCCGAGCCAACGGCGATCGGTGGCGGTCTGCTGATCACCGCGGCCGCACGCTCCTGCTCATCTTCCACCGCCACATCCATTGACTGCCGTGCGCAGCTCACGCCGCCGCCGTGCGCGATCGGCTCGACGAGTTCGCTCCGAACACCGACGTCGTAGTGGTGACGTTCACCGAGCCCGAACGGCTGCACGAGTATCTCGGCCGCAACGATCTCCCGTTTCCGGTCGTGATCGATCCGGATCGCGCTGCCTATCGGGCATTCGGGCTCGGCCGCGCCTCGATCATGCGGGCCTGGGGTGTCCGGTCGGCGCTGGCCTCACTCCGGCTCATCGCCCGGGGTCGATGGCGTGATCTCCGCCGACCCACGGAAGACACCTTGCAGTTGGGTGGCGACTTCGTCATCGGTCCCGACGGGACGCTCGTCTACGGATTCTGGTCGCAGGGCCCCGACGATCGCCCCCGCATCGATGAACTGATCGCTGCGAGTGGACCGGGCTGACTACGGTCGGGGCATGGCATCCTTCGAGCACACGATCACCGAGGTAGCCAGCCTGCGCGACCACTACCGGGATCCCAGCGAGTTGGTGCAGAACAAGGCTACCGACCACCTCGATGTCGGGTGTCGCGAGTTCATCGACCGCAGCACCTTCGTCCTCATCGCCACGAGCAGTGCAGCCGGCGACGAGGACGTGTCACCCAAAGGGGGGCATCCGGGCTTCGTCAACGTTCTCGACGATCAGCGACTGGTCATCCCCGACCTCAACGGAAACAACCGACTCGACTCGTTGCAGAACATCGTCGAGAACGGCCGAGTGGGCCTCCTCTTCCTGATTCCGGGAGTGGGTGAGATGCTCCGAGTGAACGGCTCCGCCTGTGTGACTGTCGACCCCGAGATCCTCGACAGCTTCACCGCCGAGTACCGGCGGCCGACCAGCGCAATCGGAGTCACGGTCGACGAGGCCTACATCCACTGTGCCAAAGCGATCCGACGTGGCGTGCTGTGGACTCCCGACGAGTGGCCGAACGAGGTCAGCCATCCCGAGGTGAGCAAGATCCTCATCGAACACGCAGGGCTGAGCGGGCACATTACCGCCGACGACATGGCTGCCGGCCTCGAGGAGTCGTACCGCACCGGCCTCGAAGCCGATCGACCGAGCTGAGCTACAGCTCGGTCCACTCCCCCGCTTCCCACTGCTCACGCAGCTTGAACTTCTGGATCTTTCCCGAACCGGTCAAGGGGAACTCGTCGACGGCGAACCACTGCTTCGGCGTCTTGTGCGGGGCGAGATGCTCGCGCATGAAGGCGAAAAGCTCGTTCTTGTCGACCACATGACCCGGCGCAGCGCGAACGAACGCACCCACGGTCTCCCCCCACTTCTCATCGGGGAGCCCGACGACCGCCACCTCGCCCACGGCCTCGTGGGAGAACAGCAGCTCCTCGAGCTCTTTGGGATAGATGTTCTCCCCGCCGCGGATGATCATGTCCTTGAGACGCCCCTCGATGGTGCAATACCCGCGCTCGTCCATGGCTGCGAGATCTCCGGTGTGAAGCCAGCCGTCGGGATCGATCGTCTCGGCCGTCCGCTCGGGCATCAGGTAGTAGCCGTGCATGACCTGGTAGCCGCGGGTCACCAGCTCTCCGGTCTCGCCGACCGGGAGGGTCTCTCCCGTTTCGGGATCGACGATGCGGATCTCCATACACGGCATCGGTGCTCCGATCGTGAGGGCCTTGTCCTCGATGGTGTCGTCGGGTCGAGTCATGTTGAGCACCGGCGAGCACTCGGTCTGGCCATAGACGATCGTGAACGGCGCGCCGAGCTCTCGTTCGAGCGTGCGCACCAGCTGCTCGGGAACGAGCGAACCCCCTGAACAGATCGCCATCAGCGTCGACAGGTCGGTCTCGGCGAAGTTCGGATGCTCCATCAACGCAATGAGCATCGTGGGAACCCCCATCATCCCGTGCGCGCCATAGGTCTCGGTCAACTCGAGGACGAGTCCTGGCTCGAACGCAGGCACGAGAACCTGCGTGCAGGCCATCGAGATCGACCCGAGCACCGACATCGCGCTTCCCGCGGTGTGGAACAGGGGCATCTGCGTGATGATGACGCTGCCCTCGTGCATCCCGAGACGGTCGAAGTAGTGATTGGCGTTGGTGACGAGACCTCGGTGATGCAGTGCCGCACCCTTGGGGAAACCGGTGGTGCCGGACGTGTACTGGATCATCACCTGATCGCCAGGGGCAACGGCAGGGAGCTGGGTGGAGGGGTCGCCCGACGCCAAAAAGTCGTCCCATTGACTGAACCTGATGATCTCTTCGAGATCGGGGCACTGTGGGTGGACCTGCTCGGCGATCGACAGCATCGGGTTTCCACGGTGGTCGTCGACCACGAAGAGACCCTTCGAATTCGACTGACTCACCACGTACTGGAGTTCGTTGGCCTGGTAGGCAGGATTGACGGTCACGATGGTCATACCTGCGAGGGCACAGCCCAACTCGACAAGCACCCATTCAGGGATGTTGTGAGCCCAGACCGCCACGTGATCACCCGGTGAGAATCGGGCGAGCAATGCCTGCGCAGTTCGTTCCGCATCGGCCAGCAGCTCGGCGTACGTCCATTCGCGCCGACCGGCAGGATCATCGACGCCCTCGATCACCGCGATCCGGTCACCGGCGCGAGCGGCGGCGGCACGGAGCAAATCGCCGATGGTGGTGTCGAGAACCGAGGGATCCTCGACCCCGAACGCATGTGATTCCGTCAGAGTCATGCCCGCAAGCTTCTGCGGAACCCGACCAGCGGTCAAGACGCGCTCGAGATGCGAGACTCCGTCGCATGTCTCGATACGACGACCTCATCGCCGATGCGCGACTCGACCGCCCGATCCTGATCGACGGTGGCACCGGTTCGGAGTGCCTCCGGCGCGGCGTACCCGAGTCCGACAACGGCTGGAGCGGCGCAGCGGCGCTCACCCACCCCGACATCGTCGCCGCGATCCACACCGACTATCTCGCGCTCGGAGCGCAGGTCATCACTGCCAACACCTTCGCAACGGGGGCCAACATCATGCGCGACATCGGCGCCCCCGAGCACTTCGACGAGGTCAACCGACGAGCTGTCGAGATTGCGATCGACATGCGAGAACGCGCCGGCGCCTCCGCCGCCCGGGTTGTCGTCGCCGCCGGTATCAGCAACTGGAGCTTCTCGGGAAACCGGCCGGACCTGGTCACCCTGCGCCACGACACGGCAACGCAGGCAGCGATCATGCGCGAAGCCGGCGCCGAATTGGTGATCCTCGAGATGATGGTCGACATTCCCCGAATGACGGCCACCCTCGAAGGGGCATCCACGGCAGAACTCCCGATCTGGGTCGGCTTCTCACTCGGACCGGAGGAAGGCTGCGAGGCCGACGAGATCGGTGATCCGATCGAACTTCGTGAAGGGGGACGGCTCACCGACGCCGTCGCTGTCGCCGCCGCGTACCCGGCAGTCGATGCCATGGTCATCATGCACTCCGACGTTCGGGTCGCCGAACGCGGGGTGCAGGCACTGCGACGAGCGTGGCCGGGGCCGATCGGCGTGTGGGCTCACGCCTCAGCCCTGATCGACGGCCGCATCGTGCATGACGGCATCATCACGCCCCGTGACTACGCGTCGTATGTGCCGGACTGGTTGGCGGCAGGCGCCACGATGATCGGTGGTTGCTGTGGGATCGGCCCCTCCCACATCGCCGAGATCGCACCACTCGTGAACCGTGCCGACGAAGGGCGCGAGACTCCTGACCATGGCTGACCCCGTCCTGTACGAAGAACGTGACGACATCGCGATCATCACGCTCAACCGGCCCGAGAAGAAGAACACGCTCACCGATGCACTTGTGCAGGGCGTTGCGGACGGTGTCGACACAGCCACGAAATCTCCCGACGTGGCCGCCATCGTCTTGCGGGGCGCCGACGGCACGCTCACGGCTGGATACGACCTCACTCCCGACTCCGATGCGATCGACTCGGGATGGTCCACACCGTACGGCGCCAAGGGTCCGCGTCCCCGCGCCGGCGCATGGGACCCGGTCAGGGACTACCAGTTCATGGGCAACAACGTTCGACGGTTCATGAAGATCTGGGAGTGCCCCAAGCCAGTGATCGGACAGATCGAGGGGTGGGCAATCGGGGGCGCCACCGACATGATCCTGTGTGCCGACCTGCTCTACATGGCGACCGATGCCCACCTCGGGTATGCGCCGAGCCGGATCTACGGCACGCCGACCACGATGATGTGGGTGTACCGACTCGGTCTCGAGCATGCGAAGCAGTACCTGCTCACCGGTCGCGCCATCGACGCGACCGAAGCACATCGCATCGGACTCGTCTCCCACGTCGTCGATCCCGCTGACATTGCCGACGTTGTCGAGGCCGAAGCTCGTCGCTTCGCCACCATCCCTGCGAACCAACTCGCGCTCAACAAGCTCCTCATCAATCAGGCCTTCGAGAACATGGGACTTCGCACGAGCCAGATGCTCGGCACCTTCTTCGACGGGATGACACGCCACACCGAGGAGGCATACCGGTGGGTCGAAGCGTTTTCGGAGAAAGGCTTTCGCAACGTCGTGCGCGAACGCGACGATCCCTGGGAGGACTACGGCAGCGCGCCCAGCTGACCCGCGTCATCGAATCAAACCGGGATCGCTGATTGTCGGCTTTGGCGTCTAAGCCTTGCTCCACTGGGGACGGGGGGTCCACACCTGCGACGAAGGATCGGTCCGGAGCTCCACCACCCGAATGTCACCGGTGAAGGCGAATGCTCCCCGATAGTGCTCGTACGCCACCGGCGTCCCCCAGCTGCGCCCGACGCAGAAACCCTCCTGCACCATCGAGTAACCCATCGGCGTGATCCGAAACCGGTCCGACGAGTCGACCACTGCGCCGTCGACGAACAGCGTTGCCACCCCCCACCCCTGTTCGGTGGGGTGGTACTCGACCCGCACCTCGCACTCACGTCCCACCGGGAGTGCCGGCCCCTGCAGTTCGTGCATCTCCATTTTGAGCACGTTGTGGACATAGTGCGGTCGCCCGCCCTGCACGAAGAGCGACCAACCGGCGAGTTCTCCGCCCTGGCAGACCAGTAGGCCGTCATCGGCTGCGGTGTGGCGGGTGATGAACGCGGTGAGCGCATGCTCGCAGTTCAGGATGCGGGGGAACGACGGATTCGGGATCGGTCTTGTGCCCGGGTAGTAGCGGTAGACGTCGCGGTCCTCGGATGCCGACGGCCGTTGCGGGTCGATGAACCGCTCACGACCACGATCGTCGAGTGGAAGGACATTGTGCGCCTCCGCTTCCCGCCACCACAGGTCGATCAGTTCCTCGAGCTTCTCGGGTTGCTCCGAGGCGAGATCGTTCGCCTGACTGTAATCCTCGGCCTGGTGGTACAGCTCCCAAGGGTCGTCGGCCCAGTCGGTCCCGGGTGCGTGCCACGTCACCGCCATCCACCCGTCGTGGTAGATCGCTCGACTGCCCAGCATCTCGTAGTACTGGGTTTCCTTCACCTCTGGTGTTGCCGGATCGGCGATGGTCGCCGCGAAACTCACCCCTTCCAAGGGCTGCTGATCGACACCATTGACCCGGATGGGTGTCGGCAGACCTGCGACCTCGAGCAAGGTCGGAAAGATGTCGGTGACATGGTGGTAGTGCGTGCGGATGGCGCCCGGATCCTCCACGCGGGCCGGCCAGTGCACGATCATCGGGTCGGTGTTCCCTCCACGGTGGGTATCGCGCTTCCATCGCTTGAACGGCGTGTTGCCGGCCATCGACCAGCCCATCGGATAGTGCGGATCGGTGTGGGGACCACCGAGTTCCTCGACCTGCTCCATCATCTCGGCGACGGACATGTTCATGAGGTTGCGGAAGCGTTCGGTGTTCGTCGTCCCCCGGTGACCCCCCTCGGCCGACGCACCATTGTCCGAAAAGAACAGCACCAGGGTGTCGTCGAGCACGTCGAGGTCACGCAACGCATCGACCAACCGCCCGATCTGGGCATCGGTGTGGTCGACAAACCCGCAGTACGTCTCGTGGAGGCGGGCGAACAGGTATTTCGCGTCGTCGTCGAGCTCGTCCCACCGCGCGATGCCCGGATTTCGCTCGGGGAGCTCACAGTCGGTGGGAACGATCCCGAGTGCCTTCTGCCGTTCGAAGATCCGGGCGCGTTCGACATCCCACCCGTGGTCGAACCGGCCTCGATATGGCTCGATGAACTCCTCCGGTGCGTGGAACGGGCAGTGCGACGCACCGAAGGGCAGATAGGCGAAGAAGGGCCTGCCGCTCGCAACCTGCTGCTGGTCCCGGATCATCGCGATGAGGTTGTCGACCACATCCTCGCTGACGTGGTAGGCACCGCCATCGCGACCTTCGGACGGCGTCGGGACGCGGTGGTTGTCGACCGTGACCATCGGATGCCATTGATCGACCTCCCCCGGCAAAAAGCCGTAGAAGCGTTCGAACCCTTGCCCGAGTGGCCACCGGTCGAACGGTCCTGCTGCCGTGGACTCCGACGTCGGCGTGAGGTGCCACTTGCCTGCGCAGTACGTCGAGTAGCCCGTCTGGCGGAGCACCTCGGCGATCGACGCCGCCGACGCAGGCAGAAACGAGTTCGACCCGGGAAAGCCGGTCGCCATCTCGGCGATGGTGGCGAACCCGACCGAGTGGTGGTTCCGGCCCGTCAACAGCGCCGCCCGGGTCGGCGAACAAAGCGCCGTGGTGTGAAAGTTCGTGTATCGCAGACCGTTGTCGGCCAGGGCGGCGATGTTCGGCGCCTCGATCGGTCCGCCGTAGCACGACAGCTGGCCGAAGCCGAGGTCGTCCATGAGGATCACGACGATGTTGGGAGCGTTCAGCGGCGGACGCGTGGGCGGCGGCCAATCAGGTGTCGACTCGGCGTAGGTGGCCTTGATCTCTCCACCGAACGACGGCGGCGCTGGCGGAAGAATGTCGGTCGGGTGCATGTCGGCCATCGGCGAAGTCTGACCGGTGCGCCTAGGTCGCGCCAGACCGTGTGGGTGCCCCTCGACCTGCGGTCCCGACTGCGTGCTCAGGCGGTGTGCGACGCTGCCGCAGCTGTTCCGGCACGGCGGCCGGTACTCAGGCACGCCTGCATCAGATAGCCCCCGGTTGGGGCGTCCCAACCCAACATCTCACCGACGACCCAGGTGCCGGGTCGGCGGCGCAACATTCCGGTCTCGTCGATCTCGGCAGCAGCAACACCCCCGGCCGAACTGATCGCCCGATCGATCGGGGCGAGACCGCGCACCGGCAGTGGTGCTGCCTTGGCGAGCGCGGCGAGGGCGGTGGCGCTGGTCGGAAGCTGGTTGTCGGTCGCTTCTCGCATGATCGCGACCGCCACCGGTTGCAGGCCGGCACGACGCAACCACGTGCTGCGTGAGTCCTTCGCCCGACGCCGGGCAGCGAGTCGCTGCGCCAGACCGGCCTCGGTGAGATCGGGTTGCAGATCGATCTCGAGCGAGACCCGTGGCCGGGCGAGCGCGACACGAATGCGCGGCCCCAATGCGTAGATCGGTCCACCCTCCAGACCCTGGGCCGTGATGATCGGTTCGCCCCTGACGGTCTGCCCATCGAACGAGACGGCCACATTCTTCAACGGTGTTCCTTCGAACCGGTCGAGCAGCGCCGCCGACCACTCGACCTCGACACCTGCGTTCGACGCGACAAGGGGATCGACGGCGATCCCGGCCGCAGCGAAGATTGCGACCCAGGAGCCGTCGCCACCCACCAGTGGCCAGGACGCACCGCCCAATGCGAGCACGGTGTGCTCGCTCGTGTCGTCGAACCCTGTCCACGGCGTGGCCGGCTCGAAGACCACACCGAGCTCCACCAGACGGCCGAGCCACGCCCGTACCAGTCCCGTTGCCCGCATCGCAGCCGGAAAGACCCGGCCACTCGACCCGACGAACGTGTCGGCACCAAGCTCGTCGGCCCACGTCCGAACCGCACTCGGTGGAAAAGCTCGGATCGCCGATTCGACCAGTTCACGACCGGTGCCGTAGCGATCCAGAAACTGTTCGAGTGGTTCGTCGTGGGTCAGGTTCAAGCCTGAACGACCGGCGAGCAACAGTGTCCGTCCGAACGAACGCCGCTGGTCGCGCAGCGTCACCTTCGCTCCCGCAACGGCTGCAGCCTCGGCGGCCATCAAGCCGGCCGGCCCGGCACCGACCACGACCACGTGCGGCTGCCTGCTCGATTCCACTGCGGCACCCTAGGCCTCGAGCGTGGCGAGCAGTCGTCTCGGACCCGACGACCTCGCCCGCTACGGTGGGCGGCCGTGCAACTCTTCGACACGGCCCGCGGTGAGGTCGTCCCGTTCGAGCCGGGCCCCGAGGTCCGGATGTATGTCTGTGGCATCACGCCGTACGACTCGACCCACCTCGGCCATGCGAACACGTACCTCACCTACGACCTCCTGATTCGCCGACTCGAAGATCTCGGCCACTCGGTGAAGCTCGTCCGGAACATCACCGATGTCGACGACTCGATCCTGCCGAAGGCTCGAGAGCTCGGGGTCGACTTCCTCGAACTCGCTGCGACCGAGACCGCTCGCTTCCATCGCGACATGCAGGCGCTCAACACCCGACCCGTGTTCGAAGAACCCCATGCGACCAGATGGGTCACCGAGATGGTCGACCTCATCGAGACGCTCGCCGACAAAGGCCACACCTACGTCGTCGACGGGACCGTCTTCTACGACGTGTCGACATTTCCGAGCTTCGGTGCACTCTCCGGTTATGGCGAGGCGACGATGATCGAGTTCGCGGCCGAGCGGGGCGGGAATCCCGACGACCCGCGGCTGCGCAACCCACTCGACTTCATCCTCTGGCAGCCGTCGCTCGACGACGAGCCGTCGTGGCCGTCCCCGTGGGGCGACGGCCGCCCCGGCTGGCACATCGAGTGTTCTGCGATGTCGATGGGGATCCTCGGCCCCACCCTGGATCTCCACGGCGGTGGTTCCGATCTGATCTTTCCTCACCACGAGTGCAGTCGGGCCCAGAGCGAAGCGGCCAACGGCGTCACCTTCGCCAACCACTGGATGCACACCGGCATGGTTGCCTACCAGGGCACCAAGATGTCGAAGTCGCTCGGCAATCTCGTCTTCGTCAGCGAGCTGTCGAAGACCCACGACCCTCGGGCCATCCGACTCGCACTCATGGCTCACCACTACCGCGCCGACTGGGAGTGGTTCGATGACGACATCGCAACCGGAGCCCGGCTCCTCGACCGGTTGCACCATGCCGCCCGGGCGGCGGGTGGCCCTGACCCGGCGGACTACGGCACTCGTGTTCGCGCCGCGCTCGACGACGATCTCGACGCTCCCACGGCGCTTCACGCTCTGACCGAGCTTGCCGATGCGATCCTCGAGGGCGGGGACGATCCGGCTGCCCCTACAGTTTTGGGTGAACTCGGTGCCCTCGTCGGCATCGACCTCGGCGCTGCCCCGGCACCGCTCACCTGAATCCCGAACCAGAGAGAGTCCGACCGTGATCCGCCTCTACGACACGCTCACCGGTGATGTCCGTCCGCTCGCGCAACGCGACGAGGGCAAGGTCTCGCTGTATGCGTGCGGGCCGACGGTGTACGACCATCCGCACCTGGGGCACGCCCGGCAGGCCATGACCTATGACTTCATGCGCCGCTACTTCGAATGGCGTGGGCTCGAGGTTCACCACGCCGCCAACGTCACCGACATCGACGACAACATCATCAACCGTGCCAAGCGGGAAGGTTCCACCGAGTCCGCAGTCGCAGCCGAGTGGAAAGCGGTCTACGACGAGGCGATCTTCGAACGGCTCAACATCCTCCGTCCTCACGACCGTCCCCACGCCACCGAATTCGTCGCCCAGATGGTCGAGTTCATCGAGACCCTCGTCGACAACGGCACGGCATACGCCAACGAGTCCGGGGTGTACCTCCGCGTCCATCTCGTCGAGGGGTACGGCGATCTCGTGCACCGCTCACTCGAGGAACTCCGTGAGGGTGCCGGTGCACGCGTCGATGTCGACGACAACAAGGAGGACCCGCTCGACTTCGCGCTGTGGAAAGCGGCGAAGCCGGGGGAACCGGTATGGCCCTCGCCGTGGGGCGACGGTCGTCCCGGTTGGCACATCGAGTGCGTAGCGATGAGTCTCGGGATCCTCGGAGACGGCTTCGACCTTCACGGCGGCGGGACCGATCTCGCCTTCCCCCACCACACCAATGAGCGGGCCGAGGCGATCGCAGCAGGTCGCGACTTCGCTCAACACTGGGCCCACAACGCAATGCTCAACATCGGCGGTGAGAAGATGTCGAAGTCCCTCGGCAACTACACCACGATCGGCGCGTTGCTCGACGAGCACCCCGACAACGGTCGAGCACTCCGATTGGCCCTCCTGCAGACGCACTACCGCAAGGTGATGGAGCTCAACCCCGGGGTGATGGAGCAGGCCCGCGAGGGGGTCAAACGCCTCGACGCCATGGCGCGCAAGGCGACGTCGGCCGGTGTGCCCCTCGACGGGGCCGAACGCGATACCGGTGCCATCGCCGCGTTCACGACAGCGATGGATGACGACCTCGGTACCCCGGAGGGAGTCGCCACCATGTTCGAGACGATCCGCCGGGCCAACGCTGCCCTCGACGCCGGCGACGACACGGCTGGGGTGCTGGTCGCGACCGCTGTCGAGCTTGCCGCAGCGATGGGTCTCGAGGTGCAACGGACCGAGCCGACCGGCGACGATGCCGACATCGATGCACTCGTTGCGGCCCGAACCCAGGCTCGTACCGAGAAAGACTTTGCAGAAGCCGATCGCATCCGAGACGAACTCACTGCGCTCGGGATCACGGTCGAGGACACCCCCAACGGACCGATCTGGCATCGTTCCTAGGTGACGATCCTCGAACCCGCCCCCCTCGACCAGCTCCCGACCCTGCCCTCCCAACCGGCGGGAGTGCCATGGCCGACACGGGATTGGCCCACCGGGGCACTCCCTGAGCACGTCGATCCCGCCGAGTTGGAGGCGCTCATCGATCGCGCCTTCGGACCTGAGCCCGACGCCGGCTTTGGTGCATCGCACGCGCTCGTCGTCGTGCACGAAGGTCGTATCGTCGCCGAGCGATACGGGACCGACATCGGTCCCGACACGCCGCTGCTGTCATGGTCGATGGCCAAAAGCGTCATCCATGCGCTGGTCGGCATCCTGGTCCAAGACGGACGGCTCGACCCGGCGGCGTGTGCGCCCATCCACGCATGGCAGGGCGCTCGCGATCCACGCGCCCGTATCACCCTCCAGCACCTGCTCCGGATGACCGACGGGCTCGAATTCAACGAGGACTACGCCCTTCCCTCTCCCGACACCGACCCGAGCGACGTTCGATGGAGCCACTGCATCGACATGCTGTTCGGGAGCGGTTCGGACGATGTTGCCGGCTACGCGATCGATCGGCCTGCTCGCCATGAGCCCGGTGCCGTCTTCAACTACTCGTCGGGCACATCGAACATCATCGCCCGGATCATCGGCAACGAACTTGGCGGCAACCCGGAGCGAGTCCGATCGTTCATGCACGATCGACTGTTCCAGCCGATCGGCATCCGAACCGCCGACCCGAGCTTCGACGCAGCCGGCACCTTCGTCGGCTCGTCGTATCTCCACATGACCGCACGCGACTGGGCCCGCTTC
>Ga0181559_10004868_pt1 | contig 12927 bp, 7 predicted proteins | sample 011ome_21_FD_133752 | JGI IMG/M metagenome (GOLD analysis project Ga0181559, IMG submission 133752) | Coastal salt marsh microbial communities from the Groves Creek Marsh, Skidaway Island, Georgia - 011508AT metaG (megahit assembly) | ecosystem: Environmental > Aquatic > Marine > Intertidal zone...
CTATTCGATGCAGGCTCGTTTGATGAGGTCCGAGGCATCGGCGAAAATTTCAGCTCTAGCACCGTTTCCCGTCCCCTTCCGATTAGGAAAACCGTAGCGCTCGTCCCGCCGAAACTGACCATGAAGCGATTTTCCGCGATTCTTTTTGGTGAGAAATTTGGTCTCGCCGTAAGGATTCGGGTAACATTGAGAGGCAGGCAAGGGGCACGTTCGTGGAACGGGTTGTAAGGATTGCGTTGTTTCGGCCATTCAATTTCGTTTTTTCTTGTTGCTTGGCTTAACCAATTCCGTTAAGGGGTCGTCGCAGGTTTGCACGCCACCGAGTCGGCGTGACTCTGACGCCGATGCCTTGGGTCGAGTGTTTTAGGTTTCTCGTTTTGATCATTTGGTAATGGATTACCGTGTTAGGTGAGTCCAAATGATACGCAACTGTCTGAAACTTTTATTATTGGTGGCGGTGCAGCTTTCGTGTACGGCGTTTGTGCAAGCATCTGACGTTGTTTACCGCTCTTTGATCGCGCCAAGCGAAACGATTCGCTTCCAAGAAATCCAACGTCTTTCGCAGGATTCGCAGCGTCTCAGTCGGTACCTTGATTCGATTGCTGCTGCAGTCAACGTGCATGGCAATGCGTCAACGGATGATCGGCCACTCGAGGCAAGTACGGTGGCGACCTTTGAGCTAATCGGACGAATGAAGTCTGCTGAATCAGAGGGTATCTTGAATGGCTTCTTGGATTCGGACAACGCGGAAGTCGTGATCCTCGCCCTGTCGCAGCTTGGGAAGCATCGTTACGTCGGATCGATTGAACGCATTTCGCAACTGAGCCAAGGTGTGCACTACCGTGAACGTTACGCGTTTCGGTTTTCTGTGGTGCGATCGTTGATCGAGATGAATCATGCGGATGCCAGCGATCGGTTGCTCGACCTACGTGGTGACCTTGACGGGCAGTTGCGCTATCACGTCGATACCTTTCTTGATGGATTAGAAGTGGATGATTTCGATGGAAATCCAGAGCGGTTCAACCTCTTTCGTGAACGCATGAAGCAGGAGGAGTTGAATCAGAAGTCAGCCGATGCGGGGACAAGGCCAGAGGTTCGTTTGGCGAGCGCCAGTGGTTTCTTTTCAGGTTCATCAGAAGAGCCGGAGTCTCTGCGGCGCATGCGACTTAAGCCACAGCAATATTACGGCATCGAAATTCACTCGAAACGAATACTTTTTATCCTGGATCATTCGGGAAGCATGAAAGACCCATGGTATGGGATGACACGTTTGGAGCGAGCCAAGGGCGAATTGATCAAGGCGGTGCGAGAACTCTCGGGTGATGTTGAGTTTGGGATTGTCTGTTTTCACACTCGAGTTCACCATTGGAATGACGAACTGGTGGAGGCGACCGAAGCGAATAAGGATTTGGCGATCGAGTTTGTCAATCGTTTGGGCTATGGCGATCGAACCAACACTTATGGCGCGCTGCGAACCGCATTGGATTATGACGCAGATCTTGAGGCCGTTTATTTACTGACCGATGGAAAACCGACGATCGGCGAACTGGTCGCACACCAAGCCATTTTATTAGATATCTTGCATCGCAATCGTTTCCGTCATTTAAATCTCAACACAATCGGAGTCGCGGTTGATGGTTTTACCCGGCAATTCCTAAAACGCCTGGCGGATGAATCCGGTGGCGAGTTTCGGGATGCCCATCAGTAAGAGAAGCGGATTTGAGAAATCGGCAGTGAGAGTGATTGGTTCGCATCCTTGATACTCTCGGATTTTTTTGCCCAATGTCAGATTGTTTCAACAAATGTCATTCCGGCCTAACAATCGTGTACCGAAGGTGGCTCGGCAATCGCATCAAGGTTGTCTGAAAGCTTCGCTCGCGATCGTTTCGATCACTAAATCGCGGAAGCCACGTTGCTGACCCGTTGCTGCAAGGATTGACTCCAAGTGCCTGCGGTCCAGTGCCCCAGTTCGTCGCCCAATTGCGTAGCTGAGAAGTTTGCCGGTTAACGCCAGATCAAAAAAGTCTTTCTGAGCCAGTAGTTCTTTTTTGAGATCGGCAACGCCATCAAAGGTTGCTCCACTCGATAGCTGGCCGGATGTATCGATGACTTTGCCTGTGGGATATTTCGTGCGGAGCCCTCCGATGGGATCGTAGTTCTCCAGGGCGAATCCAAGTGGGTCAATTTGCCGGTGGCAATCGTAGCACGCTGGGTTGCTGCGATGCTTTTCGAGTTGTTCGCGAATCGTCGTTGCGCCGCGGACATCTGGGTCAAGCGGTTCAACCTCGGGTGGAGGTGCAGCGGGGGGCATACCGAGCAGGTGATTCAGGATCCAGACGCCTCGAACCACCGGCGAAGTATCAATGCCGTTGGCGGTGAGGGTAAGGATGCTGGCTTGTCCAAGTAGACCGCCGCGATCAGGACTCTGCAGAGTAACCTTTTCAAACTCGAATCCTTTTGGTGGCTGCAAACCATAGTGATGGGCAAGTGGAGCGTTGACGAAGGTAAAGTCCGAGTCAAGGAAAAGCGCGGTTGGCAAATTATCGGAGAGGAGATGCGAAACAAATAGTTCCGTCTCTCGTCGCATCGCCGCTTCAAGGTCCTTGTGATAGAAGCGATTGAAACGGTTACGATCCGGTGGGGTTGCACCAAGGTCCCGTAGGCCTAGCCAGCTATCGAGGAATCCGCCGAGAAAAGCCTTCGATCGTGTGTCCTTGAGCATTCGGTCGGCTTGAGCCCTTAGTATTTCTGGCTCCAGCAAAGTGCCATCGGTCGCGGTTGCAATGAGTTCCGAGTCTGGCATCGACGACCAAAGGAAATAGGAGAGTCGGGATGCTAATGCATGGGCTGATAGGAACGTGTCACCCTCTTGCTCGACTGTGGATGTGTCAAGGTAAAGGAAATTGGGAGAGCAAAGAATCATTTTGACCGTGTCAAGAAAGGCGGCATGCTGAGGCTTGCCGATTTCAACTTGGCGGTTGAAAAAACGGACCAGATGTTGTTTCTCTTCTGGCTCCGCCGGGCGACGGTAAGCTCTGCTTGCAAGCGTTGCGATCTGCTTGACGTAATCCATGGAGGGTCCGTTGGGCGGGTTCTTCCCATGGGTTTGATCTTTGGCAACACCCATCGCCATGATGCCCTCATCACCAAAGATCGCTCGCTGCGACGCCGTTGGCCAAGAGTTGAGGAGTGGGCCTTGGATTTCCACTTCATAGATGCGGATGTGAGGTAACTTGCCGAGGTGAATCGCATTGTATCGAGCCGCAACAATGCCTTGATTACTTCCGGGCGGGAATTGATCGGGGTACTTCCGTATCAAACGACTCCATAGATTGCGTGCATCCATCAATCCATTCGGAAATGTGAATCGTGGTGTGAATCCCGCATCAAGCCAAACTACCGCTTTGTACCAACGTTTTTCATCCTCAAGCGTTTGCTCAGCAAGTAACGGCTCAATCGGTTGTGGTAGGTGCAGTGTCCCCGCTTCCTGATTGCCCGCAACAATCCCAAGTCGTAGTGGCTCACTCGGATCCATCCCCAAAAATCCGGGGTCGTAAGGATGATGGCGGTTCATCGCTTCGGCTTCAAACCGAATCTCATAGTAACCATCGACTGGTACGCCCTGCGCGAATTGGTGGATCGGAGCGTAAGCTCCCTCGTGCTTATCCGCATGAATGACGTCATACAGCGTCAGGTGGGTAAAGCCATTTGTTTTACGATGAACTTGATCAATCTCTGGCTGTTGATCAAAGTGATCGGTAAATGACCACGTTTGAAGGTCGGGTTTCTGTTGAGGACCAGCCGCCTTGGCAACCACCTGTTCTGCCGCGTTAAGGTAGGCTTGAAGCAGGTGTCCAGAAGTGACAAGTGATTCCGCGTGATTGTCGAGTCCTGCGTCGGTTTGATCACGTGGGAATTTAACCGTGGGGTCGAACATCAACATATTCAGACCAAAAAGGTCTCGAATGGTGTTTCGATATTCCCTGGCATTGAGTCGCCTGAGCGGGGTCCGTGTGCCTGATCCGCTCAGTTTTTCACTGTAACGGCCGATCATTTGAGACATGGAACTTACCAAGAGTCGACGATCCCCAGTGGTCATTGGTTCGGCATCCTGAGGCGGCATTCGGCCAAGGTTAATCTGGTCGACAATCTCTTGGTATTCAACGAGATGAGAGTCACGAAGAATCTGAGGAGAGAGATTGTCAAAGCGTCGATCACCTTGACTTTCGGACTCTTGGTGGCAGTCAACGCAGTAGCGCCGGATTAGTTCAATGTGTTGCGGCGACTGGTGGCTTTGGGGAACGGGGGGAGTATCGGCTTGGACCGTTTTTTGTAATCTTTGACTGCTAGGAGCGTCCTCAACGGCATGCCGTGGCTGAGGCTGCGCAGCATCGGTGTCAGGGTCAGCGGTCTTCTTTGCGGATCCTGCAGGTTCTTGTGAAATGGCGGTCGAGCCACCCGGCCAAACGGTGCAAGCCGTCATAATGGCGAGCCAATAAAAGGCATACACGGCGGTTGTTTTTAGGTGCGGTAATCGACCAACGCTTGGACTTGGTAACATGGTTAGGTGGTCACGCATCAAGCCAGTTCCAATCCGTTTATTGTTCCCGTGCTCGTGCTAAATTCATCCGTTTCAACGCCAAAGTTTTGTAGCAGGGAAACAAAAAGATTACTCAGCGGTACGCGTTGATTTGTCTCGCCGGGCAACACGATTTGCCGACCATGCCGATATCCACCACCCGCCAAGATGATGGGGAGATTGTCGTTGGTGTGGGAGTTGCCATTTCCCATGCCGCTTCCAAATAGCGTCATGGTCGATTCTAAAAGCGACTTGTCAGTACCCGATGGAGTAATGGATTTCATCCGATCAAGGAATCGAGCAAATTGTTCCACTTGATACTTTTCAATCTCGACAAGCAGGTCAATGTTTTCTTGTACCTGACCATGATGTGACAATGCGTGATACCCTTTCTTGATCCCTAGATCGGATGCCGCAAACGATCCACCAATCTCTAGCGTTGCAACACGGGTCGAGTCGGTTTGCAATGCGAGCGCGATCAGGTCGTAGATTTTGGGGAGATCTTTGGTCAGACCATGGTCACGCGGTTCTTCCATGTTGGTTTTTGGCTTAGGTACCGTCTGCCATTTCTGTTGCAGCTGAAGACTGATTTCGACTTCACGAACCGATGAGAGGTATTCGTCGAGTTTTCGGTGATCGGAAGGATTGATCCGTTTCCCCACTGACTTTGCTTCTTGCATCACTGCATCGAGGATTGATCCTTGCAGCGACAATCTCGATTGTGTGGCCAGTTTCGCTTGACGTTCCTCTTCCAAGAACAATTGCCGAAACAATTCACGTGGGCCCTCAATCGGCGGAACACGGGTTCCGGTACGAGTCCAGCTCATTCTGCACCCACCGTGCAAACCGTTTTCTGAACCGATGGTGAGTGATGGAAAGCGTGTGGCGGCGCCAACATGTTCGGCGGCACGTTGATCCAAACTGATGCCACCATCTCGCATCGTCTTTGCTTCCGCCGATTTAACTCCCGTCAGAAAGGTGTGAACAGCAAAATGACCACCCTTTAGGCCGTGATCAAGATTCGCAAAGAGGGTGAAATCCGATCGGTGTGTAGCAAGCGGCTCCAGAAGTGGAGTGAGTTCGTAGTCGTCAGACTTTGACTCCGGCCAGAACGCCCCAGGGTACATTCCAAACTCATTACCGATACAAACAAGTCGAGGCGTCGCCGTTTCTTCACCCGGAGCATTTGCGAACGCTTTTCGATCCGAAACCAGATGGGGGAGTGCGATTGCAATTCCGGATGCCTTGAGGAACGAGCGGCGGGCTCGAGATGATTTGGGTTTCAACATCTTCGGTGGGCTTTTCAGAAAGGACAGCGACTCTTCGATCCGCAGGGACATTGCACCGCCGGTTGTCACTAATGGCGGCGCTGTTTCGCGTAACCGGCCAAACCGCCGGCAACGAATTCGCGTCATTCTAAACAGTCCGTGGACCCGAGTAAGATAGTCGATCCCAAATTACGCTCGGATAAGTAAGATGTTTGGTCAACTGGTGTGGGTATTTTGGGGTAATCAAGCACAATTAGTTGTCGCTTGATCGTTTCAAAAGCTGTTTTGACTGCCATATTCTGGTGATCGAGCTATGCTGAAAGGCGGCGACTGGTTGGAGTTCCAACTGGGTCAGCCAATCAGTTGCCACAAAGCGGGCTAATTTCCCGGCTCGGCGTGAGCCTCGAAACCAATCGGTGTTGGAATATCTGGATGCACATCCGTCGGGCGAAGAGGTTTGGCTTCGCATGTGTTCCACGTTTGAAAGCAATTTAGGACCTGAGACCTCGATGAAATCGCTTGGCACAATCATTCAATGGATCGTCTCGTTGGCGATCGTCGGTGGCGGCATTTTTGGATTTTTTGCGATGGGTGAACCGGAGGTTTTCAAAAGACCTCCGATTCGTGAGGGTGCACTAGCCGTTCAGACGGTTCGTGCTGCGAGCCATCAGGAAAATCTATGCATCGAAGTCGACGGGGTGGTAATTCCTTTCAGGCAAGTCGAGATCGCGGCTGAGGTACGTGGGCGTGTGTCCAAGAAGTCGCCGAATTGCCGGAAGGGACGCGAGGTGAAGCGAGGGGAATTGCTGATTGAAATCGATTCGCGCGATTACGAGTTAGATGTGAAGCGACTCGAGGAAGAACTCGAGCAGGCCGATGCGATGATCCGAGAGTTGGAAGTAGAAATTCAGAATGCCGAAAATCAAAAAGAGTTGACCACGCAGCAACTAGAGATTGATACACGACAGCTAGAACGAAACATGCTCTTGTCTTCAACCAATGCGGCATCCCAGACCGAGTTGGACACCGCCCGGCGCGCTGAACTTGCAACGCGTAATGCTTTTCGTGAAATCAGGGATAGCCAACAGCTTTTGCGGCAGCGTCTTATTCGAATGGAGAGCGGCAAAGATCTTGTGCGTGCAAATTATGAGAAAGCCCAACTCGCACTAGACCGCACGAAAATCCATTCGCCGCTCGACGGTGTGATTGTTGAGGAAAGCGTCGAGCAAGATGGATACGTTCAATCGGGTAATCCCGTGATCGTGATTCAAGACAACTCGCAGTTCGATGTGACCTGCAAATTACATATGCGTCAAATGCATTGGCTGTGGCAGAGTCAGTCGAGCACCACCGCAACGGATCCAGCAAATCAAGATTCGGTTCAAGCCGATATGGTTTCGGATCAAGTTCGTGCTGCAGATCGTGATGAAGCCGACGAGGATTCAACGCAAATGGTTTCAGCGGGTTATGATTTTCCTGAGGTGACCGCACTTGTTAACTTTGACCTCGGTGGAACGACTTATCAATGGAGCGGGATGGTCGACCGTTACGACGGCGCCGGAATCGACGCGCAAACTCGTATGGTTCCATGTCGAGTTCATATTGATCAGCCATTGAATGTGACGGCGTTATTCGGCAGCGACTCGGATCTGGGAGAGAGTGACACAGCCAGTAGGCCTCCGGCTTTGATGACAGGAATGTTCGTCAAGGTTCAGATGTTTGTACCTCCTCCCATGCCGCTAATCCGAGTTCCTCAGAACGCGATCCAGCCCGGCGATGTCGTTTGGACGGTGCGAGAAGGAGCGTTAGTGAGCTGTCCGGTTCGTCGGGCGACTGTGGAGGGTGACTTTGTCATTGCCTATGAAGAAGCCGATGGGCTAATGGTCGGCGACTCGATCGTCGTCAGTCCACTTGCGACGCCTTTTGATGGACAGAAAGTGAAAGAGGTGGGCCAATGATGCGTGGGCTAGTTCGCTCTTCTATTGCCAATACCTCAGCATTGAACCTCTGCATGATCGCTGTCTTGGCGGTTGGATGGTACTGCATGGGCGCAATGCGGCGAGAGTCCTTTCCCGAATTTGATTTGGACCGCATCCTTGTTACGGTCCCTTATCCCGGAGCCGCTCCCCAAGAGGTTGAGGAGGGCGTGGGGCAAAAGATTGAGGAGGCAGTGCGGACGATTGAGGGAGTGAAAAAGGTCACGACCGTTGCCCAAGAGGGTGCGTGCAATGTGGTGTTGGAGCTGATTCCTGGAGGTCGTTCACCGGATCGCGTTTTGGATGAAGTTCGGTCGGAGGTGGATCGGATCCCCAGCTTCCCGCTCGAAGCGGAACAGCATCAAATCAGCTTGGTGACCAATCGTCGGCCTTCTTTGCGCGTGGGGATTATTGGTCCCTACAAACCGGATGATTCGGGAAAAATCAGTGTCGAAGCGGAATTACAGCTGCGTCAAGTTGCCGAACGTCTGCGCGAAGATTTATTGTCTTTGCCCGAAGTCGCACAGGTGGATTATCTCGCAGCGAGAAATTACCAAATTGATATCGAGATACCCGAGGAGACATTGCGTTCTTACGGACTCACCCTCAGGCGTGCGGCAGAGATCATTCGGAGAGAAAACCGTGAACTTCCCGCAGGATCAATTCGCAGCCAATCGCAAGAAGTGCTACTGCGGGGAAATAATCGACGGACTGAAGGTAGTGAAATTGCAAAGCTTCCAGTTGTCGCAGACAGTAACGGAGCGGTGTTGACGGTAGGTGACCTTGGGCTGGTTCGAGATGAATTTGCGGATGCCACTTCTCTCAATTTCATCAATGGTCAACCGGCGATGGCGTTGTCGGTGCAACGCAGCACGTCTCAAGACCTCTTTGCGATGATTGATGCAGTTAAAGGGTTTGTTGAGACTGTTGATGTTCCTGAGGGGTATGCGTTGACGACTTGGAGCGATGAGTCGGTTGAAGTTCGCGGACGACTGAACCTACTCGTTCGTAACGGTGGCCAGGGTTTGGTGATTGTGTTCGTCATCCTGCTTTTGTTTTTGGATCCCAAACTTGCATTTTGGGTGGCCCTTGGGATTCCATTCTCGCTCTTTGCGGCCGCTGCCTACCTGTATCTAACAGGTCAGACGCTGAATCAAATTTCGATGTTTGCATTTGTCATGGCACTGGGGATTGTTGTTGACGATGCAATCGTGGTTGGGGAGAACGTTTTTGCTCATCGGCAGATGGGAAAATCCTATTTACGAGCGGCGATTGATGGCACCGTTGAAGTGATTCCATCGGTGGTGACTGCGGTTTTGACCACCGTGGTGGCCTTTGCTCCACTTTTGTATGTTAGTGGAACGATGGGCAAGTTTACGGCGGTGATGCCTGCTGCGATCATCGCGATGCTTTTGGCCTCGCTTGTTGAATGCGTCACCATATTGCCATGCCATCTTGCGCACGAGAAAAGTATGGTTTTTCGTGTGCTCCATTTCGTGCTTTTTGCATTTCGCTGGATGATGATTCCAGCACGTGTCGCAAACCGCTACGCCAGTGCTGGGTTGGATTGGTTTATCGCAAAGATTTACCAACCGACCCTTCGTCTTGCACTCAGAAACCGGCTCATCGTGGGCGCTGCTTGCGTGAGTGCGATCATCATGACGGTCGGGCTTCAAAAGTCTGGTATTGTCAAATTTACGTTCTTCCCAAGGGTTGATGGGAACACGCTCAATGCGTCGGTCTCCTTTCCAGACGGGACACCGGCAACCGTAACGGCGAAAGCCATGCAGAGGGTTGAGGACGCTTTTTGGTCGGTTGCCGAGGACTACGAGAAGCAGGGTAAGCCAATCGCAAAAAATTCGTTCCGCGTGGTAGGGGCTCAGGTTCGCGGATCGAGTCCTGGCGGTTCGTCTTCTCCTGCTGCGGGTGGAAGTCACAAGGGTAGCGTTGAGATTGAATTAATTAAATCCGAGGATCGCGGCGTTCCGAGCCAGGAGATTGTTGGCAAGTGGCGTGAGAAAGTTGGTTTTATCCCGGGTACCGAAGAACTGACACTTGGGACACGCTCGTTTGGTCCAGGTGGTGCTCCGGTGGAATTCAAACTACTTGGATCTGCTGCGGCAGTTTCCGATCTCGAAGCGGCAGTGGAACGATGTAAAAAGCAGCTTAGTTCCTACCCTGGACTGTTCGATATCAGGGACGATTCGGTTCCCGGTAAGTGGGAGTATCGCTTCCGGATTAAGCCAGAGGCGTTTGCGATGGGCGTACGAACCGCCGATCTCGCAGAGACGGTTCGAGCAGCTTATTACGGCGAAGAGGTGATGAGAGTGCAACGTGGGCGGCACGAAGTGAAAGTGATGGTGACTTATCCGCGAGAGGATCGGAAGTTACTTTCCAATTTTGACGAGATCAGAGTTCGCTTGGATGATGGAATCGAAAGACCGATCACTGAGCTTGCACAAATCGATATCGTCAGAAGCTATTCGGAAATCAACCGTATTGACCAAGCCCGATCCATCACAATCTCGAGTGATCTCGACGAAAAGGTTGCCAATGCGGCCGAAGTTGTTGCGGATCTGCAGGCCGATTTTATTCCAAATTTACTCACCGAATTTCCTTCGATTCGAGTTAGGTGGGAAGGTCAGCAAGAGCAACGCGCGGAATCCCTTGGTAGTCTGTTTTTCGGGTTTAGTGTCGCGTTGATTGTGATGTTTGTTCTGTTGGCGATCGAATTCAAGTCTGCCGTTCAGCCGGCGATGATCATGTTGATCATTCCCTTTGGAATGCTAGGAGCGGTAATGGGTCACCTGTTTATGGGAATACCACTCACGCTTTTCAGCATGTATGGGATCGTCGCACTGACTGGCATTGTCGTGAATGACTCAATTGTCCTGATCGATTTCATCAACAGCCGAGTGCGTAGCGGTGTACCGATTCAACAGGCGATCGAAGAATCGGGTACGCGAAGATTTCGGCCCGTTCTGTTGACCACCATTACCACGATCGGCGGACTGACACCTATTCTTCTTGAGTCATCGATTCAGGCACAGATTTTGATTCCGATGGCGACCAGCATCGCATTCGGTGAGTTCTTTGCAACGGTTGTGGTTCTCTACCTCGTACCGGTGACTTATTCGCTGTACTGGAGTGCGGGTGGCCGCCTAAGTGAACAGGCTCATGCAGAAGCAGAACAAGCAATGGTCGCACTCGATTGAGGTTGATCCATGGACATCCGATCCGATCGTTTGGCCTGATCGGTGCACTCAGCAGGTGAGCTGATCGGTGGAGACGCCGGATAGTCTGATCCGTGCACTCACCGTTTCAACGACTCTGAAAAAAGGGATGTAAAAAAAGGCACACGGAACTTCATCCGGTGTGCCTGTCTCGTTTATCGCTGGCTTTGATGTTTGGGGTCTACGCCGCTTGAGGCGAAGCTGCCTTGGATGCTGCCATGTACTTGGATAGTTCGTAGCTACCGAACAGTACACCTGTAAAAGCCAAATCCCCAACAAGAGTGTATCCATAAAAGGGGATCGCATTGACGTAGCAAGCGACCAAGCCTGCCAGCGACAAGGTGTACCAACCGCTCATCCACACACCAAAGTTGCTAATGACAAAAAAGGCCGTCGAGGCAACTAATGAACCTGCCGGTGCTTTTAGCCAAAGCGATTTTCTCGATGCCATCAGGCGTCCCACAGGCACCGCGGCGACCACTCCTAGGTACACCGCAAGCATGGTTAAAGGATTGTAAAAACCCATGCCCGGTATCCGCAGTAATTGGCCCGCAATGTCACTCAAAAGCAGTGTCGCGACTGGAACAAGGTAAGCTCGACGACCCGAAAGGTAGCATCCGGCAAATAGACCAATCGCCCCAATGCAGGCGACGTTTGGCGGATGAGGAAACAATCGGGTTGCGGCTGCCGCAATGATTAAAAGATAAAACATCAAAATCCGTCTCCACGGGGGCATCCAGAACGTTTTGCGATTCCACTTAGTTCTATCCGCTAGCGTTCCGCGTGGAAAGAGCATGGAGCGGGTAAACTTTTGTCTTCGGAGTCGCTCGGCGTACGCATCACGGCGGCGAAAACTGCGGGTTATTCAACGAACCTGCCGAACGAGACCGGTTTTTTGCGTGTTTTTTTAACTCACCGCGGTGCTTGGGGCCGTCTTGTCTTTAACGATCCCAAGTGACGGCTGTGAGAGCCGTCTAGACAATTATTTGGAGAGCTTAGGGGACCAACAAGAAGAGACCCGAGACAGCGGCGGTCTCTGCAACAACCGCTTTTCTTTCATAAGGTGGACGTTGTCGCAACGCCGGCACCGAATCGCCGGATCGGTAGTATCCAAGCGAGTACTCTTTCTCTTGGGGTTCGCTGACGGTCATCAGGTAAGGCAGTAACGGAATGGTCGTAAAAAACCTTGCACCGCTGGCCAGTGGTTGTAATTTCCCAAGCGGCTCCCGACCGTGTCGCTCCAGCATTCGGTCTTCGAAGTAGCGAGGGCTGGAAAAGGTGTTGGCAGCTTCCCAGTGGATCGTGGTTAAATCCCAATTCGGATCACGCTCCACTCCGCTTTCGGGCAAGACGACGCTTGGAACGGTTTGTTCATTACGAAAGTCTTTGGGGACCTGAGTTAAGCGATCAAGGTCCTGAACGGTGGAGGGGGCTTGGAGTTCGGGTAGCTTAAAGCTGCCGTTGACCGCCTGAGGGATCTGATCCGTTTGCACCAATCTTCGAACTCCGCCGTTGGAATCGACGGTGTCGGTGTCATCAAGCGGAGATGCAATCAAGACTTCTGCTGTGATCGGAATATAATCCGATTGATTTTGTCCGAATGCTGAATCACAAGGGAGTGCCAAAGCAGCCGCTGCAATGGAAGAATAAAACAATGCGGAGCCGATGGGACGCAACATGACAACACCTGAACGTCTTTCGAATTGTAAACTGTGTTATGGGAATCGGCAGTTGGCGTAGAAAAATCCGAAAAATTCGCTTCTGTCGCTATAACCGGAATAACTTACCGTTAAACGATTGAGGGCAAGAAAATGATTTCTCGTCCGATATCTGAACTGTTGCCGGTGCGTATCAAACGGTGCGTATCAAAC
>Ga0181559_10004892_pt1 | contig 12894 bp, 5 predicted proteins | sample 011ome_21_FD_133752 | JGI IMG/M metagenome (GOLD analysis project Ga0181559, IMG submission 133752) | Coastal salt marsh microbial communities from the Groves Creek Marsh, Skidaway Island, Georgia - 011508AT metaG (megahit assembly) | ecosystem: Environmental > Aquatic > Marine > Intertidal zone...
TTCTCAGTTCTTGGATCAAATCAATCCTTTGGCGGAAATTACACACAAACGTCGTTTGAGTGCATTAGGTCCAGGTGGTTTGAGTCGTGAGCGTGCCGGATTTGAGGTTCGTGACGTTCACTACACGCACTACGGTCGTTTGTGTACCATTGAAACACCGGAAGGACCAAACATTGGTTTGATTTCTTCTCTTTGTGTACACGCCAAGATCAACGGCATGGGATTCCTTGAAACCCCGTATCGTGAAGTAAAAGAAGGTAAGGTTACCGGAGAGATCATTTATTTAAGTGCAGAAGAAGAAGACGGTAAAACCATTGCACAGGCGAATGCTGAGCTTGATGATAAAGGAAACTTTAGAACCGAGTTGGTAAAGAGTCGTAAGGAAGGTGACTTCCCGTTGATGGATCCTGCACAATTAGATTATATGGACGTTGCTCCGAATCAGATTGTATCTATCGCAGCTTCATTAATTCCATTCTTGGAACACGATGATGCTAACCGTGCGTTGATGGGATCTAACATGCAACGTCAGGCAGTGCCTTTATTGGTGCCAGATTCACCAATCGTTGGAACGGGATTAGAAGAAAAAGTAGCTAGAGATAGCCGCTCTATGATCAATGCCGAAGGTAACGGTGAAGTGGTATTCGTAGATGCCAATCAAATAACAGTACGATACGATTACAATGAAGACGATCATTTGGTAAGTTTTACTGGTGATACAAAAACGTATTCATTGATTAAATTCCGTCGTACCAACCAAAACTCATGTATCAACTTAAAACCAATTGTTAAGCGTGGTGATCGCGTAGTAAAAGGACAGGTTTTATCTGAGGGCTATGCAACTCATAACGGAGAATTGGCTTTAGGACGTAACCTACGTGTGGCTTACATGCCATGGCAGGGTTATAACTTTGAGGATGCTATCGTGATTTCAGAGCGTGTTGTACGTGAAGATATGTACACCACAATCTATATCACCGAATACGAACTTGAGGTGCGTGATACAAAACGTGGTGAAGAAGAGTTAACGAACGACATTCCAAACGTTAGTGAGGAAATGACGCGTAACTTAGATGAGCACGGTTTGATTCGCGTAGGTGCTGAAGTTAAAGAGGGTGATATCCTAATCGGTAAAATTACACCTAAAGGTGAAACAGAACCATCCCCAGAAGAAAAACTTCTTCGTGCAATCTTTGGTGACAAAGCGGGTGATGTTAAGGATGCTTCTTTGAAAGCTTCTCCTGGTGCTCAAGGTGTTGTTATCGAAAAGAAATTATTCAGCAAAATCAAAAAAGATAAAACCACACGTGCTAGTGATAAGGCTAAACTTCAGAAAATGGAGGATGACCACAACAAAGATCTAGCTCGTTTGAAAGATGAATTGGTTAAGAAGCTTTTCAATATCGTAAACGGAAAAACCAGTCAGGGTGTTTACAATATGTACAGCGAGGAGTTGATTCCTAAAGGAAGCAAATTCTCTCAAAAGAGCCTTTTATCAATTGACTTTACCAATGTTAACTATTACAATTGGTTGGCTGATGATGAAAAGTCTGGTTTGATAGTTCGTCTATTAACCAACTATATCAATGTTTATAACGAGAAAGTTACCAATTTCAAGCGCGAGCAGTATGCAATCAGTGTAGGTGATGAGTTACCAACAGGTATCTTACAACTTGCTAAAGTTTATGTTGCAAACAAGCGTAAATTGAAGGTAGGTGATAAGATGGCGGGTCGTCACGGAAACAAGGGTATTGTTGCCCGTATCGTACGTCCGGAAGATATGCCTTTCTTGGATGATGGAACTCCAATGGATATCGTTTTGAATCCACTTGGTGTACCTTCTCGTATGAACTTGGGTCAGATCTACGAAACTGTACTTGGATGGGCCGGAATGGAGTTGGGTGTGAAATTTGCAACCCCAATTTTTGACGGTGCTTCACTTGATGAAATTCAAGAGTATACAGATAAAGCCGGTGTACCTAAAAACGGATTGGTTTACCTAAATAACGGATTAACAGGTGAGAAATTTGATCAACCTACAACCGTTGGGGTAAGTTATATGTTGAAATTGGGTCACATGGTTGATGATAAGATGCACGCGCGTTCTATCGGACCTTACTCTCTTATTACGCAGCAACCATTGGGTGGTAAAGCTCAGTTCGGTGGACAGCGTTTTGGTGAGATGGAGGTTTGGGCATTGGAAGCATTCGGTGCGTCGAACATACTTCGTGAAATCCTTACCATCAAGTCGGATGATATCGCTGGTCGTGCGAAAGCTTATGAAGCAATCGTTAAAGGTGATAACATCACACAAGTTGGTACCCCAGAGTCGTTTAATGTATTGATCCACGAACTTCGCGGTTTGGGATTGGAAGTTTCCTTTTTGGATTAACCCGCATAAAAAAAGAACATGCAAATTCAGAAGAAAAGTCAAAAAATTGGGAGTAACTTCAGTAAGATCCGTATCTCACTGGCATCTCCAGAAATAATATTACGTCGCAGTTTTGGTGAAGTAACCAAACCTGAAACTATCAACTACCGTAGTTACAAGCCCGAAATGGGTGGTTTGTTCTGCGAGCGGATTTTTGGTCCAATCAAAGACTACGAATGTCATTGTGGTAAATACAAGCGTATCCGCTACAAGGGTATCGTTTGTGACCGCTGTGGTGTTGAAGTAACAGAAAAGAAAGTACGTCGTGAGCGTATGGGGCACATCCATTTGGTTGTTCCTGTAGCTCATATTTGGTACTTCCGTTCTTTACCAAACAAAATCGGTTATTTGTTAGGTATTCCTACCAAGAAATTGGATATGGTTATTTATTATGAGCGTTATGTGGTTATTCAACCAGGTACCGTTGATAGCGTGAATAATCTTGATCTATTAACAGAGGAAGAATACCTTGACATTTTAGATTCTCTACCAAAAGAGAACCAAATGTTAGAGGACAACGATCCTAATAAGTTTATCGCAAAAATGGGTGCAGATGCATTAGAAGATCTATTGCAGCGCGTTCAATTGGATAAATTGAGTTACGATTTACGTCTTCAAGCAGCTACCGAAACCTCTCAGCAACGTAAGCAAGAGGCCTTGAAGCGTTTGAAAGTAATCGAAAGCTTCCGAAGCGCTCAAACAACAGGTGAAAACCGCCCAGAATGGATGGTGTTGCGCATGTTGCCCGTAATTCCACCAGAATTACGTCCATTGGTTCCTTTGGAAGGTGGTCGTTTCGCGACTTCAGATTTGAACGATCTTTACCGTCGTGTAATCATTCGTAATAACCGTTTGAAGCGTTTGATTGAGATCAAAGCTCCAGATGTGATTTTACGTAACGAGAAGCGTATGTTGCAAGAAGCGGTAGATTCCTTACTGGATAATACCCGTCGTGCAAGTGCCGTAAAGAGCGAAGGTAACCGTCCATTGAAGTCTTTGAGCGATATGCTTAAAGGTAAGCAAGGTCGTTTCCGTCAGAATCTTTTAGGTAAACGTGTTGACTATTCAGGTCGTTCTGTAATCGTTGTTGGTCCTACTCTTAAATTGAACGAGTGTGGATTGCCAAAAAACATGGCAGCAGAACTTTTCAAGCCTTTTATTATCCGTAAATTGATAGAAAGAGGTATTGTTAAGACCGTTAAAACTGCTAAGAAAATTGTAGAAAAGAAGGATCCTGTAATTTGGGATATTCTCGAGAACATACTTAAAGGACATCCAGTATTGCTTAACCGTGCTCCTACGCTGCACAGATTGGGTATACAGTCTTTCCAACCAAAATTAGTTGAAGGAAAAGCAATTCAGTTGCATCCTTTGGTTTGTTCTGGTTTTAACGCTGACTTTGACGGTGACCAGATGGCGGTTCACGTACCTTTGGGTAACGCGGCCGTAGCTGAGGCACAATTGTTAATGTTGGCTTCCCACAATATCTTAAATCCAGCGAATGGTTCACCTGTAACGGTACCTTCACAGGATATGATTTTGGGTCTTTATTACATCACAAAGCATAGAAAAGGAACTGCTGAAAAACCTGTTAAAGGGGAAGGCTTGACTTTCTATGGTGCGGAGGAAGTAATAATTGCCTACAACGAAGGAAGAGCAGAACTTCATGCCGGAATTAAATGTAGAGTGCGTGTACGTGAAAACGGAGAATTGTTCTACAAAGTTATCGATACTACTGTAGGTCGTGTATTGTTCAATGAAGTTGTTCCTGAGGAAGTTGGATTCATCAATGAATTATTGAAAAAGAAAAACTTAAGAGATATTATCTCTGAAGTAATTCGTATATCAGGTGTAGCAGCAGCTGCAGATTTCCTTGACGATATCAAAAACCTTGGTTTCCATTATGCATTCCGCGGAGGTTTGAGCTTTAACTTGAGTTATGTTAAAGTTCCAGATCAAAAAGAGGAAATGGTTAATAAGGCTATGGAGGAAGTAATGGAAATTCAGCAGAACGCTGATATGGGTTTCATTACCAATAACGAGCGTTACAATCAGGTAATTGACCTTTGGACGCGTGTTAACAACCACCTTGCTCGTGTATTGATCACGGATCTTCAAAATGACGACCAAGGATTCAACCCAATTTACATGATGTTGGATTCTGGAGCGCGTGGTTCTAAAGAGCAGATTCGTCAGCTTGGAGGTATGCGTGGTCTTATGGCCAAGCCCCAAAAGAATAGCAACAGCGGATCGGGAGATACTATTGAAAACCCGATTATTTCAAACTTTAAAGAAGGTTTGAACGTATTGGAATACTTCGTATCAACCCACGGTGCGCGTAAAGGTCTTGCAGATACGGCTTTGAAAACGGCCGATGCGGGTTACTTGACTCGTCGTTTGCACGACGTTGCTCAGGACGTAGTTATTATTCAGGACGATTGCGGTACCCTTCGTGGAATCACAATGACGCCAATATTGACTAATGATGAAATTACAGAGCCATTGTTCGATCGTATCCTAGGTCGTACCGCATTGGATAATGTATTTCATCCTGAAACCAACGCCCAAATTGTAGGTGCTGGTGAAACCATAGATGAAGTAATTGCACATGAAATAGAAGATGCAGGTATCGACGAAGTTGAAATCCGCTCTGTATTGACTTGTGAAACTTTAGGTGGTGTATGTGCGCGTTGTTACGGTCGTAACTTGTCAACGGGTCGTAAGGTTCAAATCGGTGAGGCTGTTGGTGTAATTGCAGCACAGTCAATCGGAGAGCCTGGTACACAGTTGACCCTTCGTACTTTCCACACGGGTGGTGCGGCGTTAAATATTGCTGCTGAAAACACCATGGATACCAAGTATGAAGGTATTGTTAGCTTCGATGGTATGCGTACAGTTACCCGCACAAGTAAAGATGAAGCGAAGAAAACTGAAGTGGTATTAGGTCGTTCAGGTGAAATTCGAATCTTAGACGCTAAAGGTAAAACTGTAATTACAACGTACAACATTCCTTACGGTGCTGAATTGCAAGTTGTTGAAGGACAAAAAGTGAAAAAAGGCGATATCCTTTGTAACTGGGATCCATTTAACACCTTGATTATTTCTGATATCGATGGGGTAGTTGAATACGAAAACATCATAGAAGGTGTAAATATGCGTGAAGAAGGTGATGACCAAACCGGACTTTCCGAAATGGTTATTACTGAAAGCAAGGACAAAACCAAAGTTCCTGTATTCCGCGTATCAGATAGCGAGGATAACCTCAAAATCTTTAACATGCCTATGAAGTCTGTATTGGTTGCGAAAAATGGACAAAAGGTTAAAGCCGGTGATGTATTGGCTAAGATCCCACGTTCTGCGACTCGTACACGAGATATCACAGGTGGTCTTCCACGTGTAACAGAATTATTCGAGGCTCGTAATCCATCGAATCCTGCAGTTGTTGCTGAAATTGATGGAGTTGTAACCTACGGTGTTTCTAAACGTGGTAACCAAGAAATCATTGTTACCTCTAAGGATGGTGAGGTTAAGCACTACCAAGTATCGTTGTCGAAGCACATTTTGGTGCACGACGGTGACTACGTACGTGCGGGTCAACCTCTTTCTGATGGTGCTATTACACCACAAGATATCCTTCGCGTTGAAGGTCCTGCAGCGGTTCAACGTTACGTATTGAATGGAATTCAAGAAGTTTACAACCTTCAGGGTGTAAAAATCAACGATAAGCATATCGAAGTTATTGTGCGTCAGATGATGCAGAAGATGGAAGTTATGGATCCAGGAGATACGCGTTTCCTTGAAGGAGAAGCAGTTGATAAGTGGGTTCTACAAAAAGAAAACGATTGGATTTACGATAAGAAATTTGTTACCGATGCTGGCGAAAGCACAGAAATGCACGGTGGTCAAATCGTAAGTTTGAAGGATTTGCGTCAAGAAAACAGCGCGTTACGTCGCCAAGATAAAAAATTGGTTGAATATCGCGATGCTGTTCCTGCTACTGCCACTCCAGTGTTGCAAGGTATTACCAAAGCTTCTTTGGGAACTCAAAGCTTCATGAGTGCTGCATCGTTCCAGGAAACAACCAAAGTTTTGAATGAGGCTGCAATTTCCGGTAAAATCGACGAATTGAAAGGATTGAAAGAGAACGTGATTGTAGGTCATTTGATTCCTGCAGGTACTGGTATCCGCCGATTCGACAATTTAATTACAGGATCAAAAGAAGAGTACGACAGATTGATGGCTACCAAAATGGCAGCTGCTCAAGATGCATAATCTCTAATCTTAATCAATAGAAAAGGGCACTCAATTGGGTGCCCTTTTCGTTTTATTATAGTATGTATTTTGGGAAATATATTAATTAAATAATCCTAAACTTACCTTTGATAGATATCACTGCATGAGATACCCCTTGCTTACAATACAAACGTATCTAGCAAATAAGACTAAACCTAGAGGTATTTATTGAGCCGATTCTAATTGTGTCTGATACAAATCAAAATAGGCACCTTTTGTTTCCATTAAAGATTTGTGATTGCCAATTTCTTTAATGCTTCCATGTTCCAAAACCATGATTTCATCGCAGTGCTTGATGGTACTTAATCGATGTGCTATCACTACTGCGGTGCGATTGTGTAGTAAAATCTCGATAGCTTTTTGGATCAAATGTTCCGTTTGTGAATCAATCGCACTTGTTGCTTCGTCTAATACAATAATATCTGGGTTTGCCGCAATAGCACGGATGAAGGAAATTAGCTGTCGCTGACCCTGTGAAAGGCTTAATCCACGCTCTTGAACATGATAATCAAAGCCACCAGGAAGGGCGTTTATAAATTCGAATGCACCCATTCGCTGCGCTACTTCTTTGATATTATCCAAGTCGATTGTTTCATTTTTTAGGGTTAGATTACTGTGAATGCTGCCACTAAATAAAAACACATCTTGTAATACAAATGCGATGCGGTGACGTAGCGATGCTATATCGTAATCTTGGATATCAACTCCGTCGATTTTTACTATTCCTTTCTGATGCTGATAGAGTTGTGTTATAAGATTCGCAATACTGGTTTTTCCGCTTCCAGTTGCGCCTACCAAAGCCAAAGATCTTCCTGGTTTAACCTCAAAACTCAAATCTTTTATGATCCAATCGGCTTCGTTATAGGCAAACCATACCCGGTCAAATTGGATGTGTCCCTCTAATTTTGAGGCAATAATTTCTCCCGTAGGTTCTACGTTATCTTTATCGTCTAATAACTCGAATATGCGCTCTGCTGCAACAATACCCATTTGTATGTTGTTGAAACGGTCAGCAATGGCTCTAATGGGTCTAAAAAAGAGGTTCACAAACATGATAAAGGCAGTTACTTCTCCCAATTTTAATTTGCTTTCAAACATCAATAAACTTCCATATGAAATGATAATAGCAAAGGAAAGAGCTACTAAAATTTCTACAACTGGAAAAAATACGCTGTAGTATAAAACACTTTTAATATTGGCATCCCTATGCTTTCGATTGATTGTTTGAAATTTATCGTATTCTCGTTTTTGTTGATTGAACAATTGCACAATTTGCATTCCTGTAATGCGCTCTTGTAAAAATGCATTGAGGTTCGAAACTTGGTTTCTTACTTCTTGAAATGTATCCCGAATGCCTTTTCGAAATACATTCGCACTGTAAATCAATAATGGAACAACGGTTATGGTTAAAAACGTCAGTTTTATATTGATATAAAACATACAGGCGAGTATGGCAACGATCTGAATAATATCTCCTAAAATGGTAATAACACCAGAAGCAAATAAATCCGTTATTGTCTGGATATCCGAAATACTACGTGTAACAGCGGTGCCAACCGGCGTTTTATCAAAAAAACGCAACTTCAGTCGTGTAAGATGCTCATAAACATATTGACGAAGTTTTAAAATCACACCCTGTGCAATCACAGCCGATAAATAGGAGTTATAAAACCCTAAAATTGCTTGTAATAGCAACCATCCTAATAATACCCCACAAGCAATGGCTAACCACTGGAATTGTTGTGCAATAATGACCTCGTCAATAATGATTTTATATAGATAGGGTTGAAGAGCCGTGAAAAGACTTTGAAGAACCGTAAGAAGAACCGCAATGATGATTCCAGTTTTTTGCTCTTTTGCCATTTGCATTAAGCGGACCAACATGGCCCATTGACTGGTTTTAGGGACTTTTAATTTTGGCTTACGACTCATTTTCGGTGCAAATTTACCACCAATAAACGGGTTTAATGGTGCGATTAATGGCTGTGTAAAACTTTTATCGGTCATTCTGTTGCATAGGGAGGGTAAGCAGACTTAATATTGCAATATGGCTCGTCATATTGCAATCGCAGGAAATATCGGAGCGGGTAAAACAACCCTCACTAATTTATTGGCCAAACATTACCATTGGGACGTTCAGCTTGAAGATATGGATGAGAATCCATATATATCGGATTTCTATGAGGATATGCAAAGGTGGAGCTTCAATCTTCAAGTGTATTTTTTGAATACACGTTGGCAACGTATTCAAGAAATTCGCAAAGGTGAAAAAACAGTAATTCAGGATCGCACAATTTATGAGGATGCTCATATTTTTGCGCCAAATCTGCATGCTATGGGTCTGATGAGCACGCGTGACTTTGAAAACTATTCCCGTTTATTTGATAACATCAAACAACAAATAGAAGCTCCAGACTTATTGATCTTTCTTCGTGCTGGAATTCCTAAACTAGTAGATCAGATACAAATGCGTGGAAGGGATTATGAAGATGCCATAAGATTGGATTACCTTAAGAGGTTGAACGAGCGTTATGAAGCTTGGATTGCAGATTATAAGCTAGGCCCTTTGTTGATTTTCAATACAGATGAAATGAATTTTCAAGAAAATCCTGAAGACCTTTCTCAAATAATCAATCAAGTTGAAAGCACTTTGAACGGTCTTTTCTAATCATGGTGTCATTTCGGTATCCAGAATATTTGTGGGGCCTCCTGCTTTTACTGGTTCCGATTTTAATTCACTTATTGCGTTTTAGAAGGCAACAAATAAAACATTTTCCGGGTGTTTTTAGGTTGATTGCACTTCTAAAGGAAACGCAAAGTACCCGGAATCTTAAGCACTATCTTTTATTATTGAACCGTTTACTCTTGTTATTCGCATTAGTAATGGTATTTGCCCAGCCAACGTGTAATAACAAAATTGGTACTAATTCAAATCTGAACCTTGGAATTATTTGGGATGCGAGTCCTAGTATGTGGGCCCCTGCTGAAAATGGAGAAATTCCAATAGAAGTTGCAAAAATTGCCACATTAAAATGGCTGAAATCCTTACCCGAGTCCGCTTTCGTTTTTTGGTTAGATAAACCCTATCAAGCCAAAACGAGATATACAAAATCTGAGGCAATTGCCAAATTGACTGGATATACGCAACCTTTGGGATATTTTCCACTATCAAGATTGATTTCAGATAATCGCATATCTGAAAAAAATATCAATTGGTTTGTCATATCTGATGAGGATAATCACGCTCATCAAGATTTTGCCAGTTGGATTGATTCCTCAGCTACTTTTAATTTTGTTGATTTGAATCTTCAACATGCGGTTAACTTTTCTATTGATACCGCATATTGTTTTGATGCACTGGAAGGACGAATTAAAGCAAGGATATCCAGAAGTATCAGCCAGGGGAAAGACTCAATTTTGATGGAAGTTTCCTCAAATAATTCATTCATTGGGGATTTTAATGTGTCATTTAATGAAAATGAGCAATCAAAATGGGTGGAATTAATGATCAATGAATTGTCGAATTCGAGCAATCGCATCAAATTGAAAATACCTGCAGATTCGTATAATTATGACAATGAACTATATCTAACACCTGCGTCAAATCAAAAGGCGAAGGTTTTCTTAAAATCAAAAGAACAGCCAGAAGATTTGAATCGACTCATTAAAGCATTTGAAGACCGTTTGGTTTATACAGATTCAATCGTCAATTCAGACGTAATTATTTGGATGCTGGAGGATAGTGATAATGACCAAAATGAAGTAATTTTAAACAGGATTAAGTCGGGATATTCGTGTATCATCATTCCGGTTTCTAAAGGCTCCCAAAAGATGAAAGAGTTCCTCACGGGAGGGGAATGGAAGCCATTTAAGGAGGGAGCAGTAGGAGAAATTATTGACTACAGAGGATTTGCACAAGAGCCATTTAAATCTTCATTAGAGCGTTATTTAGACGGGAAAAACGTTTTGCCCAAAGTGAACGACTTATTCACATTTCCTTATGATAAAAACTTAGAGTGGAATCGAATATTGATTACAGATTCTGAACGCGATTTTCTGGTGAAACGTTCTTGGGGTGACGGTGAAATATGGATGTTTTTAACCGATTATAATCAAGGAATGAAAACAATAAGGGAAAGTTCATGGTTTGTGGGAATCCTAGGCCCCATCTTGCTATCGAACAATGCCACAGCCAATTCAATATGTGCGTTTTGGGATGAAGAGTGGATAGAAGTTCCGAACTCAGATTTATTTAAAATTCAAGACCCTGTAATTCTAAAAAATCAGGAAAAGGAATGGGGCACTTCATTAGGAATCAATAAAGGAGCTCTGAGTTTTACTGGAGTTAAGGATGAATTCTTAAAATCGGACTGGTATCAGTTGTACGATAAAATTGATGGCGATTCTGTAAATATTGGGATAAATGCACCTAGGGTTGAGTTGCGTTTTACCGGAGAAAAAGTAAATCTCTTCAATAAAGAAAATATTCAAAAAATACAGTCCTCAAAATGGCAGGTATCGCGTGATTTTACAGAAGGTGTAGGTGAATATGTATCAATTTGGAAATACCTAATTTTAGTTTTTATGTTGCTTGAACTTTTCCTAGGGGTACTCGTATTGCGAACTAATCGTTAATTTCGCATACTCATGTCTTCTTCAGTTGCAATAAAAAATGGAATACTTGTATCACCTGGACATCCATTAAACGGTGCTTTGGTATCGCTTAAATGGTCGAATGGGGTAATCGATGAGATAGGGAAAGAGGTTGGTCCTGCAGATATAATTATTGATGCACAAGGGGGATTTATATCTTCCGGTTGGTGCGATGTATACTCGGTTTTACCCGATCCTGGAGCTGAATGGAAAGAAAGAATCGATACTTTCTCGCACGCGGCGCATTTGGCTGGCTTTACGCAGTCAGCAGTTTTCGCAGGTGTGGATCCACTACCTGTTAAGGCAAGTTCTATCATTTCATTGAAACAAAGAGCCAAAGATTTAAAGGTAGATTTACTTCCTTTGGGTGCGGCGTCAGAGGCAAGAGAGGGTAAGGAGATGGCTGAAGTTAACGATATGTTTCTAGCCGGTGCAGTTGCTCAAACAGACGGGATAGTGCCCCACGGTTCGGACAGTTTGCGATCCAAACTTTTGGAATATTGCCATAGTTTAAACATTCCATATTTGTCGCATCCCTATAATCCGAAGTGGGTTGCCGGTGGACAGATCAATGAAGGGTATATCAGTGTTAATTTAGGATTGAAAGGCATCCCAAAAGCGGCTGAAACTACGGCACTGCTTGCAGATATAGAACTTGCAAAATGGTTGGGAGTGCCTTTGAGGGTCTTAGGTATCAGTACAAAAGATTCCGTTGAAATAATTAAAAATGCAAGAGAGCAAGGTGTAGACATAAAAGTGGCGGTTCCTTTGATGAATATATGCTATACGGAAGCCGATATTGATAACTTCGATGAGCGATTTAAAGTAATGCCCCCATTAAGAACCAAACAGGATAAAGATGCCCTGCGCTCAGCAGTTTTAAATGGAGATATAAATGCAATATTTTCCAATCACACACCAGAGGATATTGAAAATAAAAAATTAGAATTTGATTATACCGCATTTGGCGCAGCCACCTATGCAGGTTTCATTCCCCAACTATTTTCTGAATTTAATGACGAAGAACTCCCACAAGTTATTCATGCATTAACAGCAGGTAATAGAAATTTCTTGGACCTAGATTCGGGGAGTTTAGAAATTGGGAATGCCGTGAATCTAACGGTAATAAGCAGGAATGTTCCTGACAATAGCAGTAAATACGGTTCTATTGCATACAATAAATTATCCTTTGATTCCAATGCAGGTGGTTTGGTTTGTACGGCTCGAGGCCTTCAATTAAATATGCATTCATGAGCGAGCCTCTCGATAATTCTACCGTTAATCAGAGTCAGAAAGGATTAACCTTTAGCGAAAAGGCAAGGTTGTTTTTTCAACTCCCCTCGATATTCCACGGTACCCTAATAGGCTTGGTATTGCTAGCTGCAAAAGTTGTATTTTACTTAACTCAAAACTGGGCGTTTGTTTTTGAATCGCCATACATGTTTTTCAGCTTTACCCTTTTGGTATATGCCATATTTATGGCAAGTCGTGCTGAAAAAAATATCCTTGCTCAAGAA
>Ga0181559_10004898_pt1 | contig 12882 bp, 4 predicted proteins | sample 011ome_21_FD_133752 | JGI IMG/M metagenome (GOLD analysis project Ga0181559, IMG submission 133752) | Coastal salt marsh microbial communities from the Groves Creek Marsh, Skidaway Island, Georgia - 011508AT metaG (megahit assembly) | ecosystem: Environmental > Aquatic > Marine > Intertidal zone...
CGCACGTGTCCTCGTCCCACGGGCAGCCGTTCTCGCGCGCCCACTTCAGTGTCTCGAGGTGGCCGGCCTTCGCCGCGCCCCTGCACGTCCACTCGTTCCACGGGCAGTCGTTCGCGCGCGCCCACTTCAGCATCTCGAGGTGGCCGCCGTCCGCCGCTAACGCGCACGTCTCCTCGCCCCATGGTCAGCCGTTCTCGCGCGCCCACTTCAGCGTCTTGAGGTGGCCGGCCTTCGCCGCGTACGCGCACGTCGTCAAGTCCCACGGGCAGTCGTTCTCGCGCAACCATTTCAGAACCTCCAGGTGGCCGCCCTTCGCCGCGAGCGCACACGTCTCCTCGTCCCACGGGAAGCCGTTCGCGCGCGCCCACTTCAGCACCTCCAGTTGGCCAAGGCCAGCCGCGAACCCGCACGTCCACGCGCTAAACGGGCACCCATTCTCGTGCGCCCACTGCAGCACCTCGAGGTGGCCGTTAATCGCCGCGTGCCGGCACGTCTCCTCGTCCCACGGGCAGCCGTTCTCGCGCGCCCACTTTAGCACCTCGAGGTGGCCTTTCATCGCCGCGTGCGCGCACGTCTTCTCGTCCCACGGGCAGCCGTTCTCGCGCGCCCACAATAACACCTCGAGGTGGCCGCCCTCCGCCGCGTACGCGCACGTCTGCTCGTCCCACGGGCAGCCGTTCTCGCGCGCCCACTTCAGCACCTCGAAGTGGCCGCCCTTCGCCGCGAACTTGCACGTCGTCTCGTCCCACGGGCAGCCGTTCGCGCGCAACCATTTCAGCACCTCGAGGTGGCCACTCTCCGCCGCGTTCCAGCACGTCATCTCGTCCCACGGGCAGCCGTTCTCGCGCAACCATTTCAGCACCTCGAGGTGGCCGAACGACGCCGCGTACGCACACGTCTGCTCGTCCCACGGGCAGCCGTTCGCGCGCACCCACTTCAGCACCTCTAGTTGGCCAAGGCCAGCAGCGCACCCGCACGTCGTCCACGCGTTCAACGGACAGCCATTCTCGTGCGCCCACTGCAGCACCTCGAGGTGGCCGCCCGCCGCCGCGAACCCGCACGTCCACTTGTCCCACGGAAATTTAGCTTCTCGCAGCGCCTTTAGCTCCTCGAGGTCTCCGTTCCTCGCCGCAGCCGCGCACAGGAGAGACTCGTTCTTCAGAGGACCTCGTCGACGCAAACTCTTTAGCGTGGTGAGGTATCCGGCTGCGGCGGCAAACTGTTCTTCGACCACCTCAATCTTCCGCCCCGTCGCGTCCACCGCGTCGCGCATGCCTTTGCTCACGGCGCGAAGCACCGCGAGGTCCGCGGGATCCTGCAGATGCTTTTCTGGGAGGACGTGAGAGACCACGACATCAAATGGCAGGTCGGGGATCGCGACACCCGACTGTGCTACTTCGATATCTCTCTTTCTCTTGCGCGCGCGCGTCTCGACGCCGCGCGCCGACTCGGCGGCCATCGCGGCCGGGGCGCTGAGCGCCACGCCGCGCGCGTCGGTCTGCGCACGTGTGTTTCAAATTGGAAGCGTTTTTTAAATTTTCACGAAACGTCTCGGGCCAGATCTGGAGCCAGATCTCGAGAGTCGGAACTAGAAGGCTGTGCGCAGCACGTTCGCCGGGAATCATGTCGTCCGCGGTCTTCGACGCCCTGAAGCGGTGGCGCAGTCGAAGGGCCAAGGAAATGGAGAAGCCGTCTTACGTGGTGTTCGGCGACAAGACGCTGCTCGGCATCGCCGAGAAAAGACCCGCGTCGATTGCCGAACTCGGTCGCGTCAATGGTGTCGGTGCGAAGAAGCTGCAGGATTACGGGAACGAAGTGCTCGATATCGTGCGCAGTCTCGGCGACGGTGCGACGGGCGGCGGTCGCGGCGGTCCCACGTCCACCTCCACGCTCGCCTCCGCGTGGGGCAAGGCCAGCGGCGCGCCCCGCGAAGGGTTCGAAAAGAAAACCACCACCCCGACCCCTTCGCGAACGGCGCCCGTGTTTCTTCAGTCGAAGAAGAAACCCTCCGAAGGCGAAGGCGGGTCTGCGGTGACGGAAATGTCCTCCGAGGAGGCCCGCGTCAACTACGACACGAAGATGAACGCCGAGCAGAGAGAAGTCGTGGACGCGGTGCTGCATCACGGGCGAAACGTGTTTTTCCACGGCGCGGCGGGGACGGGCAAATCGTTCGTCCTGCACACTCTGGTGGCGCTTCTGCGCGAAAAGCACGGCGCTTCGGACGCCGTCGCCGTGACCGCGCCCACCGGAATCGCCGCGGTCGCGATCGGGGGCTGCACGATCCACAAGTTCATCGGCGCCGGCCTATGCGCGGGGCACCCGCGCGCGGTGGCGGACAAAGTCATCAAGAGCGAGAAGGCGACGCGGCGGTGGCGCGAGACCCGCGCGCTCATCGTGGACGAGGTGTCCATGCTGGACGCGGACATCATGCAAAAGCTGGACTTCATCGGCCGCGCCGCTCGAGGCGAACACGACACGCCGTTCGGGGGTTTGCAGCTGGTGTTCACCGGGGACTTTTACCAGCTCCCGCCCGTCTCGAAAGGCGCCGCGGGAGCGATCAGTGGGCCCCCGTTCGCGTTCGACTGCGACGCGTGGCGCGTCGCCGACTTCCGCGCCATCGCGTTGAGCGTCGTGCTTCGGCAGCGAGACCCGCGGCTGGTGGAGGCGCTGCGCGAGGTCCGGAGCGGTGACGTGCCGGTGGGCGGGCGCGCGTCCTCGCTGTTCCGGTCGCTGCAGCGACCGTTGCCGCCCAACGCGGAGGGCGTCTTGCCGACGCGGCTGCACAGCGTCAACGCCAACGTGGACGCGGAGAACCGCGACGAGCTCGCGAAGCTCCCCGGCGCTTCGTTCGCGTTTGAGGCGGTGGACGCGGGCGACGACGCGGCGGTTCTGGACGCGCTGCGCAAGAACTGCGCGGCGCCGCAGACGCTGAGCCTGAAACTCGGCGCGCAGGTTGTGCTCATCAAGAACGTGGACGACGTGCTCGTCAACGGCAGCCGCGGCGTCGTCCGAGGGTTCGTCACGCGCGGTGACACCGAGTTCGCCAGGCACAAGTCGAGTTTCCGGATCCACCCCAGGAGAGCGGCGGACGCGGAGCGCGCGTTTCCGCGGTGGCCGCTGGTGGCGTTTGACAACGGGCGCGTTTTGGCGGTGGGCCCGGGCGAGTTCAGCGCGAGCGCGGGGAAGAAGGCGTACGCGGACAGGCTGCAGGTGCCGCTGAAGCTGGCGTGGGCGCTCACCGTGCACAAGTCGCAGGGAATGACCCTGTCGCGCGTCGAGGTGAACCTGCGGGACGCGTTCGACTACGGGCAGGTGTACGTGGCGCTGAGCCGCGCGACAAACGTGGAGGGCCTCTGCGTCCGCGGATTCGACGAGCGCAAGATCAAGGCGCACCCGAAGGTGAAGCGGTTCTACGACGATCTGTCGCGGATCGGTGCGGGACAGGGTCCGCGAGACAAAGAAAACGCGCCCGTGAACGCGAACGGGATCTCGAGAAAGACGTCCTTCGGGGAGACGCCGCGGGAGACCGACCCGCGCGACGCGCGCTCGCCGCCCGCCGCGCCCGACGAAGCGCCCAACCATCTCCTCGCGCCCTCGACGCGCTCGCAGCCCTCGGGCCGGACCGAGCGGCCGGCGACGTGTTTCAAGTGCGGAGAGGCGGGGCACTGGGCGCGCGAGTGCCCGCGGTCGGCGTGCACGCCGGCTGCGCCGGGAAACGACGCGACGAAGTCCATCCCCGCGGACGCCGGGCGGTTCGGGGGGTACACGACGTGCGATCCGCCGAGCCCGTGACGCCGCTTTCGAGGAGACGTTTTTTTCGAGGAAATCTTTTCCGCTACGAAAGTACTACGGCGCGAGACGAACGCGCGGGATTCGGTGAGTCGTCCCTGTACGAGTAGCTCGTCTAGCTACACAGAGAGACGCGCGCGCGTGTACGAGAGTTATCTTTGATATGCTTCGTTTCATGAAATCATGGAACCTTACGTGTTTTCGGAACACGACGCGCGCGGAGCGCGGTCGAAAGCGCATCGTCTTTTCGCCATTCTTCGCGCGCGGCTTCCTCGCGAGTGCGTATCGTATTATTTCGCCGCCTCGTTAGGCGACGTTCACCACAACCTCCTTCATGGAGGTGGACGGGGACACGACCCCGTCCTCGTCCTCCTCGTACCCGGCGAGCTCCTCCTTCTCGACGTACTGGCCGGCGATGAACTTGTACAGCTCGCAGCCGACGAGGCACGAGATGGCGCCGATGAAGGCGATGCCCCAGCCGAACCCGTGAATCTCGTACACGTACAGGCCGAGCACGTCCTCGTTCAAGCCGGGGAGGAACAGCGCGACGTAGAGCGAAATCTGCGCCATGAGGATCGCCTTGTTCATGGAGGGGTTGCTGAACGTGCCTTCCCACACGGGACGCTCGAACGAACGCGAGCAGTACGCGCGGAAGTTCTCCGCCCACACCAGCGAGATGAACGCCGACGTGCGCGCGCGGCGGATGGACGTCTCGATGCAAATCTCGCAGTCGGGGTTGCCGTGCGCGGTGTAGACGGCGCCTGTGGCGCCCGTCGCGGCGGCGATCGCCGCATTCGCCTCCGCGAGCTCAGTCGCGTCCGTGGGCGCGACGTACGCCGCGCAGGTCGCGTCGTAGATGGCTGAGTCGCTGTCCGACGAGCACGCGGTCCACAGGCCGCAGTCGATCTTGAGCGTGGGCTTCCACTCGTCCTTGGGCCAGATGGCGCAGGACGTCCGCGTGGGGTCGGTGATGTCGTCGGTGAGGAAGGCGCCGGCGTACGCGTAAAGCGCGAGCAGGTACGTGCAGAAGATGCAGACGGTGAGGATCATGCCGTTGGCGACGATGCCTCTCCACATCCAGTTGAGCACCACGGGCTGCGTCTTGGGGCGGGGCTTGCGCTTCATGGTCATCGGCTCGCCCGGCTCGAACCCGAGCGCGATGGACGGGGGCAAGTCGGTGACGAGAATCAGAAACAGAATCTGCAGCGGCTGGCGCATCACCGGGATCTTGCTGACGATGCACAGGAAAATCTGAAGCACCTCGGCGAAGTGCACGGACATGATGAACGAGACGAACTTCTGGATGCCGGCGTAGATGATCCGTCCTTTCTCGATCGCGCGCACGATGGAGCAGAAGTTGTCGTCGGTGAGGATCATGTCCGACGCGCCCTTCGCCACCTCCGTGCCTTCCAAGCCCATCGCCACGCCGATGTCCGCCTTGTTCAGCGCCGGCGCGTCGTTGACGCCGTCGCCCGTCATGGCGCAGACCCAGCCCTGGCGCTGGAGCGACTTGACAATCTCGAGCTTGTCCTCGGGCTTGGCGCGCGCGAACACCGAGGTGGACGCGGTGAGCTTGTCCATCTCGGCGTGGCCGAGGTACGGGCCATCCTTCACCGGGCGCAGCGCGCCGCAATCCGTCGCCTCGCCGTTGTTCTCGCGAAACGTCTTGCGGTTGAGGATGTTGATGTTCTTGCCGATGGCGATGGCCGTCTTGAGGTAGTCGCCCGTGATCATCACCACGCGCACGCCCGCGGTCTTCGAGTCCAGCACAGCCTCCTTCACGCCGTCGCGCTCGGGGTCGATGGACGCGCACAGGCCGCACAGCGTCAGGCCGTCCACGATCTTGGCGAACTTCACGTCGGTATCCGCCTCGAGGTTGAACGGAAGCGACTTACCGAGGGGGCGCGTGGCGATGGCCAGCACGCGGAGCGCCTGCTCCGAGAGCTCGTCCACCTTGTCGAGGACTTTCTTCTTGCCCGCGGCGTCGAGGGGCTTCACAGAGCCGTCCGCAGCCATGTACGAGTTGCACTTGTCCAGGATGTAGTTGGGCGCGCCCTTGACGTGCGCGGTGTGCTCGTCCGTCTTGTTGCAGTGCTTCAGGTCCGTGGCGCCCGTCGTCTTGGTGACAGTGACCATCATCTTGCGCGAGGACGAGAAGGGGATCTCGAAGACGCGCTCGAGGGGCTTCTCCAGGTCCTCCAGCTTGATGCCGATCTTGTGGCCGGCGACGATCAGCGGCGCCTCCGAGGAGTTGCCGCGCGGCGTCCAGCGCGTCTGCCCGGAATCGGGGTCCGTCTCGAGCTTGAGCGTGGTGTTGGAGCACAGCACCGCCGAGCCGAGGGTGCCGCGGACGCCGCCGTCGCTCGCGGCGTCCGCGCCGTCCACGGTGGCGATGCCGCCGACGGTGGGGTCGAAGCCCTTGCCGGTGACGACGTAGTCTCGGCCGTCGGCGTACATCGCGACGAGGGTCATCTTGCCCTCGGTGAGCGTGCCCGTCTTGTCCGTGCAGATGATCGACGCCGAGCCGAGCGTCTCGACGGCGGCGATTTTGCGCATGAGCACGTTCTCCTTGACCATCTCCTTGCACCCGGTGGAGAGCGCGATGGTGACGCACAGGGGCAGACCCTCGGGGATCGCGGCGACGGTCAGGGTCACCGCGACGAGGATCATGAACAGCCACGAGGGCGTGTCCGGCTGCTCGGGGTCCTTGGTGTTGAGCGCGATACCCACCACGAAAACCACCAGGCACACGGCGATGGCCATGTACCCAAGCTTCACCGCGAGCGCCTCCAGGTTGTGCTGCAGGGGGCTCTGGCCGGACTTGGTGTCGGGCAAACAGCTCTTGCTCTTCGGTTTCGTCGCAATCTTGTTGCCGTTCTCGTCCACCTGCGGCGGCGCGTCGGGGTCCTCGTCGCCGCCGCCGTCGCTGAGCAGCGCGGCGATGGTGCCGACGCGCGTGCGCATGCCGGTGGCGACGATGATGCCGACGGCGGTGCCCGCCTTGACGTTGCACGAGGAGAAGGCCATGTTATCCGCGGTGAGCTTCTCCGCGACGCCGGGCTGGCGAGGCTTCACCTTGGTGGACTTGGCGACGTCCTCCGGCTCGCCCGTGAGCAGCATCTCGTTCACGCGCAGGTCGTTGGCTTTGACGCAGCGCACATCCGCCGGGACGACGTCGCCGGTGCCGAGCTTGACGATGTCGCCTCGGACGAGGTCCTTGGACTCCACCTGCACCTCCTCGCCGCCTCTGATGACGTTGGAGATGGGGGACTGGAGCGAGGAGAGCGCCTCGAGCGCGTCGTTGGCGTTGTTCTCGGTCACCGCCGCGATGGTGGCGTTGATGAGCACGATGATCATGATGGCGATGGAGTCGATGTAGGACAGGAACTTGTCCTTGTCGTCGCCGGTGGCCTTGATGGCCGCGGACGCGACCACCGCAGCGATGAGCAGGTACATGATCACGGAGTTGAGCTGGATGACGAAGAGCATGAAGAGCGAGATGCGCGGGGGCTTCTCGAGCTCGTTCGGGCCATCCTCCTCCAGGCGCTTCGCCGCCTCCGCGGGGGAAAGGCCCTTCTCGCCGTCCGACTGGAACTCGGCGATGACGTCCTCGATGGACTTCTCGTGGATCTTCAGCGGCGCGCTGACGCTGATATCCTGCTCCGCGAGGTCCACGGCGGAGCCGCGCTTGTTGACCGCGGTGGACATGACGCTAGGCGCTGCAGGACCGATGACCCAAAGGTCGCGTTTGGCTTTTTGCCGCCGCCGAAGGTGGCCGGGCGCGGACGCGCGACGGTGTCGCCGGCCGTGGGGGGTGCGTCGGCGCGAAGGATCGAGCCTTCGGTTTTGGGATCGAGGACACGGAAGTGCGCTCGCGAGGCGACGTCTCCGAAGACGCGCGGCTCGATCTGTCGTTCCCGCCGACACTGCCAATTTCGACGTCGGTCGCGGTGACGAAAGGGTCGCGATAGGATTAAACCCAGGATCGTGGGGTCTTTTCCGCCACGGGGCGCGAAACCCGCCCGCGCTTTTTCCGTCGGTCGCCGCGTTCGGACCATACAAAAAGCGCATCCCGTTTCTTGGTTGACAGACCGTGAGCAGATCGGGAGACGCGTGAGATTCCATTTTTGACGCGATCGTCGGGTACGATTAGACCGTCGATCGTGGTTCATTTTTATTTTTCCCCACCTCCGCGATCACGCGCCGGAAATCTCACAGGCGCGCCTCTTCGATTCGCCTAAAGGTTGATTTTTTGACGACAACGATCTGACGATTTCTGGGGACATTTTTAGTAGACTAGTTCTACGTACTGCTCTGCAGCGTCGACGAGAACGGTTGCGGTGTTTTACAGTGTTTTACAAGTAGTCTACTATACTGTAAAAGAAAAGCGCGCAATGATGACCACCAAACAGTCGCGCGTCGCCGGGAAGAGCTCCGGAGCTCCACGCATCAGTCGCTCGGCTCGCCGTACCCCCCGCCCCCGGGCGAGAGTATGCGCAGGATGTCCCCCGCGGCGACGGTGACGGAGTTCTTCCCCCCGAGGTTGACCACGCGCCGGCCGCGCGAAGTTTCGCAAACGGACGTTTCGTGATCGCCGCCGAAACGCGCGGGGGCGGCGTCGCTCACGAGCAGCGCGTTCTCGCCCGTCTTCCCGTCCCCCCCCCCGGCGACGCCCCTCGGCGCGAACACGCGCCGCTCGGTGAGCACGGAGACGGTCATCGGCCTCAAGAACTCGATCTCGCGCCGCAAGCCGTCCCCTCCTCTGTGTTTCCCGACGCCGCCCGAGCCTTCCCGAATCTCAAACGCGCGCACCAAAACGGGGAACCGCCGCTCGAGAATCTCGGGGTCGGTGATTCGCGTGTTGGTCATGTGGCACTGCGTCCCGCTGGCGCCCGCCCACGTCGGCCCCGCGCCCGCGCCCCCCCCGATGGTCTCGTAGTACCCGAAGCTCTCGTCTCCGAAGGTCAGGTTGTTCATGCAGCCCTGCGCGTTGGCGCACGCCCTCAGCGCCGCCAAACACACGTCCGTGACTCTCTGCGAGGTGAGCACGTTCCCGCCCACCACCGCGGCGTCTTCGCTCGGCGCGAGGAAGCACCCCTCCGGGATCTTCAACGTCACGGGCGCCAGGCACCCCTCGTTCAGGGGGATCTCCTGGTTCACCAGGCACCGCACGCAGTAGATGACCGCGGCGCAGGTCACCGCGGGCGGCGCGTTCCAGTTGCCGTACACCTCGGGGTCCGTGCCCGCGAAATCAAACGTCGCCGAGCCGTCCGACGCGTCCAAACTCAGCTCGAGCCGAATCGCGCTCCCGTCGTCCATGCGATCCTCCGCGCGGAGGACGACGACTGTTCGCGAGGAAGAAGAGTCTGTCACGTCTGTTTCGTCTCCGTTCGCTCGCAAACATTCGCTCGCAACGTCCGACGCTCCGCTGGCGGATGTTTCCGCCAGGAGCCGCCGCGCGGTTTCCTTGAGCATGTCCCGCACCGCGAGCTCGGCGTTCGCCTGCACGAACCGCATGTACGCCTGCACCGTCTCCAGCCCGTGCTCGTCGATGAGCTCGTCGAGCAACGCGGCGCCGCGCCGGTTCGCCGCCGCCTGCGCGTTGAGGTCGCTCAGGTTATCCGCCGGCGCGCGCGACTGTTTGAACAGCGCGATCGCGCCTTTTTCGTCGTACACCCCCGCGCGCACGAGCTTGAACGCCTTGATCGCGACGCCTTCGTCCTCGATCGAGCGCGAAAACGGGGGCATGGACCCCGGGGTCAAACCCCCGACGTCCGCGTGGTGCCCGCGCGACGCGACGAAAAACACGACGACGCCGTCGCGGAAAACCGGCGTGACCACGGTGATGTCCGGCAGATGCGACCCGCCCGCCCGCGGGTGGTTCGTGACCAGCACGTCGCCCTCGCGCAGCCCTTCTTTGTGGGTTTGGTCGAATGCGTCATTTCCCTGACTGCCGCACCAGTGCTCGATCTGCCACCGCACCGTGCTGGACATGGCGCCCAGGTGCACGGGGACGTGCGGCGCGTTGGCGACGAGGCCGCCGCTCGGATCGAAGAGCGCGCAGGAGAAATCCAGCCGTTCCTTGATGTTGGTGCTCACGCTCGTGCGCTGCAGCGTGCGCCCCATCTGCTCGGCGACGCCCATGAAGCGGTTGCTGAAGATGCTCAGCTGCACCGCGTCGGGAACCCGGGGAACGGCAGCCTTTCGGGAGGTCACGGGAGGTCGCGGCGCGGCCGAACGCGAAGAGGCGGAGGCGGAGACGTCGACGCCCGGCGTCTCGTCGACGCCGACGTCCACGCGGAGGTCCCCGAACCGAGTCAGCGTCGCGACGCAACCGGGCTCCACCAGACATGTCGCCGTGCCGTTCATGATCACCGCCGGCCCGCGCACGACGCACCCGCACCGCAACTGCTCGATGAGGAAGATAGGCGTGTCGCGCCACCCGTCGTCGAAGTACACGCGCGCGACGGAATCCGGCTCCGGAGGCGATCGCGGCGCGGGATTCGTCGCCGACGGAGACGCGTCCTCGTCGTCCACGGGGACGCGCCGCAGCAGCTCGGTGGCGCCCACCCCACGCACGCGCACGTCGTCTATGCGCAGGTCCCGGCCGGCGAGATCGAACCCGTACTCGCGTGTGAACCGCTCCTTGAACGCGGCGACGTAGTCGCCGTCCGGCGGCTCCGCGACCATCATCGCGGTGTCCGTGCCGTCGTACCGCAGGTTCAAGAGCGTCTCGGTCCGCACCGAAGTCTCCGCGTCGAAGCCTTGCGTTCGCAAATCAGAAACCAGCGACGCCGCCAGAGCTCGAGCCACCTCCGCGGCGCGCGAAAGCGTGGCTTCGTTCGTAGGGCCTTCGTCGTGCGCAGGAAGTCGTCCTGTTCGTTCGTTCGAGGAAGAGTTCGTCATCAGCGCGCCCGCGAAAGGCCGCTGCGCCTCGACGACGACGTCCGCTAAACCCATGCCGTACGCGGAGAGGATCCCGCAGAAGCGGTGCACGAAGACTTGCTTAATGCCGAGCGCGCGCGCCACCGCGCAGGCGTGCTGCGGCCCCGCGCCACCGAACGCCGCCAGGACGTGCGCGGAGGTCTCGTGGCCTTTGCTCTCGGTGATCTGGCGGATCGGGCGGCACATCGCCTCGTCCGCCACCTTCAAGTACCCCAGCGCGATCTCCTCGGGCGTGAGCGGCTTCGGCGGCGCCGCGTTCCCGTCGGCGCGCGAAATCTGCGCGAGCTCGGCGTTGATCCGGTCCGCCTCCCGCTCGAACGCGCGCCTGGTCGCCTCGTGGTCCAGGGGCTGGGACTCGTCCGGCCCGAAGATCTTCGGGAAGTACCCCGGCTGCACTCGGCCGAGCAGCACGTTCGCGTCCGTCACGGAGAGGCGCTCGCCGCCTTTGCGGTAGCACACCGGGCCGGGCTGCGAGCCGACGGACTCGGGGCCGACCCGGAACGTCCCGCTGCGGAACGAAAGCGCCGACCCGCCCCCCGCGGCGACGGTGGTGATGTCCAGCTGCGGCGCCTGGATCGCCACACCCGCGGTCTCCGTCTCCGTGACCTGCTCGAACACGCCGTCGTACCGGGACACGTCCGTGGACGTGCCCCCCATGTCGAACCCGATGCAAGGCGGAGGGCGAGGTTTCGAGCGGACCGAGTTCCCGTCGCCTTCGCCGCGATCCGCCGCGGCGTCCAGGGAGGTGGTCACCGCGTACCCGACGACGCCGCCCGCGGGGCCGGAGAGGATGGCCTTGTACCCCGTGAACCTGTCCGCGGGGGTGAGGCCGCCGTCGGACTGCATGAATGACACCTTGACCCCGCTCAGCCCCTCGTCGAACCCGGACAGGAACACGCGGAGGTACTCGCGCGTCTTGGGGGTGAGGTAGGCGTCCACGCAGGCGGTGTGGCCGCGCGGCACGGCGCGGACCATCGGCACGAGCTGCGACGACAGGCTGACTTGTTCGAACCCGAGCTCCGACGCGAGCGCGCCTATGGCCTTCTCGTGGTCCGGAAACACGTACGAGTGCAGGAGCACCACCGCGAGCGCCTCGACGCCGTCTTCCCGTAACGCGCGCAAACGCGGACGCAGCGCGTCGACGTCGAGCGCCGTCTCCACCAGCGCGCGCTCGTTCGTGGCGGTGTTTTTCGTGACCCGCGGGTCGTTCTCGAGGTACGTCTCCGGGAACACCTCCGAGGGCAACACGCGAACGCGCTCGTCAACCTCCACGACGGTTTCGTACAGCGCGCCCGGCTTTTCGATCGCGAGGTCGAAGATGTTCGGGCGCGCCTGGTTGCCGACGGCGAGCAGATCCTTGAACCCTCGCGTCGTGACCAGCGCAGTCCTCGCGCCCTGCCGCTCCAGCAGCGCGTTCGTCGCGACGGTCGTGCCCATACGGATCCACTCGATCTGGTCGGTCGGCACGGGGGCGTCCCTCGGGATCTTCTTCCCTGTCACCTCCTCGAGCACGCGTCGTATGCCCTCGCGCGGGGCGCTCTCGTAGTTGGCGGGATCCTCGGACAGCAACTTGAGCGTGCGGTGCGAGGGAGGCGCGCCCGGGGTCGGGCCGGGGACCTCCGCGTACACGTCCGTGAACGTCCCGCCGCGGTCGATGCAGAACCGAAACGGGCGGTCGGAGGACCCGGAGGTGGCCGCGGTGCTCGCCGCCTCGCCGTCACCCGATGACGCGGCTGCGTGAACGCGGCGGTGCGACTTCGCGAGGGAAGCGCGCGCGTCGGCGGTGCGAACTCCATCGCGCGCGAGGCCTTCTCTCCCGCGACTCCGGCCGACCCCTCGAGATCCGCGGCGCTCAACGCGTATCCTCGTTGTCGGGACGACCGCCGCGGACGTCGAGGCCATCGCCGCTGACCCCGAGGCGCGCATGGGTGCGCGGCGATGCGCCTGCTTTGCGCTGCGCGAAAAGTGGTGTCATGTTGAGAGCAGCAGCAGCATGTCTGACACGGATCGATTTTTCGATCCAGAGGGCACACACACACCTTTACGGGTCCATCGTTTTTTCGCCTCCGCTCGATGGCGGGTGGGAAGACGTGGGAGGGCTCGAAACGTCGCTCACCACCGCGAAAGTCGGTCGGGTGAAGGAAGACA
>Ga0181559_10004899_pt1 | contig 12880 bp, 6 predicted proteins | sample 011ome_21_FD_133752 | JGI IMG/M metagenome (GOLD analysis project Ga0181559, IMG submission 133752) | Coastal salt marsh microbial communities from the Groves Creek Marsh, Skidaway Island, Georgia - 011508AT metaG (megahit assembly) | ecosystem: Environmental > Aquatic > Marine > Intertidal zone...
GTCCGCGCAGTCGTACTTCAGCTTGCCGTGCGCGCAGGGGTTGCAGTCCGCGCACTTGCTTTTCAGCTTGCCGTGCGCGCAGCCCTTGCAGGCCGCGCAGTCGTACTTCACCTTGCCGTGAGGACACGGAGTGCACTGCACGCACTTGTACTTCAGCCTGCCATGCGAACACCGCTTCTTCCCCATCGCTCGCGGTCGATGGCGTGGCCACCTTCCCTCCACACGTGCGCCTCCTCCGCGCGCCGCGACGTGCGCTCGCGCACGCGGAGTGAGGCAGGGGACGCGGTCGTGGCTTTTTTCGAGGAGACTCTCTTTTCGGACACTCCCAGACGAGTTCGCCTGGAAGACGCGGTTCCCTTTCGGTCACGAAGCGTCGCACAACGACCGGCGCCATGGGTCACGAGGAGGTTGTCGTGGAGGACGCCTCCGACGCGGATGTGGAGGCGAAGCGCGCGCAGATGATGGTTCGTCCGGGTGTCGGTCCCCCTCGAGCGCGCCCCCCGCGCCGTCCCCTCCGATCTCCCGCGCGTCAACGACTCGTAAAGGACGGCACCTTCCTCGGCATCGCGCTCACGCTCGCCCTCCGCGCTGGTCCGCGCCTTCCCTCCCCTTCTCGCGCGACAGGACCGGCTACGCGGCATCGAGGCGTCCCGCCGCGCGGACCTGGAGGCTCGCCGCGCGGAGGCGAGCGACGCGGCGGACCCGCGCGAGAACGTGCGATCGTTCCTCGCGCGCTTCGAGAAGGATCGCGACGCGGTGGAGACGAGACTGGACGCCGAAACGTCCAAGGCGAAAAGCCATCCATCCGCGGATTCGAAAGGCGTCCTGGATGACCTGCGAGCGCTCGTCGCGGCGATGGAGGCGAGGACCGCGGAGGCTTCGTATTTCCTGCCCCCGTACGACGCGCGCGCGTGCGCGTCCGCCACGGAGCGCCTGCGGTTCAGTCTCGACGCCGCCGCCGCCGCGCTCGCGCCGCGCGCCAAGTTTTCCTTCAAGAAAAAAAAGGCGAAGAAAACCGGGAAGGCGACGCCGACGGCGACGGGCGACGCCGGAGACACCGCGGGCGTGTCCTTCGCGACGCGACGCGAACGAACGAACGACACGAACGACGAACGTGACGAAAACGAAAACGAAAACGAAGAAAACAAAAAAGAAAAGGCGGCCGAGCGCCATGACGCCATCGCGCTCGACGCGCTTTCGGCGCGCGTCGCGGCGATGGCCGCCGCCGCCGACGCGTCCGGGTTCAAAGACGCCGTCGGCGAGACGTTCGTTTTCCGCGGCGACGCGGAAAACCCCGCGGACGCGCCCGACCTGATCCTCGAGCGCCTCAGCGGCTGCGTCGTGTTCGTCCTCGGCGCGGTGCGCGCGCTGCGGTGCCACGACCTGCGCGACACGAAGGTGTACGGCGGCCCGGTGGCGGGCAGCGCGCATCTGCAAAACCTGGAAGGCTGCCACGTCGAGATCGCGGCGCGGCAGGTGCGGGTGCACGACGCGCGTCGCACGGCGTTTTACGTCCGCACGAAGAGCCGGCCGATCATCGAGCACAGCCGCGAGGTGACCTTCGCACCGTTCGCGTTCGAATACGAGGGCGCGCGCGCGCGTTTCGCCGCCGCGGGGCTTGTCGAAGAAACGGACGCCTGGCGCGACGTCGACGATTTCGGGTGGATCAAGAACCGGCAATCGCCCAACTGGAGCGTCGCGCCGGAAAGCGAACGCGTCGCGCCGCCGCCGCCGCCGCCGCCGTGAACGCGAACGCGCTTCGTGTAGTGTGTTGTGTGCTCTTGTAAAGGCGAACGACGACACGAGCGTCGTGACGACGACACGACAGGGGACACTCTGAGTGAGGTGACTACTATGACATCGACCGACGCTACCGCGCGCGCGTCGAACCTACTTTCATGACTATCCAATTGTGGCGCGAGCGACTTCCGCGCCGCCGCCGCCGCGCCCGCCTCCGGCGCGTCGCGTCCCCGTTCGTCTCAGAACCCCGACCGACTCCTGCTCCTCGAGCCGCCCGGCTCCCCCCGCGAGGCCCGCAGGGACGACGAAGGCGACCCGCGAGGCGCCGGGCCCGGTCGGCGACCGGGCCCCGGCGACCCGGGCGCGGGTCTCTCCAACCGCTCCGACGCGCCGCCCGGGGGCGCGTCGCCGCCGCCGTCGCCGCCCGCGCGCGCGCGCCTCCGCGACGGCGACCCCGACCGCGAGACGGAGGGTGACCTGGAGCCCAGCGAGGGCGAACGCGATCTCGAGGACGACCGCTCAGAACGCTCAGGCGCCCCCGCCCCCGCCCCCGCCCCCGCCCCCGAAAGCCCAGCCGCGCCGAACTGCCGGACGCGGTACCCGGCGACGACGGCGCGCGCCGCCGCCGAGAAGCGCGGCTTGTTCGCCCGCGCTTCCGCGCGGGTCCCACCGCCGCGGCGGCTGAGCTCGGAGGACCCGCGCGAACTCCCTTCAGGCGTGGACTGTCCGCGCTCCGCGTTCGTTCGGGTTCCGCGTTCGCGCTCGGATGATGACTCGCTGACGCGCCTCCTGACGTCCGCGATCTTCTTCTGGCGCGCCCACTCGCGCTCCTCGGCGACGGACTTCTGCTGGAACTGCCCCCGCAGCGGCCCGGGCGCTGCGGCGCCGCCCGTCCCGAAAGTGGACAGCCTGTTGCCCGCCATGATCGCCTTCGCGGCGGAGCGCATCCTGTTCCCGACGCGCGTGGGCTTGCGGTGCACGGCGTCGATGATCGGGCGCCCCTCCGCGGTGGTCTCCTCCCACTGCACGCGTTTCTGCCCGGCGGCGACGAAGCGGTTCGCCGCCAGCACGGCGCGGATGCCGCTGCGGAACATGTTGGGGCGCCCGTGCAGCTTCGTGGACGCGTTCGCGAACGCCTTCAAAAGCGAGGGCTCGTTCGGGTCCCGCGGCTCTCGCGGTCCGTGCTGGCTCCCCTCCCTGGAGTTCGCGGAGCCCCTCGAGGCGTTCAGGTTGACGTACGAAGACGTCTTCTTCAGGATGGTCCGCGCAGGTTCCCGCGCGGACCCCACGGTCGAGCCCGGCCGCGACCCCGACGGACTCCCGAGCGGAGGCGTCCCTTCTTCCAATCGCGGGGAGTCGTTCCGCGGAGGGAACTGCGCCGCGAGCCCGTCCCGCGAGCCGGTCCGCGAGAGCCTTCCTTTCGAGGAGCCCCCGTCGATCACCTCGCGCGTCTCGACCGTCGCCACGGGCATCGGCGTCGGGACGCGTCGGTTGCTGGCGCGCGACGCCGCGGGCGCCGAGACGTCCGAGAGCGACCCGGAGGCGTCGCTCTTCGTTTCGAATTCCTCCGCGCGCAGCGCCGCCAGCTTCGCCGCCGCCTTCGCCGCGACGTCCTCCGGCTTCCGAATCAGGGGAGGCGCGCCGTTCAGAGCCCACGGATCGGTTGGCTCGGCGAAGTCGATCACGACTCGGTCGTCCAGGGGCTCGTCCAAGGGCAGAGGCTCGTCGAAGTCGGCGACGGAGCGCGGACCGAGAGGCGAGCGCCCCGGCGAGTGGCCGGGGGTTTGCCACGGAGTGGACCCGCGGCTCGCCGCGGGCGTGTGCCCCGGGCTGCCCATCTTGGCCCTGCGCCTCTTCTCCTCCTCCCACGCCTCCCAGGTCTCGAACCCGCCCGAGGCGTCGCCGTACGCGCCCACCGAGCTCTGGCCGTCGTCGCTGCTCGGCGCGTCGGGGAAATTTTGGTTTCGGCGCCGCCGCAAACGGAGCGGCGAAGAGGAAGAAGAGACGCGGGGCGGAGGCTCGTCTCCGGCGCGCGGTTTCTCGCGCGCGCCTCGGCCCGCCAGGGGGCCGAGCGGGCGGCCCCCGGCGGTCGCGGCGGCGCGTGCGCGCGCGCGTGCCTCGTGATTCCACCCGGGCGCCTCCACCCGCAGGTCCGAGACCTCTGTCAGGGTCTCCGCCGCCCACCCGCCGGCGTATCTCGCCGGAAAGTCGGAAAGCGGAGCCGCCGCCGGAGTCTTGGTCGGCGCTCCGTGGGAGGCGGCGTCGCGCCGCGCTCGGCGGGAACCGCCGAACGATGAGCCGCCGAACGGAGAGCCGTCCCCGAGTGAGTCGTCCGTGTCCTCGTTCTCGCTCATGCCGCTCATGCCGAACTCGTCCGGGGAAGAGCTCTTGGAGATCGAAGAGCTCGACAAGAGCTCGTCGCGCCCCGTCGCCGGACGACCGCCGGAGGGCTCGTCGGAGGGCTCGTCGGAAGCTTCGTCGGACTCCGACGACGAAGAGCCCGCGGACAACGCCGCCGCGTGCTCCTCCATGAACTCCACGACGTGCTCGGCCAGGGTCTCGTAGAACCCGCACCAGGCGTGGTCGGCGTCGTCCACGACCACCACACGCCGCGGCGGAGGCAGCTTGCGCACCGAAGCCGCCACCGCGTCGCAGTCCCCCGCGGACCCCACGCAGTCGCGCCCGGCCACCGCGAAGAGGCGCGGCTTTTTCGGAATCGATTCGGAATCGATTCCGCCGTTCCCGCGAACACGTATCGCCTTCTCGCCGACCGCGCAGGGCACGAGCATGGACTTGGCGCCGAACGGGTACGAGATCCCGACGAACCCGCGCGCGCTGCGCTCGCGCTTGGACGCCTCCAGCGCGACGGCGGCGCCGAGGCCGTACCCGATCGCGTAGACGCGCTTTTTGTCGACGCCCCTCAATCTCGAGACGAAACGCGTCGCCGCCTCGCAATCCTCGCGCTCGGCGTCGCGCATCCACGTGCGCGTGCCCCCGCTCCCGCCGACGCCGCGGCTGTCGAAGCGGAGCACCGCGACGCCGGCGCGCGCGAGCCGGCGCGCCAGCGCCACCACCAGCGCCGAGTCCTTGTCGCCGCCCAGGAAGGGGTGCGGGTGGCACAGCGCCACGCCCGCGCCGCGCGTCGACGGCGACCGACCACCGTCGCCGTCGCGGCGACGACCAATCTCGTTCCGGCCCCTGCCGCGATCCTCGGGCGGATCCCACGCCCCGGCGTCGTCGTCGTAGGGTCTGTGCACGACGCCGGCCAGGTGGGTGCCGTCCGCGGACTCGAAGGTCACCGCCTGCTCGACGGCGGCGCGAGGGAGCGACGCGCGGGGCACCGAGTCGGTCGCGCTCACCGGCGGGGACGCGTAGAACGCGCGGCCTCCCGATCGCGCGAAGTAGGATTCCGCATCCGCGCCGAGATTGAGCACGCGCGCGGGATTGGTCGAGGCATCGGACCCGGGTTTGCCCGCCTTGGACTTTTTGCTCGAGCCGGACGTGCTCGCGCCGTCGTCCGACGGGCGAGACGCGCACGCGCCCATGGTCGTGGACCCGGAACGCGGGGTCTATCCGCCTCGGGACCGACGGATCCGCTGGCGTTCGCGTCCGAGGATTCGACGAGAGGCGCGATTATCGAAGGTACGACATCGCGGTACGGGCGTGAGACATCACGACGCCGCCGGGAACACCGCTGTCGGGTCCGTGGCCTTCTACGCGCGCCGCAAGTCGGTGCCGCTCGCGCCGTGCGTCTCGTACGCGGCTCGAGTCGGTCACGCGAGGTGCGCGCGAGGGTTTGTCGGAACTGTCGGAAAAACCATGAGTTCGTCGAAGCACGTTTCCGAACGCGCTCGTTCGTTGTGTCATAACGGCATCGAACGAGTGTAGCTATGGAAATCAGTCACATTTTGGTTCAAAGTGGTTTTATGGCAATCGTATCACTGTGTAGTGTGCGATTTATGTAAATGTCCATTCCATACGATGCGTGAGCCACGTCGACGGAGCGCTCGTCCGCTCGCGGAGCTCTGCGAGCCACGAGGTTGCGCTCCGAAACGCCGTTTTTTGGCGCGACGTCGACATCGGAACAGCGGCGACGCCACACCGAGACGCGCCCCGTTCCGCACGACCCGCCTCCGAAGAGACTCGCTCGAGACTCTCGCGCAGCTCACCCGCGCGCGTTCATCACCCGCAAGGCGCGAGTCGGGCGCCATGGCCTGCTCCACGGCCGCGCGCGCGTCCGCGTCGCTCGCGGGTGCCGGCGCTTCGCGCGTACGCGCCGATCGCCGCGTGGCGAGCCACGGCCACCGTCGCGCGACGCGGACCCGCGCGGCCTCCTCGCCCGAGGCCCTCGCGTCGATGGCGAGCGCCGCCGCCGAGCGCGCCGCCGCCGCCGCCGAGCGCCTCGCCGCGGACGCCGGCCCCGCGGCGTCCGGCGCGGTCGACGCGGGCCACGGCGCGGTCGACGCCGCGCGCGCCTCCCTCTCGGAGCTCACCGCGAGCCTCGCGTCCCTGGACGTCGCGGTGGACCCCATGGCCGCCTGGCAGCTCGAGGCGTCGCTCACGGCGCTCGCGGAGAAGAACCCCGCGCTCGCCGGCGTCGCCGCCGCGGTGGCCACCGCCGCCACTTCCGTGGTCCTCGCGCGGCTCGCCGGCGTCGGCGCCGAGGGCGAGCGCGATGCGCCCTCGGCGAGCGTCGCGGCGCCCGTCGCCGTGCCCGAGGGCCTGCCCTCTTCCTACGACATCGAGGGCATCCGCGCGTACTGGCGCGCGCGGCCGCTCGCCAGCCTCAGGCGCACATCTGCGCTGCTCGTGCGCGTCGTGGCCTGGGGCGTCGGCCTGCTGTCGGACGTCGCGGCCGGCCCCGAGGCGGTGGAACGCAACGCCGCGGCGCGCGCGCGGGATCTGCGGGACCTGATCGCCGAGCAGGGCCCCGCGTTCGTCAAGGTGGGCCAGGCGGTGGCGATCCGACCCGACCTGCTCCCGCCCGCGTACCTCACGGAGCTGCAGACGCTGCTGGACCAGGTGGCGCCCTTCGGCAGCGACGAGGCGCGCGCGCTCATCCGGCAACAGCTCGGCGCGGGCGTCGACCTGGAAGACGTCTTTGAGGATGTCTCCGCCTTCGACGAGCCCGTGGCCGCCGCGAGCATCGGTCAGGTGTACCGCGCGCGGCTCAAGGCGAACGGGTACGGACAATCGCCCGAGGAGGGCGTTCCCTCTTCCCTCTTCGGCGACGAAGTGGCGGTGAAGGTGCAACGGCCGGGCATCCTGGAGACGGTCACCCTCGATTTGCTGGTGATCCGCAGCGTTTTGAGCGCGGTGGCGTCGGCGGAAGATTTCGGAAACGAATCCCTGGCGCAAATCAAGCAGGGCGCGGAGGGATTCCTGCCCGTGCTGGACGTCGCCGCCGAGCGGTTCCTGGAGGAGCTGGACTACGGCCTGGAGGCGGACAACGCGTCGCGGTTCGAGAAGGACATGGCCTCCGTGGAGGTGGTGCGCGGCGCCGTGAAGGTGCCCCACGTGTTCCGGGGGCTCTCCGGGCGGTGCGTCCTGACGCAGGAGTGGGTCGAGGGGCGCAAGCTGACGGACATCACCAGCGACCCGTCCACCGGGCCGTTGCGCGCGAAGCTGGTGCAGACGCTGCTGAACAGCTACATGGTGCAGTTCCTCGAGACGGGGTTCCTGCACGCCGACCCGCACCCCGGGAACTTCCTGCTCATGCCGGACGGCCGGCTGTGTATTCTGGACTACGGCATGATGACGGAGATTTCACCCGATCAGCGGGTGGCGTTCATCGAGTACATCGCGCACCTCTCCGCGCGCGACTACGAGAAAACCCTGACCGACCTGGTCAACCTCGGTTTCGTCCCTCCCGAGCTCGCGAACGACCCGCGCAACCGCGACGTGGTCGTGCCCGTGCTGGCGGAGACGCTGGAGACGCTGTACGGCTCCGGCGGGAGCGCGGCGAAGAAGCTGGACAAGCTCAGCGAGCAGGGCAACTCGCGCGTGAGCGAGCTGAGCGACAAGCTCGAGCAGCTGAGCAAGGAGTACCCGCTGCAGCTGCCGCCGTACTTCGTTTTGATCCTGCGCGCCTTCGGCACGCTCGAGGGTCTGGGCCTGAGCGTGGACGAGAACTACGCCATCGTGGACGAGTGCTTCCCGTATGTCGCGCGGCGCATGCTGGCGGACGACTCGCCGCGCATGCGCGCCGCGCTGCGCTCCTTCGTGTACGGCGGCGGCGACCGCCTCAAGATATCGCGCGTGCGCTCCGTCGCGGCTGGATTCGGCGACTTCACCAACAACATGGACGAAGCCGTCACCGCGGAGGTCTCCAGAGAAGACGACGTGAGCGTTCGAACGAAAGCGTTCGAAAAAGAGCAGCAGAGCACTGTTGTGGACGCGGCGACGAGGGACGCGCTGGCGCTCGTGTTCTCCGCCGAGGGCAACTACCTGCAGGAGATTCTGGTGGAGGAGAGCGTGCGCGCGGCGGATGCGCTGAGTCGCGGCGCCGCCAACGGAGCGTGGCGCGCGCTGGGGGCGGGCGCGCCGGCGGCGCTGGCGCTGGGCTTCCTCGCCCCCCCGGTGGCGCTGGTTCCCGGCGTCAACCTCCCGCTCGTCCTCTCGCTGCTCGCGTCGCGCAACGGCGGCGCCGTCGCGCTGACACGGGACGACAAACGCAACCTCGCGCTGCTTCGCTCCGTCGCCGAGCTCGTCGCGCCGGACGCCGCCTCGCGGCTCCGGGAAGGCGGCGCGTTTTCGTTTTCTTCGAACGGTCTCGACCGATTTGGTTTCGCGAACGCGAACGGCGGCATGAGCGCGGAGGACGTGCGCCGGGTCGCCGCGCTCGTCGCCGAGCTCGGGCCGACGGTGGCGCCGGGCGTGCGGCGGATGTCCGGCGAGTTCGCGGAGCAGTTCTCGGCGCGTATCGCCGAACGCACCAGGGAAGACCTCGCCAACGCGTTCCCGCGCGGCGCGGGCGCGGCGCCCGACGCGTTCAACCCGGCGGCTTTTTTCCTATCCGCGTTCGAAGCGCCGCGGAAGAGGTGATCGGTGAATCGGTGATGGTGAGACCGAGCGTCAAGTCCGTCGCGTCTGAGCGCACGCGTATCTAGCCAGCTAGCTACGGAAGAATCGTCGTATGTGCTTAAAGTACGTAGGTATCATTCACAACGCGTTTTCGTCAAGAAGTCAGTACCCGTCGCAGTCCACGCCGAGCGCCTTGGTCCCCCCCGTCTCGCCGAACGCGCACAGCCCGAACCGGTTCAGGGGCGCGCTCTTGTCGTAGTTCCCCCAGGTGGCGCGCGCGAACGCCGCGCGCGCCGCGTCGCCAGAGAGGGTCCCGGTCGTGAACCCCTCCGCGTACGAAACCCACTCGCTCGTCTTGCTCTTGTCGAACGGCGGGTCCGCGGCGTCGAACGACGCGCTTCCCCCGGGCAGAGTGGCGAACGAGTTCCGCAGGTACGCCACGAGCTTGGTGGTCATCAGGAAGGACTTGCCCTGGGACTTGGGGGAGTACGTGGAGGGCGCGAGGCCCGACCACGCCGAGGATGCGGCGAGCCACCCCTCGACGTCGACCGCCCCGTCGGCGCCCTCCACCAGCGCGGAGGTTTGCGCGATGAGGCGGAGCGTGGCGTCCGCGTACTCCTGCTCCGCGGGGGAGAGCGAGGAGAGGTCCGCGAGCTTGTTCGCGCGCTTCGCCAGCGCGGGGGAGGGCGCGCCGAGCGCCAGCGCCGCCGCGGCGGCGCCGAACAAGGCGCCGCGGCGGGTCACGGCGTGGCCCGCCGCGGGGACGCCCGCCGCGCGTGACTCGGCCGAATCGGGCGACGACGCGCGCGTGGCGACGCGCGCGCGGCGGTCGGGGGCGGAGGTGGGGGCGGGGGCGACGCGCGGCGCGGCAGCGGAGGTGACGGTGAGAGCGAACATCGTCGGTCCAGGGGCGGGGGCTGGCGTTGTGTGCGTCGTGCGCCGGTGGCGGAGGACCAGCAGCGCGTGGTTGATTCGGCACCGGGCCCGGACAAGTAACAACGACTCACCGCGCGCCAAATCAGCTTCGGCGCAGATCTTTTCGCGAATCGAGATTTCCAGAGGTTTTCGCAAGGCTCGAGCTGGCTTTTCTTCCGACTGGTGCAGAGTGGGGCGCGCGGCTGGACGAGAGTTTACAAAAAAAAAACCAACCCGGGACCCGGGGCGGCGCGCGCGTTCGTCGCCGATCGTTCGTCGTTCGCAATCTGTACCACAACACAAACAGCAACCACAGCAACCGCAGCAACCGCAGCAACACAACACAACACAACACACGAAGAAAAAGAAAGAAAAAATCCTTCGTTTTCTCATCACCCGCGTTTCTCACCCGTGACCGTCTTCCCCCCCCGACCCGAAACGTTTCCCGAAACGTCGTTTCCCCGTCGGCGTCTGACGAACTTTCTGTCGGACGAACGTCGCGCGCGCGCGTCCGTTTTTCCGACGCGCTTTACCGCGTGACGCGCCCCTTTGACGCGTGTCGATACCGAGGGACCCTACGCGAACGGTGGCACGCCGATCCGCGTCTGCGTCTCCGCCACGGCGTCCACGAGCCGCAGGACCTCGCGCGCGGAGGGGAGCGTCCCCGCTGGCCCGGCCCACATCGCGCGGCGCTCCCGCGGCACGAAGTGCGCGTCCGTGAACGCGGGGGGCGCGATGAGCCGCCCCTTGTTGGTGCGCGGGACGCCGCCGTAACGCGAGTTCGCGATCCCTCGCGGCGCGAACGCGGGCGCGGCGGGATCGAGCCCGGTATCCCGCCTGGGCGTGGGTGGGGTTATGCGCGGCGCGACGCTGGCGTGCGCGCAGTCGCGCAAAAAAAGCTCCGCCGAGCGAAACGAGCTTTTTTCGCTTGGCCCGAAGACGCCGTCCACGGCGTCGACGAGCATCTCGTCGAGGAATCCGTGGGTTTCCTCGCCGACGTTCTCGTCGAAACACTCGTTCTCGTCGTCGACACGCCGCGTGCTTTTGCTCTGTGTCAGGAAAACCTCGCCGCCGTCCCCCGCCGCCGCGACGGAGTCGCGCGGGTCGTCCGCGAAGAGCGACTCGGCGCGGGGGGGCTCCTCCGCCGCGCGCCGCGTCGTACGCCGGCTCGGGTTTTCGGTTTTCGGGTTTCCGAGCCCCCCTGACGGGGCCGCCGCCGTGGCCGTGGCCGGTCGACCCTCGAGTAGGTCCATGAGCGGCCCGAAGTCGCTCAGCGCGTCGTTTTCTTTCGGCGCGGAAAGTGTATTTCGTGTCTCGCCGCGGACTTTTCGTGTCTCGAAGGCGCCGTCCCGGTCGAGTCGGCGCCTTCGCGACGGGGACTCGTCCGCGACGATGCGCTCGTCGAACGTGACGCCGTCGTGGGACCCGGACCCACCGCGCGACCAGCGGAGGTTATCGACCGGGTGATCGACCCGATCGACCCGCGTCTCCCGGTCGACGGACCCGAGGCGCGCGTCGCGCCCGAAACGCTCGCACAGCGCGTCGTCGTCGTCCGCCGTCAAAAAAAGTCGCGGTCGTTTTTTTTCCTCCGCCACGCGCGGTTTCTCGGACGCGCCGACGGCGGGGTCGAGCCACGACGTCTCCGCGCGGAGGGAAAGATCCGACGCCGTTTGAAACGCGGGGGGGGGGTCGGGCGCGGCCCGACGGTTCGCGAACCCCGGCGCGCGCGCCGCGAAGGCCTCGCCGCGAGCGGGGAAAACCGACCGCCCCGCGGGGACGCGCGGGGGCGCGCGCGCCGCCGCGCGATCGCGGTCGGGCGCGCGCGGGGGGGGTTCGGCGACGCGGGAAGGATCGACGCGGGGGCACGGCGCGCGCGCGCGCGCGTCGGCGTCGCCCGCGTCCGCGAGCGCGGTCTTCCGGCGCGGTCCCGCGCCGCCGTCGTGGTCGGGGACCGCGGGGACCGCGGAGGGGCCGGGTGAGGACGGAACCGCCGGCGCGGCGCTCTGCTGAGCCGCGGCGGCGGCTTCGTTGGAGCTCACGAGAGCATCAGGACCCGCGCACATGACCTCGGCTACGCCAGGCGGCTCGCGGGCGCGCGCGCGGCGCGCTCCGTTGTGCCCCCGCGCTCGCGTTCGAGTCGTCAAGTCGCGACAGAAATATCCGCTCGAGCTTTTTTGGTGCAGAGCTGCGCCCTACCTACACTGACTGCAGATGATACGCTTACGTGCACTACGTCGGAGACACAAAGTCGGCGTTCCGTTCGACTAGTTCCCGCTCTCTCGTCGCTCTCGCTTTTTCTCCGCGCGCAGCGCCTCGAGCGCCTCGACGGTCATGAGCCCCGCGTTCGGCTCGAACGCCTGCGTGGTGTTCGCGGCGGGACCCATCGGCGCCGCGCTCGCGGTGTTCCGCTCGAACTGCGAAGCGCGTCGAACGGCGCGGATAGAAAAGGTCAGCGGCGTTTTTTTAATTCGCTGAGTCTCGTCTCCCTCGCGGGCTCGTCTCGTTCGTCTCCGACAGCGTCAATCGCGGCGCGATCGAGGCTAGCGCAAAGGCCACGCGGTCGGGGTGTTCTTCTCCAGCTGCGTGGTGCGGCATCGGGACGAACGCGCGAGAGGTGAGCACCCGACACAAACGCTTTAGGACGCCCCTTTAGGACGCTTTATTAGGACACGCTTCATTCGCGAAACGAAAAACCGAAAAACGACCTAAAACGACGCGACGAGAAAGGGTCCGTACGCGACGCGAGTTCCGTCGCGCGGCTTCGCACCTGGTACGCGATTTTCGGGTTCGTCCGCAGCACGTCCGCCGGGTCTCTGGTCGGGAACACCGCGCGCAGGTCCTCGAACAGCGCGGGCACGTCCATGGCGAGGATGTTCGGGAAATCCGTCAGCAGGCGGTCGACGTCGCAGTCCTTCGGCACGCGCGCGCGAACCTCGCCGACGGAGACGGCGACGTGCCAGCGCTCGAACCAGGACGAGTCTGTTGAGTCTGTTTCTTTCTCGAGCGCGTCACGCGTTTCCGTTGCCTTGTCGTGTCGTGTCGTGTCGTCTACGAGCGAAGACACGTTGCGCTGAGTACGCGCGCCTTCCCGCGCGTAGCTCCGCCCGGCTTCGAGGCCGGCGGCGTGGCCGCCTCGCGACGCGGCGCGACCCGCGTCGCTCGTCAACAGAAACGAAGGCATCTTCCCGGCGAGCCGCGCGAC
>Ga0181559_10004900_pt1 | contig 12879 bp, 8 predicted proteins | sample 011ome_21_FD_133752 | JGI IMG/M metagenome (GOLD analysis project Ga0181559, IMG submission 133752) | Coastal salt marsh microbial communities from the Groves Creek Marsh, Skidaway Island, Georgia - 011508AT metaG (megahit assembly) | ecosystem: Environmental > Aquatic > Marine > Intertidal zone...
ATAGAGAAAATTATCGAAAATCCGAATCGTCTGAACCTGATCAGTGATGTCGATCAATTGTTGTACATCTGCCCCTATCTACCCCGTAAACCAAAGTTTATTTTGGTCTGTAATCGATTTTAATTGACCTAAAACCATTGAAACCGTTAGATTCTGGGGGCACGATTGGTTAGAATACCGGCCAGTCTAATTTGCTGCGACTCACTCAGAGAGAAAAGTTCTATGTCTGCGTCTAAATATATCATTGCTTTAACGAGCATTGCCGTGTCTTTACCTACCCTTGTCGCTGCTCAGCCGCAAGCGGTGGCTGTCGGCCCCATGAAGCTAATACCTACCGTTGGTATTCAGCAAAAATACGACGATAACATCTTCAGTCAAGCCACGAACGAGGTGAGTTCGGCGGTGACGGTGTTCAAGCCCCAATTACAGTTGCTGGCAGAGCAAGACGCGAATGCTGTCGCGCTCACCTATTTTGGTGACTATGGCCGCTATGCCAGTAGCTCCGATGATAACTATGCTGATCATACCCTGAGCCTGGATGCCCGTCTTGAGGCGAATGACCAAAACCGTCTGGCCCTCAGCGCCAGTCTGGCTAAGCTGCACGATGCAAGGGGTGAGGGGAGTTCAGAAGGTAGCATTGCCACCACGCGACCAGAGCCTGACGAGTATGATTCAAATAGCCTGTCAGCCACCTATGACTTTGGCCGCGAGTCGGCCCTGTTGGGTCTTGAGCTGAGCGCCGACAGAACGGATATTGAGTACACCAACAACCTGGCGGAAACTCAGTACCGTAACCGCAACGACTCAGGTATGAGCGGCAAGTTTTATGGCCGTCTGGCGCCCAAGACGCGGTTCTTTGTCGAGTTGGCACAAACTGACATTGAATATGACGTGTTGCCTTTGTCTGAAGAGACCCTGAACAGTGAAGAGCAGAATACATCCCTCGGTATGGACTGGGAAGTAACAGGTCGAACCTCAGGGTCTATCAAGATAGGGCGCGTCAAGAAGGACTTCGATGCGATAGCAAGAAACGATTTAACGCTGACGAATTGGAAGGCTAACGTCCTCTGGTCACCGAAGACCTATTCCAGGTTGTCGTTATCCGCCTCCAAAGCGCCGCGTGAAACAAACGGTACGGGTACCTTCATTGAGAGTACTGACTACTCGGCTCAGTGGAGCCACGATTGGTCAGATTATTTACACGGCGCTGTCAATATCGGTTTCGGCAAAGAGGATTACGTGGACGATACGCGATCTGACGACCGCACCAGTTATGGCGTGTCAGTCAAGTACGATCTGGATCGCTGGGTAAGCTTGACCGCCGGGTATAGTTATACAGAACGTGACAGTAACCAAAACACCTTTGACTTTGAAAGAAGCCAGTTTCTGCTCGGTGTTAACCTGAGCTTGTAAGGCGACTCAGGTTCGAAGTGCAGCAACTACTGCACTGTTTACTGCACTTTTTACTGTAGTTTTTACTGTACTTTTCGACGCAAAGGCAGTGGATCTAAGGGGGCGCTATTAGTAGCCCCTTTGGGTCAAATATAGAACGCCAATTATTTTTCAAAATACCGTCATTTAGTCTCACCTTGGGCTTGACTCAAGGCCGCTAATCGATACAATTCGCACTCTTAATTCGACGGGTGTTTAGCTCAGTTGGGAGAGCGACGCCCTTACAAGGCGTAGGTCGCAGGTTCGACCCCTGCAACACCCACCAGTACTTTTTATTGCTAGCTTGTTATTGTTGTTAGCTTGCTATTGGTTTTTGCTAACTGGTGATGGGCTTTGATCGCTGAAAAATGCAGGGATCATCTGGCAAAGCCGGTTTGAAAAGACGAGCTTGAAATGGCGAGTTTGAAAGCCCGAGTTTAAAAACAGGGCGTTGAAAAAAGAAGGCGCATAAGACGGGTCGAATTAAGATCGTTAACCGAGCGGCAAAGGCTCGTGGAGCGAGTCAGTAAAGATCGAGCAAGGTTCGAGCGAGGTTCGAGCAAGGTTCGAGTAAGGTTCGAGTAATAAAAAGCAAAAGCGCAAGTCAGAAAGGCGTCAGCATTAACTTGCGTCGGTATGAATTGTGTGAATAGAAAACCCTTGAGTATCGTTTGTACGTGACAACACGGAGCGGTAGTTCAGTTGGTTAGAATACCGGCCTGTCACGCCGGGGGTCGCGGGTTCGAGTCCCGTCCGCTCCGCCAACTCGTTATATTTCTAATAAAAGCAATCACTTAAAGGCGCGCTCTAGAGGCTCAAATGAGAAGCCCGACTGAGAGGCTCGACTGAGAAGAGCAGCGCCTTTCGCCGCTGCCAGCAGCAATAATCCGGAACTCGGCGAGACCCCTGCAGTAACTCACACGACAAGCATGAGACCAGCCCTTCTTAGACCAGCCCTCCTTAAGGCGCCTGCTTTTTGACGGCACCAGTCACTTGTCGCATCAACAATTCTGGTCGAAAGCCCCGTCAATAAAGCCCGTCAATGAAAGCCCGCCGATAAAAGTCCGGCGACTAGCCAAGATGAAGTCCCCAATGTGCACCTTATTCAGTTCGGGGCTTCAGCCAGCCGTCGTGGTGACCCTCTTACAAACGCCAAGACCTTAAAAAACGCCAAGACCACCCAGGCGAGGTCGCTGAACGCCCTCGAAATACAAAAATCTCATACCCGCCTCGGCATGTCATGGGTAAAACGCAGACAAATCCCTCGATAACCAGTCGATAAACCTGGCATAAATCGCCCGCGAACTCTCGAGTTGATACCTTGGTGCTTCAAGCTCGCTGTCGAGTTGTATGCTAAACAACCAAGCCCGGCATTTCGCACCCTAAACGAAAGATAAACTAGTAAAAAAACACGCTTTTATTGCTATCCAGGCCAAGCAATTCGTTGCTTATCTGCTTTTGTTGTCTTAATATTCCGGTTTGAAACAGGACTCCCACTTTTTTAAAAAAGACAGTGTCACTTTTTAAAGAAAAAGAGTCAGATTTTTGAAAAGCAGTCTCACGTGTTACGGGGAATAAATGAAAATGAAATCGATAATTCTTAGAGCCTTTTTTCTTTTGGCGTTGCTGCCCTTGTCAATTCAGGCAGACATCAAGGCAGATATGGCCAGCGCAGACTTGTCCTTGATTCAGGTTGTGGAAAACGCGCTGAAGGAAGGTCAGAGCATCGAGGATATCGTTGCTCAGATGATCGCCATAGACCCGAGTCAGGCGCAATCGATTGTGGCTACGGCCATATTATCCCGCCCCAACGCGGTTGAGTCGATTGTTAGCGCCGCCATTAAGGCCGGTGTTGAGCCTGCGACGGTGGTGTCAGTTGCCATCATCGCCAGCGGCTCGAGCGACCCGCAAAATATTATCGCTGCTGCTGTCAACGCCTCCCCCGTGAGTCAGCATGCTGCGATCGCGCAAGCAGCGGTTGCCGCGTTACCAAAAACACAAGCGACGCTGGCAGCAATCTCAGCGGCTGCAGCTTCGCCTCTGGCGGTCAAGGTAGCCTCCGCAGCAGGTGGTGGTGCGGCGTTCACAGCAGCTGAGAGTCTCGCTGTAAAAACCGTTTTGGCTGAAATCGAACAGCAACTCGTTGATCTGGGTCTGCCAACTTCAGACATTACCGGTCAAATCGCTACGCTTAGCGCTCAACTGGATGCTGCTAATGCCGACGTGACCACTTCGGTGACAGCACTTGCAACCATCAAAGCGAATTTAGAGGCGGCTAAGGTTGCTCAAGCCAATGCCGAGGTCGTCGCTGCTGCAGCCGCCGCCGCCGCTGCAGCAGAGGCAGAAGCCGCTGCCTTGGCTGATGCCGCCGCAGCAGCTTCTGCCGCTAAAGCTGAAGCAGCAGCAGCCGCCGCTGCAGAAGCCGCCGCAGCACAAGCAGCGGCCACCGCCGCTGCCGCCGCAGAAGCAGAAGCCATCGCTGCCGCTGAAGCTGCGGCCTTACTAAAAACACAGAAAGCGGCCGCTGCGGCCGCCGCCTTGGCTGCAGAAATCGCTGCGGCGCAAGCTGCTGAAGAAGCAGCGGCACAGGAAGCCGCTGAATTAGAAGCCGAAGCTCTGGCGCTAGCAGCCGAAGCCGAGGCCGATACTGGTTTGACCGCAGCTGACGATGTTACTATCGCAGCAGCCGAAGCCGAGGCAGAGAATTTCGCCGTGGCTGATGCAGCGGATCTGGCGCTAGAGATTGCTACAGCTAAGAATACGTTGGTTGCAGCAGAAGCTGCAAAAGCCCAGGAAAGTGCAACAGCAGCGAAGCTGTCTACATCTGGTGCATCTGCAGCCGCCGCTGATGCCGCCGCCGCAGTCGCGTTGGCCAAAGCAGCACTGACGGATGCAACGAAGGCTGCTGAACGTGATGCGAAACTGACTGCTGCTGCTGAAGCAGCGGCAACGGCGAAAGCCAATGCTATTGCAGCGCAGGCGAAAGCCGAGTCAGAGCTGGCTGCAGCGAATGCGGCTAAAGCGGCTGCAGCAGCATTGGTCGCTGCCAACTCGCAAAGCGCGATAGATACGCAAAAGGCAGAAGCAGCAGCCGCAGCTAAGGCAGCGGCAAAAGCCGTGGCGTCAGCGAACGCTGCGGCAGTGAAAGCCCAAAACGCCTATGACGCCGCGGTAGCGGCGTTGGTACTGGCTGGTGGTACAGCGCCCTCGACATCGCCAACAGGTCTGACGGTAGCCGAGCTAGAGGTGATTGTTGCCACAGCGGGTGCTGCGAATACTTCGGCGCAATCAGCGGTCACAACCGCGACAACAGACGCAGCCGCTAAAGCTGCGGCCAAAGCCGCCGCTGACAAGGCAGATCGAGATTACAAGGCAGCCATAGCAGCACAGGCCGCAGCTGATCGCCAAATAGCCGCACAGGAAGCAGCTAAGGCTGCAGCGGCAGCTGCACAAGCCGCTGCAGAAGAAACCGCAGCGTTATTGGCGACAGTAGAAGCCAATAAGGAAGACTCCGGGGTATTAGATACAGCTGAGACCGATGCGGCTGCTGATGTGCAGACGGCAACAGCCGCTGACACCAGCGCTGATACGCTTGAGGCGGACATTATTGCCGCTGCAGCTGAAGAAACAGTGGACACAGCAGCTTTGCAAGCAGCGACTGATGCAGCAAATGCCCAGGCTTTGGCAGCAGCACAAGCAAAAGCCGATGCAGAAGCAGCTGCCGCGTTAAAAGCAGCCGCACAGAAAGCAGCTGCAATTGCTGCAGCACAGCAAAAACAGCGTCAAGATGAGGCTGAAGCAGCTAGGTTAGCCGCAGCAGCTGCTGCTGAGGCAGCTGCTTTAGCAAAAGCCTTGGCAGCCCAGGAAGCGGCTGAAGCGGCAGCGGCGGAGGCCCTTGCCGCCGAGCAGCAAGCGCTAGCCGAGGCTGCAGCAGCGGCGGCTGAAGCAGAAGCAGAAGCCGAAGCGTTGGCGGCTGCTGCAGCTGCAGAAGAAGCCGCAGCGCTAGCGCAGGCAGCCGCAGAAGCTGAAGCTGCAGAAGCAGCAGCGGTAGCTGCAGCCGCAGCAGCAGCGGCCGAAGCCGCAGCGAATCAGGCGGCGATTGATGCTGGCGATATCGATGACATTCTTGCCGGTATTGATGATGTGGTTGCCAGCGTTGCCGGCGATGCTCCCACCAGCTAAGGATGTGATTGGAAGTGTGGAAAAAGCCCGCTGATATTGCGGGCTTTTTTTTGCATAAAAATTCTTGGCTGGCATCTATCTTGAAACACTATCTTGAAACACAACCTTGAAAACTTGAAAAACACCCTTGAAAGACACCGCTCAACCGCGCCTTGTTGAGATGGGACAGGTCGAGAGAAAGCCGTCGTAACCATGGGGCAAGGGTGGATTCGTGCGTCTTTTCCAATCAACTGTGATGCTTAGCCAGTGTTATGAACTCGTAGAGTGCCACCAGAGCGCTGTGTACTACCGCTCGTCAGCCACCCAATTGCATCTTTAGAAAAAGACGAGTAGCCTGTTCATTCTTTGAACACGTCGAGGCCGCCAATGGCTTTGGCCAGTCTATTTTACGCCGCTTCGCATTCATAGACTGCAAGGAAAGCGAGGAAAGCAAGGAGTGCGAGGAAAGCAAGGAATGTGCACGCGTCAAATAGCACTGTGGTGCGCTCAGTTTCATCAGTAGCAAACCGGCTCAAGAGGCCGTTTCTAGCAAGCCAGTGGCAGAACACAAGTAGTCAAAAGCCGGTCCCAGAAAGCCAGTAGTCATCTGTAGTAGATAGCCTGTAATAGATAATCAGTTGTAGGTCATGTGTAGACAGCCTGTGAAAACAGCCTGTCAAAAGCAGCCTGTTGTAAAAAGTCGGTGTTGAAGCGCTTGCCACTGTCAACTTGGCGTCATCAAGTTACTGATAAGCCATTCATCCCAAATCAAATCAATCATAGCGTCACGACTTATTGCCGCTAATGTTCCGCAGGACGGCGGTAGCCTGCCAGGTTGACGCCAATGGCATTTCAGGGCTGCTCGCTTCATTGAAATTACTCGCTAATCCTGAAGAGTCCACCCAGTCGATGGTCATTTTTTCGCCAGCGACAGTGTTTAAGGCAAGCACCCTCACAATTTCCGCGGCTCGTCTGGGTCTGGTGCCTGTAATGTTAGATAGTCAATTATTAGGACTGATAGCGAATGGCGATACGCTTGGTGGTCTCAAGGAAAGTGAAAATCCGACGATCCGTTGGACATCAGTGCTGATGAATAAAACACACCGGACGATTGGCTTGCAGGATCGATCATGGCTGTATGGATCATGAATGAGTCTAAAGTCCCTTCGCTGATGCTGATAAGTGAAGATCGCCTCGTTGAGGTCATCCAGCAAATCTCGCATCAGCATGCCGTTACCCTTTGAGATTGGGCCTATCGTTGGCAACGCTGGCGTTGCTGCAGGTTGTCTTAAGCCTTGTCATCCAACTTGCGGTGCTGCGCATTGTGGGCGTCGGCAGCCTGACTGATGCGTTTGTCGCGGCACAGGCGGTGCCACTAGTGGTGTTTTCAATCATTTCAGTCTCATTGCACGGCATCTGGCAGCCAAGAATGTCAATTCTGATAAATGAAGGTGCCGAGTGGCGCAAAGCTCAAGGTATCGCGCAAGGCCAAACGCTCCTTGTATTTGGCAGTGTCGGCATGCCGCTTTTGCTGTTGTCCGATCTCTGGTTACCGTTAATGTTCCCGGGGTTTGATCAGGTACAGGTCGCCTTGTGTTCCAAGATGACATTGCCATTGATTGCCAGCGCTGGTCTGAATTGTCACTCTGCAATTTTTATCACTGCTTTACGCGCCCGCGATCGATTCATTCGCGGCGAACTCGTGGCTTTGTTGGGCAATGCGCTGGCGATTGCTTTGATTTTTGTCTTAGTCCCGGTTGAAGGCATTCACATGGCAGCGTGGATTATCTTTACGCGCGCTCTGCTGGTTTACATCCTGTTATATGTTCTTGCCGAACGGCCGCTGGTCGCCGTCAGGCAAGCCTGGTCTCACCGCGAAAGCTGGCAAAGCCTCAAACCATTGATTGCCGGCTCGTCTTTATATAAGACGTCACCCTTGGTTGACCGCTATTGGAGTTCTCAGGCCTCAGCCGGCGGGGTTACCCTGCTGAATCTTGCTCAGTCCGCTATGGGCGTGTTGGCGACTGTCTTAGAACGAGCGATCTGTGTGCCAGCCGCGCCCGAGTTGGCGCGCCTGGTACAACGTCGCGATTATATGGGTGTGCGACGCGCGTACCGCCGGTGCGTATTGCTGATTAGCCTGATCACGGTGCTCTTAGCGGCTGGGTTGGTGGCCATTTATTCAGTTTGGCAGCCGTTATTCGACATTGCATTGAATATGCCTGCGCCACAAGCGGCAGAAATATGGTGGATTTGTTTGGCGCTGCTGGGTTATCTCCATGTGGCTGCTGCTGGGACTATCGTCGTAGCGGCTTTCTATGCCATGGGTGATACCCGCACGCCGCTGACAATCGGCGTTATAGGATTCTTTGTTGGCGTGCTGCTCAAGTCCGTTGGTTTTCTGCAGATGGGGTTGATCGGTTTGGCGAGCGCCTCTTCCCTTTACTACCTCTGTAACATGATGTTCATGTGCATTTTTCTGGAGAAAAAGATCGATGCAAACCTATCCTGAAGGCGTCGTGCTTGAAGACCGACCCTGCCCGAATGGTTGTCCGCCAGAAGATCGGTTGGTGCTTGAGGGTAAGGACCGTATCCATGGGATTGAGGGCATTTTCACAGTCATTCAGTGCGTACACTGTCACCTGATGCGCACCAATCCTCGACCGACACCGGCGACTATCGGCGCCTATTACCCGGAGGATTACGGACCCTATCAAACCCCTGTAGTTGAAGCGGTTGTGCCTACCCGGTTCAAGCTGTTCCTCAGGCGCTTGTTAGGACTTGATTCGAGGTTAACGCCGCCAATACCCCCTGGCCACCTTCTTGAAATTGGTTGTGCCAACGGCGCCTATATGGAGCAAATGCGGCAGAGCGGCTGGTCTGCTGAAGGCATTGAATTTTCTGAAGCCGCTGCCGAGGCGGCGAGAGCAAGGCATTTTGATGTTCAAACGGCGTCGGTGGAAACTGCGCAACAACCGAACGCGCAGGCAGACATAGTCGCAGCCTGGATGGTGCTAGAGCATCTGCATGAGCCTGTCAGCGCGCTGCGAAAAATACGGCGTTGGGTCAAGCCGAACGGCTATCTCATTGCGTCGGTGCCTGATAATGACAGTAAAGTAGGCGGCCTGTTTGGTGCCTATCGATATGACCTGCATCTGCCGAATCATCTTTATCATTATTCGCCAAAGACAATGAAGAAAGTCCTAAACACTGCAGGTTGGCGTGTCGAGAGAATACTATGGCAGCGAAATAGCAATAACTTACTATGGAGTATCGAGTATTGGGCCGCAGACAACCTCAATATTCGATGGCTGCCTGTGATTCGCTGGCTTCGTTCTGCGCAGGCAGCCAGTAAGATTCGAGTCGCGCTAGGCTGGTTGCTTGGCGTGACTCGCCAAAGTGGCCGCATGGAAGTTTGGGCCAGACCCGCTGACGAATCAACGGCAATTTCTTGATGGAATTTGCCTGGTGGCCCCATACGACTAATCGCGCTGTCGCGAGCTACAGATTGCGTTGCTATCAAGTTATCCAACAGCTGCGTTACCAGGGCGTCGATGCCGGTATTTTCCGCCCTGGTGAACCGCCTAATGTGCTTGTGCTTTCTAAACGTTACGATGAAAAAAGCCGAAAATATGCTGAAAAACTGCGCGAAAAATATCATACCCGCTTAATCCTGGATCTTTGCGACAATCACTTTTATGCCGATTCACCTTCAGCTGCTTGGCTGCAGCGAGCTGCATGTTTACGATCCACTGTGCTAAGTGTTGACCAGGTTGTGGCGTCGAGTACAGCGCTCGCTGCAATCATACAAGCCGAGGTTGGCGACAATATCAATGTTCACGTGATAGAGGATGCCGTGGAACAGCCCTTCACTCCAGGATTTTTGTCACAAGTGCGGCACCCGTTGGCCGCCTTTCAAGTAGGGCGAGCTGGACAATTGGCGAAATGGCTGAAGAAGGAAGCGGGCAATCCCGGTCGCCGGCTGGTGTGGTTTGGCAATCATGGGAGTAGTAATGCAAGCGGTGGAATGACTGATCTCAATCACATTCGTGAAGCGCTTGAAGCAGCCAATCAAGTCTCGCGAACGAGTCTCACAGTGATCAGTAACAACAAAAAAAAATTCGAGACTATGTCCCGCACATGGGCGTTGCCTGTGCACTATCTAGAATGGCATCCGAACACCTTCTCTGCAGCCTTAAGCCAGCACGATATTGCTGTGATACCAATTATTGTTAACCCGTTCACCCTCTGCAAAACCAACAATCGAGTGGCCACGGCTTTGTTACATGGCCTTGGCGTCGTTGCTGATGCCATTCCAAGTTACCACAGCTTGCGGGACTGTGTTGTCCTTGATGATTGGGATCAGGGATTTCAGCGCATGCTAAATGACACCAGTTACAGAAGAGCGAGCGTCGAGGCAGGAGCGGCCAAAATCAGAAACGAATGGACATTGGAGCGCGTTGCCTCTCGATGGCTGGAAATACTCAAGACATAGGGCAACGTTTCTGGCTTTTTCTGGCCAGCTACACAATTCAGCATTTCAACTAAGAATATGATTGCTCAAGATAGTTGCCGATAGCGGGTCTGCCGCCAGCTAAAAGCGTAAGGCTGCGGCAGCTAATGGCCACCGCCCAGTCGCGAATCAGTAGTGACAAAAAAGAGGGCGTTGAAACCACTTCCGTAGGACGAATTCCCGTCAGACTGAATGCCGACAGATTGAAGCCTGTCAAAGTGAATACAGTCAGTGTGAGCTTACCTGCTGCCTGGCTTTTTAATTCAAAGCAATTCAGTTCAAAGCTTTTCAATTCCAAGCAATTCAATTCAAGCGTTTCTATGCAAGAAGTATCTATTTTAAAAACTCGTGCTGCATCGATATCAGGAGGAAGGCTATGTCCGATACTCAAACGTCGTCAGGTTTTGGCAAACTCAAGTCAGCTTTAGTCGAACTCGCATCCCTGGCTCGTCGTTATGAAGGTCGCGCGGCTATTCTTGGTAAAGGACCATCCTTTGATGAATTTGAACCCAATGGTCGGCACTCGGGTCGGTTTATCGTTGGCCTCAATGAAACAGCCCTGCAGATTCGCTGCCATGCCTCTTTTATCATTGATGAAGATATCCTGCAGCGCGCTGGCACTGAAATAGCGGCTACTCCCGACTTGTATCTGATCACGCCGAGAGTTCCCCATGGCGTTATTTCAAACATAGGTGGACTGACGATCTATGGCGCCAGGCGATCGACGGCAGCCACTGCTCCCTGGGCTGAGAATTTTTCGAGGCGGCATTTGGCGTTCAACCTCTCTACCTCCGAATCTGATCCAGCGCTTGGGCCTATGATTACTGCAGGCAACTTCAGCGCACCAATCGTTGCCGAATTGCTGGCTATTGCCGGATTTACCGACATTTTACTCGCGGGTGTTGATGGTGGCACAGCCTATTCGAGTGGGTTCAAAGATGTTGAGTACAAAAAGCTTCGTTCGGTTCAGGATAATTTTGACAGCCAGTTCGAAGAGTTGCGACACCTTCGTGATCGATACAAAGTGACCTTTCGCTCAGCACGCTGTGAGGAAGCTTTTGTGCTGATCGGCACCGAGGCGGAACAGTGCCTTGCAACAGAAGTGCTGAAGTGGAGCATTGATGCCAACACCTTTCTCAACGTGCAGTATGTTGACGGCGCTACTTTTACGTCATCAATGTTCGGCGAAGGAAAATCTGGAACGCCGTTTAGTTTTCAGCGCATTTTTTTACCTGAGGCGGCCGGTCATAAAGGTCGCGGTATTTACTTTGACTCAGACATGCTGGTGTTTAAGGACGTGTTTAGGCTGTTCAACAGTGATATGCAGGGTCACGTGTTGTTAGGTTGCGAGCCAACGCCCGGTCGACCCAAGCAATATTCTATGTTTCTCGTCGACAATGAGCGCGCCACCTGGAACGGATGTGACCTGTTGAAAGATTACAGCGCTGGGCGGGTCAGCTATGATTCTCTGCTTAAGGATTTTTGCTTCGCGCACGCCAAAGCCTCCAGCCTGCCCATGGCGTGGAATTCGCTGGAAATATTTGAGCCGGGCATCACTGCGAACATCCATTTTACCGACATGGGCACCCAGCCTTGGTTGAGCAGTTTTAATCCCAATGCGAGTCTCTGGTGCGAGGCGTTGTTCAAAGCGTTAGAGGAAAGACCGTCTGTAGCTTTGGCGCTCGAGACATCGCTGGCGCAAGGCTGGGTCAGGCCTTCTTTACGCTGGCAAGTCGACAGCGGCCGAGCGGACCCCTGGAATATGCCTGCCTTCGTCAAGGCGCTTGACCGCGCATGGCTGCCGCCACATGTTCGGCTTCGAAACACGGCTGGCGCGTCAAGGCTTCAACACTTGCGTTGGACATTAGCCTCGCGGGTGCGTCGAGCGATGCAGTCGCGGCGCTACGTTCGCCTGGTGCGAGCCGGTCGCGCGCTGCGCAAGGTGTTTTAGTGCGATGATCCCTTTGTTGGCGTTGCTCATAGCGCTGGACCAGCGAATTGAATTGCAATTTCTGCTGCTCATTCTCATGACTTCGACTCTCTTAGTTCGTAGAGGCTTGGTATCAAAGGTAGCGTTACAGAAGGCATTTTGGTTACTGTTACTGGCGACCCTTTATCTTTCGATGAATAGCGTTGCGACCCATCTCTCTGACGCAGGTGTCTCTGCCAGCTGGTGGGCCGCACCGGCGCGGGTGTGGTTATTTTACGTTATGCTGGTTGCTCTCGCGGCCCTGCTGGATGCACACCGCTTCGATGCAGAGAAAGCTTTCCAAACCCTGGAGTGGCTGTTTGCTGTCAAGTTAACCATCATATTGATCGAAGGTTATATGCTGCTCAACGGTGGCGAGTTGAGAGAAAAACCTTTTTTCAACATTATCATCACCTCAGATAGTCTTCTGGGCATACGCTTTACCTCTTCCTACGACATCCTTTTTGCACTCCTGGCATTGTCGCGACGACGTCTGCTCATTCGTCTCGCCTTGTTAGCCGGCATATTGTTGCTTACAGAGACTCGCGCGCTCATGTTCCTCTCAATGGTCCTGCTAATATGGCAATTCATTCGAGCCCCTTCAGTAGGGGTGTTAGTGGGCAGTTTTGTCGTTCCCCTGGCATTTATCCTGATGGCTTCCACCTTCATAGGCGACTCAAGAATAGGCGACTCAAGAATAGGCGACTCAAGATCCGGCAGTGAGGCGACGCGTCTGACGCAGATCCAAGGCTCTTCGATAGATGACAAGGTAGAGCAGATTAAATCCCTGGCAGATTTGCTGCCC
>Ga0181559_10004903_pt1 | contig 12877 bp, 12 predicted proteins | sample 011ome_21_FD_133752 | JGI IMG/M metagenome (GOLD analysis project Ga0181559, IMG submission 133752) | Coastal salt marsh microbial communities from the Groves Creek Marsh, Skidaway Island, Georgia - 011508AT metaG (megahit assembly) | ecosystem: Environmental > Aquatic > Marine > Intertidal...
AAATTCACTGAGCTGTCCATTGCCAAGTTGATCTTTTGAGTCGCAACACTCCTCGAACTTCTAATGGAGGTTTCTAGAGACTCGAGGGTGAACAGTCTTGATCTAGCAGCATCTGGTCGAGCCTGGTTTAGCTCAGAATCAAGTGCAGCCACTGTCTGCCTTGAAGTGTCCAGCTGGCTTTGAGTCATGGATGCTTCCGACTGACGCCTTGATTCTTCCTCAAAGGCAAGCTCTAGTTTCTCTCTTAGGGAGGTTAGCTGGAGAGACAAAAGCTGGGTTTTAGCATCGCGAATGCCTGCTGCAATCTCCTTGGCCTGCTGGGCCGTCTCGGCTTGCCGGCCAAGAGGCCTGAGATTCCGCTTTACCTCAGCAATCAGATCCTGGAGCCTGATGAGGTTGGCATTCATTGCCTCAAGCTTGCGCTCAGTCTTTTCGCGCCTTCTGCGGTATTTGAGTACTCCTGCGGCCTCTTCAATAAAGGCTCTGCGGTCAAGAGGGGTTGCCTTCAATACGCTGTCGAGCTGGCCTTGTCCCACGATTGAGTGCATCTCTCGGCCAAGACCTGCATCGCTCAAGAGCTCCTGCGCATCGAGAAGTCGACACTTTTCTCCATTAATTGAGTATTCGCTCTCTCCTTTGCGATAGAGGACTCTCGATAGAGATATTTCAGAGTATTGGCTCGAGAGTTTTCCCGATGAGTTATCGAAATTGACCGTCACCTCAGCACGGCCGAGGGGTGGCGCACTTGCGGTTCCGGCAAAGATAACATCTTCCATCTTCGATCCGCGAAGGCTTGAGTGGGCCTGCTCGCCCATCACCCAAGCGAGAGCGTCAACAACGTTTGATTTGCCAGATCCATTAGGTCCGACAATCACCGTTATTTTGGAACGCTCAAAATCAAGATGCCCACGATTAAATGATTTGAAGCCATTTATCTTGAGGGAACTGATGTTCATCTTGAAGTCAAGCTACACCATAATTTAGGGTGCGGTCTTCTGCTTGAAGGACCATACAATCATTTTGTCGATAGACATGGAAGCGAAATAGAGTCTGCCGATTCGCGAATCGTCTGACTAAGCTCTGTGGATGAAGGTTTTCGCGCAAGAGGTGGCAGATGATCCTTGAAGAGACGCTCGAACTTGACCTTTCCAGTGAAACTTATTGGATAGTGCGTCTCAATGGAGGTCTAGGTAACCAAATGCACGACTTCGCGGCTGGCTGGCAGAACAGTGTGGAATTGGGCGCAAAGTTAGTGTTAGACCTTTCCGGCTTGGATGCTCTCGTTAGGCGAGGCATCGGTACTCCAAGAACATTTGGTCTCCAAGAATTTAAGTTACCCAGCGACCGAGTGTCAATATTGGGAAATGTGAAATCTCCCCTTCTTCTAAGGTCTCTAAGGAGAGCTGGCTACTCCGCACTCGATTCTGCGGTTGCGAAAGCAGCGGCAGCTCTCACAAATTTAAGTTCCCCCGGAACTGTCCGAGAGATGAAGAAAATTGCCTTTGACTCGAGCTTCTATGATCAAAGAAGCACGGGTCCGGGCTGGACCTTTGTCTCGGGGCTCCATCTGAGCTACAAGTATTTTGACAAAGTGCGGATGGACTTGCAGTACATTTTTCAGCCTTCAACTCCTTTGGGTAGCTATCTGGAAACTGTTTCTAAACTTTTGAGTCAAAATGGCAGCACTGCGGTGCATGTTCGACGCGGAGACTACGTCTCCTCTGCAGCCACCGCAAGAAAACGAGTCACTTCGGAGTCTTACTTTCGTGATGGCATTGAGGAGCTGAGGAGTTTGACGCCGCAATCCCCAGTGGTTTTCTTCTCTGATGATATAAATTGGTGCAGGGAAGTCTTCAGCGATGTCAAGGACGCTCATTTTGTCGAGCCAAACGCAGGGGACCCAGACGCGCATCATCTTTTTACAATGAGCAGAGCCACCAACTTCGTAATCTCCAACAGCAGCTTTTCCTGGTGGGCTGCGTACCTTAGCTCCTCATTGAATAAAAGAGTAATCACACCGGCTAATTGGATGGTAGACGGAAGCTACCCCATGGAAGACCTCGTGCCTCAAGAATGGGACTTCACAGGTTGACCAGAGCCAATTTTCAGGTAGTCAAATGGTGGGTGAAAAGTCGTGCCTTGGGAGCGGCTTGGCTGTTTTGGTGGCCATTTCTATATTTTGCAGGGCGGAGCTTGCGTGGAAAGCTCGTGCTCACATGTGTCAGAGGTGACGGCCTCGGAGCACAAGTTCACGCCAGAGCCTCTGTAGATGCCTTCAGTAGCTTCATTAGAATTCCCTACAAAGAATCCTCGTTCAATAGCCTCACGCCCAAAGTCTCGCAAGCTGAGCTCTCGCGCCTTAGCCTGGCGTTCGAAAGTACAGACATCGAGATAACCGAAAGTGAGAACGCCAGAAAGCGAGTCCTGCGAGGGCCTCTGCAATTCTGGAGAGAATTGATCCAGCTCCGTGGCACATCAACGGAAGTTGTCATAAACCTTCTGGACGCACACGCCTTCTCAAACTCATTCCCTGACCTTCTTGGTCCGTACTTTCGGAAATTTGTTCCCAGACTGGTGGCACCTCTGGTCCGAAACTCCGACACGAACGAGAGAACTGGCGTTCTGCACCTCAGGCGCGGACTAATGAACGATTCCGAATTTGCCATGAGGGCGGAACGCCCAGGGGTAATTCAAGAAGCTCAAAGGATTTTTAAGCTACATAAGATTTCAAGCGTGACGCTTTGCGCCTATGAATTACATGATTTTGAATTCAAGAACTTGCCGGGGGATTGGACAAAAAAGATTGGTGGCTCTATTTACGAGACTATTCTGTTGGGCCTTACAGCCGACTGTTTTATTGCAGCAAAATCTAGCCTGAGTTACTGCATAGCGGGCGCCCGCGAGGGGCTGGTTTATTGCGAAGCATTCTGGCACCCCAAGTTTCGAAAATGGAAGTTGCTTCCTTTGAGAGCCGCTGGGCCCAAGCGTCTTGCCAGGGACTAACGTAGACTACGTTTCTGACGGATCGTCCGTCTCCCTCAAAGGACGCCAAGGCAGGTATCGCATGAAACTCAATGCCCTCGTAATCGGTGGTGGTGGCTTTATTGGAAACCACATGGTAAAGCGACTAAAAAAAGAAGGCTACGTTGTAACAGCACTTGACTTGAAATTGCCTGAGTACGACGAGTCGGCTGCGGATCGATTCATTGAAGGTGACGCGAGGAGCGAGTCTCTCCTTGAGGGAATTCTGTCGATAGACGGTGAGCCCGTCTTTGATGAGATATACCAATTCGCCGCCGACATGGGAGGAGCTGGCTACATTTTCTCTGGCGACAATGATGCCAACGTCATGCTTAACTCGGCTGGCATAAACATTTCGCTAATCAATTCACTCGTCCGTGCAAGTGAACATGGCAACTTCAAGTTCCCACGCGTTTTCTATTCGAGTTCTGCTTGCATTTACCCACAAGAACTGCAAGTCGACGCCAAACGTGTGGACCTCTCAGAAGAATTTGCCTACCCAGCTAACCCTGACAGCGAGTACGGGTGGGAAAAGCTGTTCAGCGAGCGCTTATATCTAAGTTTTGAGAGAAACTATGGATGCAATGTGCGCGTGGCACGCTTTCACAATGTCTACGGCCCACTCGGTACTTTCACTGGAGGTAGAGAAAAAGCGCCTGCTGCTGTCTGCAGAAAAGTCGCAGAAGCGCCCGACAATGGAGAAATCGAGATATGGGGATCCGGAGAACAAACTAGATCTTTCCTCTACATTGATGACTGCATCGAGGCCGTTCGAAGATTTATGGTTCAAGATGCTTTTTCTGGCCCAATGAATATCGGCTCGGAGGAAATGGTTTCAATTCGGGAGTTGGTCAGGATGGTTTCCAAGGTGGCTGGAAAAGAGATATCCGTAAAATCCGTGCCAGGGCCAACAGGGGTTGCGGGACGAAACTCTAACAATGACCTCGTCCGAAGAGTCTTAGACTGGGACTACAGCACTTCCCTGGAAGTCGGGCTTGAAGCAACTTACAGCTGGATAAAAATGCAGATGTCGGACAATAGCCACTGAACAGGTAACGTCATTGAAAAATCACCGTTCTCGTTCAACCGAGGGAAATCTGGCCCAGAGCATTCTTGACATGGCTTTTACCGCCCAGGAGGGTCACATTCCAAGTGCGCTCTCTATTCTGACGCTTGTATCTGCATGTTTCACGGAGTTCAAATTTCAAGAGACTAACCATGAATTCATACTCTCAAAGGGCCACGGCTGCCTGGCCCTGTACGCAGTCCTGGCCAATGAAGGTGTTTTATCAAAAAATGAACTAAATGAGTTTTGTCAGTTCACAGGGCGCCTAGGGGGTCACCCCGACTCTGCAAAGGTCCCGACAGTAGTCACATCTACGGGTTCGCTGGGGCACGGACTTCCCTTTGGTTGTGGAATGGCTGCCGCGAAAAAGGCCAGTGGAGATGGCTCCGGATTTGTAATAGTTCTTATTGGCGACGGGGAATGTAACGAAGGCACAACGTGGGAATCAGCTCTCCTTGCGTCTCAATTAGAGCTGGGTAACCTCGTGTGTGTCGTTGATTACAACCATTCAGGAGATAGAGCAATCGACCTCGATGGTTTGGATAGAAAGTGGCAATCCTTCGGATGGCGAACTGAAGTAATTGACGGGCATTGTGTCTCAAGTGTGAAAGATACCCTTAAGTCAGCCACGATTTCTGACTCTAGGCCAACCGTCGTAATTGCAAATACGATCAAGGGCAAAGGCATCAAAGAAATGGAAAATAATCCCGCATGGCATCATTCAAAACTTTCTCATGCCGATTACCTTAAATTCTCAAGGGAGCTCCTTAGGTGAGGTCGGTTTTCCAGCAAGTCGTTTCCTCTGCCGTAGCCGAACGAGATCGGCTCGCGCTATTCCTTGGCGACATTGGAGTCTACGGTTTTAGAGAAGTTCTCCGTGATTACCCGAGTAGGGCTATGAACATTGGCATCATGGAGCAATCAATGGTGTCATTCGCTGCAGGGTTCGCTCGAAGTGGCTTTCGCCCGGTGATGCACACCATTGCACCCTTCCTTGTCGAAAGAGGTTTGGAGCAGTTGAAGGTTGACTTCGGATACAACGGGTTAGGTGGAGTTGCGATCTCCGTTGGAGCACCTTTCGACTACTCAAAGCTAGGTGCCACGCACCATTGCCCTGGAGACTTAGAAATCATTGGGAGCATTCCTACAGCAGTAATTAAAGTTCCTGTCTCACTCACGTCCTTGGCACGTCATCTCAAGGAATCGCTGACGGGTGTGGGTTTCCATTATTTGCGTCTAAGCGAAGAGAACGTCGAAGACGAACTTGAGCTCTTGGGAATAACGCCTTACGGATACGAGCGCCATAAACCCGGTGCAGAATCCGCCGTTGTAATCGTTGGTGTCCCACCAAAGGGGCTCCTAGATTTTTTGCTTGCCACAGACAAAAACCTGCACATACTAGAGGATTTCCGACACGTTGGTTTGCTCGTTGAGCAGCTGATCGGGCTTAGAGTGGATGTGATTGAATACGCCTATGAGGGTTCCACCGCAAGGTACTTCTCCAGCCTAGAGACGCCCGTTCTTTTCCATGGTATTAACCGCGAGTTCATCCACGACTACGGCGAGATTTCCGATCTCAGGAAATTGAATTCACTTGACGTGGCCAGCTTGTCGCAAAGGCTCAAATGAGGGGCACCCTGCTATCCCACGCGCGCCTGAATGCTCTTTCCAAGTTGTTAGAAAGCTGGGAAGACTCCAACATTTTGATTACCGGGGGGACCGGAGTGATAGGCCAGTCAATTGTCAGAGTGCTCGACAACGTATGCGGGCTCAGCGGCCTTAGGTTAGGAGTAACGGTCCAGAGTAAATCGGAACGTCCCCCCACCTACACTCCTGAGTTCTTAAAATACTCCCGGGAAAGTTTTGACCTAACTGGAAAGGGCAGCCCTTCATCCTCAAGTGAGCCTGACCTAATCGTCCATGCTGCCACCTATGGACAGCCGTCAAAATTTGAGCTTGACAAAATCTCAACGATGAAGCTCAATTCAACGTCACTCATGCGGCTACTAGAAATCGAACCTCGAAGAATTTTGTTCCTAAGTACCTCTGAAATTTACTCCGGACTTCGCGGAAGTGTCTCTGAGAGTGAGGTTGGAACGACTAACACAAATCACCCAAGGGCGGCCTACATCGAAAGCAAACGATTTGGTGAAGCCGTAACTCTTGCCTCAAACACCAGCTCGACAACAGCGAATGTTGCGCGTATAGCCCTTGCCTATGGGCCAGGCTACCAACCCGATGACGAGAGGCTTCTGTACAGCCTCGTAAGCAGAGGGCTGCGTGAGAAAAAGGTTTACTTGATGGATTCTGGCTCTGCTTTGAGAACTTATTGCTACGTAGAAGACTGTGCTGACATGCTCATAACCATCCTCCTGAGGGGCCGAGGGGAGATCTATAACGTTGGTGGAACTGACACCGTCTCCGTGAGGGGCATAGGCGAAGTAGTCGCGAATATTTTAGGTGTTCCCTTTAGCTTCCCCCCGGTCTCTGTGGATGCGTTCACAGCGGGACCGGCTGAAGTTCGATTGGACATCTCCAAAACAATTGATCTGTCTGGAAAGCATGATTTTATCCCACTAAAACAAGGAGTGGAAAAAGTAGTGGCCTACGCGAGAGAGATTGGAATTGGTTAGTAAATGAAGTTATTGGTAACAGGGTCCCGGGGACTGCTTGGATCTGCAATTCGCCATTCGGTTGCAAAACTTGATGAGCAGAGTCAATTCCATTTTGTGAGCAGGGAGGATGCTGATCTGCTGAGCAAAAAAGATACTTTTGACCTTTTTGATGAGGTGAAACCAGATGTGATAATCCATACAGCGGCTCTAGTGGGGGGCTTGGGGGGAAACATGTCTCGACCCTATGAATACTTCGCAAGAAACCTCATATTGAACCAGAACGTGATTGATGCGTCACTAAATTCTGGCGTTCAAAGGTTCATAGGCTTTCTGTCAACTTGCATTTTTCCGAGTCATGCCAACTATCCACTCTCCAGCGGCGACCTTCACAACGGCCCGCCAGACGATTCAAATTTTGGATATGCTCACGCAAAGCGCGCACTTGATGTCGGGCTGCGAGCAGCGCACTCGCAGCTGGGACTCAATTTCGATCTTGTCACCTTGTCAAACTTGTACGGTCCAAACGACAACTTTGACGTTAGCAATGGCCACGTGATTCCGTCCCTTATCCACAAGTTTTATAACGCAATCACACAGGGCGGTGTTCCTGAGGTATGGGGCGATGGAAGTCCGCTTAGAGAATTTACATTTGCCGAAGATGTGGCCAAGGCGATCCTAGCCATGCTTAGCATTGCACCCAGAAATGAATCTTTCATTTTGAGTAATCCTCAAGAAGTCACCATTCGGGACTTGGCCTTCACCCTAGACAAATTGTTGGGTGGCAAGGGTGAGATACGGTTTTTAGAGGACCGTCCTAATGGGCAACTGAGAAAGCCGAGTTCGAGTGAGGAGCTTGGCGAGCTAGAAAGCAAAATAGCTTTCACGTCAATTCAAGATGGTCTAACAGAAACAGTAGGTTGGTTTCTTCAAAATTATCCACATGTGAGAGGAGCGATGAATCATGCCCAATAAAACAGCCCTAATAACAGGAGTGTCCGGTCAAGACGGGTCATACCTGGCAGAGTTCCTGTTGCTTAAAGGCTATACAGTCCACGGCTTAGTTCGGCGATCCTCAACTCCAAACACCAGCAGAATTGATCACATCCTTGAAGGGCAACCTGAGTACAAAGAGCGTTTCAAACTACATCACGGAGATATGCACGACACCACCAATCTTGCGTCCCTTATCTCAGAACTTCAGCCAGACGAAATTTACAACTTGGCAGCCCAAAGCCATGTTCGTTATTCGTTCGAAACGCCTTTGCTCACGTCTGATGTCACCGGGTTGGGTGCCATGGCACTAGTGGACAGCGTTAGAAAGTTTTCACCCAAGTCCAAGGTCTACCAGGCTTCCTCGTCAGAAATGTTTGGGGCGACACCTCCGCCCCAAAATGAAGAATCGAGTTTCTATCCCAGGTCTCCATACGCTGCGGCAAAGGTATTTGCGTACTGGTCTGCAAAAAACTATCGGGAGGCATATGGCTTATTCATCTCTAATGGCATTCTGTTCAACCATGAAAGTCCCAGGCGCGGACTCACTTTTGTCACCAGAAAAATATCAAGAGCGGCCGCCAATATCAGCAAGGGCCTCCAATCGGAGCTAAGGTTAGGGAATCTGGATGCAATAAGAGATTGGGGGTACGCTCCAGATTTCGTTGTTGCAATGTGGCTTATGTTGCAACAGGACGAGCCCGGCGATTACGTGGTGTCGACAGGAGTTGGCACCTCCGTGAGACAGTTTCTCGATTACTCTTTTTCATCCGTCAACTTAGACTGGAATGAGTTTGTAGTTTTCGACACTAGATTCGTAAGGCCAACCGAAGTTGACTCTCTGATTGGTGACGCCGAAAAGGCAAGGCGAGAGCTTGGGTGGAGACACACAGTTGGAGCCTCCGAACTTGCGAACTTAATGACTGAATTTGACTTGAAAGACACCACGGTTAGCGGCGGCATAGTGGATTCGCCGAACAAGGTATGGAAGGAATGGTTGGAATAGCTTGTCCAGGAAAGTGCTTGTCGTTGGAATGGTGGACAGCGTTCATCTGGCCCGATGGGCATCAAATCTGGTGGGCTATCCGGCAGAATTCTTTTTCTTAGGTTTGTCGCCCTACAGGAGGCCACATTCACAACTAATTCGCCTCAGTGAAGAGAATCAGAACATCACGCTCATCGCTAGGCCGAGGATGGCCCCAGTGGTCTCCTGGGTGTTCGATCGTTTCTTTTCTGACGTTTGGAGAGGCCTGGTCGTATACCAACAAATAAAAGCGATAAAACCTGACCTCATTCATGTTAATCAGCTCCAAATGGGTGGATACCCCGTCCTTAGGGCTCTCAAAATGCTAAAAGGTAGCCGAGCTAAAGTGTGGTCGACTAACTACGGAAGTGAAATGACCTGGTACCTACGAAAATTGAGGCACAAAGGGATCCTTCGGAGCTTGCTTCAGGCATCAGATTTTTTTTCTGCAGAGTGCCACAGAGATTTCCAGCTTGCTAGTTCCGCTGGATTTAGCGGCCAACCGCTTGAGTGTATCCCGGTAAGTGGTTCCCTGGAGACGAAAGCTGCCGCGAGCACCGCAGAAAGGCGATTTATAGCCGTTAAGGCTTACCAGACAAAATGGGGCCTCGGTCTACCTGTCCTGAGACAGGTTGCCAATTTTATTGAAGACCAGAAAAAGTATGAAATATTCGCCTTTTCTTGCACCCTGCAAACGTTTTTGTATTGCTGGTACAAGAAGAGGTTCCAGGGGCTTAGAGTTACCTACTTCTACAAGGGCTCTCTAGATCATAATCAGGTGCTCGCATGGCTGGCAAAGTCAGAGTTCTACATCGGAGCTTCAAGAGCCGACGGGATATCGACTTCGATGATCGAGGCAATGAGTCAAGGTGCATACCCGATTCAGACAAACACGTCTTGTGCCGCTGAATGGCTTACTCCCCAATCTGGTCGGGTGATAGACCTTGAGGAAATCGGAGATTTGTGTCAGATCTTGCGCTGGCTGACATCTGATGAAATTGACCTCCAATCTGCCAGGAGCCAGAACTTCCAAGTCATTGCCAATAGACTCAACGCGAACCTAGTGAAGAAAAAAATTTGGAGTTCTTATGATGTCGCGTTGGCATAGACCAGCTGAAGCTTTTGAGTCTAGAGAACCAAGGCTGTTCGAGGCCACAACATTCTCTGATGTGCGTGGAAATGTACAGCACTTTGGGGACCTTTCGCTGAGTGGCTCAAAGCGGATGTACTTTATTGAGAATTCAGAGGTCGGGCGCCTCAGGGGTTGGCATGGTCACAGGTTCGAGCACAAAGCTTTCACATGTGTGCGGGGAAAGGTTGTGATTCGAAGCGTCGAAATCGCAAATTGGGAGCGGCCCGAAAGACTCTCTAGGATGCAGTCGTGGATCCTCGATGGTCAGACTAAACAACTGTTGGTTATTCCTGGTGGATTTGCAAACTCCATAGAATCTTTGGAAAGAGGCTCTATAGTGCTGGTGCAATCCAATAAGACTATTGATGAAAGCCTGGCAGACGACTATCGATGGGCTGAAGATTACTTTGAACTCGGCCACTGAGGATTCGAAGCTTCGGTGGGATTTTCAAATTTGAGGCTTTAAAGCAGTGACATGGTAACCCTGGGTCAGAGTTGCCCGACTACGATCTGTAGGCTTCTTAGTGCCGAAATAAATTAGCGCTGGCATAAGCATGAGTGCAGCGACCACTCCATGTGACCGCATCGTTCGATACATTTCTATCTTGTTCCAAGAGTAGTAGTCTCCAACGGGTTCCACTCGAATGTCAGCAAAACCAGCGTCCCCGAGGACTCGTGTGAACCAGTGGTTGCTGTAGCCGGAGACAAAGTAGTATGGATCAAAGTGCCTAACTGAGTTGCCTGGTGCCGTAAGTATGAGCCGACCGCCGGGAGCAAGAAGTCTGTAGAACTCTGTGACTGCTTCAACTGCATAGGGAATGTGCTCGAAAACTTCAGTGCAAAGTATTGCATCAAAGAAATTGTCCTCCTCATCTACCTGCCAAACATCACCACGGTAGTCAATCTCTCCAAAAACATAGTCTGTTGAGCGGCTGGCCAGACCTCGATCAGAATCGGTAGAAAACTCTCCAATGTCCTGAGAGAAATATTCCAAATGCTGGCAAAATCTCCTAAATGGTTGCGAGCCTGCCCCTGCATCCAACATTTTTGATCCAGCTTTGAGTTTTTCGATTTCGCTTACGACGAAATTGTCTCGGTCAGCAGATTTATTGAATTTCTTAATTGCCTTCAGTCGCAAATGACCTAGGTTCTGGAACATTTCGAAATAGAACCTTCCTAAAGGAGGCTTGCGAGGGTTTCAGTAAGTTCTTCCGGTGACATTCGCGAAGCGTTATGAGAGTGATATCCGTCAGTGTAATCAAAATTCGGCTCGCCAACATCAAAATACTGCTCATAATTCAGGTCCCTTTCGTCCATAGGAATACGGAAGTAGTTGCCAATGTCCTCTGCAACCGCAAGTTCCTCTGAGCTTAAGAGAGACTCATATAACTTTTCTCCATGTCTAGGACCCATGATTTGTATTGGGTGGTCGGCAGGCGCTCCAAGGACTGAAATCAAAGCTTTGCTCAGGTCCATTACGGTTGCAGACCGCGATTTCATAATAAAAATATCGCCAGTTGAGTTTGACTCGAGGGCCTTCTCCACAAGATCCACAGACTCACTTAGGCGCATCATAAAACGCGTCATTGTCGGCTCGGTAATTGTGATGGGGCGGCCGTTCTTGATTTGCTCAATAAATCTCGGGACAACAGAACCTCTCGACAGCAGTACGTTTCCATAGCGAGTCACAGAAATCTGAGTGTCAATGCCGAGGTGTGAACGTGCATATGAAAGGGCAACTTTCTCCATCATTGCCTTCGATATGCCCATGGCATTAATTGGATAAACGGCTTTGTCAGTTGACAGGCAAACGACTTTCCGAACGCCCGCCGCAACTGCTGCTTCAATGACAAACTGGGTTCCCAAGACATTAGTTTTCACAAACTCTAGTGGGAAAAATTCAGCCGCCGGGACCTGTTTGAGAGCAGCTGCGTGAAACACGTAGTCAACACTCGCCATTGCTCTTGCTATTGAAGCCGCGTCTCGAACATCCCCAAGAAAAAATTGGACTCGCTCGTTACCAAGATTTGTTCGCATTAAATCTTGCTTGGCCTCGTCGCGGCTCAGAATCCTGACGTTGGCTTCAGTCGTGCGCAGAAGGTGCTCTACCACCACTTGGCCAAATGAACCAGTTCCGCCCGTTACCAAGTATGTTAGTGACATTTAGTTCTCGTCTTTTCTCTCTGTCCGATCAATGATGGAACTTAGACCTCTACGCTCCAACTCTAGCCAAAAACGGAATAGCCTTCCGGCTTCTTGGTTCTCCGCAGATAAATGAGGTTTCAAAGAGAGGTATCGAGAAAGGGCCAGCATAGATTCGTGGATGAGAGAATCATTGGCTACTTGCTGCGCCCACTCAATCGAATTAAATGTAGCTTGGGTTTCGTGAATCCGATACAGAACTGTGGGGAGCCAGTCACGTCTGAGACTCGCACCTTCCGTCGCCAAACGCAAATAGAGATCGTAGTCTTCCGCTACGGCGGGTCGGTAACCGCCTACTGCCGTGAGTGCTGACTTCTTAATCAGAAGTGTCGGATGAACAAAAGGATTCCGGATGGTTAGTTCTGTTGCCACGTAGCTCTCGTCTAAATTGAGAGGTAGCTGTGGAAACAATCCGATGGGGCGAACGAGCTTGCCGAACACTATCGCAGTCGAGAATAATCCATCCACTTTCTGCTTATGGAGTTCGCCAATTTGCCTCTGAAACCTCCATGGAAGACAAATGTCATCGGCATCCATGCGGGCTACTAATTCGTACTTCGATTCATTGATCGCATAGTTCAGACCGCCAGCAAAACCCAAGTTCTCTTTCGTGGGGAGGAGCCTAAAGCGTGGATCAGATATGCCTCTGAGAATCTCCAAGGAATCGTCTGAGCTCGGGTCTAGATGGAAAAGCACTTCACCGCGCCCACCCAACGACTTGAGAGTTGAAAGAACAGCAGCCCTCACAGTGTCTGAGCAGTTGATTGCAGAAAAAACAACGCTAATCAAGAAACCGGTGCTCGCTGCAAAACCTTGGTGAGATAGTG
>Ga0181559_10004905_pt1 | contig 12871 bp, 11 predicted proteins | sample 011ome_21_FD_133752 | JGI IMG/M metagenome (GOLD analysis project Ga0181559, IMG submission 133752) | Coastal salt marsh microbial communities from the Groves Creek Marsh, Skidaway Island, Georgia - 011508AT metaG (megahit assembly) | ecosystem: Environmental > Aquatic > Marine > Intertidal...
CGGGTCTGTGGCGTGATCTCAAACTGAACCGGCCTTTGGGTCTTCTGCTGCAGAATAGAGGCTCTCTTGAGCACCTGAGCCCCCTGGCAGATGTCATTAACCCTAAGCTTTACTAAGTCACAAGCACGTAATTTACTGTCTATAGCCAGGTTAAAAAGGGCTAAATTCCGAGGATTTTTCCTCATTTGGAGGCGCACCCTGATGGCCCATATCTCTTTGAGCTTTAAAGGGGCCTTTTGGCCAATGATTTTACCTTTATTCCAGGGAGGGGTCTTAGTGAAAGGAAGTAAGTAAGTTGTCATTTGTTAGCTCCATTCAGTTGATGGAGCTAAATATTACTTATTCAGATTTACGTCTGCTCTCGGCCAGAAGCAGAAGTAAATAATAAATAATTCCTACTCTGACCCTAATTATTGAATAATTCCTACTCTGACCCTAATTATTTGACCCTAATTATTGTTTAAAATAATTGATTTAGCTAATACCATCAAAAAAGTTGTAGGTGTCTGAACTCGAAGGATCCCTAAACAATCTTTGAGTCAAAACAAACCTATACTTCCGCCCTGCTTTTACTTTTAATTGAAAACTACAACTCGGCCTGAAATTTTTAAACTGTAATTACTAATTGCCAAATACAAGGTAACGCACTTGTAGCCATTCAGGTCGGTTTAGTACGCCAGTATAGTAAGTAACAAATACTATAAGAGATGCTACCCAAACAGCTGTGGTATAACTTGCCATATAGTTTTTCAGCACATGATGCTTGTCTTCACTCGATTGATTACCCCGATTGGTCCATCTCTGCTTAGAAAGTCTGAACAGGCTATAAACTTTTACAACTGCATTTAACATTTGGTTTATATACAGCAAAAATGGCCAGCTGAAGAAAACTTCCCTGCTATAACGAAATAGACACAAAGATAGTAAAAGGCGACTAAATAGAATCCAAATGAAATAAGCAATAATAAACCGGCTGTCTACCAGCAAGGAAACGCTGGCAGCAACAGTCGGACTTATTAGCGTTGTCCACATGGCCAGACGCTGGTCAATAAGACACCACCAGATAAAGAATCCGACTTTACGGGGTCCAAGCCCGATGGCTCGACTGCCATTTCTTAACATATTACCTGACCAGCGCTGAAAGTTTTGTGCCATCCTTTTAAAACCGGAGCCCTCAACATATTCGACCGTACTTACCACTACATCGGGTAGGTAAGTCATTTCAGCATTCTGAGTAAGCAGGTAGTACCAAGTACTCTTGTCATCACCAGAGAGGAAGCGAAATCGTCCCCAAAGCCAGTGATCAAGATGGTCAGCTTCAAGTATTCGTATAAATTCATTTTTTGTAATGTAGTTAGCTTTAAAAATTGACATCCTTCCCGTCAATGTAAGCACCTTGCCACTTACCGCATGTGACTGCATGGCTATACGCCGTTGCGCAAATCTCATCTTTAGCCATTGTTCTACCCAAGCTGGTCCAATGCAGATGACCTCTTCATCAGTGGTTAATGCCTGTAATTCAGGCCTTGCAGCAAAAACCGGAAAAGACTTTTCAAAAGTTCCTGGTGATAAGATCGAATCTCCGTCCATGAAAATGACCAGCTCATCATCACTGATTTCGGCTCTTGACATAGCGCGAAGGACAGAGCCTATTGCCATTCGCTTGCCAGGTTGATTCTGTCTAACAATATTTAAATCTATAGCTAAATCTCGTGCATGAAGCTGAAGATAGTTGGCTATAATTTCTTCATCATGATCACAGCTGGAACCCAGCCATATTGTTATGGGCGGTTCGCTGTTGTAATACTCATTGATTATGCTTCGCAGCATATGTTCAGTGGTTTTTCGATTCTCGTTAAAGGTCGTTACGAGAATATGCACACCTTCTGGACGCCAGCCACTTTCCCACAACCTATCAGCTTTTTTCCTGTGCTTGGGAAATACTCTGCTATGGTAGTGTTCAGCTCTTAGTGCATGTACGAACCACCAGGAATAACGCCAAATTCCAATAACGCCTAGGACCAGAGTAAATTGCTGAAGATGGGGGTCCCATAATGGATTGGCAAATTCGAGCAGGCCAAAACAGCACATCCCCAGAAAGATAAATAATTGATATGCTTTCAGGAGCGTCCATTTACTGACTGCTCCATGGACTTTACTACCACTCTTGATTAATGAGCAGGCTGACGTCGCTGTCATAAATCTACTAGTTCAACCATTGGGCTGAATCCGGGAGCGTCAAACTCGTCTCTTGGCGAGTTAAACTGACTTCTTATCGCAAGAATCATTTCCCCGACAATAGAATTTGCTTGCCCTGGGAATAATACGACTGCTGGAGTGCCGGGGGCATAAAGTTGTCTAATAGTTGTCTCTGCCAACTCTTCGAATAGCAATGTCACGCGAGCTGTACGGTCCTCAGAAGAACGCCAGTTATAACGTACTGCATCTCCATCCAGAAAAGCCTGGGACCGGTCAACAGATACTACTTTTGCCCTGATTGACTCATCCATCGCCGGAAGATAGACACGGGCATTCTGACCAAGCGATATATTTAAGATTTCATTTTGGGTAAGGAATACTTCAACAACTCGAGCCTCTTCGCGTTCGAAATATCCAATTACTTCTCCCTTCTTGATCGCACTTCCAGCGCTCTTAGTCAGTTCTACGAGACGGCCATCAGTTGGTGCTGAAATATTAATGCGATCCCTTTTCGCCATAAGAGCATCAAGCTCTTTCCGGGCCAGTTCAAGTTCTGCGGACAGATACTGAACTTCATTTTGCATATTTGCACTTTCTCCCTCGAGTCTTTCTCCTGTAAAGAACCGGCCGGAATTTCTTAACGTTGTAAGTGATTGCTCAGCTACAGCTAGCTGTATATGCGCACTGTCGCTAGAATTTTTAGCATCAGCCAGTTGCGTCTTTGCAACATCAAGCTCCCTGCTTGAGGCCATATCCCTCTGAACCAGTTGCTCAACACGTGAAACATGCGTTACGGCAAGACTCAGTCCAAGATCTGCAGCCTCGAGATCAGCTTTTCTCTGCTCTACCTGGTTAATGGCAAACTGCTCATATTCAAGTATCTTGTCTTGCTCAACCAATAGCGCTTTTCTAACCTGCTCGAGAGCAATTGCAGCACGCTCTACCCGAATTTCAGCAAAAGAAATATCTTCTTCAAGCTCAGGATCCTCAATATAGATTAGAGAGGAACTTGCAGAAACCCGCTGATGAAGAGATGGCGATACTCCGAGAATTTTTCCATCAGTTGGGGATACCACCTGTTCAAGGGGAGCAGAAACAACACCTGATTCCAATTTCATACTAAAGAAGTTGGCATAGATAGTAAGACTAAAATAACAAACCAATGCAATACCTACAGTTGCATAAAAAGCTGAGATACCAAGCTGTTTCCCACTCCAACGGCGAACCGGAAGATCCTGAATCGGGTTGGCATCTGGCTCCAATGAAGCAGGAGTTACAGGTGAGTCAATCCGTTGCAAGGTATCATCGACGGCAGTGATATTGCCTGAAACAATCTCTGCGATGAAATGATTTAACAAGTCTGTTTGGCGGCGATCCAACTTCTCGAAAACACAGGTAATTTCTCCTATGTTTTCCATTACACGGATTACACGCGCATTAGTGATAAAAGCGATCTCGAATCCCTGAAAGGGTAATTCGATTTCAACTTCAAGGCTGTTATCGGTTGTTATTCCCTCAACCCCAATTTCAGCTATGCGGAACCCCCCCAAACTCCAGTCAACTACAGGATATTCGATACCATCGATACTGAGCTTTAACGGAGCTGTCAATCGATGATGCCGCCTCTGACTGGTTTTCTTTCTTCTGATCTGCATCTCATCTCACCTAAATTAAGTCTGTGCAACAGTACTAGTGCAAGAACAATGCCAATGATGATTGATATGAAATCATGGCCCAGTTGCGAGAATTCACCCCCAAAATTCCCAAAATGCAAATAGCCCCACTAGCAATTAGCGATTTATTTGCAATTTAAAAAAGATTTCTGGGCTGGATAGTCCGATTAGTGCTGCATTCAGCCAAATTCAGCATGCTTACAAAATTGGCATGATTTCTGCTGAGTGTGTACCAAATCCTAAACTTGGGACAAACAGTGATCACGAACACCAATAATTCCCTCAATTCTGCTCAGCGGGAAGGACGCCTGGCTGAAACCTCCAAGCCCACTATCGAGAATGTGGAAAAGGTCAGTCTCATACGGTATCCCCTGGGCAAATCGAGGCATGAAAAACGGACTATCAGCGTTTTTGGGCTGGGCTACGTGGGTACAGTTTCCATGGCTTGCTTTTCGGAGCTCGGCCATAAAGTCATCGGTGTGGATCCCAATCTGGCAAAGGTTAATGCACTCAAGGCTGGAGAGCCGCCAATTCTTGAGGAGCATCTTCCAGAGCTTCTTGCACAGGCTAAACGGCGCGGGCTTCTCAATGCAATGCAGAAAGTTAAAGAAGCAGTTCGACAATCGGAAATATCGCTGGTTAGCGTTGGCACCCCAAGCCGGCCTGATGGTAGCTGTGATTTGACTTATCTAGAAACAGTCGCAAGGCAAATTGGAGAAGCTTTAGCTACTAAAACCGAATATCACCTGGTTATTTTTCGTAGCACGGTTCCGCCAATGACCACACGCCAGATACTAATTCCTATTCTTGAACGGGCATCTGGTCTTACTTGTGGCCAGGACTTTGGTGTTGCCTTTAATCCGGAATTTCTCAGGGAAAGTACGGCCGTTGAGGACTTTCGTCACCCACCAAAAACTGTAATAGGTGCATCAGATTATCGTGCTGAGAATTTGGCGTTATCACTCTATTCAACGCTGGAAGGCCCTAAAGTCGCAACTTCAATTGAATGCGCAGAGTTCGTTAAATATGTTGATAACACCTGGCATGCTCTGAAAGTAGGATTTGGCAATGAAATTGGACGTGTCTGTAAGGCAGTTGGCATTGACAGTCATGAAGTCATGGATATATTCCTGCAGGACACCAAACTCAACATATCAGGTCATTATCTTAAACCAGGATTTGCCTACGGTGGGTCCTGCCTGCCAAAAGATGTGCGGGGCATGAATAGCCTGGCCAACCATCACAATGTAGAGATACCTATCATTGAGCAGATAAACAATTCCAATGAATCACATCTGGCACATACCGAATCCCTGCTGGATAGTTTTGATGGGGAGTGCCTGGGTATTGTTGGCTTAACCTTCAAGCCGGGTACTGATGATGTTAGAGAAAGCCCCAGCCTTGCATTGCTGAAAAAACTGATGTTTAGCGGTAAAGCTGTATTATTTTTTGACCCTTGCGTGAATAAGGATATCGTGTTGGACAAAGATCCTGAAATAAACAAGAAACTGCATGAATGCAGTTGTGAAAACATCGAATCTTTGGTGAAGCGCAGCGAAAAAATTCTTGTTGCCCATGACAGTGCTGATGCATACAAGGCAGCCATGCTTTGCGATGATTCTCAGACTGTTCTTGATGTTGTTAATTCTGATCGTGTACGGACCATAGCTAAAAGATATGAGGGAATTTGCTGGTAATAGCGAATCTCGAAAAATGGTCTATTCATATACGCAGCCACCTCGATTAAGAGAATTTATTCCGCCTGAGTACTTCCGAGCCACTAACAAAACCGGATAAGGGCTGACTGAAGCCCAAGTTGCTATCTAATCTTCATCACCCGCCTAGATTTCTCGGCTTTCGTGGGGAGGGAATCATGCCAATGCCCTGTATACTTATGCCATAAATTCCCTTTAATCTCTCAGTTTAAGTCAGCCTGCTATGCCTGATGGTGCCAAGACAGTTTTAACTGAATTCCAGGAAGCCTATCACTCTGCGCGCCACGCCGTACCATCAGATGACATGCTCGCCTCCTTAATCTCCCAACCCGTAACTGACCTTATCGCCTCCGACAAAACCATTCAATGCAAAGCCGGCTGCGCCTATTGCTGCCACCTGCGTGTAACCGCCTACGTTTATGAAATAGTCGGCATCTACCAGCGCCTGCAGAAACTGCCGGCAGAGCAACTGGATGCTGCATGCCAGCGAATTGAAGCACAGTACGCAGAAATCAAGGAGCTGACAGTCCAGAAACGACGGGAACGCAATATCACCTGCCCCATGCTGGTCGAGGATCACTGTATCGTTCATGAAGTCAGGCCCGTCTCCTGTGCCGGCCATCACTCCACCGATGTCTACCGCTGCCAGGACGGCTTCCTGTACCCGGATGTCACTGAAATCACGTATGAACATCCCGGAGTGCCGATGCTACAATCAGTGAAAACAGAACAATCGGCCCAGGAACAGCTAGCCCGGCAGGTAATCAAGGAGGCCGGGGATAATCCGGAAAAAGTCGAGCTCATCTCGTCCCTGTATCAACTGTTTGCTGACCCGGACCTGGTCCGGCAATGGCAGCAGGGCGAGCAGATTTTATGCGAGGGGAATTAATGTTTAATAAGAAACAGCTCGGAAAAACCCTAGCGGTTTTTCTTTTATATACCTTAACCACTCTATCCAGCGCCGCCACCATCGACGGTATTGTCGTTGACCAGAACGGCAATCCGCTCCGTAATATCCAGGTGACCTACGATCGTGGCAGTGATGCCCGGGGTGCCACGGCCGTCACGGTTTTCACTGGTACAGATGGCCGCTTCAGTTTTCCCGACGATTACCCGGAGCGTATCAATGACGCGTCCGATATTTCCTCAAGAGCACTGGGCTATATCCAGTTGGATCGCGTGCTCGACGCTGACCGCCGCAGTGCCAGCGTCACTTTTGTCATGCAGCCCGTCACCAACCAGGTGGATACCGCACCGGCCTCGGCCTGGCTGCGCCGCATCGGCGACCATTCCCGGCAGGCAGCCTTTATCATGAACTGCATCGACTGCCACCAGGTGCCGGCATCCGAAGTCCGCCACTATGCCTCCCTGATTGATGATTTGCATGCCAGCAATCCCTTACAGGCACGTCAACAGAGCTGGGATTCCATCGTGAAGTACATGAACTTCCTGTCAGCATGGGAATTCAGCCGCGGCGCCCGGGAAGAAGGCGTGGAAATTGATACTGATGCCGTTTACGCCGTTGAAAACAGCGAAGATGTCGTAAACCTGCTGTCCGATATCTTCGATGACCGTCTGGACCATATTGCAGGTTATGAATGGGGCGCGCCAATCATCGCTACTCCGGACACTACTATCTGGGATTACGAAGTCCCGGAACCCAATGCCATACGCGAAGCGGTAATGCTGGGTGATCCTGCCATGCTGCTGGCCGCCGATGTAGCAGCCAATCGAATCGTTGGCATTGATGTGAGAACCGGCCGCCAGAGAAATTTTGAAGTCCCCACTGATTACACTATCGGGCCACACTCATTACATCGGGGACCGGATGGCTCTCTGTGGGTCACTCCCCTGTTCAACAACACGGTAGCGCAGTTGAATCCTGATAGTGGCGAATGGGATATCTGGGAGCTGACTACCTCAACCGGTGGCGGTGTTGGCATACATGACCTGAGCTTTGGATTTGAGCATGAGTTACTGACTGACGAAAATGGAAACATCTGGTTTTCTGATATTGGTAACCGTGCCGTGGGTTATTTCGATCCAACAGATGGCAAAACCGAAATCTGGAACACACCGGTTGCTGAAAGCCGTGCAGCAGACAGCGCCCTTTATGGCACAGCAGCCGTTTACGGCCTGGTCATGACAAAAGACCAGAAAGAAGTCTGGTACAGCCAGCTTGGCAATGGTGTGTTTGGAGGATTCAATGTGGAGACTAAAGAATTTATTGGTCCTTTTGTCCTGCCAAGTGCGAATGCCGGACCTCGCCGTATTACCATCAGTGATGACGATGTCATGTTCCTTGCCCTGTATGGCACAGGCCAGATAGCCGAGTTTGATATCAGGACAAGGGAAATGATTGCCATACACGACCTGCCGGATACGGCCAGCGCCCCCTACTCGGTTACCTGGGATCCGGTCCGAAAAGTCGTCTGGGTACCAACAGCCAATGGCGATGTGATTTACCGTTTTGACCCTGAAACCAGGGAGTACGGTGTTATTCCAATGCCCAGGGAGCAGGCTTTTCTGCGCATGATCGATATCGATCCGACCACCGGTGTACTGGTGTCTTCCTACGCCAATATTGTTGAAAACGTGAATGGCCCGCGCATGGCCTTTATCGTAGATCCCGGTGATGGCGCTTATCCGGAGAAATTTTCACCTGCCAGTGCAAGCGCACCTGTACCAGCTCAATAAGGGAGAACAATAATGAAAACAAGAATACTCTTCCCGTTACTATTATTACTATCGATCCTGCCTCCAGTTGTACAGGCCCAGGACGGAGAAACACTGGTCAGTGAAACCATGTGCTATGCCTGCCACCAGATGGCAGAAACTTCTCTTGGCCCACCCTGGCAGGCTATTGCAGCAAGACATGCTGCCAACAGAGACGTCATGATGGATGTCCTGGCCGGAAAAATCATTCGTGGAGGCGGCGGTAATTGGGGCAATGTCCCCATGGTGCCGAATCAGCGGGTAAGTGAGGATCAGGCCAGGATTATGGCGGAATGGGTGCTAGACCAGACACCCTGATTGCTAGTTTCCAGATGAGTTCAGGAAACGCAGCAAACATTGTTGGGTCGCTTCCGGGCTGGCTGATCTTCTGCAACTGTTCGCTCTTTCCTGGAAAACAGGCATAGCCAGCAACTGATCAATCAGATCCTGGATACTGGTTTCAATGGCATCATAACGGCTCAACATTTCTTCATCCGCTTCGGCCCTGACTGAATCCCTGGCATTCCATTCAGCTATCGCGCTATTGAGTGCAGCCTGCTCTTCGTTCAATTCTCCCAGCCTCTCATCAAGCAATCGTTTTTGTGGATCCAGAGATTCTGCCCATTCTTCGCATTCCTCAAATTCACTAAGGGACAATTGCCTGTCACAATCGCGGTTATAGCGGTCAATTTCTGTATTGAAGCGCCGTAAATCATTGTTATAACTTCTGACACGGCTGTCATAATCTCTTTTTTCCCGGTCAAGAACTGCCTTCTCCTGATCATATTCAAGTTTCGTTGCTATGCTGCTATTCAGCTCAGCTTCCACAGCCCTTGCCTGTTGAATATATTCCCCTAGCTCGACAATCAGGTTTTGTGCTTGAGTTACCCCCGGCTGGGCATGGAGAAATGCTGGCAAGACAAACCAGCAAAAAATTAATACAGAAAATCTTCCAGCAATCTTCTTCATAATTTCTCCATACTATCAGGGAGACCCATAGAGATTATGTGGTCCCATATTTTGAATGATCCTTTCTCCGCACAGCGCCATGGTGGTATCCATTTCCTTACGGATAATTTCAAGCACTTCTGATACCCCTGCTTCACCCCTTGCGCCCAGACCGTAGACAAAAGAACGTCCAAGCCAGACACCATTGGCGCCCTGGCAGATAGCCTTGAGTACGTCCTGCCCACTGCGTACACCACCATCCATATGAATCTCTATGCGACTGCCAACAGCATCGGCTATTTCCGGCAGTGCCGTAATGGATGAAGTCGCTCCGTCCAGTTGTCGGCCACCATGATTGGAAACCACAATAGCATCCGCTCCCGAGTTGACGGCATTGCGTGCATCTTCGGCATCGAGAATACCTTTAAGGATTAATTTGCCTCCCCAACGCTCCTTGATCCATGCCACATCATCCCAGTTCAGGGTGGGATCAAACTGTTCTGCAGTCCAAACCGATAGTGAACTCAGGTCGGTAATCCCTTTCACGTGACCCACGATATTGCTGAAAGTCTTGCGTTTGGCACCCAGCATTTTCATCGCCCATCGCGGCCTGGTCATCACCTGCCAGATATGATCCGGGGTAAAACGCGGCGGCGTGCTAAGTCCATTGCGAATGTCTTTATGGCGCTGGCCGAGTATTTGCAGATCCAGAGTCAGCACCAGTGCGCTGCATCCAGCGGTCTTGGCCCGGTCTATCAGGTTGCCGGCAAACTCCTTGTCCCGCATGACATAGAGCTGAAACCAGAATGGTGCTGATGTGCTTTCCGCAACGTCTTCAATAGACGCAATGCTCATGGTAGAAAGTGTAAAGGGAACGCCTGCTTTTTCTGCTGCCTTTGCTGCATGGATTTCACCATTGGCATGCTGCATCCCCAGCATTCCAATTGGCGCCAATGCGACTGGCATACTGTAATCCTGGCCAACCAGTTGTGAAGCCAGTGACCGATTGGACATATCCACTGCCACTCTTTGCCTGAATTTCAAATCCTGAAAATCACGTTCATTGGCCCGGTATGTGCTTTCGGTCCAGGATCCAGAGTCGGCATATTGATAAAACATTTTCGGAACACGGCTTTTTGCCAGCGCCTGATAATCCCGTACATCACATAGCTTGGTCATTCTTCTCTCACAACACCATTAAGCATTAATATTTCAAATCTATTTTAAAACACCCATCTTCTTCCAGCGCCAGGTATATAGCAACTGCATAAAAGCAATTACCAATACCATTAAGGCCAGATTCATCCCACCTTCGCTTACCAGTGCTCGCGAATTACCCCCAACCAGTTCAATGAGATCAGTCAGCAGAATCACAGCGAAGGAAAATCCAAACAATGTGAATGCCAGACGGGATTTCAATAACAGTGCGATGCCGGCGAAAAACGCCCCCCAGGTGGCTATATTGACCAGGATCACGTACCACAGTGGCTGAGCCGCATAATAGGCAGCTTCTTCAGAGCTCAGGTTGGATAGCATGCCCAAATGCGCCATTAAAAACGTGAGAGCACCGGATCCGTTCCAGAGCAGGGTCATTATGCCAACGACCCACATGTGCCAGGGGCTTTTTACAGGCGTTTGCCCCTTATCAACCTCATCCTTACTCATCGCACATCCTTTCTGATAGGGGGCAAGTTAAGCAGATTTCCGGGCAAAAAAAAACGGAGAACACTGTCTCCGTTTCTTTTAATTCCAGCTGGCTTAGCGGGACGCCAATCCTTCCACGATTTCCAGTGAAGTCATCACGTTCTCTTCAGGAGAAACACCACCCACTGTACCGACAATCGTGCCATCAGCATCAACTACAAAGGTATCACGGGAAGTGAAACCGTGATCAATCTCAATGCCACGGGTGTCCTTGAAACCAGCACGGCCTTCACGCACATTCAGGTCATAGGACTGGGCAATACTGCCATCCATGTCAGAAGCTACCGGCAACTCACCTGCACAGTACTCTGGATCAGCGGAGAAATCGTTAAGGCGCTCAATACTGTCGAGGGAAACACCCACAACCGTAGCCCCTGCCGCTTTGAATTTATCCATGTTAATGGCAAAGGTATGTGCCTGGATATTACATCCCTGCGTATAGGCAGAAGGGTAAAAGTAAACAACGGTGGGTCCGACCAGGTTCAGCGACTGCTGTAGTGAATAGGTAAATTCTTCGCCATCCATTGAAGCCTGGGTGGTAAAGACTGGTGCTTTGTCTCCAGCTTCCAGCGCAGCATGAGCAGATACACTCAGCAGGCCGGCACACATTGCGGCAAATATTGCTTTTTTATTCATTGATCTTTTCATTACTCTTTTCATTACTTTTTTCATGGGTCTCCCTCTCTTGGAACTCTCTTGTAAAATACTTTCATAATGCCATTGTGGCAGATGATATGACGCTTTTCCTGACTACTGCAATGACCCTGAATCTTCTGAAATCTTTCAACAGGGCAGAATTGTTTGACTCATAGATACGCGAAAACTACCATGCCAGTTCACTGAGGGACAGGTAAGCCAATGAACAGCACATATTTCGCCACTTTATCCATCATAGTATTAGCACTGCTCTCCTCTTGCAGCGTCGAAGAGGAAGCAAATGTCATTGAAACCAATGCAGCGACTGACACTGCTATGGCACCTATGAGCGATCTTCTGGCCAATCTTCCTCCCGATGCAGACCCGCTGGACAATACATTCCAGACGCTTGATGGCAGAGGCTTTGATATCGAGCTGTTTGAAGGCAAAAAAGTCTTTGTTAATTTCTGGGCCACCTGGTGCGCACCCTGTATCAGGGAGATTCCCTCAATCAACCGTGCGGCCCAGGCACTGGAAGATGAAAACTACCTGTTCCTGTTTGTTTCTGATGAAGACACTGACACCATCACTGAGTTTCTTGATGAGCGGGGTTTCCCGGGAAACTTCATCAAGCTGAATGGCTTTTTTGGTAATTTCGGTATTGGAGCGGTCCCCAGTTCATGGCTGCTGGATGAAAATGGCGATATAGAAGCTACCTGGGCGGGCGCTTATGAATGGGATGATGCCGAAATGCTGGCGGAAATCCGTAATCCCGAACTGGCTGAAATCTAGAATATTCCGTAATCGATCACATCATCGAAATAGCCAGTGACTGTCAATGTGACTACCACGTCATACTCGTTATAGTTCAACCAGTACCAGCCATGTTCGCCGCTAAAGGGTGCTGTTAGCGATCCATTGTTGCCTGATCCTTCCTGCTGCTCCTTGTATCGTACAAAGAAGTCGGGGCCAAAGGACGCATCATGGCCATGAAAATCCACGTAAATATCTCCCTGGTCCACTGACCAGGAATATACCGCCACCTTGCCTTCCTGCATGACCAGCTTGATCTCGGTCTGGCCATCGCCAGGAATCAGCACTTCCATCGTGCGTGTTTCAGGTGCTGTTTCCTGGTCCTGGAAAACTTGAGGATTCGGTAACGGTGTTGGTTCACCGTAATCAGGAATTTCCACTTCACGAATCACATCATTGCCACCAATAACATCAGTAATTTCAATTGTGATCGAAGGATCAGCATTCAACTCTGTCAGCCCCATTGCC
>Ga0181559_10004909_pt1 | contig 12867 bp, 8 predicted proteins | sample 011ome_21_FD_133752 | JGI IMG/M metagenome (GOLD analysis project Ga0181559, IMG submission 133752) | Coastal salt marsh microbial communities from the Groves Creek Marsh, Skidaway Island, Georgia - 011508AT metaG (megahit assembly) | ecosystem: Environmental > Aquatic > Marine > Intertidal zone...
AGAAACATGCCCAGTAACAGAGAAAAGTCCAGTGAGTACACCTTTTTCTCCTTATGGAAATACTAAAAAAATTGCTGAAGAAATTTTAAAAGATCACACCGCTGCCAATTTAGATTTTTCTGTTATTAGTTTACGCTATTTCAACCCTATTGGAGCACACGAGTCTGGTGAAATTGGCGAACTTCCTAATGGTATTCCCAACAATCTTATGCCTTACATCACACAAACCGCAGCAGGTATTCGAGAGAAACTTATGGTTTTTGGAAATGACTACCCAACGAAAGACGGAACAGCCATTCGTGACTATATTCATGTTATGGATTTGGCGGAAGCACATGTCGTTGCAGTTAATCGTCTTGTAGACCAAAAACAAGAACAAAATTTTGAAATTTATAATTTGGGGACCGGCACAGGCTACTCTGTTTTGGAAGTAATTACTGCTTTTGAGACTCAAAATAATTTGTCAATAAATTATGAAATTACAGCTCGACGAGATGGAGACGTTCCTGTTGTTTTTGCGTCTACAGAATTGGCCTCCAAAAAACTTGGATGGACTGCGAAACGTGACCTAAATTCAATGGTGAAATCTGCTTGGAATTGGGAAAAGAATTATAGAAGAAATGATTGATTTCATGAAATCATCAGTCCTCGAAATCAGGATCGTTTAGTTCTAGTAAGTTTCCAGAATCAATAGCATTCCCCGCAATCCCTTTGATATCGCCAAATAATGCGCTTAAATTTTCTTGAACCAACCAAATTTGTTTTTCACGACTAGCCCACATGCGAGTCATTGCCTTTTTTTCTGAATTTAATTGAGAACTCATAGTATCATAAGTCTCAATAATTCGCTTTATTTTTTGAGTAAAATCGTTGCTCGTCAAATAATTATACAACAATTCCATTTTATCGCCTTTATTTTCTTGAACAGCTGAAACAGACTGTGCCTTTACTAAGACTTCTCGAAGTACTTTTGTCAAGCTTTTTACCTCACTGAAATGACAAACCCAAACCCCATTTTTAAAATCAAAACGATTCAAATCACTAGGCATTGTTTCTGTTACCAAAACAGCAATATCACCTTTTACTCGCATTTGATCTTGTTTCAGTTTATCAATCCATTTATTATCAAAATTTTTTGTGCGTTTGCTTTCAAAAACAATGGTTCCACATTGAATTTGTTGTGCATTAACTACGGTTTGAATCACATCTGCCCCTTTGATCCCTTTGGAAACTTCAGAAATTTCATCAAAAGGAAAACTTTGCTTCAAAAGTTCTTCCAAAACTAATTCTTGTACCTCACCTTGCATTTGCATAGAACCTTGCTCGGCTTTGCGCTTCATTTCATCAATCAGCTTTTTTTGATCTTCTAATTGTTTTTGAAACTCACGTTCTTTCAAAACACTGGCCTCGCGCTCTTTTGCACGGGCTTTTTCTTCAATTTCTTTTTGTTTTTCAAGGAGTTGTTGTTGAACCAAAAGTTCTTGGTCTTTTGCTTTTTCTTCTAATTCTAACTCCCTTTTTTTGAGATTAATTTCTTGTTGTTTAAGCGCACGAACTTCGTTGTTCTTTTCCTCAAATTGGGCTTTTAGCGATTTGAGTTCTTGCTCAAAATCAGATTTTGTTTTGTTTTGAATGATTTCTTTTTCTTGAAGAATTCGTTGTTCTAGTTTTGCTTTAAAAATTTCATTTTCTTTTTCTTTTTTGGTTTGAAATTCTAAGCGTTCTTGTTCAAGTTTTTCCTTTTCTTGATTAAATATTTTGGCTTGATCTTGAACTTTTTTTTCAAACTCTGCTTTAAAATGAGCTTGTAATTGTCCGCTTAATGCTTCTTCAACATCAAATCCGTGACCGCAATTAGGACATTTTATTTTATCTTTCATAGGAACAAAAAACTAGAACTTTAATTTAGCGTTCATAATAGAATGAACACCAACGAGATGCAATTTAGTGAAATTTTAAAAAAGGTAGCCTATTTGTAGCTGATTGGTTGCATCGCAAGTTTTGGTTGCCTATCTACAGTATACAATCCCCAATGTTTTTCTGGCTCATTTGGGTCATCTGAACCTTTCCAAGGTTCGTCAAAAGCTTCAAAAACAAACGTTAGAATAGATTCTGAAATACTCCAATCTGAAAGTGCTTTGTAATAAATTTTTTGAACCTCAGCATTTACATTTTCAACAGGTATTCCATATCCATTCGATGTTGTTGCCCACCCTGCTTCAGTAATGACAACAAGTTTGTGAGGGTATTTTTTTGCAACAGCATCATAATTTTGCTTTGTAAAGACCATTCCCTCATGAATTGATTTATACTCCCATACTGGATAGGTATGGATAGAAATAAAATCTACTTCTTCAACTAAAGGGGCTAATTTATCGAGCCATGGCACATAATTTTCACAGAATGTAACCGGCTGTTTTGTGTTGGCTTTGACGTGCTTTACATAACTAATAACGGCATCAACAGCGACCAAATGATCGGTCCAATCTACGCATGCTTCATTCCCAACAGAAAGTGAAAATATAATTTCATGATATTGGTTTGCTAAACCAATTAACACGTCCATTTTCTTGAAATTACTTTTTTTGTTTTTGGATAACTGATTTTGAGAATATGTGCCGCCCCAAGGACAATTTGGATTGTCTTTTTCTGCTTCAATATACGCTCCTAACATTACTTTAAGCGGCAAATTTTCATTTTTAATAACTTCCAAAACTGTTTTTGAATGTTTATCACAGCTATAAAGTCTAATGTATTGCCATTGCTTTTCAATGATAAGTAAATCTTCTTTTACCTCATCATAAGTTGGATACACATGACCTGGGCGTTGTCCCTCACGATATCCCGAATAGCATATTGCAAGCCCCTTTGGAATCCCTAAAACCTTTGTGTAATCCATGATCCTTATGTTGTGAAGTAATTAAAATTTTAAATTTTCATCTTTGTCCCAAAGTCCCCAATAAGCACCTACGTCACCCTCTGAACCTACTTTCCATGACTCATCAAAAGATGAAAAATAAAACATTTCTATGGCATCATCTTTAGACCATTTTTGTGCATTGATAAAATAACGCAATGCATTGTCATAAGAAGGGTGTGCACCTTCTAGACTTGTTCCTTTACTTGGCCATCCTGTTTCTGTGATAATTACTTTTTTCCCTTTGCCTGCATGTAGTGCTTGTTGGTACATTTGTTTCATATATACCAAAGAGTACTCCAAACTACAACCCTCCCAATAGGGGTAACAATTGGCCAAAATAACATCGCAAGCTTCAGTAATTTTTGGACGATCAGAAAATTCGTAGTAGGCATCTACATAACCAACTGGAATATTTGGAATTTCATTTTTTACACGATTTATAAATGTTATAAGCTCATCTTCTTCCAAATCTCCTCGATACATGACTTCATTCCCTACTGCAGCAACATCTACAAAACCGGCTTTGCTTAGGGCTATAAGTCCTTCAATTTCATTTTCATTGATTTCGGCGTCATCGCCTAACCAAGCACCAACTAAAGTTTTGAGACCATATTCTTTGGCTATTTTTGGAATTTGTTCATTCCCTTCTGTACAAGAAAACGTACGAATCCATTTGATATAAGGTAAAATTATTTCAAGTTTTCTTCTTATTTGAGCTTCAGAAATTGGGTCTCCAGGTTCTTGACCTTCTTCGTAGGGACTAAAACATAGACCATGCATTCCGGCCTTCAATACAGATTGACTAAGGTTTTGAAGTTCTTTTTTTTCTAATTGGTTAACATCTATACCAAGAAGCGATTTTTGTTTTTCTTTTCTATAGGACATCGGCTAATTTTTTGGAGTTAATTTTTAATCTGCAAATTTATTCCTTTTTTCTTTTAATTGTGCTTTTATTTCATTCGCTTTTTGCTCAGTAATACTATAATTATGCATTACAAACATTGCAAGTATGGTTCCTCCCATTGGGAAAAAACAGAAAAAAGCGTGTAATCCATCAACAGCGGATTGTTGGTCTAGTGTAACAAGATCTGGATTAAACCCAACCACAGTAATGATCACTCCACTAAGTGCGCCAGCAATTCCATAACCTACTTTTACCATCCACCAATAAATGGCTCCAAAAATACCTTCTCTACGCTTTCCTGTGTTTATCTCATCAATATCAATTACATCGGCGGTCATAGACATCATTATGGTAAATAAACTTCCTATTCCGAACGAAAAGAAAGGCAATGCTATTATATACATCCATGGTTTTCCGGGAATGAACAAAAAGTACAACATAATATAACCTACTAATGAGATTGATTGTGACACCATAAACGCTTTTTTCTTCCCCATTTTCTTGGACATCCAAGCCACTATTGGAATCACAATAAAAGTTGTTCCTAAAGCCCCTAAACATCCAAACATAGAAACCCAAATTCCACTTGCACCAGCATCACCATTAAATAATTTGTAAACAATAACGAAAAAAGTAAGTGCTGCAACCGTATTAAAGGCGTTAAATATTAAAAATGTTGCCCCACATAATTTTCTAAATTCTTTAATCTTAATCGCTTCCCCAAAACTGTCAAATATCTTTTTTATACTATTGCCAATATTAGCTGAATTTAGAGGTTCGTAGTCCTGGTCAACTGTGGATTTGCTTTCAATAAAAATTGCGGGTACAATAGCGCAAATAGCACAGGGTATAGCCACCCAAATGGCCAATTCGCGAACAGCGACATCTGCTGATGGAAACCAGTTTTCATCATACATAATAATCCAAAACAAAGGCGCTATAACCCAAGCCCATTGACCAATCCACTGAGAAATAGCCATAATATTTGTTCTTTCATGAAAGTCATCACTCATTTCGTATCCCATAGCTACGTATGGAACGCTAAAAATTGTAAGACCTAAATAAAATACTAAAGACCATAAAAAGAAATACCAAAAGTTGTAATCTACTCCATCAGCTTTGTAAAGTTGCCACATAAAAATATAGGCAAGTCCCATAATTACTCCGCCAATTAAGACATATTGTCGTCGTCGTCCCCATTTTGATTTTGTGTTATCTGAAATAAATCCCATAATGGGGTCTAAAAAAGCATCAAAAATTCTTGGAAAAAGGAATACTAAAGACCACATCCATCCAGAAAACCCAAGGTCCTCAACTAAAACGACCATAAAGATTCCCAATATTGCTGGAAACATTTGATTTGCCAACATCCCAAAACCAAAAGCAATTTTTTGGCCCATTGGGACTTTGTTGGTTTTATTTAAATTATTCATATTTTTTGTTTGTTAGTTAGTAATCAATATTGTTTGAATAGCTTGGGGACTTATTGAAATTTGCTTTGTTGATTTTAATGTTTTTAATTCAAATGATTTTTGTTCCATTCCTTCATTAAATACAACAACAGCAACAGAACCATCGGGGTTTTGAGCAGCTGTAACCATTAAATTTTTATCTGTAGAATCAACTCCAATCACTTCTGCACCAGGACGAATAAATTTACTAAAATGTGTCATGATGTAATACAATGGGGTGTAATAAACCTCATCCGCTTTAGGATCTACAATAATTGGTGCAATACACCAATTTTTAAACCAATTTGGTCCACCCTGACGATCCAAAACCATGTTCCAATCTACCCATCCGTCTACCCAATTATTTAGGCAACCAATAATATCTCTAGCATAGCGATTTGCGGGAGCGTATTTTGGGTGTAAATATTTTTTTTCTTCTTCTCGCCAATCATAACCCCAGTCGGTTGCTTCTTTTTTCCAATACCAAGCATCATCTTTCCAAACAGGAACTTCAGAATCTACACATGCTTCTGTTTGAATCAAATATTTATTTGGTGCTTTTTGATGTGCATACTGCAATGCTTCTGGAAAGAAATCATATGTGCTTTCGTACCAATGAATTGCTGTCCCATCATAATATTTTGAAGATGCTTCATCTTTATACATGACATCTACCCACTCCTGTATTTCTTGTCTATTTTGATCGTATCCCAATATTTTAAGGTGACCTTTGCCATCGGCCTCTAATTTTGGTCCTAAATGATGTTGTACAAAATCAGTCATTTCTTCTGGAGTAAAGTGCATGCTTTCCCAATTATTTCCATTGCCTAAAGGTTCGTTTTCAACAGTGAATCCCCAAATATCGATACCCTCTTGTTTGTAGGCATCAGCATATTTTGAGAAAAACAACGCCCATGTATCATAAAACTCAGGAAGAAGTTTTCCGCCTACCCATTTATTATTGTCTTTCATCCATGGTGCTGCAGTCCATGGCGATGCAAAAAGTTTGAACCCGTCCTCCGAAGTGGCCAATGCATCTTTAATCATTGGGATAAGGTCTTCTCGATCTTCTTCTATAGAAAAATGCTCTAAATGTATATCCCCCTCAACTGGTGTATATGAATAATTCGATAAAGAAAAGTCACAGGAATTCATGTGGGTACGTGTCAATGAATAATTTGCACCTTTTCTACTAAAATATGCATCTAAGATTTCCGTTCTTTTTTCAGAGCTCATTTGATTGAGCAAGTGCGCCGATGCTTCTGTGAATGCTCCGCCAAATCCCGAAATCGTTTGAAATTTTTGGTCAAAATTTAATTGTATTGAAGAAGGAGTAACTCCTGAATCAAAATTTGAAAGCTCTGTAAGTTGATTTCCACTTTGTGAGGTTTCAAAAACGCTAAGGGTTTCTTTTTTTGAATTCATACAAGAAAAAGTTGAAATTATAATAAGAAATGATATAATTGTATTGAACTTCATTTTATTTACATGATTAGTTGTTTTTATCTAATGAAAAGTTCAAAAACTTCTCTTTAATCACTTCAAAAGTTTCTTTTTTATTTCTATCAATATCCACTATGCCCCAATATTCTTCATTTGGAGCACCATCGTATGGAACACCGCTACTGTTTGGCGCCCAACCCCCAATATCTTGTTGGTCTGGATTTCCTGCTTTCCAAAGACCATCAGTAAAAGAGAAAATTATGATTCCAGAATTGTTATCACTTTCTTTAAAAACAGCATCAATAATTTTTCCATTGGCAGCAGCTTGTGCATATTGGTTTTCTCCTTGTTCAAACCCTGCTTTTGCAATTTTCATGTAACTATCGGCCCCTGCTTCTGAAAGATAAACAGGTTTGTCACAAATTGATTGCCACTCTCGAAAAACAGACTGAGGTTGATCCCATCGATAGACATTTAACCCCCATATATCAATATTTGGATTTAATTGAAGTGCTTGCTTGTCTGGGAGATCTCCGTGAGCTGTAGCTACTGGATGATTTGGGTCAAGTTCATGCACTAAGTCAGTTGCAGTACTTAAGGCATTGTACCAATTTGTAATATCGCCACCAAACCATTCTGGGTGGTAATTATATTCATTTCCAAATTCCCAAATTAAAATAGCGTTGTGATCTTTATATTTTTTTATATAATCCAAATAGGTCTGCGAAAGTATATCAAAAACTCCATTTTGATTGTATCCAAATCCTACAATAAGCTTTAGCCCTGCAGCATCAATTTTGTCTAAAACTTGAATGTCATCTATGGGCGCATACACACGTATTGTGTTTATTCCTGCCTCTTTCATGAGTTCTAAATCCTGATCAAGTGTTTGGAAATCGCGAATGGTTTGTCCTTTTGGAACTGGATGATAACAAATTCCTTTTATGTAGTATGGCGAATTATCTACCAATAAATGATTTCCTTGAACCTGAACATTATCAGGTACGTTTGGAATTAAAAGTAATGTCAATGAAAATAATAAAACTGAAAATAAACTTAAAAGTTTCATAGTACTAATTGGTTAGGGTTAAAGCTAATTTTGGCGGAAAAACATCCTTCAATAAAACATCTTTATGGCCTTCGTAGGTTTTTTTAATAGAATTTCCATCTCTTGAAAGACCTGAAAAAATTCCATTATCAACAAGAGGCCATAACACATATTTTGCTTGGCCATCAACAGTGAAGAGTCCAAAGAAATTTTCAGAACCGTTTGGATGATTTGAATCTTTCCATGGTTCATCAAAGGCTTCAAAAAAGAAACAAGACACATTGTTTTCATTACTCCATTCACGCATAAGTTTGTAATACAATGCCTGTTTATATTCATCGGCTGCATAAGAACCATTTGTTCCATATAAGCCTTGAGATGTGGTTGCCCAACCGGTCTCACCTATATGAATTGGTTTTTCTAAACCTAATGAATTTACATAGTTTTTTACCCTTTGATATTGACTAACTGCGTAGGACTTTGCACGTTCCATTGCTGCATCAATTTTTTCAATTTCAGAAAGTGAAGATTCCTTTTCTGGCGTAAGCCAAAAACCAGAATTGTAGTGTGTGTCATGAAAGGGGTAGGTATGTACAGAAATATAATCTACTGCAGCAATTAATTGTTCCAAATCATTATTGTGATAATCCGAACTTCCTCCTCCCCAAGAGGCAAAATTATCTGAACTGGTAATCCACAATGAATCCGAAAGATGTCCTTGTGCTTTTTTTTCTTGTAAATAATTAACCCATTTCAATATAACTTTTGGCTTTACAAAATAAGGGGTTGCCCAGTGCACCATAGCCTCATTACCAACGGCAATTATTTTTACAATTTCTGGATATTTATTTGCAAACTCTATGGCTTTAGCTATTTCAGAAGCATTGTTCTTTTCGTCTTCTATATCATGATTTGGTGGAAGGTCTGTCCATGCATTAGCGCAATCTATCCATGCCCCCAACATCACATACATTTCAAAACTTTTATTCTCTTCTCTCAGTTCCTTTATGGCTTTAAGAATATTTGATGCATGTGGAAACTGCAAATTGTAAGTCCTTATGATTCTAATTCCCATGGCATACATGATTTTCAAATCTTCTTTCAAGGCTTCCAATGAAGGCTGAATCTCTCTTGATGTCATGCGATAGCCTCCATAAGAAATCGCTATATATTCTGGATTACCCAAAATTTGCGCCGCTGTTTTGTGTTTAAGATTCAATTCTTCTTTTGTTTTGTTAATACATGATGTATTTAAAAAACAACACAAAACAAAGAGAATCTTTATTTGTTTGTTTATGGCCATTATGTATTTTTTTTTGCTTGTTGATGTCGTTTTATTTTACCACAAAAGCAGTAATTTGTTTTATTTTATGTGTTCTTTCAAATACATGTTTTGTTGTTTCTATATCTAATGTATTAGCATCAAACATTTTTGTAGGGCCATCAAAAAATTCAACTGAAATTGAAGGCTCAGATGCTTTTTTATAAACTATTGGAACTTGACAAATTGTAAACGCCAAACTGTCTTTTTCTAATGCAATACTCTGTTTCTCTTGATCTACATCTACATAATTAAAGTTTTCTGCTGCTTGTAAAAATTCTGATGCTTTTAAAATGCCTGCATCAAAACCAAGAATACCATCAGCCACTCGTACACCAAGTTCTCCAAATCGACATAAAATGTCTTCTTTTACCTGGCCTGTCATTCCTGGTTGTTGCGCCCCTTTCCCTCCGGGTGTATGTGAGTATGGATCTGTTGGAAAAGCACCATAAAGTTCGGGGGATTTGTGAGCTCCAATACCTGCATTGATTTCAAAATAATGATCAAAAAGTTTGCCAATTATCTCTGGCGCATTGTTTTCATCCATGGCTTGTTTTGTTGTTTCAAATGCTGCCAATAATAATTTGGATACCATGTGCCAATAAATAGAACCAAGACCTTCATAACCAAAGAAAGTTCCCGAACGACCTGTAAAGGATTTGTGATCAAAAATGGCTTCAAAAATTCCATAAATTACTTCAGCTTCTTTTGATGCTAAATCTGAAAATTCTTCAGGTAAGTTCTTCAATGCCTCTTTTAAATTGTCTACATTATTGAAGTTCCCATTGAAGTGAAATTCTCCATTACAATCCTTTGTAATCACTTGAGTATTTCCGACTTCAACAAGTTTTTGTAATAGACTTGAAGATTGAACATGTTCTTTCGAAATTGTATTTTTATCAACAAATCGTGGTAGCGTTTTATTTGGATATAAGATATAACTGTACTGATCTGGTCTAAATAATTCACTTGCCTTTAGCGCATCTAATACACTCAATGCTTCTTTAGTAGAAAGATAGCCCGAACTTAGTACCGCAACTTGACCTTCTAACATTTCAGGTAGGTACGAAATCGAAACTGCATCATTCCCTTTTATAGTCATCAGGTTGTATGCATGGTATAGGTTATCTGCTCTTTTGTTGGCTTCAATTGAATGTTCTAAATGTTCTAAAGCTACACTTACAAAGGTTGAAATCTCATCTAAATTGAGGGTGTTTTTCTCGCCAGAGAAACTCTTCTCATAAATTGTAGTTCTATAATGACTTGCAGCTTTCCCAAGACCATCTAAAACAGTTTTTCTGTCTTGGTCTGAAATCGATCCAGACAGAAAAGCTGTGTTATTTTTAAGCGTTTCTGAAACCTGATTGAAAAACTCAATTAGTTCTACAGAAATCTCAACTTCCTTGGTGGAAGTATTTTTCAAAGTAGTTTCAAAGAATTTTAAAAATCTACGTAAGTAATATAAAGTAACCATTGAAACTCCATTTCCAACAAGTGCATTATTTGCATCGTTCCACTCTGGACGTTGGGTATTCATCCAAATTCCACCCTCAGGAATAAAGTTGGATACTTTGGCCAAAACAGTGGCTAGAATTTTCTCAATAAAGTTGACCTTATATATGAATATATTTTTATCGCGAAGTAATGCGCCATCTACACCAATTTCCTCACGCTTCAGCTGAATTCGTGTTTCTGTTTCGTGATCAAAGTCAATTGTGTTTTTTGGATCTTTAAGAATTTGGTCGTAAGATTTTATTCTGTATGGAACGTTTGCATAAACAAACAAATCTTTAGAAAAATAGCTCTCTAATTTATTTGGGTAATAAGTTTCTATAAACTCTAAGAACTTAAGTAAATAGATGATTTGGTGATCTCCCCAATATCCAATATAAGACCAAGGATTATCTGGCTCGATAGTTTCCCAATCGAAACCATCTTTTGTTACACGATAAGGATTATAACCATCAAAAGTTGTAGCATTCAAAAACTTATGAATCATCCCTTCAATAAATTCTGGATATGAATGGACAAGGGCTTCCCAGTTTTGAAAAATATCACGCCAATTTCCCTGATAATCTAAAATTTTTGAACCGTCTTCGTTACGTGTGTTTATTGAAAATTTATTCCAAGGACGACTAGGATCTCCGTGGCGTCTACTAAATTTTAATGGAAGATATTCATAACACAAGCGTTTGAAATTTTTATCGTCATCGCTTTGAGCAATTGATTTTAAGTGATTCAAATCAAACGTTTCGGGGAGAGCAGCGATTACATTTGACTTTTTGAAATACACTTTGTGATTTGCATTTTCTATATACTTTCTAAAGTCTTCTTTTTCTATAGTATAATTATCATCAAAAATTCCTCCACGCATGATGTTAAACATGGTGTTGGCAAAATGCCTTGTATTTCTTGCACGATCGGAAGTCAGTTGCAAACCATCTGAAGCGCCAACCAATGCAATAAGTTGCTGTGTACCTTGCTCAATAGAGGCTGTTAATTCCTCCAACAAGGAGGCTTGATTTTTAATACTTTTTTTAATCCGAGTGATATCATTTATAGACTGATTTACATTAGCCACCAAAGTCCATTCTTCTTGAGCATTTTCAGCTAGGGTTACATCGGCAGTCAAAAGGTATGCTCCTCGTTCTGCTTTTACATCAATTTCTTCAGTGATTGTATTTCCTCTTCTAAAACTATCAATTTGAGCAGATGAAAGTAGTTTTTTTGAATTTTTTAGTCCAACAGACCAAACAATATTGGCTTTTAATGCTTCACTTGGCTCTGCTTTATCTACAATAATGGCACTTAGAGAGTATATTCCAACTCCACTATCAGTTTCCAATTCACATTTTTTATAGGCATCTACAAGATTACTCGTGCTATTTTGAAGAGCATCTTCAACACCGTAGGGCAAAATATTTTGAATTCCGTCCAATAAACGGATATCGACAGCCGTTTTGGCCACATTTTTTAATGTCGATTTTCGAACAAATCCATAGGCGTCACTAGAATTCCATTCATAGGAATATACAACCTCTAAATCATGATTTATTTCTTCAAAAATGACCTTATTTCCGAAAGCATTTTTATATAAATTTCTAGTCATCTCATAAACACCGTCTTGTCTACTAGAAAATGGTTCCCACAAAAAAGTTTTATCGCCTTTGTTTACCAAAAAAATTGACTTGCTGCCTGTGTATTCACTAGATTCTGTTATTTTATCGTCTGTGTAATAAGGAAAAAGAGCATAGTTACTGTTTTTTCTTCCAGCAGAAAGTCCTCCAGTACTTGAAATAAACATCCAGTGATCTGAATTGCTGACAATGCTCATGAAAAATGGGCGCATTTTATTATAGTTTGAAATTTTATAAAAAACCTCTTCGCCAATAATAACTTCATCGCCAGAAACTTCTTGATTAGAAAAACGAGCAGGACTCTTTCCTATGTATATCGTGTTGTTTAAATCCATTTAAAATTTATAAGTAATAAACAATTGGTTGTATTGAATTAAAAAAAATGTACGTGTGTATATTCACAAAAAAACACCATGACAAAATACTGCTATTTTTCAGTCTGGTTAACAAATAAAACACTACAATTAGTATACAAAATAAATTTATTTTGTAATCTGTAAAAATATATAATTGTATTATTTTAACCTGTAAAATGGAGAAATAAAGAAAAAAACAAAATAATTTTTGTTGTGCTAAAAACACATCAAAACTGCTCATTTTACTACAACACTACCATTTCTATTTTTAAATTTTGAAAAACAAT
>Ga0181559_10004910_pt1 | contig 12867 bp, 7 predicted proteins | sample 011ome_21_FD_133752 | JGI IMG/M metagenome (GOLD analysis project Ga0181559, IMG submission 133752) | Coastal salt marsh microbial communities from the Groves Creek Marsh, Skidaway Island, Georgia - 011508AT metaG (megahit assembly) | ecosystem: Environmental > Aquatic > Marine > Intertidal zone...
CGACGACGGCGCGACGCGACGGCTTTTCGTTTCACTAAAAAAAAAACGTTTTTCGCTCAACGTTTTTCGCGCTATCCGGGCAAACCCACTCTCCTCGTCGGCGCGGGCGAGCCTTCCCTCGGCGCGTTCTCGGCCGCCGCGCGTTTCATCTCCGCCATCATCTCCGCGTAGAGCTCCACCTCGCGCTCCATCTCGTCCAGCTTCCCCTCGTACTTGGAGCGCACGCGCTGCGTCTCCGCCTTGGACTCCGCCAGCGCCGCGCGCAGAGCGGCATCGTCCCCGTCGCCTCCGCCGGCGCCGGCGGCGCGCTCCATCCGGCGCGTCGCGTCTTGGTACTTCCGCCGCTCCGCCTGGACCTGCTCGCGGAGCTGCGCCACCTGCTTCTCCGCCACCACCAGCTTGCCCTTCATCTCCTGGCACACGCGCTCGAGCGTCTCGGAGTGCTCGATCAGGTTCGCCACGTCCGCGTCGTGCTGCGCGCCGGCGCCGAAGAGCTCGCCGCCGCCCGCCGCGGCGGCGACGGCGGCGGGCGAAAACGCCGCCTCCTCCTCCTCGCGCCGCGCCGCGCGCTCCAGCGCCTGCTCGAGGCTCGCGTTCTTGGCGCGCGCGTGCAGCGCGACCTGCTCCTGCTTGCGCAGCTTCGCCTCCAGCGACGACGCGCGGGCCTCCATGGAGCGGTACTCGGCGAGGGGCACGGCGGTTTCCGAACCCGGAGGCTCGAACCCCCCGCGTTCGGAAACCTCCGAAATCGCCGAAATCGAATCCTCCGCGCTCGCGCTCCGCAGCCGCCGCGTCTCGTCGCGCAGCGCGTCCACGAGCCTGTCGTCGTGGTCGGACTTGTCCTTGAGCACCACCACCTTCTCCAGCAGGGAGCGCACCTCCGTCTCCAGGTTGCGGTTCATCTTCGCCAGCAGCGCTGCATCCTCGCGCTCTGCCGCCAGCTCCACTCGCGCCGTTTCGACATCGCGCGCCGCCGCCTCGAGACGACGCGCCTGCGCGGCGGCGGCGGCGCGCGCCGCGCCGCCGCCGCCCGGGGTTTCGTCCCGGGCGTCCGTTCGCGCTTGTCGTTCCGCTCGGTTCTCGTGCTTTTTCGGTTCGTCCGTAGGCACAGCCTGTGTTTCCATCAGAGGCGTTTCCGGGGGAACCACCTCCTCTCCCCCCACCTCGAGCGTGGGCACGGAGTCCACGGGCTCGGCGCCGGCGGCGACGGCGGCGAGCGCGTCGTTAGCTTCGGCGAGCTGCATTTTAAGCAGCCCGAGGCGCATGTTGAGGTCGCGGATGGTCGCGGCCCGCCCCTTCTTCCCCCCGGTGGCGGCGATTTCGTCGTCCAGGCGCCCGAAATCCACGTGCTCGCCCACCTCGCGGCGGATGATCACCTTCAGCCGGTCGTTCTCGGTCTTGATGAACGCCTTCTGGCCGCTGAAACGCTCGGCCCGCGCCGAGGCTTGCTTCCACTTCTCGCGCGTCGCGGCCAGCTCGTTCTGCGCCGCCTCCGTCGCCTTGGACGCCTCCTCCACCACCTCGCGACACGCGCGCTCCACCTCGGTCTCCGTCCGCTCGGAGTCCAGCGTGTCCAGCCGCACCTGCGCGCTCTTCAGCTGCGCGAGCGCGCGGAGCTTCTCCGCGCGCTCGCGCTCCACCGACAACGTCAAAGCTCGGTTCTTTTTGCTCACCTGCACGATCTTCGATTCCCTCGCGTCCGCCGCGGGACCGGGCCCGCCGGTCTCGAAACGAGCGCTGAGCTCCGCCACCTGCCTGTTCGCATCGTCTAGCGCGCGTATCAAGTTCTCGTTCTTCTTCGTCAGCTCCTGGACCTGCGCGGCGGGGTGGGGGCGTGTCAGAAGGCTCGACGCGATCCCGTCGTTCGTGGGGAGAAGATGATGACGAAGCAATTCTCGGGTCTCGCCACGAGCGCTCGCGCTTTTTGCGGGGAGCGACGCGTACCTCGCTGAAACCCTCCCAGTTTTTGTCCACGTTCTCATCGCTCGGCATGGTGCTCGCGCCACAGCCCTCGTCGGGAGCTCGGCGCGGCGACGCAGTGGCATCGCAGCGAGAAGCGTAACGAAAAGAAAAGACTCTGGAAATACGGCACGGGTCGGTTCGGCACTACGGTTTTTCGCACCTCTCTGAGCTGTTTGTTTCCCCTCCGACACACTTCGAAGGACGCGCGCGGCTGGGCGTGGCGGCTCGACCCCCCACCCCGCCACGCGCCCCCACGACGCGATGGTGGCGACACGGAGCGGCGTGGACACTGCGATGTCTCCCGACGGTCCCGGCACCGGCGGACCCGGACCGGTCTCATCGATGAGCCGGACCGAGAAACTCGAGTCCCTGCTCGTCCGAGACCCCTTCGCGCGACGCCCTCCGCGGGCCATCGCGTGCCTCGTGAGAGGGACCGTCGGAGAGTGCGCGAGCCACCGCGCGGACAGACTCCCGCTCTGGCGCTCGGGTATGCTCCTGGTGGTCGCGGAGTACGTCGCGTTCGTCGCGCTGTCCCTGTGGGGAGGCACGCCTGCCCCGAAGAACGTCTCCATCTGCGGGTACCTCGAGCTCCTGCCCGACTCGGTCTTCTTCCTCTACGCGCACGTCGCCGCCGCCGGCGTGGACTGCACCCTGTTCCACGCCCTCGCGGTGTTCCGGCGCGAGCGGAACGAAGGAAACGTAGCGGTGGGCTTTCTGCGGGCGCTCCTCCTCGCCACCTGCGCGCTGTGCCTGGCGGGCTTCTCCGTGATCCCGCGCTGCCTGTGGACCGCGCACCAAAACGCGGTGTTGACGTGGGTGACGTCGACGTCGCTCGCCATGTTCGTCGGGTTCGCGCGGGACCGCTCGCTGGCGCGCTACTCGCTACTACCGCCGATCGCTTGGCTGGTCGGCACCGCCTTCTGCGTCGCGTTCTACTACGAGAGCAGTCTGCGTTTCTACGCCGCGGAGGCGACGACGGTGGTGGCGTACATCCTGTGGTGCTCCAACGCCAACCTCGCGTTTGGGCGCGCGACGTTTTCCGTCGCGCGCGTCGCCGCGCTCGACGGCGCGGCGGCGCTCGCGTTGACGGGCGCGTTCAGGTACAACCAGAACCGCGTGTGCGAGGTCACGGGGATGTGGAGGTAGTGCGATCGTGGTGGCGTGGGTCACATGGCTTAGTCTTAGTCTTAGGAGCGTGCGTTTAGATAGAGAGGTCCGAGTTATGTAACACTGATGGTATGACTTACTTGTACTTCATGGTTGGTAGGCCAACGACGCGACGCGTATTACGGTCCGTTCTCTACTCCGTCTTCTTGGCGTCGGCATCCTTTTCGGCGCCGTCCTCGTCCGGGTCCGGGATGCGCCGCTCCGCCGCGCCCAGCGCCAGCAGGATGCTCTCGATCTTGCCCGCGTCCGCACCTTCCATGGCGTCCACCTTCTCGCCGTCCTTGAAGAACTGGAACGTGGGCATGCACCGCACCGCGGCGCCCTTGGCGACGTCGCTCGCCTTGTCGACGTCCACTTTGAGGAAGGCGACGTCCCCGTACTTGAGCGACAGCTCCGCGTACCGCGGCGCCACGCGCTTGCACGGCCCGCACCACGACGCGGTGAAGTCCACGACGGTCAGTCGCTTCGCCTTCTTCGCCTCCTCGAGCTTCGTCTTGAACGCGTCCGCGTCCGTCACCTCGACGACCGCGGCGCGCCGAGCGGGGCCGGCGTCGGCTCTCGGCGCGAACGCTCTTCGGATTATTCCGCTGATGGTGCGCGTGATGAGGAACGAGACGAGGATCCGGACGTGGCTCGGAACGGTCTGCCAGTACGCCGAGATGGTCGCCCAGGGGTCCGCCAGGAACGAGGAGAGGGCGTTCATGATGGGCGCGTAGCTCTCTGCCTGTCCTTGCTGGACGCGCGGAGGATTGTGACGAGATCCAGGCATGCCGGCCGAGAGGTGACGGAACGTCGTTTTAGCGACAGACTGACGAAAAGGAACAGTTGATCAACGGACCAGGTTTTTTGGGTTCCCAAAAAGCGAATCGAGCAGGGTCTGTGAATCCCCGAAATCGCCGGGGAACCGTTCCGCCGACACGCGCTAAATCGGCCCGCCGCCGATTTCTGCTCCGCCACTCGACCGGGCACGACTCGCACACAGTCCGGGTCCCCGCACCGCGAAAGATGCTTCTCCTCTTCGAGACCCCCGCGGGGTTCTCGCTGTTTAAGGTCAAGGACGAGGGCAAGCTCGACGATGCCGAGGTGCGTCGCCCCCCTCTTCCTCAGGAGAATTTTGCCCGCCACCGCCGGCGCCTGTGTTACCTTTCTCACGTCGACGGTTGGGGTTGCGCGCGCCGCGCCGCGCGGGGCGCGCGCGCGCCGGGGCGCGGCGACGCGAGATCACCGTGATCAGCGTTACGCGGATATGCGCGATCGCCGCGCGATCGTTCGCGCGCCCCCCCCGCACGCCAACCCGCGAGAACCCCCGCGCCAGCTAGGGATTTCCGCGCTGCGCCCTGGCGGCGGGCGCTCGCGCGTCGCTTTTTTCCCTCTCGCCAACCTCGGGCCCTCTCCGCTCGCGCTGACGCTCCCCCCTCCGCTCGTCTTTCGAACCCGCAGGCGCTCCAGGAGGCGTTCAGCACCCCCGAGGGCGCGAAGAAGATGGTCTCCATGAAGGCGTTCTCCAAGTTCGACAACACCGCGGAGGCGCTCGCCGCGGCGGCGTCCATGGTGGATTCCAAGATCGGCAAGGACCTGAAGAAGTTTCTCAAGAAACACGCCGAGGGCGAGACGCTCGCGCTCGCGGACGCCAAGCTGGGCGGTCTCATCAAAGAGAAGCTCGGCATCGCGTGCGTGTACAGCTCCGGGGTGATGGAGCTGATGCGCGGCGTGCGCTACCAGCTGAACGAGCTCATCGGCGGCTTGAAGGATGCCGACGTCGCGCCGATGGCGCTCGGCTTGTCGCACTCGCTGTCGCGGTACAAGCTCAAGTTCTCGCCGGACAAGGTGGACACCATGGTGGTGCAGGCGATCGGGCTTCTGGACGAGCTGGACAAGGAGCTCAACACGTACGCCATGCGCGTGCGCGAGTGGTACGGCTGGCACTTCCCCGAGATGACCAAGATCATCGCGGACAACATGCAGTACGCCAAGGCGATGATCCAGATGGGCGACCGCGCGACGGCGAGCGACCACGACTTCTCCGGCACGCTGGACGAGGACGTGGAGCAGGACCTAAAGGACGCCGCGGTGATCTCCATGGGCACGGAGATCTCCGTGGACGACCTGAACAACATCAAGCAGCTCGCGGAGCAGGTGGTGAGCCTGAGCGAGTACCGCATCCAGCTGTACGACTACCTCAAGTCGCGCATGAACGCCATCGCGCCCAACCTGACGGTGCTCGTGGGCGAGCTCGTCGGCGCCCGGCTCATCTCGCACGCGGGCTCGCTCATCAACCTCGCCAAGCACCCCGCGTCGACGGTGCAGATCCTCGGCGCGGAGAAGGCGTTGTTCCGCGCGCTGAAGACCAAACACGAAACCCCCAAGTACGGCTTGATTTACCACGCCTCGCTCATCGGCCAGGCGGCGCCCAAGTTCAAGGGGAAGATCTCGCGCGTGCTGGCGGCGAAGTGCGCGCTGAGCATCCGCGTGGACGCGCTGGGCGAGGGCAGCGAGGCGACCATCGGCGTGGAGTCGCGCGAGAAGGTGGAGGCGCGCCTGCGGCAGCTCGAGGGGAAGACGCTGGGCGACGCGTCGGGGGTGGCCAAGGGCAAGGAGGGCGCCAAGAAGCACGACAAGTCGCGCGACGCGGCGCCGGCGTTGCTCAGCGCGCCCAAGGCGTACAACCCCGACGCGGACGTGTCGGAGAAGAAGGAGAAGAAAGAGAAGAAGGAGAAGAAGGAGAAGAAGGAGAAGAAGGAGAAGCGCGAGAAGAGCGACTCGCCCGACGGGGAGAAGAAGGCGAAGAAGTCCAAGAAGGATAAGTAAACCGACGCCGACGAATCGCGCGACGCGGCGCGGTTCGGGGTCGGGATTCGGGATTCGGGGACGGGGTTCGGCCGCCGGGCGTACGGGGCTCGGCGGACCGACGCGCGGGAGACGACCTATCCGTGGTGTCGCGCGCGACTGTAACACTGTGCATATACCACGATTCGACAAAGCCTCTTGTCTCTTGTCTTTACGCGCGGAGCGCGCGCCGCGGCGAAAAGAAAGCCCGCGCGTCACCCGCTCGCGGGTCTCTCCTCCGCGACCTGCATCCATTTGGTGGCGATCCACTTCTCCCCCGCGGCGACGGGCTCGGCCTCGTGCAGGCTCCTGACGTCCTCGACGCCTCCGCGCACGCTCCAGAACACCAGGGCTCGGCCTCGTTTCGGCCACACGCGAACGCCGTCGGCGTCGCCGCCTTTCCCGGCGGGCTTCGCCTTTGGAAAATGCGTCGCGCCGCCGGCTTCGACGTCGCGCAGGTACATCATGAACGTCGCCGCGCGACGCACGCACCCCTGCTTGTTGTCGTAGTGCGCCGTGTACATCTCGCCGCGGTCGTAGCGCACCACCTGCATGGGCTCGGCGCCGACGAGCGGCGAGGGATGGGCTCCAGGCGTCGCGCCGGCGCCGGCGCCGGCGCAGGCGCCGCGCGCCGCCTCGCGCTCGTTGGCGGTGTCGCTGCGGCGCGCCGCGGCGTTGGCGGTGAACAAGTCGTCGAAGCGGTCGGTCGTCCTGCGCGCCGCGCGCGCGGCGACGATGCGCCCCACGGACGCGGCGGCGCGCAGGATGCGCCGCTCCACGACCTTGACCACGGGATGGTCTTGCCTCGAGCCTGTCAGGAACGTGCTGCTGCTCGTGCGCCCCTCGGACAGCTTGCCGTCGGTCACGCGCGAGCGGCGCAGGTCGGGCCTGGCCAGCGCCATCAGGTCCTCGCACTCGCGCTCGCTCAGGAAGTCGTCGAACACGAACATCAGCGGCGACTCGCTCAGGAGCTGCGCGGACGCGCGGGGGGCGCCCAGGGGGGACTCCGCCGGGAGGGGCGATCGCGAAGGCCTTCGGCGCCGCGACGCGCGGTGCGTCGCCGGGGGAAGTCGCCGCGGCGGGACGCTTTTTTTCTTCTCCGTCTTCTCCGTCTCGCCGACGTCTCGCGACGCGTCTCCCCTTCGACCGCCTTCCGCCTCCTCCCCCTCCGTCTCGTCGTACCCCGAGTCGTCGTACCCCGAATCGTCCCCGCCTTCGCGCGCGCGGTGAACCTGAAGCTCGTCGGCGGCCGCCTCGGCGACGAAGCGCTCCGCGACCTCGTCGTGGAACGAAAGGCAGACGAGCGCGTCCCCGACGAGCGCCTCGCGCGACGCGAAGCCCTTCGCGCCCCACGCTCGCGAGGCGCGCTCTTTTTGGAAATCCTCTTTTTGGAAATCTTCGTCGTCGGTGGCGTCGCCGGCGACGTCGAGAGACACCGCTTCTCTCCCGCGCGTTTCGCAGGGAGGCAGCACGAACGTGTGCGCCATGAGCCTGTCCATTCGAAGCCGAAAAGTGTCCACGCGCGGAAGCGCGAGGAAAACGCACCGCCGGGTCCCGCACGAGCACGCGCGCGCGTCGTCGTCGTCGTCGTCGTCCGACTTTTTTGTGTTCCCGCGAAACGACGCGGACGCGTCCGCGGACGCGTCGCCCGCGACGCCGACTCGGCCTCTCGAGGGCCACCCGAGCGTCTCGCGGAGGGACGCGACCATCTCCACCACCGGGCCGGCGAGGTTCAGGCGGGAAACCTCCGTCGGCGCCGCTTCGTCGGCGACGGAGATTTTTTCTTTGTTCTCATCCAGGAACGCCTCGTCGTCGCGCGTCGCCTCACGGTCTTCGCCGGGCGCGTCCGCTCGGTGCTTCTTCGCGTCCGGCCCGGGGAGCAACGCGAAGCTGAAACACGCGTGCACCTCATCCACGCGGGTCTCGCGTCGCATCGCGGCGCGTTTGGTACCGGCGCCGGGGAACCGCGGCGCGGGTCCCCGCTCGGCGTCGCGCGAAAACCCCCTCCGTTCGCGGCGGCGGCACTCGAGGTACAAGGCACTCGACTCGGGGTCGCCGTCGCCGGCGCGGTCCCAGAAGAGCCGCCACTCCACGTCGGGGCCCGGCTCCGCGCGGCTCGCGTCGCGCGCGCGCGTGAACCACGGCGAGTAAGCGCGCGCGCCCGCGGGGACGTCCGAGGGCGCGGGGCAGCGCCACACCACGGTGGAGTCGTCCCCGTCCCCGACGTGCACGTCCCCTCGCGTCTCCGCGACCGGGGACTCGCGCGCGGTCGACCTCACCGCGTCTCTGCTCGCGCGCCGGTGGGTCAGACGCCTCGCGGGAGGTCCCGCGCGTCGGTCGTCCGCGGGGATCTCCAGGGACGCGCGCGCGCCACAGTGCGCGCCGTCCAGGGTCTCGCGCGGCGCGCGCGAGCCGAGGGCCGCCGTCACCCCGCCCGCGGAGGGCGCGGGGGACTTGCTGGCGCTGCAGCCCATGGTCGCGGTCGGCTCGCGTGACGACGTCGTCGTGGCACGTCTCGACGTCTGTGAAAGACGTCGAAGGCGCGGGGACTCGGGAAGTCGCGGAGGCGCGGAGAGGGCGCCGCGAGGGTACGAACGGCGCGACCGCACCCGCGACGCTGTCAACCTTCGCGACCACCCGCCGTGTGCCAACGCTGTCGACGCGCGTCTCCGTGTGCGGCGGCGCGCGAAGGAGGCGCGCTCGCGGACGCGGCGGCTTCCGAGACGACAACGACTCTCGACTCGCGCCGCGAGGCGGCGCACGCGCTCGGCGCCTCCAAGGAAACGTCGAGCGCGTGCGTCGTTTCTCTTGACGACGCGACCGCGCACCCTCGAACGAACCTCGACGTCTTTTCTGTTTCGCCGTCCCGTTTTGACGCGACTCTTGGATTTTTTGACTTGTTTGAACGCGTTCGCGCGACGCTCGCGGCCACGATCGGAGGCGCGCCCCACGGAGCACCATGTCAGGTCTGTGGGGCATCCACCCCGCCGCGGCGGCGGCGGGTGCCGCCGCGGTGGGCGCCGGCGTGACCCACGCGTACCACTCCTCGGGCGCGTCGCGGCCGCGTCGACGCTCGAACCAGGCGACGTTCGTCGTCGAACGCGGCAAGGACACATCGGCACGCGCGAAGCGTCTCGTCTCGTCCGACGCCGCGGGCGCGACCGCGGTCTCAGAGACCGCCGCGAGCGGTGCGCGCGCGGTCGCCACCGGAGCCGGGACCGCCGCGACGACGGCGACGTTCCCGGTGGCGTCGCGCGCGCACGTCCGAGGCGTGCTGTACGACGCGGACGGCGAGCCGGTCGTGATCGACGAGCGAGCTCGGTTCGGCGCCGAGGCGTTATTCCTGTCCTCGCTGGCGTCGAGCGCGCTCGCGGTGGCGGTCACGCGCGCGCTCGCCGCGCGTGACGCGCGCCGCGACGATTCCACGCGCGACGTCGCGAGCGAGGCGTCGCGCGACCTGGAGGGGATCGCGCGGGGCATCGCGGCCGCCGCCGCCGCCGGAGACGCGGGGCCCTCCGGGCCCTCCGGGTCGGGCGACGTCTCGGGCGCGCCGAACCGTTCGCCGAAAGCTTCGGCGTCCTTCGCGGTCCCTCGCGGTCTCTCGCCCGCGACCCCGTCCGACGCGATCGCCGGGGGCGCGCGCCACGAGCCGTCCGGGGCCGCGCCGGACGCCGCGCCGGACACCGCGCCTCTGACCCGCGAGCTGCGCGCGCTGATGGAGGCGTCGCCGTGCCAGTCGCCGCTGGACTCCGACCTGGACGCCGAGGGAGACTGGATGGGGAGCGTCGTGTCGTCGGCGTCGCCGTTCGCGACGCCCGCGCGCCAGGCGCTCGGCGCGCTGCGGGACAGGCAGCGCGCCGCAGCGCACGCGGGCGCGCCCTTCGCGGAGGAGGCTGTGCGCGAGATGGAGCGAATCGTCGTGCGCGCCGCGAGGTCCGCGGCGGCGAGCGCGAAGGGGTCGTCGGCGTGCGCCAGCGGCGCCGCGACGCCGCTCTCCCGGACGCGTCCGGCGTTGCCGCGGACGGCGAACGCGCATTCATTCGCCGCGACGCAGGAACAGCGCGTCGTGGTGTCCATTTCCGCGCTCGAGAAGCGAGACGTCGCGGGGGTGGAAGCAGTCGCGGTTGAAAAAACAGGGAAGGCGCCGGAGAAGGCGCGCCCCGGAGAAGGCGTCTCCGGCGCGCCGGCGCCCGAGACGCCGAGTCCGACCGCCCCGACGCCGAAGCTCCCTGAGGGAAGCGGCGTTTTTTTTACGGAAAAGCGCGGGCGCGCTTCACCGTCTCGAGCGCCATCCGCGAGTCACTCGAGCGACGCGGGCTCGAATCGCGCGCGTTCGCCTCCCCGCGAGCCTCTCGCTTTCGTCGAGAAGGATAACGAGCGCCAGCTGCGCTCGGCGTCCGAGGCGACGGACGCGGCGCGCGACCGCGTGCGCGTCGCCGAGGAGCGGTACCGCGCGGCGCGCGAGCGGCTCAAGGAAGCCTCCTCGGTGGCGTCCCGGTCGCGCGAGTCCTCCGCGATGCCCACGCCGAGGGGCGGCGCGGAGAATGCGGAGGCGGGCCCCTGTGCGAGTCATGTCGAGTCCGGAAGAAACCATTTTGGAAAAACCGAAACCGTTGTGACTGGAACCGGAACCGCGAAACGCGCGGACGCCGCCGCCGAGGTGCGCGAGATGGCGGAGAAGGCGCGGGCGGCGGCGGCGCGGTCGCGGCTGGCGAGCGCGCGCGCGGCGACGACGGCGGAGCGCGCAGCGCGCGACGCCGACGCGGAGGCGTCGCGCGTCCGCGAGGCGTGGACGCGCCGCCTGGCGCGGTCGCCCCGGGCGACGCCAGGCGACGACTCCCTCGGGCAGGAAGTCGGTTCGCGCGACGCGGTGCCCGCCGACCGCTGGGCGAGCTCGGACGAGGTGCGCGGCAAGACGGACGTGCTCGACCGCTTCATGGGCTCGCTGACGGACATGCGCGCGTCGAGCCCGCCGGACGGCGAGGCGGCCGCCGGCGTCGGACGCGACGTCGGACGCGACGTCGACGTCGACGTCGACGTCGACGGTCCGTTCGCGAGTGGGGGGGACGAAGGGGGGCGCCGCGAGGGGGACGTCTCCGAGACGTCCGCGCCGCGCGCCGCCTCGGGTGGCGCCCGCGGCGGCGGCGGCGGCGCCGCGCGGGACGAGGCGCCCGCCGCGCAAACGGAGGCGGCTGCGACGCCCGCGACCCGGCTGGGCGTCCTGTCGGTGTCGCTCCTGGGCGACCCGCGCGAGGGCGAGACGCTGACGCTCCGCGTGGACGCCGTGGCGCTGCCGCCAGACTGCGGGCCCGTGACGCTGCGGTGGCAGCGCGGCGCGCATCGCGCGGGGCCCGCCGGAGGTTCGAACCCGGGGACGCCGCGCGCGGGTCCGCCGGCGCCGCCCGCGTTCAAGACCATCCTCGGCGCGCGGCGCGCTTCGTACACGCTGACCAAGGCGGACGTCGGGTGCGTGGTGCGCGCGGTGGCCGCCGCGGGGGACGCGAACGCGGGGGCGAACGTGTTCGGGTCCGCGGAGACGCGCGGCGCGGTCGCGGCGAGGGAGTGGTAGGTGACGCGACGCGTTTTTCTTCCTCTTCCCGGTCACTTCAAAAAAAGGGAGGGAAAAACTCAAAAGGTGAACCCGAAGTTTAATTCGGCGTCCGCACCCCTGCAGCGGTCACGCGCGCCACACACGAAAAGGTTTCCCGGTAAAAATCTCCTGACCTTTCGGGGCTCCCCGGGCTCCCCTTTTTTCAGACTGATTACACGTCATGAAAGAAAACATTTTCTTCTTTTGAGGGCTGTCTCTGTCTTTCTGTCTTCATACGTGAAAGCGTGGGAAAGGCCGCAAGTCTCGCGCGCGCGCGGTGCGGAGACGCGCGTCGAGTGCGACGCGGTCCACCCCAACCTCCCGCACGGTACGTGGTCTGCCCGAGTGTCCCGCCACGTCTCCCGCGCTCGCGCAGCCTTCGATCCCCGACGGCGCGCCCGCGGACCAATTTTCACGCGCTTTTCTAGAAAACGACAGCGTGTCTGGCCCGTCTTTTCGCAAGCCACGTCGGGGCGCGAGTTTCACGAACCCGCGCGTCGCATCCGCGAGACGCGCGCGCGCGTCCGCGCGCGCACGCGCGCACGCACGCGTTTCTACGCGCGCGGCGCGTTCGCGCGCGCGCGCGTTCCCGACCCGAGACGCACGGCCGACCCCCCCTCGGCCCCCCCCCTGCTGTTTCGGCGTTCCACATCGCGCGAAGGGCGGAAATTCCCGGTTGATCAACGAGATGCGCGCATTCTCACGGCGTTTTCCAACCGTTCTTTACCCTCGCAGGACGTGCTACGGTCGTCTCAGTCTCGAAGTTCGCGAAAGTCGCGTTCCAACAGAGCCCGTATCGGAAGAAACGAGAAACGAAGACACGTTTGTTTCCCGAAACGTTTTTCCAAAACTTTTTCACTAAAAAACAAGCCTCCAAGCCTCCGTCGTCCGTCTTAAAAAAAAACGCCGGCATGGGGCGGATGGCGCCGGATGTCGCGATGCCTCGAGAAGAAGGCGTGGACATCCTCCGCGAGCACCGTCCGGTGGCGAAGCAGCTCCACGCGGTGCTGGACACCGCGCGCGGGTCCGGGAACGCGCCGCCCTCGCCGCGGGGGCCCCACTCGTACGAGCACGGCGCGTCGAGCGCCGCCACAAACGACTCGAGTCTGTCCGGCGCGACGAGCGGGTCCGGGTCCGGGTCCGGTTCCGGTTCCGGTTCGTTCGCGTCGCAGATGGCCCCGTCCCGGAACGCGCGCGGATCGCCCGAGCCGTCAGCTTCGGCGGGCGACGCGCAGTCCCGCGTCCGTCCGTCCCGCGTCAGCAACGCGGGGAGTATTCGCGGCGGTGATTCTTTATCCGAGGTTTGGGAGGAGACGACGTTC
>Ga0181559_10004922_pt1 | contig 12843 bp, 3 predicted proteins | sample 011ome_21_FD_133752 | JGI IMG/M metagenome (GOLD analysis project Ga0181559, IMG submission 133752) | Coastal salt marsh microbial communities from the Groves Creek Marsh, Skidaway Island, Georgia - 011508AT metaG (megahit assembly) | ecosystem: Environmental > Aquatic > Marine > Intertidal zone...
CAGATACGTCGTGACGTTCGGGGCACTGTTTCCGAAGGACGTGCAGTCGCTCGTGCACCCGTGCAGCACGGCCTCGTACATCGCCACGCTGATGGTCAGTCCCGCGCACTCGTACACCTGCAGCTCGCAGTTTTCGACACCCGCCGCTTGTCCACCGTCTATTTGAACCACGCCCCCCCTTCCACCTGTGGTGTTGGCTCCCGACCCCGCTACTACGTTTACGCTTCCGCCCGGCGCGTTTGCCGCGTTTGTGAGGCCGGCAGTCACAGTCACGTTCCCGCCCGACCCGACGTCGCCCTGATCCACGAAAACCGTGACGTTCCCCGCGCGACCGTTCGTCGCCCTTCCGGTGCCTAACGTCAGGTCTCCCGCGTCTCCGTTGTTCGCCGGACCGGCGAACACGCTGGTGGACCCGCCCGTCGAATCAACGCTCGTCCCCGCGACTACGGACACGTTCCCCGCCGCCGCGCCGAATCCGCGCGCGCCGCGAATCGAAAGCGCGCCCGCCGTTTCGTTGGACGCCGGGTCCTGTCTGTTCACCACGTACTCGCTCGGCGCGGGCACGCCGAGCGCGGTCTGGCCCTTGATGGACACTGTGTCTGTCTCCGCGTCGCCTAGCGTGACGTCCTGCGCCACCGAGAGCGTGGACTCGAAGTTGCCGGCGCCCGTCACCGTCATCGCGTTTTCCAGTAAGAAGGCGCCGTCCTCGTTTTGCTCGTCGGCGTCGGCGTCCATCAGCCGGAACCCGCGGCACGGGTGTTTCCCGGTGAACATCTTCGTGTTCGCGCGCAGCTTGAACGTCGCCGTGGTCGTGCCGTACACGCCGATGTAGTACGTGCCAGCCTCGGGGCTGGGAATCTCGATGACGTCCGCCGCGTCCGTCGCCTCGGACTTGAGCGCATACAGGGACGTCGTCGGCCGCGGCTCGCGCGACACGTACACGTCGGGATTGCCGTTGGACGCCGTAAGCGTGAACGTCAGCGCCTGCGCAGCCTCGACGCACGCCAACTGGAGTTTGTAGTACTTGTAGTTGCCCTGGCCGATCATGCCCGAGCGTGCCACGCCTTTCTCCAGGAGCGTGCCTGCGAACGCGACGAAAGGGAGGAAACGCCGGGAAGGGAAGCGGAGAAGAGGAAAACGAGTTGTTAGCGCGCGATACGTCGTCGTCGATCGGTCGCGCGACGACGGGCGGGGAGACGCGGAACGGGGTCCGGGTTCGTAGCGCGCGATCGCGCCGATCGCACGTGACGTCCATCGACACTCGCGATCGACCGGCGACGTCCAGACGCGAAAACTCGCCTCTCGAGCGCGAGGCGCGCCGAACGCGCCGGCGGTCGCGAAACTTTCTGACGCGGAGCGAGCCAAGGCAACAACGGATCCGGGACGTACCTGCGCGCGCGGTGCCCACGAGCGCGCCCGCGAACGTGAGCACCCTCATGCATGTTCGCGCGATTCCTCTAGTCGCGCGGCGTCGGGTGCGGGACGCGCCGCCGTCGCGTCGGCGGCGTGGGGTCCCGCCCCCATGGGGCGCGACGTCCTCCATCGCTGTCGGGAACAACCGGCACCCGCCAATCGCGCAGTCGTCCCCGCCGCTGTCGCTCGTAGTGCGCGAGCGGGTTTCGGGCTGCGTGGCCGGTAGTTCTAAGGTCGGCGTCGAGTGTTTACGGCTCCGGCTGTCTTCGCGGGAACCTCTCGGCCGCACGTCTCGCTCGAGGGAAGTGCGTGTATCGACACCGAGTGCGCGAGGGGCTTCCAGCGCCTCTCGCATTGCGCGGACCTCCGCGACTTGCGCGCGCTGTCGTTGTTTGTCCTGACAAAGTCGAAGCAGATCCCGCCTTTTTCCGATGCAAAAACGCGCCAGTACCTACATGCATTTATCAGTCTTCATGTTCGGTTAATTACATGGGTTCGTTTTTTTGCGACTAATTATGGCATCCTCTCGGTTTTCATTTTGCTCTGCCGAAGAAAAAAAATCAGCCGTCCGCTTGGTGACGTGCGTCGACCGCCCGCCCCGCGCACTCGTCCGCTCGCGACCGGCGCAGATCCGGTGGGGAGGACACGTCTAGCGCGGGGCGCGACTTCTCGGCTCGAAGGAGACGTCGTGGGCTCGACCCCGGGGCTGAGCGGGAACAAAATGCCGAACGGTAGGTGTAGGGCAAACGGATGCGAGGAGGCAATCTTAAAAAACCTGCCCCTGCGACGCGCGATCCCGACCGTCGTGGAACCACGCTGACCGTAGTGCCGCCTTCCCCTCTCGAATCTCGACTCTGACGCAGGTGGCGGACGCGAGGAGGGGCGCGATGAAGACGCCAAGGGCGGCGCCGAGGCGCACGCGCGATACAAGCAGTATCAATATAAAGAGGTGCGCCCGCGCTCGCGAACGAACGCCGCGAACGCCCGCCGCCAAGATCTTTTCGTCGCGCCCTCCCCTCTCGTCCGTCGCTCACCCGCGCGTCCGTCCCTCCCCTCCTCTCGTCATCGTCACGCAGAACGCGAGCTTGGTGCTCACCTCCGACCGCTCGGAGCGCGTCACCGGCGAGCCCAGCGGCGCGCCGGAGACGCTGTGGGGCCGCATCGAGCCGGGGGCGTTCGGCGACCGCGCGCACCGGAGTCGGCCGGCCGAGCTCGACGAGCGCATGAAGAAGTCCAAGGAGAAACGCAAAAACGCCGCGGGCGGGATGGATCAGGACGACCTCGACGCGTACGCGGCGAAGCGCAAGCGCCGGGGCACGGAGCGGGCGAGCGTTCTCGACGCGGAGGCGGACGGGTCGTACCGGCCGAAGACGCGCGAGACGCGCGCCGCGTACGAGGCGCTGCTCGGGATGATCCAGCGGCAGTTTGGCGACCAGCCGCGGGACGTGCTCCGCGGCGCCGCGGAGGAGGTGCTGGAGGTGCTCAAGGACGACGCGTCCAACGACCCGAAGCGGAAGAGCGACGTCGAGAAGCTCATGGGCCCGACGAGCGACGAGAGCTTCGCGCGGATGGTGGCGGTGGGGAAGCTGGTGACGGATTTCAAGCCGGGCGGCGCGGGCGACGACGCCGACGACGCTGCCGGCGACGCGCTGGACGATGACATAGGCGTCGCCGTGGAGTTCGAGGAGGAGGACGAGGAGACGGACAACGAGGTGGACGAGGTGCTGGAGGCGAGCGACGTGGAAGAGGAGGAGGAGGGGGGGGAGGAGGCTGAGGCTTCCGGCGCCGGCGTGGGGGTGGCGGGCGCGGCGGGCGCCGCCGGCGCCGGCGCGGAGGCCCCGGACGACGCGGTCCCCGCCTCCGAGATCGACGCGTACTGGCTGCAGCGCCAGATCGCCTCCGCGTTCGGCTACACGGACGCGGAGGCGAGCGAGTCCAGCAAGACCGCGGAGGAGGTGCTGGCGGCGCTCGGGAACGAGAAGGATGATGAGCGCGCCTGCGAGAACCAGCTCGTCCTGATGCTGGACTACGACAAGTTCGACCTCATCAAGAAGCTGCTCAAGTCGCGCGCGCGGGTGGTGTGGTGCACCAGGCTGGCGCGCGCGCAGAACGACGAGGAAAAAGCGGTGGTGATGGAGCAGATGGCCGCGCGGCCGGAGGCGTCGAAGGTGCTGGACGCGATGCGCCAGACGGGCGAGCGCGTCTCCGCGCGCGCGCGGCAGAGCGCGATGGAAGCGAAGATCCGCGAAGAGGCGCGGCGGCTCCGCGGCGAAGTCGCGGCGGACGTCGCGGACGCCGCGAACGGGCACGAGACCGCCGCGGCCGGGCGCAAGATGCTCGAGCTGGACGCGCTGGCGTTCGCGCAGGGAAGCCACTTCATGTCCAACAAGCGCTGCGAGCTTCCGGCGGGGTCGTACCGCAGCGCGAAGAAGGGGTACGAGGAGGTGCACATCCCCGCGCTGAAACCCAAAGCCTTCGCGGACGACGAGAAGCTGCGCCCCATCGAGGAGCTGCCTTCCTGGGCGCACCCCGCGTTCGCGGGGATGAAGTCCCTGAACCGCGTGCAGAGCCAGGTGTACGAGACGGCGATGCTGTCGCCGGAGAACATGCTGCTGTGCGCGCCCACCGGCGCGGGCAAGACGAACGTCGCGATGCTCACGATTCTGCACGAGCTCGGCTCGCACCGAAAACCGGACGGCTCGTTGAACACGAAAGCGTTCAAGATCGTGTACGTCGCGCCCATGAAGGCGCTCGTCGCGGAGATGGTGGGCAACCTCGGCGCGAGGCTCAAGCCGTACGGCGTGAACGTGCGCGAGCTCACCGGCGACGTGTCGTTGTCGCGCGCGCAAATCGACGACACGCAGGTGATCGTCACCACCCCAGAGAAGTGGGACATCATCACGCGCAAGTCTGGCGACCGCACGTACACGCAGCTCGTGCGTCTGCTGATCATCGACGAGATCCACCTGCTGCATGATACGCGCGGGCCCGTGTTGGAGTCCATCGTGGCGCGCACGGTGAGGCAGGTTGAGCAGACGCAGGAGATGGTGCGGCTGGTGGGCCTCTCGGCGACGCTTCCCAACTTCGAGGACGTCGCGTCGTTCCTGCGCGTGAACCCCGCGAAGGGCCTGTTCGTGTTCGACAACTCGTTCCGCCCGTGCCCGCTGCAGCAGCAGTTCATCGGCGTGACCGTGAAGAAGCCGCTGCAGAGGTTCCAGCTCATGAACGACATCTGCTACGAGAAGGTGATGGAGAACGCCGGGAAGTCGCAGACCATCATCTTCGTGCACAGCCGGAAGGAAACCGCGAAAACCGCGAAGGCGATGCGGGACACCGCGCTGCAGAACGACCAGCTCGCCAAGTTCCTGCGCGAGGACAGCGCGAGCCGCGAGATCCTGGTGTCGGAGGCGGAGCAGTGCCGCTCCGCGGACCTGCGCGACGTGCTGCCGTACGGGTTTGCCATCCACCACGCCGGGATGAGCCGGGCGGACCGCACGCTCGTCGAGGAGCTCTTCGCCGACGGGCACGTGCAGGTGCTCGTGAGCACGGCGACGCTGGCGTGGGGCGTGAACCTGCCCGCGCACACGGTGATCATCAAGGGCACGCAGATGTACAACCCCGAGAAGGGGGGCTGGGACGAGTTGAGTTTCCAGGACGTGATGCAGATGATGGGCCGCGCCGGCCGCCCGCAATTCGACACGTTCGGCGAGGGCATCATCATCACGCAGCACAGCGAGCTGCAGTACTACCTGTCGCTGCTCAACCAACAGCTGCCGATCGAGTCGCAGTTCGTCTCCAACCTCGCGGACGCGCTCAACGCGGAGGTGGTGCTCGGGACGGTGCAGAGCGCGCGCGAAGCCGTGTCGTGGCTGGGGTACACCTACCTGTACGTGCGCATGCTGCGCAATCCCAACCTGTACGGCGTCGGGGTGGACGCCCTGGAGGAGGACCCCGCGCTCGAACGGCGGCGCGCCGACTTGGTGCACACCGCCGCCGCGCGGCTGGATAAAGCTGGTCTGTGCCGGTACGACCGCCGGAGCGGCGCTTTGCAGGCGACGGACCTGGGGAAGATCGCGAGCCACTACTACATCTCGCACGGCACGGTGCGGGCGTTCAACGAGCACTTGAAACCGTCCATGGGCGACATCGAGCTGTGCCGGCTCTTCTCGCTGGCGGAGGAGTTCAAGTACATCTCCGTGCGCGAGGAGGAGAAGCTGGAGCTCGCGAAGCTCGCCGAGCGCGTGCCGATCCCGGTCAAGGAGAGCATCGAGGAGCCGACGGCGAAGATCAACATCCTGCTGCAGGCGTACATCAGCGGGATGAAGCTCGAGGGGTTCGCGCTGATGGCGGACATGGTGTACGTGACGCAGAGCGCCGGGCGCATCTTGCGGTGCGTCTTCGAGATTGTGCTCAAGCGGGGGTGGGCGGCGCTCGCGGACAAGGCTCTGGCGCTGTGCAAGATGGCGGCGCGGCGCACGTGGGGCTCGCAGACGCCGCTGCGCCAGTTCAAGGGCATCCCCGCGGACATCTTGGCCAAGGTGGAACGCAAGGACCTGGCGTGGGAGAGGTACTACGACTTGACCAGCCAGGAGATCGGCGAGCTGATTCGTTTCCCCAAGATGGGCAAGGCGATTCACAAGTTCGTGCATCAGTTCCCGCGCGTCGAGCTGAGCGCGCACGTGCAGCCCATCACGCGGTCGACGCTCAAGGTTGACCTGACGCTGACGCCCGACTTCCAGTGGGACGAGAAGGCGCACGGGTACGCGCAGGGGTTCTGGATCATCGTCGAGGATAACGACGGTGAGCACATCCTGCATCACGAGTTTTTCCTGCTGAGGCAGGTGAACGCCGAGGAGGACCACGCGGTTTCGTTCGTCGTCAGCCTGCTCGACCCGCCGCCGCCGCAGTACTTCGTGAAGCTCGTGTCCGACAGCTGGCTGGGCTCGGAGACCGCCATCCCGGTCAGCTTCAAGCACCTGCTCCTGCCGGAGAAGCTGCCGCCGCCCACGGAGCTCCTGGACCTGCAGCCCCTTCCGGTGTCCGCGCTCAAGGAGGGCGGCTTCGACGCGCTCTTCCCCGACTTTTCGCGCTTCAACCCGGTGCAGACGCAGACGTTCCAGTGCCTGTACAACACGGACGACAACGCGCTGGTGGCGGCGCCCACCGGCAGCGGCAAGACGGCGTGCGCGGAGTTCGCCATCCTGCGCATGCTACGGAAACGCGAAGCGTCCCCGGAGACGGCGCAGAAGTGCGTGTACATGGCGCCCTCGCCGGAAGTCGCGCGCGAGCGCGCGCGCGACTGGCGCGCGCGCTTCGGCGGCGCGCTCGGCGTTTCCGTGACCTCGCTCACCGGGGAGACTTCGGTGGATCTGAAGCTTCTGGCGGAGGGCACGATCGTGATCGCGACCCCGCGCCAGTGGGACGTGCTTTCGCGTCGGTGGAAGCAGCGCAAGAACGTGCAGGCGGTGACGCTGTTCATCGCGGACGAGCTGCACTTGATCGGCGGCGCCGACGGGCCGACGACGGAAATCGCGGTGAGCCGGATGCGCTACGTCGGCTCGCAGCTCGAGCGCCCGGCGCGCGTCGTCGGGCTGTGCGTCTCCCTCGCGAACGCGCGGGACATCGGCGAGTGGATCGGCGCGCCCGCGAGCGCCATCTTCAACTTCCCGCCGGGCGTGCGCCCCGTGCCGCTGGACATACACATCCAGGGCGTGGACATCGCCAACTTCGAGGCGCGCATGAGCGCCATGGCGCGGCCGACGTACGGCGCCGTCGCGCGGCACGCGCCGGACGGCGCGCCCGCGATCGTGTTCGTGCCCACGCGGAAGCACGCCAAGCTGCTGTCGCTGGACCTGCTGACGTTCGCCGCCGCGGACGGCACGCCGCGCAGGTTCCTGAACTGCGAGCCGGAGGACCTCGCGCCGCACCTCGAGCGCGTCTCCGACCCGGCGGCGGCGCACGCCCTGCGGTTCGGCGTCGCGCTGGCGCACGAGAGCATGGACGCCGCCGAGCTCGAGACGGTGGAGCGCGTCTTCGCGTCCGGCGCCGCCTCGGTGCTGGTGGCGACCGCGCCGCTCGCGTGGGGGCTGAGCTGCGTGTGTCGTCTGGTGGTGATCGCGGGAACGCAGTACTTCGACGCGGGCGGCGCCGGGTCCGCGGACTACCCCGTCACCGACCTGCTGGCGATGTGCGGGCGCGCGTCGCGGCCGGCGCTCGACGCGCACGGCGCGGCGGTGCTCCTCTGCCACGCGCCGCGCAAGGCGTACTACAAGAAGTTCCTGTACGAGCCGTTCCCGGTGGAGTCGCACCTGGACCACTTCCTGCACGACCATTTGTCCGCGGAGATCGTGACGAGGGTGGTGGAGAACAAGCAGGACGCGGTGGACTACCTGACGTGGACGTTCTACTACCGGCGCCTGAGCCGCAACCCCAACTACTACAACTTGACGGGCGCGACGCACCGGCACCTCTCGGACGCGCTCTCCGAGCTGGTGGAGACGACGCTGGCGGATCTGGAGGCGAGCAAGTGCGTCGCGGTGGAGGACGACATGGACGTCTCGCCGCTCAACCTCGGCATGATCGGCGCGTACTACTCCATCACGTACACCACGATCGAGCTCTTCGCCGCGTCCCTGACGGCGAAGACCAAGCTCAAGGGGCTGCTGGAGATTGTCGCCGGCGCGACGGAGTTTGAGAGGCACGCCGCGCGCCCGGGCGAGGCGAGCGCGCTGCGGCACGTGCTGAACCACTCGCCCGTCACGCTGGAGAGCCGGCGCACGACGGACCCGCACGTCAAGACCGCCGCGCTGCTGCAGGCGCACTTCGGGCGCATGCAGCTCAACGGCGACCTGACCAACGACCTGGCGTCGATCCTGCCCGACGCCGCGCGGCTGCTGCAGGCCATCGTCGACGTCATCTCGAGCAGCGGCTGGCTGGCGCCCGCGTTGGCGGCGATGGAGCTCTCGCAGATGGTGACGCAGGGCATGTGGGACAAGGACAGCGCGCTGCTGCAGCTCCCGCACGTGGACAAGGAGTGCGCGGCGCGGTGCGCGGAGGCGGGCGTCGAGTCCGTGTACGACGTCGTGGACATGGAGGACGACAAGCGAGCGGCGCTCCTGCAGATGTCGGACGCGCAGATGGCGGAGGTGGCTGCGGCGTGCAACCGCTACCCCAACGTCGAGGTGCGTTACTCGGTGGCGGGCGCGGACGAGATCGAGACGGGGGACACGGTGGAGCTGATCGTGGAGCTCGAGCGGGAGATGGAAGACGGCGAACTCGGCCCGGTGCTCGCGCCGCGCTTCCCGAAGAAGAAGGAGGAGAGCTGGTGGCTGGTGGTGGGCGACGCCAACGCCGGGACGCTCGCCGCCATCAAGCGCGTGACGCTGGGCCGGAAGAGCAAGGTGCGGTTGGAGTTTGCCGCGCCCGAGGAGGCCGGGAAGGCGGAGTACACGCTGTTCTTCATGTGCGACTCGTACCTTGGGTGCGACCAGGAGTACGGCATCGAGTTCGACGTCAAGGAGGGCGACGGCGGCGGCGACAGCGACATGGAGGAGGACGAGTGAGTAGGCGGCAAACATATATCTTAGAACAGACATGTCCGAGCTCGTTCGCGCGGAAAACTCTCTACTACACCACGTACTTTTCGTAGCCCAACCTATAACGCCAGTCGTACGTGCGGTATTGTGCGCAGGGCGAACGGGTGCGCGATCTCTCCTCTGTCACTCTTTCGTGCGCCCTCGAGGCGAGACCGTCGAGCCGTCGGGCGCGCGGGGGCGCTCGCGCGGAGTTGGACGAGCCCATGGGGTGTCTTTCGAGCAAGGAAGTCAAGGATGCGAGCGTGGCGAGGTCGAACCCCGCGCCCGCGGGCGACCACGGGTCTTTGGTCGACGACGAGGCTCGGGAAAAGTCATCCGCGTCCTTCGCCGCGCCCTCCTCGGCGTGGGGAGAGTCCAGGCCCGTGCCTCAAGCTCGCCAGTTCCTGGACGACGGTCCCGGCACTTCCTCCGGCCCGCCGCCCGCGTCGCGACGAAGCGCGCCGACCGTCTCCGCCGGCGGCCCGGGCGACGCGCCGCTCGACTCGGACGACGAGCTCGAAGCGCAGATGCGACCCCCCCCGGGCGCGCAAAAGCGCGCGCCCGCCGAAGCCGCCGCCGCGGCGGACGCGGAGGCGGCGCGGCGAGAGAAGAAGGCCAAGAAGAAGCGGGACAAGCACCGAGTGACCGACCTGGAGGCGCACGATCTGGAGGGGGAGGACCCGGAGACGAAAACGGAGATGCTGCGGCGGCGCGCGTCGCGGCGCGCGGCGGAGACGGAGTCGGCGGCGATGCGCGTAGTCTTCGGCGACGTCGACGCCTTGAGCGACGGCGACTTCTCGCCGGAGGGCTCGCCGAGGAAAGGCGCGCGAGACGTTGGGGACGGGCCGCTCATCACGGGCGCGGCGGTGCGTCGCGCGCTCCGTCCCGCGGACGCGCTCGGCGGGACGCTCGGCGGCGCGTCGAAACCCCCGGAACCGACGGGAGGGTCGGCGCCGTCGCTCGACGCGCTCCCGGCGCCGGGCGCGTCGTTCGCGCCGGAACCGCTCGGGACCGAGGCCGAGTTCCCGAGTTCCCGAGTTCCCGAACCGGCGCCCGCGGAAGAGACGCCCGCGGAAGAGACGCCCGCGCCGACCGACGACTTGACCGACGACTTCGTGTGGCGGGACGACGAGCGCGAAGAAGACGCGGCGCCGCCAGAAGCGGCGCCCGTCGAGCCCGCGGCGCCCGACGACTTCGTGTGGCGAGACGACGCGGCGCCGGCGGGTGACCTCGAGGGTCGCGGAGGAGAGGGAGGCGACCCAGAGACGACGACGACGACGACGACGCCCGCTGAGCCCGATCCTCGGCTCAGTGGAGCTGCCGAGGACGCGTACGCGGACGATTTCGAGGCTGATGAAGTGGACGCCGCGGCTGCGCCGGCGCCGGCGCCGGCGCCCGCCCCGCCGCCGGTTCCGGAGCGCGCGCCGGAGCCCGCGCCGGAGTCGGAGGCTCCGCTGAACGAGACGTTCGACGCCGCCGACGTGTACGCGGCCGATTTGGGCATTCCCTCGACCTCCGCGGGCTACGCGGACGCGAGCGTCGAGGTTTCGCCGCCGGACCCTCCCGCGGCGGATGACGGGTGGGCGGATGGCGGGTTCGACGACGGGCTGGAAGCCGCGGGCGAGGCGGACGTGGACTACGACGACGCCGGACTCGCAGAGGAGGACGACGACGTGTTTTGATCGCGGCCGACCCGGGGAGCGATAGTCTCTAGTCGTATTATTAGTATGTACCTTTATATATCTACATAGCTAGCTAGCTAAGCTCGTGTTCGGCAGACTGAAAATGTACGGCACGCAGTACCACGAGGAGGGTTTAGGGTTCCGCGTCGGCGCTGTTCGCCTCGGCGATGGCGCGCTGCGCGGCGACCTCCGCCGCTCGCGCCTGGTCCGCCGCCACCTTCGCGGCTTCCGCGGCTCGACGTTCTACCGCCGCTGCCCGTTCCGCGGCGGCGGCGGTGCTCGCCGCCTGTTCCGCCGCCTCGTCCGACATCCTCAGCGCGTTCAACACCTTTTCGTGCGCGCCCAAGCCGTGCGTCAGGTCGATGACGCCGCCCTTCTCCGTCGCGGAGTTCACCTGGCGCTTCCTCGCCTCGCGCTTCTCGATCCACCCGGGCACCGACGTGCGCGTGTCCTCCACGATGATGGGGAAAATCTCGCCGTTCTTCGGCACGACCCACGGTTTCTTGATGTCCAGCTCCTGCAGCGCGAGCTTGATCCAGTCGGAGTGCGTCACCGCGATGACCACATTCTCCTCCACGTGGTCGTACACCGAGGAGAACCACGTGCGCACGCGCTCCACGAGAGCAAACTCCGATTCCTCCTTGCTCCCCAGCGCCAGGTCATCCTCCGCCAGCAACCCGAGCATCTCTGGCCCGGTACACTCCTGCCACCCCTTGTTCGCCACCTCCGTAAGGCCGCAGGACGCGCCCACGTACTTTAACTCCTTCACGTGGTGCGCGATGGGCTCTCCGGTCTCGTCAACCTTGGGCTGGTCCTCCCACTTCAAGTCCGCATCCTGCTCGGAAACCTCGACGTTCAGGAACGAAGGCGTCGCGACGTTGATGTCGAACACGCCGTAGTCCCCAAACTTCTCCAGCAGACCGTCGTGCACGCAGCACGACCCTGCGTGCCCGGTCAGGCCCTTGCTGGGTTCCCAGCACATGCCCCCGGGCCCACGCGCGCCGCCCTGCCCCGAGAGCTCCGCGGCGCCGTTTTTCTTCGCCGCCTCCGCGGCTGCTTCGGCGGCTTCCGCCTTGATCACCACGTCAGGCACGAAGCTCACCGGCCTCCTCAGCTCGAAAGGCACCCTCGCGTCAATTCGCTCCCGCAGCAGCTCGCTAACGGTGACCAGGTCCCCCGCCACCCGCAGCCCCGTCTGGTTCGTCAGCATCCGGAGCGTCGTCTCCATGCACCGCGCGAGCGGCGACGAGAACACCTTCGCCTTTTTGTCAATCGCCGCGCCCAAGCCGTCCCGAAACACGTCGCGGACGTACTTCACCGCGTCGCTCTTCCCCAGATCCGTGAGGTCGGGATCGACCAGGTCCCCGGGAGTCTTGAAGTCGCACGGGATGTCCGCCCCGTCGTGCGCGTGGTGCTGGAGCGTGCCCCACTCGTTGTGCGTCGCCTTGCCGTGCCGGATGAACAGGAACAGCTTGCGCTGGCCGTTCTTCCCGATGCCGCTGTTGAGCGCGGCCATGATCCGCGACCAGTCCACCGAGGCGCCGTACTTGGGCAGCTGCTGCAGCAGCGGCCTGTCGTCCTGCGTCTCCTCGAACAGACTTTGCGTCCACCCTTCGTACGCGAACATGCCCTCCATCGCGGTGAACGGTTTCTTCTCCGTCGGGTCGGGGGGCAGCGACATCACGTCCGCCACCACCGGGTCGCCCACCACCCGCTCCGCGGGCGTCAAGACCTTCTCCAGGCCCAGCGAGGCACGAGCCGAGGGAGAAGACGCGCCGACGACGCCGGCGGCGACGAACAGAGCCGCGACAAAACACGCGCTCGCCCTGGTCGCCCACGTCCGAGTCGCCCTCGAGTCGTCCGCGACGCCCTCGCCGAGCGCGTGAAGCAGGGGCACATCCTCGTCGCCTGGCCTGAAGGCCGGCATGACGGGCGGAAAGGCGGTTCGTCGCCGACACGCAACACGAGCACGTTCCACTCAGTCGCGCGGGCCCACCGCGATACCCAAGCGCCGACGCCTCCCCGCGCGCCGCTTGTGGCGACGGGGCCGACGCGAAGGCAGAGGAAATGTGTTTTTAAGTAAAAGTAGTGTTACGTTTTTTCTTTTACATTAAATGCTGACTGTTGATACACTGCAAGAAGCTTGTTGGAAGCTTTTTTTGGAAGCTTCCAAG
>Ga0181559_10004931_pt1 | contig 12823 bp, 12 predicted proteins | sample 011ome_21_FD_133752 | JGI IMG/M metagenome (GOLD analysis project Ga0181559, IMG submission 133752) | Coastal salt marsh microbial communities from the Groves Creek Marsh, Skidaway Island, Georgia - 011508AT metaG (megahit assembly) | ecosystem: Environmental > Aquatic > Marine > Intertidal...
AACGCCCAAAGCAGCGGTGTATCCGCTGCCTTTGCTGGTTATGTGGTTTCATTTTGCAGCTCCATTTTGCCTGACAGAAGTTGCCCCCTATTTCTGTTGCAATACCATTTATAGAAAGGGTAGCCAAGCAACACCGTAAATATGGCCTGAAAAACAAATATTAATACTGCCGCAAAAGGAACAGCAGCGGCCAAAAATACGTCACCACTAAGAAGATAATAAAATGCAAGCAGCAGACCCCAAGCGAAGCCTCCAGCAATGGAAACAGTAGCAACCAAAACTAATAAAGAAGAGAAATCTAATTGAATTCTAAATTTCATTTTTTTCCACGGGTCCTACCACATAACGCTTTGGTTTGGGGCAGCCGGAACAGAGCGAAGCGGCGAGTAGGCTGTCCCAGCCACGCGCCTTTTGCGTGGCGACCAACACCACCTTGTTATAGCGTATTTTAATCATTGTCACCATTGGTGCTGTCACTCGTTCCCCCATGCAACCCTTTGCTCCACTCTCCCAGCACCGTTTCACCATTATGTCCAGTGCCTCCCCCTAGCTCTTGTTTATTGCGAATAATACTACTGAACGGCCAAAGTAACCGAAAGCGGCTTACGATTTCTGGAGATTGTTGATACAGGAAGTGCAACACTAATAAAGCCCCAATGAATGGTAGCAGCAATGAGATGAAACATTGAAATAGCTTTTGTAAAACACTGAGATCTGTTTCTAGATATAAACAATAAATTGCAACCACTACCAGATATAACCAAGCCACCCCTAGTAAATAAAAGATAGCCTGAATTACTAAGTAAATATCCATATGCTCTAGTAGCTATAACGTCGTGCGCACGGGCAGGCAAACCGAAGGTTTGGCTGTCCGAGGCAGCTTGCTGCCGGTGCGTGCCGCACCTTGTTATGTTTCGTGGTTTGCATTTTCTTTGGCTTGTTTATTTGCGCCAATACGGTAGCCAATTATTGCACCATTAATGGCTGGTGCTAACACCATTAGTATGTAACCTAAAATACTAATTGGGGTCATGAATATTGACTCTTTGATGACAACAGCTAGCTTTGCCATTAAAGCAATTACACCAAGACCCCATGGAAAGCCAAGAATCATAGATGGCATGGCAATACCAAAAGATATTACTGAACCTAGTGATGGATCATTGGATGTATATACGGTGATAAATAAAAATAGCGACCATAGGGCAAAAGGAATGCCAATGATTAGAGCGCCTTTCTTTGCGTATCTTGTTTTAGTATCCATAAGAAACATAACGAGTGTAGGTCTGCGGCAGTGAAGAGAAAACTGGCGGCCTACTTGCATTGCAAGTCGGATGACAATTTTTGATGAATGTCCGCATCACCGAGTTGTTAAGTTTTGGTTGCCTATCGCTGCTTATGTTCACTGCAATTCCTTTTTCTTTCCTTTGAACCATTTGAAAAAAATTATGCGTTAGGTGTTAAGTCTCATTCCTTACTTCGAAGGCTTCTGCGATGTCTGCATTAACTTCGTTATGCAAGCAACGCTTATGCTTCGAAGCTTATAGAAAATATGAGACGTTTCGTACCTCTCCTACAAGTCTTTCGTGTTTTTTCCTACAAGGGCATAGAGCATTATGTTGCAAACTCGATTTCTTCTATCTGCTCTCGAGCAACCACAAATTTAACATTTGTATATCGCGCATGCGCGTTTTACCGATTTTGATATTGGGCAGGATTTGGCAATAGTTTGATTTACTAGCATTTTTTTGACATATCCGGCTCCATCCAGAACAAAGCGAGGGGGTCTCGTTATCTAAAATAACAGGAACCCATTATCCATTCCACTCCACCCTATAACTCACTACCAAACTATTTATTTACAGACTGCTATTCATATTCTGACCATTTATTCATAGTCAGAAAGCGGTACACAGGCACAGACTAAATTTCGATCACCGTAAACATTATCAATCCGGCCTACAGGGGACCAATATTTAGTTTCCCTTAGTGACTCCAGCGGGTAAGCCGCTAACTCTCGAGAATAACTTCTGTTCCAGTCATCAGCTACCACTACATCGGCAGTATGAGGTGCATGGCAGAGAGGGTTATCGTCCAATGGATAATCACCATTTTCAACAGCTGCAATTTCCTCGCGAATTTGCAACATAGCATCGCAGAAGCGATCGAGTTCTTCTTTGGATTCACTCTCTGTTGGTTCAATCATTAATGTGCCGGGAACCGGGAATGACATGGTGGGCGCATGAAAGCCAAAATCAATTAAACGCTTGGCTACATCGTCAACGGTAACACCAGAATCATCTTTAATTGGCCGCAGATCGACAATACATTCATGGGCCACGCGGTCGTTGGCGCCAGTATAAAGAATAGGATATGCACCCTTAAGACGCTCGGCCATGTAGTTGGCATTAAGAATCGCCGCTTCGGTTGCTTGCTTCAAACCCTCAGCACCCATCATTTTGATGTACATCCAGGTAATGGGCAGAATGCTGGCACTACCCCAGGGGGCAGCTGATACCGCACCGACTTTAGTGGATTTGTCCTCTGACCCATGATTCAGGTCATGATGCCCCGGAAGATAGCCCGCCAAATGCTCACGTACCGCCACTGGCCCGACACCAGGGCCACCGCCACCGTGGGGAATACAGAAAGTTTTATGTAGGTTCAGGTGGGAGACATCACCCCCAAACTTGCCTGGCTGAAAGAGCCCAACCATGGCATTGAGGTTGGCTCCATCGATATACACCTGCCCACCGTGCTGGTGAATAATATCGCAGACTTCGGTAATACCCTCTTCAAACACACCGTGGGTAGATGGATAGGTGACCATAATGGCCGCCAGGTTTTCACTGTGTTGTTCTGCCTTGGTTCTCAGATCATCAAGGTCCACATTGCCGTGATCGTCACAGGTGGTCACTACCACTCTCATACCACACATTTGTGCTGAGGCCGGGTTAGTACCGTGGGCTGAACTGGGAATCAAACAGATATTACGGTGGGAATCGCCACGACTTTCATGATAGGCACGAATAGCCAACAAGCCGGCATACTCTCCCTGAGAACCGGCATTGGGTTGTAGTGAGACAGCGTCGTAACCCGTCGCTTCACAAAGCATCGACTCCACTTGCTCGATCATTGCCACATACCCCACTGTTTGCTCTTTAGGTGCAAAGGGGTGAATGTTGGAAAATTCCGGCCATGTCACCGGCAGCATTTCTGCGGTGGCATTTAATTTCATGGTGCAGGAACCAAGGGGGATCATTGCTCGGTCCAGTGCAATATCCTTGTCCGACAGTTTGCGCAGGTAGCGCAGCATTTCGGTTTCAGAATGGTAGCGGTTGAATACCGGGTGATTAAGAACTTCGCCGGTACGCAGGAAGTTATCAGGAAGACCTGTAGTAGCTGTGGACTCTATCGATGCAACCGTTAAAGAACTATTGCTATCGAATAGACACCAAAGGCTTTCAATATCTTCTGAGCTTGTAGTTTCATCCAGAGAAATACCTACATGATTGTCATCAATAGCTCTCAGGTTAATACCCTGGGTAGCAGCCTGCTGATGGATCGCAGCTGTGCTATCTCCCGTGGCAATGGTAAGCGTATCGAAGAAGCTGTTATTCAACGGTTTAAAACCTAACTGCTCCAGACCCGTGGCCAAAATAGCCGTGAGGCAATGCACTCTTTCAGCAATACGTTTCAGGCCATCAGGCCCATGATAAACCGCATACATACTAGCCATCACTGCTAGTAAAACTTGCGCAGTACAAATATTACTGGTGGCCTTCTCACGGCGAATATGTTGCTCTCGGGTTTGTAGCGCCAAACGGTAGGCTGGCTGACCACGACTATCCAGCGATATACCCACCAGTCTACCGGGCAGTGAACGCTTAAAGGCATCACGAGTAGCCATATAGGCTGCATGAGGACCACCAAAGCCCAGTGGCACACCAAAACGCTGGGTACAGCCAATAGCTACATCAGCACCCAATTCAGCCGGGCTTTTTAAAAGCACCAAGCTAAGAATATCAGCAGCCATCACCACCAATGCTTTCTGCTGGTGAGCTGTTTCAACAACGGCGGAAAAATCACGAATGGCTCCATCAACACCGGGGTATTGCAGCAGCACGCCAAAGCAATCGTGGTTGCTCATATCAGCAGGATCACCCACCACCACTTCTAGCCCCATGGGTTCAGCACGGGTTTCTACTACTTCAATGGTTTGTGGCAAGCAATGTTGATCGACAAAAAATACTTTGCCCTTGGATTTTGACATACGCTGACACAGTGTCATGGCTTCTGCTGCCGCTGTGCCCTCATCCAGCAACGATGCGCTGGCTAAGTCCATACCAGTCAGGTCGGTAATCATCGTCTGGAAATTTAACAGCGCTTCCAAACGCCCCTGAGAGATCTCCGGTTGATAGGGTGTATATGCGGTATACCAAGCTGGGTTTTCCAATACATTGCGCAAAATTACATTAGGGGTAATACAGTTGTAATAGCCCTGACCAATATAGTTTTTAAATACCTGATTCTGGCTAGCTAATTGACGTAACTCGGCCAGCGCCTGTTCTTCAGTCGCCGCATCACCCAATGCCAGCGCACTATCGGAACGAATATTATCTGGCACTACTGCACCAATAAAATCAGCCACATTGTTATAGCCAAGGCTTTGCAGCATGGCTTGCTGGTCTGTCTCAGAAGGACCTATATGACGGCGAATAAATTCATTACTGTTGGTGAGCTCTGCCAGTGGTTTCATGCGTTCTTTAATCTCTATAAATTTGTTTTATTGATTATATTTACAGCCAGATTTTCTAACCTAAATACTATTACCCGTGATGCCTTTAACCACGATAGTAACGCTGCGGTACAAAAGGCATTTTCGCTACTGTTACCGGACGAGGATTACCACGAACCATGGCATTTAGCTCAGTACCAATAACAGCGTATTCTGTAGCCACATAACCCATAGCCACGGGTGCATCCATACTTGGGCCAAAACCACCGCTGGTCACCACTCCCACCTGAACACCCTCAGCATTCACCAGTTCTGCACCTTCACGAACCGGTGCCTTCCCTTCTATTTTCAAACCTACACGCTTGCGGACCGGACCATTTTCTTTCTCGTTAAAAATAATATCTGAACCAGGGAAACCTCCAGCTTTTTCACCATCGGCTCGGCGGGATTTACCGATGCTCCATAACAAGGAACCCTGAATAGGTGTGGTATCGGTATCGAGATCATGACCATACAAACAAAGCCCTGCTTCAAGGCGAAGGGAATCCCGAGCACCTAATCCAATAGCTTTTACTTGATCAAAGGACAATAACTTGCGCGCCAACAACTCAGCAGATTCCGCAGGCACCGAGATTTCAAAACCATCTTCTCCGGTATAACCAGAACGGGTGATATAGCAATCCACTCCCGCCAATGTTGCTCTGGCTCCAGTCATAAATACTAACTCACGGGACTCCGGTGCCAATTGCGCCATGACATCAATGGCCGCAGGCCCCTGAAGTGCCAACAAGCCACGGCCTTCCAGATAATCGATATCAAAGCCTGGCAAGTTATTCCTCAGATGGTCAAGGTCCTGTTCTTTACAGGCCGCATTGACCACCAGAAAAAAACAATCTTCAGCCCAACGGACAATCATCAAGTCATCTAGAATTCCGCCCTGATCATTGGTAAACAGCGCATAGGTTTGCTTGTTGATACCCAGAGATTCCAGCTCCACTGGAACCAGTGCTTCCAAGGCCTTAGCAACGCCCTCTCCAGTGATGACCACCTGACCCATATGTGACACATCAAACAAACCGGCATGTTCCCGGGTATGTAAATGTTCTGCCTTAATGCCTTCCGGGTATTGCACCGGCATTTCATAGCCAGCAAAGGGAACCATTCGAGCCTCAAGCTCTAAGTGCAGTTCCTTGAGAGGCGTAGCTTTTAAATCGGAGGTGTTATCTGTAGTCATAGCTATTGTCTAAGTAAGAAATTCTGGATGATAAAAAGTTTAGGTGGCACATGTTAGCGGCCGCCTTTGAATTGGTAAAATTAATAGTTAAAATCACAACATTAATAATATTAATAACCAAAGGCAGCTATTTAAGTGCCATAAAAAGTGCCATGAAAAACCTGCCAACAGACCTACTAAGAGCCTTTGTTACCGTCATCGAACTGGGTGGTTTTACCCAGGCCGCTGAATGGCTGGGGCGCTCGCAACCTGCCATCAGTTTACAAATCAAAAGGCTGGAACAACTGCTGGAACAAACCCTGTTAATTCGGAGTGGTCAGCAACTAGAACTCAGCCAATCGGGGCAACTACTATTCCGTTATGCCAAACAAATATTAGCTATTAATGACGAAGCTGTTGCTCAGTTCAGTAAAACATCTGTCAGCGGCAAAATTCACTTTGGTATTCCCAGCGAGTTTGCTACCACACTACTACCAAAAATTGTCGGCCGCTTTGCCCAGGCATATCCCAATGTGACGTTGGAAGTAACTTGTGCATTAAGCAAGCAACTGCTGTCAGAACCTGAACGCCACAGCTATGATTTAATTCTTGCCCTACACGACGACCCTGCTGCCGCGGGGGACAACCTGGTCAAGGAGGACGATTTAGTCTGGGTCACCGGTACCGACCACGATGCCCACCTGCAACGACCACTGCCTCTAATCGTAGCCCCCGAAGGTTGCATATACCGTCAACGTGGCGCCAAGCGACTTAAAGATAATCAGCATGACTGGCGTGTCGTTTACACCATACCCGACCTTACCGGTATCCAGGCTGCCATTGATGAGGGCCTTGGTGTCACCGTATTAGCGAAAAGTACTGTGCCTGAGAATCTCCGTATATTGAAACCTTCTGAAAAGCTGCCCAAATTAGGTAAAGTAGGTATCAGCTTAATTCATCAAAATAGTGAATCCAGTGAGGCCATTTCACGATTAATGGAATTTGTTAAGGCATCATTGTGATGACGAAACGCCAAAACATAGGAAAATTGGTTTGTGAAAAATAATCTTGTATTAATCGGCATGCCCGGCGCAGGAAAAAGTACCAATGGTCTGTTGCTAGCCAAGGCCCTGGGCAAAGATTTTGTGGATACCGATGTACTGATTCAAGTGCGCGAGGGAGAAACCCTTCAACTCATCATGGATAGCAGCGATTACCTACAACTGCGTAAGATCGAAGAATCTGTCCTCACTCATATTGATGTCAACAATACTGTTATCGCCACTGGCGGCAGCGCCGTTTACAGCGAAAACGGAATGGCCCATCTGAAAAAAAATGGGATTGTTGTCTACCTTGAAACACCACTTCAAACTCTGGAACAACGTATTCACGATTATGAGACTAGAGGTATCGCCAAGCAGCCAGAGCAAAGTTTTGACGATTTATTTATTGAGCGCAGTAAGCTCTATAACCAATACGCCGACATCGTCATTCACTGTGACCAGCAGCCACCTGAAGAGGTCGTTCATAGCGTTCTCGACGCACTAAAATCTAAAGCTTAAACTAAGTAAAAAAGCTATCATTGTTAGGAAAAAAAACCGGGCATAGCCCGGTCCAATCCCCCTCCCAGTACGGGTTTATAGGGATTTTATTACTATCATTCCCCGCACTTAGAGTCTCTTAACTGCACTTATCATTAACCACATTTTGAATCACCGCAGTTCAAACAAGTCATGCAACCATCCATCAAAATGGATGCCTTAGTCATACATTTATGGCACAGCTGTGCTGTCTCCGGAAAAGGACTTGCTTCACTGGATACGGCTGCGGCAGTCGCTGCTGATACAGGCTTAGTTGCAGCTTCATATTCAGCACGCTTCTCTGCCAAAATCTCCTTCTGGTGATCACCCAAATCAGGGCCTTTCATCATGCCAATTTTGGTCAGATGATCCTCAATGGCTTCACCAATTTCTGCCACCAACGACGGCATAAACTTACCACCGCGCTTGAAGTAGCCACCTTGTGGATCAAATACAGCTTTCAACTCTTCTGCCAGGAACGTGCAGTCACCACCTTTGCGGAACACCGCGGAAATAACCCGAGTCAACGCAACTACCCACTGGAACTGGTCCATATTTTTCGAGTTAATAAATACTTCAAAGGGACGGCGTTGTTCATGGTCGGTACCAGGGTTCAAAACAATATCGTTAATGGTGATATACAACGCATGATCAGATAGCGGTGTTTTGACTTTATAGGTAGAACCGTGAAGCTCTTCTGGACGACTGACATTTTCAGTCATCTGCTCAATGGCGCGTTCCAGCTCTTGCTCCGATGGTTGGGGTGCAGCCTGACCTTCGGGAATGGAGTCGTCATTGGAAGGTGATACCACCTTATAGCCCACGATTTTTTGATCTAGTTTTACAGTCATGTCTGTGTTTCCAATTATGTTTCCAAAAGAGGTTCCAATTAGAATTTTCCGTAGTAGCCTTCTTTCAAGGCATCGAAGAGGTTGGCTGCGGTATGCATTTCACCGTCGTATTCCACTTCCTCATTCCCTTTCAGGTCTACGGTGGAACCATCTTCCAGTGTGAACTGGTAAGTGGTATTTTCCAGATCTTTCTCTTTTACCAAGACGCCCTGGAATGCTTCCGGATTAAAGCGGAAGGTTGTACAGCCCTTAAGGCCATTCTCATAGGCGTAAAGGTAAATATCTTTGAATTCCTCAAAATCACAATCTGTTGGAACATTGATGGTTTTGGAGATAGAGGAATCTGTCCATTTTTGAGCTGCTGCCTGAACATCTACATGCTGCTTAGGTCTAATATCGTCACTCGCCACAAAATAATCTGGCAACTTTTGTGATTCCTCTTCAGCAAAAGGTATAGCATCAGGGTTAATTAGCTCACGGTAAGCCAACATCTCATAGGAGAATACATCGACCTTTTCTTTAGTCTTTTTACCTTCACGAATCACATTGCGGGAATAGTGATGAGCAAAGCTGGGCTCAATACCATTACTGGCATTGTTAGCCAGTGACAATGAAATGGTGCCCGTAGGTGCAATGGAAGAGTGGTGAGTAAAACGACAACCAACATTAGCAATTTCATCAACCAATGCAGGATCTACTTCAGCTACTTTTTGCATGTACTTGCTGTATCGTGCATGCAAAACCTTACCCTTAAGCTTGTCACCAATCACAATACCGTCTTTCGCCATTTCTGGACGCAGACGCATCATGGACTCAGTGACTTCAAACTCCTCATCCATAATTGGTGCTGGGCCTTTTTCCTTAGCCAAATCCAACCCTGCACGCCAACCAGCCATGGCTAGCTCACGAGATACTTTCTCGGTTAATTCCAATGACTCGGCACTGCCGTAAGGAACTCTCAACATGGTCATGGTAGATCCAAGGCCAAGGAAGCCCATTCCATGGCGTCGCTTATTCATGATCGCTTCACGCTGGCCTTCCAAAGGCAACCCATTAATCTCGACAACGTTATCGAGCATACGGGTAAAGACAGAGACCACTTCACGGTAGTTATCCCAATCAAAGCGAGCATTTTCAGTAAAGGGGTCCAATACAAATTTGGTCAGATTAATCGACCCTAACAAACAGCTGCCATAAGGAGGCAACGGTTGTTCACCACAAGGATTAGTGGCGCGAATATTTTCACAGAACCAGTTATTGTTTTGCTGATTGACCTTGTCGATCAAAATAAAACCAGGCTCGGCATAATCGTAGGTGGACGTCATGATCACATTCCATAACTGACGCGCCTTAACCGTGCGGTAAATACTGCAAGCTACCAAGCCTTCATCGTTAGTGATATAGCCATTGGTCGTGGGGAACTCACGCCACAACAACGTATCGTCTGCTGGGTCTACAGTGCCCTGCTCTAACTCTTTAGCCGAGACGGGGAAGCTCAGTGACCAATCATCATCACTTTTCACCGCCTCCATAAAACCTTCAGTAATCAGCAATGACAAATTGAACTGACGCAAACGACCGTCTTCACGCTTAGCCCGAATAAAATCCACCACATCGGGATGACTAACATCAAAGGTGGCCATTTGGGCACCACGACGACCACCGGCAGAAGACACGGTGAAACACATCTTGTCAAAGATATCCATAAAGGACAGTGGGCCAGAGGTATAAGCACCAGCACCCGATACATACGCACCTTTCGGGCGCAGGGTAGAAAATTCGTAGCCAATGCCACAACCCGCTTTTAAGGTCAGGCCTGCTTCCAGGTTTTTCTCAAGAATACCCTTCATTGAATCTTCAACAATTCCGGACACGGTACAGTTAATAGTGGAGGTGGCAGGTTTATGTTCCAGAGCACCAGCATTGGAAATAATTCGACCGGCGGGAATTGCACCATTGCGTAACGCCCATAAAAAGCGCTCGTACCAAACGTCTTGTTTACCTTTTTCTTCTACTTCTGAAAGAGCTCGTGCGACTCGCCTATACGTGGCATCTATAGTCTCATCTACCGGCTCTCCGCTTTTATCTTTTAAGCGGTATTTTTTGTCCCATATATCTTCTGAGGCTGCCTGAAGTTTTATTTCGATGGCAGCCAGCTCATCTGTAGTCTTTAAGGCTTCAATCGACATAATGGTGCGGTTTCCCCTGTTTTATCCTTGCTTTTATAATGGCTAAAGTAGCGGCCAAAGCTGTGTTTGAATCAGCTAAATGGAGGTGCGTAGTACTTTTTTATCTAATTTTGCGGCTATTGCAACCGTCTTTAAGTTATCAGTAAATCTTGAAAAACTCAGCTCAGTATACAAGATATAGTATTTGTTTCCAGAAAAAACACTACAGGTGGTACTAGTAGAAAAAACTCCATCTAGCCAAGAAAAAAGTAAGTCGTTGCTTCGCTACCAACCCATAGCAAACAACGACTTACAAACAGCTATAAGCCAAACATGTTAATCCTCACTGACCAGAACAATTACCCTGCTATGACCAAAGCCACGAAATCGGTCAGAAAAAATCATTTTCTTGGAAAAACACTGAGTATCTACGATAATGCCGCCCTTGCTCGCATACAGCCGTTATTTCATACACCACTATGTCAACTAGGCTGACTACTTACTGACTATTTAAAAAAGGATCTCCTATGATTATCTCAGAAAATGCCGCAGTGCTTTTCCACTACACACTAACCGATGGGGAAGGAAACCAACTTGACTCGTCTAAAGGAAAAGATCCCTTAGCTTATCTCCATGGACACAAAAATATTATCCCTGGGCTCGAGCAAGAGATGGAAGGAAAGCAGGCTGGCGATGTAATGGTAGTTACTATAGCGCCTGCTGATGCGTACGGAGAAAGACAAGAACAAATGGTACAGGAAGTTCCACGTAAAACATTCCAGGCCGAAGATATTCATGTTGGCATGCGCTTTGAAGCTCAAACACCCAACGGCCCATTAACGGTTGTTGTTACTGGCGTCACAGACGAAACCGTTACGGTAGATGGCAACCACCCTCTTGCTGGAAAAGAACTGACATTTGATGTTCGAATTGACAACGTTCGTGAAGCAACAGAAGAAGAATTAACCCATGGCCACGTACATGGTGCTGGCGGCCATCAGCATTAATTTGAATCTCTCGGCAATTCAATTTCGGCCAAGTAAATTCAAATAAAATAGGTTAAAACAAAAAGGGCAGCCTGGTTAGGCTGCCCTTTTTTATGACTATTTATAGTCTGTTAAGAATATACAAGCGCACCCCAAAGGTCATATTCATCAGCGTGCTCAATAGTTACTTCGACCATATCACCGGGCTTAAGCCCTAACGCTTCTACACTCTCAATATCATTGATAAACACATTACCATCAATTTCCGGTGCGTCTGCATAAGAGCGGCCTATAGCACCTTCCTCATCGACTTCATCAATTAAAACTTCCAGGGTCTGGCCAACTTTGCGCTCTAATCGACGTGCACTGATGGCTTGCTGGGTTTCCATAAAACGCTCCCAGCGCTGCTGCTGAATATCTTCCGGTACGTGGTCAGGCAGCTCATTAGCTTTAGCACCATCTACAGGAGAATATTTAAAGCAACCCACACGATCCAGCTCAGCTTCTTCAAGCCAATCCAACAGCATTTGGAAATCTTCTTCGGTTTCACCGGGGAAGCCCACAACGAAAGTACTGCGAATAGTGAGCTCTGGGCAGATAGCCCGCCAAGCTTTAATCCGCTCCAATACTTTTTCCTGATTACCCGGGCGTTTCATCAGTTTGAGAATTTTCGGGCTGGCATGCTGGAACGGAATATCCAGATAGGGCAGGATTTTTCCTTCAGCCATCAGAGGAATCACTTTATCTACATGGGGTACGGATACACATAGTGCAATCGTACCCAGACACCCAACTCACCTAATGCCACCGCCAGATCCTGCATCCGGGTTTCCAAAGCATTACCGTCGACAAAATCCAGCTTGTATTTTACATCCACGCCATAGGCGCTGGTGTCCTGGGAAATCACCAGTAGCTCTCGGGTACCAGATTCCACCAACTTTTTCGCTTCGTCCACCACATCGGAAATAGGTCGGCTGACCAAGTCGCCCCGCATATCGGGAATAATGCAAAAAGTACAACGGTGGTTACAGCCCTCAGAAATCTTTAGATAGGCATAATGTTGTGGTGTGAGCTTAATACCCTCCGGTGGCAATATATCTTCGTAAGGTTTATGTGCTTTCGACTCACCTGTTTCCTGCTCCCCATTTTGAGAATGTGGTGGCACATATTCATGTACTGCATTGAGTACCGAATCATAATCTGCCGGGCCACTGACACTGAGCACATCGGGGTTCTGTGTTTTAATTGCCTCGGCATCAGCCCCCTTACCCATGCAGCCGGTGACAA
>Ga0181559_10004932_pt1 | contig 12822 bp, 12 predicted proteins | sample 011ome_21_FD_133752 | JGI IMG/M metagenome (GOLD analysis project Ga0181559, IMG submission 133752) | Coastal salt marsh microbial communities from the Groves Creek Marsh, Skidaway Island, Georgia - 011508AT metaG (megahit assembly) | ecosystem: Environmental > Aquatic > Marine > Intertidal...
GATCTACAATCTTTCCTTTTCCCTCGTCACCCCACTGGGTGCCGAGCACAACAACACTTTTTCCCATTATTCAGCCTTAGAAGTTCAATGAGAGTTAAAAAAATAGTTACAGGGGATTTACCTGCCAACCGTCCTTTGTACTGATAAGTTCATGGTCGCACCCCATGTCAGTGGCGCTTTCGGTTTGCCCGGGAAATGCACTGATGACATGTTGTCCTTCCTTGCGTAAGGATTCAATAGCTTCCTGCAGCACTGGGTCATCATTTGCCGGCGCAAAGATTTTCTTGCCGGTTGTATAGGATTTCTTGCCTTGTGCCAGGAGAATTTTAAGGTCGGCATCAAAACCGGTCGCAGCACGGGCGCGGCCAAAACCCTCGCCGATGTCATCATAGCGACCGCCGTTAGCGATGGCTTCTCCGTAGCTACTGACGTAGGCGGCAAAGACAACGCCGGTATGATATTCATAACCGCGCAATTCGCCAAGGTCAAAATAGAGAGACTGCCTGGGGAAGCGCTGGCTAATAACCGAGGCAATGGTTTTCAGCTGATTCATGCTTGCCTGTATTTCAGGTGCAGTACTTTGAATTTCGTTAGCCGCTCGATCAAGTATGCTGGCATCACCAGTGAGTGTTGCCAGGCTTTTGATGTCAGCAATAAGACTTTTTTGTGCCCCGGCATCGCTCAACAGCTTCTCTATTTCACTTGCCGATTTTCTTTGTAGTGCAGCAAACAGTTTTTGTTCCAGCTCTGCGGAGAAGCCTGCGGACTTTGTCAGGGTGCGATAGAAAGACACATGACCCAGTGCCAGTTGGACGTTTTCAATTCCTGCCTTCTCCAGTGTATGCAGCATCAGGCTAATCACTTCGATATCGCTTTCAATGCCGCGATGGCCATAAAGCTCAGCGCCAATCATCAGCGGGCTCCGTGATCCCAGCAGGCTTTGTGGACGCGTATGTAATACGCTGTCCGCATAACATAAACGCGTGGGTGCTTCTCTTTGCAGGACATGGGAGTCTATACGGGCGACCTGGGAGGTGATGTCAGCGCGTACACCCATGCTGCGGCCAGTGAGCTGGTCGACAATTTTAAACGTTTGCAATTGCAGTGCGTTGCTGGGAAGGATCAGCAGGGAATCAAGGAATTCAATAAGCGGCGTCATCACCAGCTCATATCCCCAGGTGCTATAAAGATCAAGAATGTCCCTGCGCAGGGTTTCCAGTTGACTTGCCTGGGGCGGCAAAATCTCGTCAACGCCGTCTGGTAACAGCCAGCGGTTTGCCTTAGTCATGAGTATCTGAGCCGATTTATTATTATCTGGTTACTAAATGTTTCTGTTACTTTATTAACAGGCACCTGGTTAAACAGGCGCCTAGTTAAACAAGTACAACAGCGCTATGCCCGCCAACATGCTGCCCAGGCCGATCAGGCGAAGGGAAGTATCGTTTATTTCAGCCAGGGTCGCTACCAGTTGGCGCCAGCGGCCCGGGTACAAAAAAGGGATTATACCTTCAATTACTAACATGAGGCTGAAGGCAATGCCGATTTCACGCCACATGTATTATAACTCCGACCCCTAGTTTCCCTGCGTGCTTGAGTTCAGGTATTTGAAAAAGTCACTGTCCGGACTGATGACCAGCACATCACCACTGTCGCTGAAAGTATCAATATAGGCGTTCAGGCTGCGAGTGAACTGGTAAAACTCACTGTCTTTGGTGAAGGCGTTGGCATAAACAGCCGCGGCCTGGGCATCACCATCACCGCGAATGGTTTCCGCATCACGGTATGCATTTGCTCGAATGACCAGGCTTTCGCGGTCGGCTTCAGCCTCGATACCTTCTGCCAGTTCACGTCCGGTAGAGCGCAGTTCCTGGGCTTCTTCCTGACGCTCAGTGTTCATACGCTGGTAAACCGATTCGCTGACATTGGGGGGCAGATCAATTTTCTTGACACGAATATCTATTACTTCAATACCGAACTCTGCCTGGGCGATAGCGTTCAGAGAACTGGTAAGTTCGGTCATCAGGGAATCCCTTTCACCTGAGACAACCTCGTGAACGGTACGCGTACCAAACTGGTTACGCAGGCCGGTGTTGATACGCTGAGCCAGAAGATTATTGGCGCGGCTTTCGTCACCGGATGTGGCGCGGTAATAGTCTGCGGTGTTATGAACCCGCCACTTGGCGTACGAGTCCACTTCCAGATATTCTTTCTCTGCCGTCAGATAGCTTTGAGTAGCGGCGTCAAGAGTCTGAATGCGACCATCAAATTTCAGAACGGTATGCATTGCAGGGACTTTGAAATGCAGTCCCGGTGGTACATCAAAATTCGTGACTTCGCCAAAAGTTAACAAGACGGCGCGGTCAATTTCCCTGACAACGTAAAGACAGTTGTAGGCAATGATCAGGCCCAGTGCCAGGCCAACAAGGGTGAAAAGTATTGAATTTTTCATCGGCCAGATCCTCTTACGGGTGCGGTACGTGTGGGTACCTGGTTGTTCGGGTTGCGCAGCTGGAAATCGGAACCGCCTTCAAAAGAGCCGTTCACTTCCGGAATGCGACGCGACTGCATGATCTGATCCAGTGGCAGCACCATCATATTGTTGCCGCCGCCTTCCACATCAATCATGACCTTGGTCGCATTTGCCATGACTTCCTGAAGCGCATCGAGATAAAGCCTCTCGCGGGTGACCTCAGGGGCTTTCTGGTATTCCACCAGTAGTGCTTCAAAGCGTTGAGCTTCACCTTCGGCCCTGGCAATAACCTGTTCCTTGTAGGCGTTGGCATCGGCCAGCTGTCTAAGCGCATTACCACGGGATTCGGGAACCACCTGGTTTGCATAGGCACGGGCCTGGTTTTGAAAGGATTCACTGTCTTCATCTGCCTTGATGACATCATCAAAGGCGTCGCGTACCTGTTGTGGGGGCAGGGATTGGTCAATATTAACCTGGCTCACGGTAATGCCCGTGCCATAGAGATTCAGGTAATCCTGAAGGCGAAACATGGTGTCCTGGGCGATTTGCTCACGACCGGTAGTAATGGCATTATCCATTGTGGAACTACCGACTACATGACGAATGGCTGATTCGGCGGCATGTTGCAGCGACATTTCCGGATCTTCGACTTCGAGAAAATAACTGCGTGCATCCGTAATCACGTACTGCACGGACATGGTGATATCAATGATATTGTCATCTTCGGTCAGCATGGTGTTACTGAAGTCGCGGTCATAGACACGGGTGACATTGATCAGGGTGACTTCATCTATCAGGGGGGGGTTCCAGTGCAGACCGGGCAGTACCACAGCTTCCTGAGCGACACCGAAACGCAGTACGACACCGCGTTCCTGCTCATCAACAGTATAGAAACCGGCACCAACCCATATAATGGCAAGTATCACCAGGACGCCCACAACAAGGCCGCCGGAAATGGCTTCGCCACCATTGTTACCACGGCCTCCCGTGCCGCCGCCGCTGCGGCCACCAAACAGTCCGGAAAGTTTTTTCACGAAATTATTGACCAGCTCCTCTATATCCGGAGGACCCTGATCTTTACCACCAGGACCATTACTCCAGGGGTCATCCTTGCGGTCATCGTTGTCTGGTTCATTCCAGGCCATCAAATACTCCTGATTCTTTGAATTCAAAATCTTTTTTTTAATATTAATTACATACTTCACTAAAAAGCGAAGCGGGATTTTACCGAATTTTCGGGTCTATTGACACTGATTTCGCCTGACATCTTGCAGCGTTGAGCCGGCCAGAACGCAGTAATTACCGGGATAAAGGCCTATTAGTTTACTGTTTCCGTCTCTTCAGTAGTTTCAGTTGCACACGGGAATTTTTCAAGATAGGGCGCAGGGTTCATTCCTTCTTCGCGCATCAGCCGGGTGAAATCCTGTTTTGGCAATCTCAGGGACAGGCAGAATTGTCCGTTTTCTTCTACTCTTTCATTTTTCACCACGCCCTCATGGTACAAACGTGCACGGAATTTTCCCTGTGCAGGCTCCAGAGTCAGCTCGGGTTCAAACAGGTCTTCACCCAACAGATCACTTATGGCCTGGAACAGTTCCGCAATTCCCTGTCCGGTTTTCGCCGAAACCCAGACGCGCCAGGGTTTACCCTGTTCATCGAGGTCAACACCGGGTGTTTGCTTACCCAGTAAGTCAATTTTGTTGTACACCAGCAGGGTGGGAATTTCTCCGGCTCCGATATCAGCTAGTACATGATCTACCTGATCTTTCAGAAGCGCCCGTTCATCATTATTGCTGTCAATAACATGCAGCAGCAGTGAAGCTTCGATTGTTTCTTCAAGGGTAGCGCGAAAGGCGTCTACCAGTTGATGGGGCAATTTGCGAATAAAGCCAACGGTGTCAGCCAGAATGGCATTGCCGACATCCGGTAATTCGATCTTTCGCAGCGTTGAATCAAGCGTCGCAAACAACTGGTCGGCTACATAGATGTGCGACTGTGTCATGCGATTGAAGAGGGAAGATTTACCGGCATTGGTATAACCCACCAGTGATACCGTGGGAATTTCAGCGCGTTTGCGAGAACGCCTTCCCTGATCTCGTTGTTTGCGTACCTTCTCCAGGCTCTTGTGGACAGCCTTTATGCGGACGTTAACCAGTCGTTGGTCAATTTCAAGCTGGGTCTCACCGACACCGCGCATACCGATACCGCCTTTTTGGCGATCAAGGTGGGTCCAGCCTCTTACCAGTCGGGTAATAGAGTGTTCCAGTTGTGCCAGTTCAACCTGTAACTTACCCTCATAGGATCTGGCCCTTTGGGCAAAGATATCAAGAATCAGACCGGTTCGATCCAGAACCCGGCATTTCAGTGCCTTTTCCAGATTACGTTCCTGACTTGGTGTCAGGGGGTGGTCAAATAATATGACTTCTGCCTGATGCAACTGGATAAGTTGCTCAATTTCTTCCAGTTTGCCGGATCCAATAAAATAACGCGAATTGACCTGTTTCAGGCGTCCGCTGACAATTTCGACCGGACAGGCGCCAGCGGAGAGTGCAAGCTCTTCAAATTCCCGTGGGTCGGGAATATCAGCTTCGTTAGCCGGGTGCAGTTGCACCAGGATGGCAATTTCGCCACTTTCGGGACGTTCGAAAAAAATAGCAGAACCTCATCGGAACCCCACAGGGTTCCTTCAGCGAGTACCAGTGGCAGACTAAACTAATCTAATCCTGATTGACTAGATAGTATTGCCTGGAGAATCGTTGTCAGCACTGTCAGGCAAACCTTCACCCTGCATTGGGACGCGAATCTGGCGACCAGGGACAACAGTGGAAATGGCATGTTTGTAAACCATCTGGTTTACCGTGTTCTTCAACACTATAACAAATTGATCGAACGATTCGATCTGTCCCTGAAGTTTAATGCCGCTAACAAGGTAGATTGCAACAGGTACCTTTTCCTTGCGCAGTACATTCAGGAAAGGGTCTTGTAGAGAGTGCCCTTTTGACATGGTGATTCTCCATAAAATTATTGTTGTTAATTCTTAAGCCTAAATAAGCCTGAAACTGAATCGATATACGCCGATAATAGTGCTTGTGGATTACCGGCCTCTACTTAATGGTGCTGGGTTGAAGAGTTTTCAAGCACTTATTCACAATATTTTCACTTTCAGCATGCATAGCAACATCAAAGCGATGCAATCGTGGCCAACTTCTAAGCCAGGTCAATTGTCGTTTCGCCAATTGCCGGGTAGCAGCAAGCCCCTTGTTCACCATGGTGTCGTAGTCATACTGGCCATCAAGGTAATCCCATATTTGCCGGTAGCCTACCGATCGAATAGCGGGTAAGTTACGATGTAGATCGGTTCTTTCATATAAAACTTTCACTTCTTCGACAAAACCTTGCTCGAGCATCTGCCTGAAGCGCACGGCAATGTGTTCATGCAGTGTGCTGCGTTTTTCCGGGTGAATAGCAACAAACACAAGATTAGACATGAAGTCAGGTAAATCGTTCTGTTTTAATTTTTCATCACGATGATGTGCGCTTAATGCCTTGCCGGTGCTTTCAAAAACTTCCAGCGCACGCATCAGGCGTTGCGGATCATTGGGGTGTATCCTTGCAGCAGCTTGTGGATCCACCTCAGCCAGTCGCTTATGGACTGCTTCCCAGCCGCTTTCGTCGGCCAGCGCCTGTATCTTGAGACGGGCTTGCGGGTTGGCTGCCGGCATCTGCGCCAAGCCATCTCGCAATACCTTGAAGTAAAGCATGGTGCCGCCAACCAGCAGTGGTTTTTTACCAGCATGCAGAATTTTTTCCACAGCCTGTATGGCATCATGGCGAAACTCTGCGGCGGAATAGGGCTGGGCCGGGTCGCGAATATCCACCAGATGATGGGGAAACTGTGCCAATATTTTCTTGTCGGGTTTGCCCGAGCCAATATCAAGCCCGCGGTAAACCAGCGCAGAATCCACGCTGATAATTTCAAAACCATGGTCCCGGGCAAGTTCCAGTGCAATAGCGGTTTTACCCGCTGCAGTAGGGCCTGTCAGGCAGAGTATTGGCGCCGGGGATATTGGTTTACTGTTTTGTTGCAAGGGGGCCTTCGATTTTCGGGGAACTGAAAAAGAGGATAAAGGATAAAGGAAAAAGGAAAAAAGGGCTAAACTTTCAGGCTTCACTGCACCCGCCCACCTTTATCCTTTTTCTTTTATCCGTTTTTATCCCCTCATTGTTTGCCTGCGCTACAATGCAACCATTGTTTTTTTCGGTACTAGCCAATGACCTCTGCTTTACCTATAGGTGTATTTGATTCCGGAGTTGGCGGCCTGTCGATTCTTGAAAGAATTCATCAGTTACTGCCGCGCGAATCGCTTCTGTATGTGGCTGATTCTGCCTTTGCCCCCTACGGACCAAAAGGGGATGAATTTATCATTCAGCGTAGTCGCCACATGATGGAATTTTTTCTTTCGCAACAGGTAAAAGCTGTTGTGGTTGCCTGCAATACGGCGACGGCGGCGGCAGTAGCACAATTGCGGAAAGAGTATAGGCTTCCCATTATTGGCATGGAGCCTGCACTTAAACCGGCCGCCTCAGTCACTACTACAGGGGTTATTGGCGTGCTGGCCACTGAGGGCACGCTGGCCAGTGACAAGTTTGTTGACCTGAAAAGTCGCTTTGAAGGTGATATCGAGATTATCACCATGCCCTGTCCGGGGCTGGTTGAACATATTGAACAGGTCGTTCCAGATGAAGAGGCTATTGCTCAATTGCTGAAAATATATATGTCACCTTTGCTGGAAAAGTGTGTGGATACTATTGTACTGGGGTGCACACATTATTCTTTTCTTGCTGAGCAGATTAAAAAAATAGCTGGCGATGATATTGCCATTATCGATACAGATGATGCCGTTGCCCGACGTTTGCACAGTGTGCTGGCGCAAGCGGATCTTTTGAAAGCCTCTGATGCTTCGGGAGAGATATTTTTTTATTCCAGTGGTAATCCTGGTACCCAGAAGGAAGTAATTTCAAGGTGCTGGGGTGAAGAGGTTGAGGTTTTGTTTTTTTGAGAAATATATTTTTACAGTTTGTAGCTTGCCGGTTTTGAAATAGTCACTACTGTCCTCTCATAAAAAGTTTGTCCAGATCACTCAGGCTCATCTGGGTCCAGGTCGGACGGCCATGATTACACTGTCCTGATCGCTCGGTTCTCTCCATATCTCTCAATAATGAGTTCATTTCAGGAAGCGTAAGCTGTCGATTGGCGCGTACTGAACCATGGCATGCCATGGTGGAAAGAATTTCGTCGCGGTGCGTCTCAATTCGATCACTGCTGCCATGTTCGAGAAAGTCTGACAGGACATCCCGGACCAGTTGCTCCAGATCGGCATTTTTGAGAATTACGGGGACCTGTCGAATGCTGATGCTTTCCGGGCCAATACGATCCAGTAACAGGCCCAGCTTTTCCAGCGCGTCGCGGTTTTCATCAGCGCAGTCCGCTTCGCCTTCACTGACGGCCAGAGACACCGGTACTAGTAGTGGTTGAGCCTTGATGCCGGCTTCACTGATAGCATTTTTCATGTGCTCGTAGGTGATGCGTTCATGGGCAGCATGCATATCCACTACCACCAGGCCATGGGCATTCTGGGCCAGAATATAAATGCCATGTAACTGGGCAACGGCAAAGCCAAGAGGTGGAATATCCTCATTCTCGCCAGGCTGGGTTAAGTCCGGCTGGGGAGATAAGGGAATGGCGCCACTCATATCACCGTAGGCATTCAGTTGCGACTGTATCGTGTTTCTGCCAAGGGGCCTGTGATCAAAATTCCCGGAATAGTGTCCAGTGCTATTACTACCAAAGCCACTATAGCGAATATTGCTTTGCTGATAGTCGCCCTGGGACTCCTGAACTTCATGACTGTCCTGAGTGGAGAACTGATCTGCCGGACGCACAGCCGCAAGTGAGCGGTGCAGAGCGCTAAAGAGAAAATCATGAACCAGGCGATTGTCACGAAAACGTACTTCATGCTTGGTGGGATGAACATTCACATCCACCAGGGCTGGATTGACTTCAAGGTAAAGTACAAAGGCTGGATGACGACCGTGGTAAAGGACATCGCGATAGGCCTGCTTGATGGCATGGCTGACCAGCTTGTCACGAATGGCTCTGCCATTGACGTAAAAATACTGTAGGTCGGCCTGGGATCGTGAGAAGGTTGGCAGACTTACCCAGCCGGAAAGGCGCAGGCCGCTGGACTCCATGTCGATAGTGACAGAGTTGTCCATGAATGCGGGGCCAGTTATCTGGGATACCCGACGCTTTATCTCGGTTTCATTGGTGGCGCGCTCAAAGCGATGCACGACACGCTGGTTATGCTGCACATTAAAACCAACATCGAAGCGACTCAAGGCCAGACGTTTGACCATTTCATCAATGCGCTTGTATTCGGTTTGTTCTGTGCGCATGAATTTGCGACGCGCCGGGGTATTGAAAAACAGATCGCGCACTTCCACGTTGGTGCCCGGAGGGTGTGCTGCCGGGCTCACCCTGGCGTCCATATTGCGGCCTTCCGATTCCACCTTCCAGGCTTCACCGGCTTCAGGCGTTCTGGAAATCATCTGCAAGCGTGAGACTGAACTGATACTGGCCAGCGCTTCACCCCGAAAGCCCAGTGAACTCACACATTCCAGATCGTCCAGTTGTTCAATTTTGCTGGTGGCATGGCGGTTTAGCGCCAGGGGCAGGTCATCTTTTTCCACGCCCATGCCGTTATCGCGAATACGGATAAGTTTGATGCCGCCTTTTTCAAGTTCGATATCAATGCGATCTGCTCCGGCATCCAGACTGTTTTCCAGTAACTCCTTGACCACGGAAGCAGGCCTTTCAACGACCTCGCCGGCGGCGATCTGGTTGCTCAGGCGTTGACTGAGAAGATGTATGCGGGGCCTGATTTTAGGAGCAGGCGTTGATTCGGGCATAGGCTATTCAGGATGATGGAATTTTTATGACTTGTCCTATCCGAATAATATCACTATTTAGCTGATTAGTTTCGCGGATGCGTGCCAGTGGAATGGAATAATTTGAGGCAATTTCTGACAGGGTTTCGCCCCTGGCAATGGTGTGTTCAACATAACTGATAGTCGAGGGACTGATCAGGCCAGTGGGAAGAGTGAGTTTCTGGCCGACCCGAATAGTATTGGAATTCATGTTATTGGCCTGTTTTATCGCACTCATGGAGACATTGAAGCGATCAGCGATTTCTGACAGGGTATCCCCGCGACTCACGGTATAGCTGGCAGGCCCTCCGCCGTTTTCCTTATGCCAGGCGATATAGGTTCCCCGTGGCGGAGTGTCGTAAAAATACCCGGTAATACCGTTGACGATGGCATTGGCAAAACGCTGACGCCAGGCGCTGGAGTCCAGGTTGCTGGCGTCCGTAGGATTGGTAATATAACCAGACTCCACCAGTAATGATGGAATATCCGCGCTACGCAGTACCACAAAATTGGCTTGTTCAACATTGGTTCGACGCATGCGCGTAACATTACCCAGAGATGAAATTATTTTATTACCTGCTTCCAGGCTGGCCGCAATACTGGCTGTCATACTCAGATCAATCAGCACGCTACGCAGGTCTTCATCCATGTCTGCCAGTTTGACTGTACCGACACCGCCAATCAGGTCTGCGGCATTTTCTTTTTCCGCCAGCAAACGCGCCTGTTGACTGGTAGCACCACGTTGGGACAAGGCGTAAACCGTGGTGCCGCGCGCTGAACTGCTTTTGTAGGAGTCGGCATGAATGGCAATAAAAAAGTCGGCGTTGTTCTCATGCGCAATGCGGGTACGTTGACCGAGGGTCATGCCGTAGTCGCCGTCACGCACCATGATCGCCCGGTAACCCGGTCTGCTGTTTATCTGCTTTTCAATTTCCCGGGAAATGGCCAGCGTGACTTTCTTTTCCTGCAGACGTTTGACGCCGATGGCGCCGGGGTCCTCACCGCCGTGACCGGCAGAAATAGCCACGACGATATCGCGTTTGTTATTGTCTATTTCTTCACTGGACCGACGCACTACCGGTTTGACAGTGCTGATGCCCGGATCATAAAAATCAATCACCAGGCGGTTGCCGTACTGATCGTTAGGCTCAAGAAGGAAGGAGCGGGGCTGGACCTTGTTTTTCAGATCGAATACCACGCGGGCGTCATTGGTATTGCGAGGTGCGCTGCGAATACTTGTAATTGGAGTGTTGGCGATATCCAGGGTGGAAAAGTCCGCCTTCAGGCTAACATCAGACAGATCAACGACGATGCGCTCAGGATTGTCGAGAGTGAAAATCTCGTGTTTCACGTCCGCGCTGAGGTCAAACACCAGGCGGGTATACTCAGGGGCGCGGTAGGAACGGACACTTTCTACCACGGCTGCCTGTGCCAGGCTGGCGACAGCACAGCAGAATAAAGCAATGAATACGGTTTTGAAGTACCTCATCCGCCTTATTGTCCGCCATAAATATTATAAAGTCTATAATTTACAGCTATTTACACTATATATCTACAATAATTTCTAGAAACCGTGAGGCAGGTTCAACTTATCTAGAAAGGGTTGTGACGAAGGGGTATAACGGGTAAGCACTTTATTCTAGTGCTGGTCTGCAGCAGCGATTTTCATAAGCATGGTTTCACCCAGTGATGTGTCTGCACTACAGGTGATTTTGCGGCCTTGTTCCTGTTTATCCAATTGTAAGACCAGGTCAGCAGTTGGCAGGACTCCAGAGGCTTTTTCCGGCCACTCGATAATGATCAGGGCTTCCTCTGCCAGGTAGTCCCATAGTCCAATAAATTCCAGTTCTTCCGGATCTTCCATACGGTAGAGGTCAAAATGATAAATACGCTTGTCGCCAATTTCGTAGGGCTCTACCAGGGTGTAGGTAGGGCTTTTTACCGCGCCGATATGGCCATGGCTTTGGATGATCCCGCGGCTTAATGTGGTTTTACCGCTGCCCAGGTTGCCGCTCAGGGTTAGTAAGCTCTTACTATGCAATACGTTGGCAAGACGTTGGCCAAAAGCAAGGGTGGCAGCCTCGTCAGCAAGGAAAGTGGAATAGTTCATACCTGTTCTGGCTCCAGCGGCTATGGAAAGTCAGGGGTTCACCAGCTGGCGTACTGAGCCCAGCAGGTCTGTCGCCAGTAAGCCACGCTCGCCAGACTCTTTGGCCTGCAGGTCGCCAGCTTTACTGTGTATGCACACGCCAAGCCTGGCGCTGTCTATTGCAGAGAAGCCCTGAGCCAGTATGCCGCCCAGTATCCCGCTAAGTACGTCGCCCATACCGCCGCTGGCCATGCCAGGATTGCCGTGGGCACATTGATCAACCTGCTGGCGTTCGCCCAGGGTATAGCAGATCAGGGTACCGGCTCCCTTGAGGATACTGATGCCGGCATGGCTGTGCTGGAGTTTGCGCACAGCGCTGACGCGATCTGATTGAATGTCAGCATTGTTCATGTTCAGCAAACGTGCTGCCTCACCGGGGTGGGGAGTCAGAATGACATCATCCACATGGCTCAGCTCGGCTTTTCCCACGCCTTGTGAAAGCAGGTTTAATGCATCAGCATCCATGATAAGGGGGACAGGTTGCCTTGAGAGTGTCTCAAGCGTGAGCTTCATGCATATACGTGACCAGTCGCTTTGCCCGAGACCAGGGCCCAGAACAACAACGCTTGCTGCACAAACAAGACTGGCCAGATCTTCACTTTGCTCAATGCCCTTCACCATCAATTCCGGGCAGCGCGCCAGAAAAGCGGCACTGTGGTAAGGATGGGTGGCTACAGAAACCAGACCGGCGCCGCTACGGGCAGCACTCATCCCTGCCATCAGGGCTGCACCGCCAAAGCCTTTATCTCCCCCGATGACCAGGGCATGGCCAAAATCGCCTTTGTGGACATCGGCAGAGCGCCGCGCCAGCAAATGCTTGATAGCATCGTATTCGATTTTTCGGGGAGTGATAATCATGGGTTGATTTTAATCCGCTCAGTAAATGAAGGTTGGGGCGCGGTTGTTCGCCGTTATTTTTTTTAAAGGCAGTTCATGAAATATGGTTCATAACTGTTGTTGATCACTATTGTTCTAGTAATCCGGTCCGCAACAGCAGATCCCTGGTCCGTCTAGATTATAGTGATTTCTGGCCGATGTCAGAAATGAAAAAGGGAATAAACAACATGAAAAATCATCGCAAAAAATTAGGCCCGTGTTCAACGGGCCTTTTTCTTGTCAAGAGAGTGTCTTGCGGTCCTGTGTTCACAGGAAAATTTTGAAAGGCTGGCTACCGGGTAAAGCAACTGCCCTGAACATAATAGTGGAAATATTTTCA
>Ga0181559_10004933_pt1 | contig 12821 bp, 12 predicted proteins | sample 011ome_21_FD_133752 | JGI IMG/M metagenome (GOLD analysis project Ga0181559, IMG submission 133752) | Coastal salt marsh microbial communities from the Groves Creek Marsh, Skidaway Island, Georgia - 011508AT metaG (megahit assembly) | ecosystem: Environmental > Aquatic > Marine > Intertidal...
ATCAGCTATACCCTTGCCAATGCGGAACAACTGCCGTTCACACCAAACACCTTTGACTGCATCTGTATCGCCTATGGTCTGAGAAATGTGACTGACAAGCAGGCTGCGTTGAATTCCATGTTTGAAATGACCGCCCCAGGTGGCAGAGTCCTGATACTTGAATTCTCCAAGCCGGTGAATCCCCTTCTTGGTAAAGCTTATGACGTCTATTCAGCTTTATGGCCTAAAGCCGGACAGCTCATCACCGGCGATGGTGAAAGTTACCAGTACCTGGTCGAATCTATTCGCATGCACCCCGACCAGGAAACGCTGAAGCAAATGATGCTTGAGGCTGGCTTTGAAAACTGTGAATACCACAATCTAATGGGCGGCATTTGCGCAATTCACGTCGGTCATAAAGCCACAAGCCGATAGTCGGTGATTCTTTATGGTGAACAGCTTATTCCAATCAACTATCTATTCGATTATTGAGACTGGCCTGAATCAGGCTCTGGCCCTGGACCCGGCAACCCGCAAGCAAATTGCAATGCTATCGGGAAAATGTATGAGCATTCACTGCCAATCACCTGACCTGCTGCTCAATGTACTGGTATGTGAGCAAAACCTGTCTCTTTCCGGTAATGAAGCATTGCAAGCTGATATAACGATAACAGGAAACGCTTCGGCATTAATAAAATTACTACTAACAAGAAACACTTCCAGCCTGAAACACGATGGCATAATTATTACCGGTGACGCAGGACTGCTGACAAGGTTCCAGAAAATATTACAGAATCTCGATATGGACTGGGAATACCAGTTAAGTAAATTTATTGGTGATATCCCTACCCAGTTTGCCCATGAAAGTATTCATTCGGCAGGACAGTTTGCAAAAAAGGCCCGGCACAATCTACAGGAAGATTTAGATAACTATCTGCATGAAGAAGCAAGGCTGTTTCCTTCCATGGCAGAATTGACAGACTTTTATAAGTCAGTTGATGCGCTGCGCCTTCGGGTTGATCGACTAAACTCCAGAATCTTAAAACTTCAATCAGAATCAGCTACAGACTTTTGACCCCTAAGAAAGGGATTTAACGGCTATTGCTGTACCTAAAGTATGAGTCACCCAAAGAGAATCTGAAACATGAGTATTCCGCAAATATCAGCCAGCAAGCCACTTTTCAGGAACACCCGCTGTTGAGTACAGGCAGACTTTGCCAACCCCGCCTATATACCAAGCCCTTTGATTTTACTGGCATTATGAATAGTGATATTGTTGCCGCCCCTGTAAAGTCCGGATCCCCTTAATAGTTGTGACCAGGTTTTTAAGACTACTGAAAATCTACCGGGTGGCTAATCGCTACCGCCTGGGAGAATTACTTGACAGCGTGGCGCAGGCAAAACTGCTTTCCATGCTGCTTGGTCTGCCCCTGCCTGCTGTTTCCAACATTGACACATTAAGTCGTGGCAAAAGATTACGTCTGGCCCTGCAGGAACTTGGGCCCATATTCATCAAGTTTGGCCAGCTACTTTCCACACGCCGCGATATGGTTCCCGAGGATATCGCAGACGAATTGGCTATTCTTCAGGATAATGTTGCGCCATTTCCGGAACAGCAAGCTATTGCCCTGATCGAAAAAGCACTAAACAATTCCATAGACAATCAGTTTGCAGAATTCTCACCTACCCCACTGGCATCGGCTTCTGTTGCCCAGGTACATACCGCCACACTGAAAACCGGTGAAGATGTCGTCGTCAAGGTTATCCGTCCAGGCATAGAAAATATTATTACCCAGGACATCGCTCTGCTAAAAAGTGTCGCTGCGTTTGTAGAAAACAATATTAATCAGGGCAAACGACTGCGGGCTGTAGAGGTAGTGAAGGACTATGAATATATTATTCATGATGAATTGAACCTGATGTCTGAAGGCGCCAATGGAACCCAGCTGGCAAGAAATTTTGAAAACTCTGACTTGCTGTATGTGCCAAAAGTTTATTGGGACTATTGCAGTGTTAACGTGCTGGTTATGGAACGAATTTATGGCATTCCTGTTAGCCAGGTTGAAGAGCTAAAGGCTGCAGGTATTGATCTGAAGGTTCTGGCAGAACGTGGGGTAGAAATTTTCTTTACCCAGGTATTCGATCACAGTTTTTTCCATGCAGACATGCACCCGGGAAATGTCTATGTCTCCAGGGAGCATCCTGAAAAGCCTCAATATATTGCCCTGGATTGCGCGATAATAGGTACTCTCAGCAAGGATGACCAATACTATCTGGCACGCAATCTGCTGGCTATTTTCAAGCGGGATTATCGCAAGGTAGCCGAGCTTCATGTGGAGTGTGGCTGGGTACCCCCCAACACACCAATCAATGCATTCGAAGCGACAATGCGTAGCGTATGTGAACCCATCTTTGAGAAGCCACTGAAAGATATCTCCTTTGGCATGCTGTTATTGCAATTATTTCGCACCGCCAGCCGTTTTAATATGGAAGTCCAGCCTTCACTGGTATTACTGCAAAAAACCCTGCTCAATGTAGAAGGCCTGGGTAAACAACTCTATCCCGAGCTTGATCTTTGGGAAAATGCTCTCCCCTTTCTGGAGAACTGGCAACGCAAACGACTTTCTCCCATTACTAATTTGAAAAAAATTACCGAGAAACTCCCCCAATGGCTGGAACAATTACCTGAAATTCCGGAGCTGATCTTTGAAACCCTGCAGGAACTTAAGCTAGCCAGAAGCTATCGTGAAACAATGGAACTCGAAGCCAGAATGCAGGAAGCGCAGCGCAAGCAACAGTTATCACGTCGCTATACATTTTTCGGTGTGGCCGCGTTAATAGCCGCCAGTATTTCACTACACCCAACACTGGCTGATTGGCTTGAGCATATGCACTTGACCAGCCTGATTCTGGCCACTGCCGGTATCATACTGATGGTGCTTCGCCAAAAATAACAACACGATAGCAGTATGCCACTGCGCATGCCGGGATTGCGCTTCAAGTAGCTTGAATTCTGACTTTCGACCCCAAAATAGAGTATTCTTGGCGCCTTATATTAAAGAGCAGTGATCATGAGTGTTGACTGGCTAGACCAGATTAATTGGAACGATGATGGCCTGATACCGGCCATAGCGCAGGACTGGGAGAGCGGTTGCGTATTAATGCAGGCCTGGGTTAACCGCGAGTCCCTGGCTCTGACCGTAGAGGAAAACAGGGCTGTGTACTGGTCCCGCTCGCGTCAGAAACTCTGGCGCAAAGGTGAAGAATCAGGCCATGTACAGGTAATGCATGGTATTTATCTGGATTGTGACAAGGACTGTATCATTTTTCGTGTTGAGCAACTCGGCGGAATTGCCTGCCATACCGGCAGGAAGAGCTGCTACTTCCTGACATTGGAGAATGGTCAATGGGTAGAAAATGCACCAGTGCTTAAAAACCCGGACGACATATATCGTTAATGCTGAAAGTGAGATTATCATGAGCGACACTTTGCAGAAACTGGCCGCTATTATAGAAGAGCGTAAATCAGCTGCACCCGATTCATCCTATGTAGCCCAGCTACACCACAAGGGGCTGGAAAAGATTCTCGCCAAGGTGGCAGAGGAAGCAGAAGAAACAATTGAGGCCGCCAGAGAGGCCGAACACAACGGCGAACTGGATCATGTCATTTATGAAACTGCTGATCTCTGGTTTCATACACTGGTCATGCTGGCAAAGCTTGAGACCGGGCCCGATGCCGTGCTGGCAGAACTTGAAAGACGCTTTGGTGTCAGCGGTCTGGACGAAAAAGCATCCCGAGGCTAGGCTCAAGCATCCTGGTATCGCTGGACGACAGCATTTCCAGGGTGGTCTGCGGATAAGCGACAAATAGCTGGTGGATAGCCGATAATTAACTGAAAGATGACCGAGTGAATTCAATACTTAATCACAGGGGCCTTCTGTTACAATAATCCCCCGATTGGGTTAGTAGTACTAACATTAAGGTTTTAGGAGGTAATCATGGGACTTGGCGGAATTAGCGTCACACAACTGCTTATTATCTTGGGCATTGTGATTTTGGTATTTGGTACCAAGAAACTGAAAAATATTGGCTCTGATCTGGGCGGTGCATTAAAAGGATTCAAGAGCGCCATGAAAGAGGATGGTGACGAAAAGTCTGAGGATTCACCCCCGCAGATCGAAGAAGAAAAGGACACCTTTGATGTGAAAGCAGAAAAGGTAGAAGAAACTGCTGACGAAAAGCAGTCCTGATTTCATTACCGGCTTTTTCTAATACTCATAAATCCACAGGCTGCTATTGTGTAGCCGAATTCGGTTTCAGATGTTCGATCCCAGTTTTTTTGAACTAATAATTATTTGCGTTGTTGCCCTGCTGGTACTGGGCCCCGATCGCTTGCCTGGCGCAATTAAAACACTGGGTCTGTGGATTGGCAGATTGCGCAGAAGCTTTAATAATATCAAGCGTGAAATAGAGCAGGAAGTCGGTGCTGACGAAATCCGCAGACAGCTTCGTAACGAAGCCATCATGGAAAAGTTCAAAAATACCAAATCCCAGATTACCAATTCTATTGAATCTGTAAAAAGTGAAGCAGAGTCCATTAAAAAGGATCTCGACATCACAAAAGGCTTATCTGACAGTGTTGCAGGGACCCAGAACGCTGCTGCATCCGAGCTCGAAAGCAGTGCCGACCCCATAGAAAAGTTGCCAACCAATGACCCGGCGGCCAGAACCAGTAGCTCATCAGCTGCTGCCAACAAAGCGCCAGCAAGCTCCCCGAACAGTTCAGAAAACAGCAGTGATAATAGTGGAAGTGTAAAACAGCAGCCGGATACACAAAGCCGGGAATCGAGCACTGCAACCGGGACAACAGAAACACCCGCCAAGCCTGCTACTACACCTGCGACTCCTGATGTAAAAGATACCGGGGCTGTTAAGCCGGACAACACTGAAAAATAATTTTGCAGCAATGACTGATACCGAACAAATCAAGCAGGATGATGAACACACAGAGCAGCCACTGATCTCACACCTTGTGGAATTGAGAGACCGGCTATTGCGCTGCCTGCTGGTCGTGCTTGTGCTATTCCTTTGTATCTTTCCGTTCGGCAACGACCTTTATATTTTCATCTCTCAACCCCTGCGTGATGTATTACCGGAAGGATCAAATATGATCGCAACGGGAGTTACCTCACCCTTTATGATCCCTTTTAAAACCTCAATCTATGCGGCATTGTTTCTCGGCGTGCCTTTCATTTTGCATCAAGCCTGGGCTTTTATATCCCCCGGGCTATACAAAAATGAAATCAGGGTCACCATGCCTATTCTGTTATCCAGCGTGGTACTTTTTTATCTGGGCATCGCCTTTGCTTACTATCTGGTTTTTAACTATGTATTTGCCTTCTTTGTAAACAGTGCGCCGGAAACGGTGGCCGTGATGACGGATATCACCCAGTATCTGGATTTTGTCCTGTCATTGTTCCTGGTCTTTGGCCTGGTGTTTGAAATACCCATTGCCACCCTGCTGCTGATTTTTTCCGGTGTAACCACACCGAATAAACTTTCTGAAAAAAGGCCCTATATCATTATTGGTTGTTTTGTTGCGGGTATGTTTCTCACACCACAGGATCCACTATCACAGGCTTTTGTTGCCATCCCCATGTGGATGTTATTTGAAGTAGGTGTTTTGGCTGGCAGGATTTTACACAAGGAAGATAACGCAGAAAGCAGCGATGAAACTGATGACACTGGCGGTAAAAAGGAAGGCGCTGAGTAGGTCAATCCAGCCAACAGATAGAAGAAAATTCAGCAACTATTGTGAATCAGCTGCCCTGAACCCACTATTTAAACCAACTGTCTAAACCAACTGTCTAAACCAACTATCCTGAATTAACGATGTAAGCCAGCTCAACTATTGAGCATGAAGGTTACCGGGCCGTCATTGGTCAGAGATACTTTCATATCCGCGGCAAACTCCCCGGTGGCCACCTCACCATGATTACTCACAGCCTGATCCACAAAATAATTATATAAATCACGGGCCTCCCCAGGTGGTTTGGCGCTGGAAAAACCTGGACGCAGCCCCCGCTGCGTGTCGGCGGCCAGAGTAAACTGTGAAACCACCAACACGCCACCACCAATATCGCTGACGCTGAGATTCATTTTTTCATCAGCGTCTGAAAACACACGATAGGCCAGCACTTTTCTTAATAACTTGTCGGCATCTTCCCGGCTGTCATTTTTTTCAATACCCAGAAATACCAGCAATCCCTTGCCGATCGCACCAGCAATGCGCCCTTCTATTTCAACCTGTGCGGCAGTTACCCGTTGAATTAATGCCAGCATATCTTTTCACTTTCGGCTTATCTGAGTTCACTGCCTCGACTATGACGCTTGCGCTCATTTTCTGTCAGGTACTGCTTGCGAATACGAATATGGTTCGGCGTGATTTCTACCAGCTCATCTCTTTGAATAAATTCCATGGCCTGCTCAAGACTATGTTTTACCGGAGGCGTGAGAAGAATATTCTCATCAGTGCCCGACGCCCTGACATTGGTCAATTGTTTACCTTTGGTGGGATTCACTGACAGGTCATTTTCACGGCTGTGCAGACCTATAACCATGCCCTCATAGACTTCACTGTTGGGCTCTATAAAAAGTCGCCCTCTTTCCTGTAAAGTGAAAAGCGAATAGCCCAGCGCCTTGCCTTTGACCATGGAGATCAGAACACCATTATTGCGCGATGCAATATCCCCTTTTTTGATGGGGCCGAACTTGTCAAAGACATGAGTCATGATGCCTGAACCCGACGTCATGCCAAGAAACTGTGTCCTGAAACCTATTAATCCGCGGGTTGGCACATTGAACGTAACACGGGTTCGGCCCCTGCCATCTGATGTCATATCCATCATTTCTGCTTTACGAAGCCCCAGCTCTTCAATGACGGCTCCCTGATGCTCTTCTTCAACATCAACCACCAGATTTTCGTAAGGCTCCAGCATCTCACCATCAATTTCCTTAATGACCACTTCGGGACGCGACACGGCAAGCTCAAAACCTTCCCGACGCATAGACTCAATCAACACCGACAGGTGTAACTCGCCTCGACCGGAAACCTTGAATTTTTCGGCGCTGTCACCCGGCTCAACACGCAAGGCAACATTATGAATCAATTCTCTTTCCAGCCTCTCTTTGATATTTCGGGTGGTCACATATTTTCCATCCAGTCCCGCAAAAGGCGAATCATTGACCTGGAAGGTCATGCTGATTGTTGGTTCATCGACGCTAAGTGGTGTCATTGCTTCCGGTTTATCCGGGTCACAGAGCGTATCACTGATGTTCAATTCAGGGATTCCGGTAACGCAAATAATATCGCCAGCGGATGCTTCAGTGGCATCAATTTGCTCAAGTCCCATGTAAGTCTTGATCTGGCCGATCTTGGCTTTCCTGCTTTTGCCTCCACGATCCAGCACCACAATCGGCATATTCAGTTTTACCTTGCCTCTCGTGATTCGACCTACACCGATAACGCCAACGTAGGAGCTGTAGTCCAGAGCACTTATCTGCATCTGAAAAGGACCCTGGGCATCGACATCTGGCGCAGGGACCTCTTCTACAATCAGTTTAAAAAGACTATCCATGTTGTCTTCCAGCTGATCCGCTTCAAGACCGGCCTTACCCTCCAGTGCGGAGGCATAAATAATGGGGAAATCCAGCTGCTCTTCTGTGGCACCCAGGCGATCAAATAAATCAAACACCTCATTGAGTACCCAGTCAGGTCTGGCACCATCACGGTCAATCTTGTTAATGACCACGATGGGACGCAGGCCGCGGGCAAAGGCTTTCTGGGTGACAAATCGTGTCTGCGGCATGGGTCCTTCTACCGCGTCAACCAGCAACAGCACACTGTCGACCATGGATAAAACCCGTTCCACCTCACCACCAAAATCAGCGTGCCCCGGTGTATCTACAATATTAATGCGATAGTCCTGCCAGCTTACTGCGGTATTCTTGGCCAGAATCGTGATGCCACGTTCCCTCTCCTGGTCATTGGAATCCATCACGCGCTTAACTTCTGGCCCGCGCGAGCTTAAGGTCCCGGATTGCTGTAACAGCTTATCAACGAGAGTTGTTTTACCGTGGTCAACATGGGCAATAATGGCTATATTTCTAATCTTTTCTATCAATGGAGTATCCGGAATTCGCGAAAAGCGGCGATTATACAGTTTCTTACCGTGTTGGTAAGGATTTAGTTGTCGCTACGACACACAAAAAAGAGATGACTCTCAATACATGACTGGGCACATATAGAGCCAAAAGCTGCTGAAGGTATTAACTGGATGGGCGTTCTGTTAAGACTTATATTGCTTTATTGGGGGAGATATACCCCTACATTTTTGAACCCCTCATCTCTCAAATAGGATGCGTGGAGTTTACTCATGATGCCTTTTCCGCAATAAAGCAGATATGCCGCTTCTCCGGGCTTATCAGAAAACCGGGAGCTGAGCTTATAGAAAGGCAGTTTTTCCACAGTATTCCCGGGAATTATCAGTGGATGCTGCTCCTCTTCATCCGGATGCCTGATATCAAGCACAATATCATCAGGCCTGAGCTGCGCGGCTATGCGTATGTCACCATTATATGCCCCTGTGTCCAGATCCAGCTTGTGGATACTCTCTCTGACACTATTGGCGAGGGCCTTATCCAGAATCGAAAAATCAAAACGGCTTTCCTGTTTTTCGATTTTATGCATTCTTGCCCGGGTGGTAGGCTTCACGGAAATAACACCACAGTATTCGGGAATAACCGCCGAAAACTCCTCTGTCCCGATTTTTCGGGCGATATCAACAATATCCTGTTTTTCCATCATAGCCAGAGGTCTTAACGTCATCACATCGGTGACCTTGTCGATGACTGACAGATTGGCTAATGTCTGACTGCTAACCTGCGCTATGCTTTCACCGGTGACAATGGCTTCGAGATTCAGCTTCTGCGCTAACCGGGAAGCTGCGCGCAACATCATTCGTTTAAGTACAACCCCCATTTGCGAGTTGTCCACCTTTTCCGGTATCTCGGCAAAAACGCCTTCAAAAGGTACCGTGACGAATTTGACCGAATGTGTCGAGCCAAAGCGCATCCAAAGGTAAAGAGCCACTTCCTTGACAGCTACCTCATGCGCCTTGACACCGAGATTAAAGAAGCAGAAATGCGTAATCAGTCCCCTTCTCATAGTCAGGTAACTGGATACTGAAGAATCGAACCCTCCCAACACTAACGACAAAACACCATCCTGGGTGCCAAGCGGAAAGCCGGAAAGTCCAGGCTTGTTTTCCTCGACGACGTAAAGGGCATCATTGCGAATTTCCAGCTTGACGGTGATGTCCGGCTGGGAAAGATTGACACCTGCCGCCTCTGTTTTCTCGATGAGACCACTACCAACAAACTTTTCAACATCCATCGAATTAAAAACATGCGTACCAATACGACGGCAACGTACGGCTAAAGTTTTGCCAGCAAGCCTGTTCTGAAATACCGATAAAGTATGCTCAAAAATTTCCTCCAGGCTTTCTACTCTATGAACCTGGACTCGCCCAAAAAAGCAGATGCCCTGAGTAGAAGCCAGTACCTGCTCAACCTGGGACTGAAGATGCTCATGATTTGCGGGTAGTACTACTTCTATGTGATCCCAGCCTCCCTGAACCTCTATGTCCTGTGATAAGCGTCTAAGTTGTTTACCGAGATTTCTTCTCAATTGTTTGGCAAGACTTTTTCTGACCGGACGACTTTTTATAATCATTTCCGGTGAATATTTGATCAGGTAATTCATATCAACAGGGTGCTTGCTACTTCAGGAATCCGGGGGCGCAGATTATATATAAATCAGACAAAGGCGTTTCAGTCGTCTTTTTTAACTTTCGCATTAAATTGGGGCGTTTTTTCGGGTTTAAAAATCCTGGATGCACTACAATAGTGCAAATATTTTGAAAGAAATCGTTTATAGCTTTATAATTCAAAGAGTTATGAGTTGGTGCATTATTTGCAGATACCAGCATCTAACTAGGTAGGTGCCTGAGTAATTGAGATGATGGGTTATGAATGCTGGACTACTCCCTAACAGGCTTGCACTGAAATTGAACACAGACAACCTTAATACCAGCCTGCTGGATAATCTGACAACGGCAATTATTCTGCTGGATAAAGACCTGCACGTTATTTATATCAATCCCGCTGCTGAAGCCTTGCTGGAAACCAGTGACAAACACAGTCATAACTCCTTTATCGGCGATGTTCTGATCAATGTAAAGGAGCTTGTTAAATCGCTTAAAAATGTCAAGGACAACGGCATTACCTTTATCGCAAGAAAGGCAAAACTGGTTAAGGCAAATACCAATCGTATGACAGTAGACTATTCTGCCAGTCGACTTATCTACGAAAATGACACTTACATCATGCTCGAGATCCAGGAATTGGATCGTTCCTACAATATCTCACGCAAGGAAATGCTGATATCCAATCATGAAACAACACTGGGTCTGGTCAGAGGCCTGGGCCATGAAATCAAAAACCCCATCGGCGGGATTCGTGGCGCCGCCCAGCTGCTTGCCGAAGAACTTACAGATAACAATCTGAAAGACTATACTAATGTGATTATCGAGGAAGCTGATCGCCTTGTTGGGCTGATCGACAGGCTTACCGGTCAGTACCAGAAACCGGCATTGCAGAAATTGAATATCCACGAAGTGCTTGAACGTGTATACAACCTGGTGATTGCAGAAACCAGGGGCTCAATTGAACTGGAAAAAGATTACGACCCCAGCATTCCTGAAATAACCGGAGACCTGGGGCAATTAATACAGGCAGTATTAAACATCGTACGAAATGCAATGCAGGCCCTGACCGAATCTGATCCTGGTGAGACAAAGCCAAAAATTATTCTCAGGACACGGACCCTTAACCACGTCACTATTGGCACTGTCATGCACAAATTGGTAGCGAGAATCGAAATTATTGATAACGGCCCTGGAATCAAACAGCACCTTTTTGAAAGCATTTTTTATCCATTGATCAGTGGCAGAGCCAATGGCACCGGGCTGGGTTTATCGCTTTCGCAAAATATACTAAAAAATCATAACGGACTCATAGAGTGCGACAGTCACGAAGGCAGAACATGTTTCACTATTTCCCTGCCCTTGTCGAACGAAAATGCACTCGATGACAGTGAGGAAAAATGGTAATGCCAGGTAAAAATCTTTTATGGATCATTGATGACGACAGATCGATTAGATGGGTTCTGGAAAAGTCGCTGGAGAAAGCTGGCTTCAATAGTGAGAGCTTTGAGAGCGGCAATGGCTTACTGGAAAAACTCAAGGACACGCAGCCTGACGCGATAATCAGCGATATACGCATGCCCGGCATTGACGGACTCGAGTTACTGGATCAGATCCAGGAGGCTTTTCCGCAAATTCCGGTGATTATCATGACCGCTCATTCCGATCTGAGCAGTGCGGTCAAATCCTACAAGCGTGGCGCATTCGAATACCTGCCGAAACCTTTTGATGTCAATGATGCCGTTGCAGTTGCGCAGCGCGCGGTCAAGCATGCCAGCGAATACAAGACCACCTCCACTGTAAAACCCAAGATTGAAGCCAAAGAAATTATTGGTGAAGCCCCTGCCATGCAGGAAGTTTTTCGCGCCATTGGCCGGCTTGCACATTCCAATATTACAGTACTCATCAAGGGCGAATCAGGTACCGGTAAAGAACTGGTTGCCCAGGCCCTGCATAAACACAGCCCTCGGGCAGACAAGCCATATATTCCATTAAATGTGGCAGCAATTCCCAAAGACCTGATCGAGTCAGAATTATTTGGCCACGAGAAAGGCGCATTTACCGGCGCCACCCAGATGCGGGTTGGTCGCTTCGAGCAGGCTGATGGCGGAACGCTTTTCCTCGATGAAATTGGCGACATGCCAATGGAAACACAGACCCGACTGCTGCGAGTATTATCCGATGGTGAGTTTTACCGCGTCGGTGGATTAACCCCGATCAAGGCTGATGTTCGCGTTATAGCAGCCACTCACCAGACTCTGGAGGAAAGAGTTAAAGAACACCTTTTCCGCGAAGACCTTTATCACCGGTTGAATGTGATTCCTATTAATCTGCCCAAACTCTCGGATCGCAGAGAGGATATTCCTGCCCTGATGGAACATTTTCTTGGCAGGGCAGCTCAACAAATGGGCGTGGAAAAGAAAGAACTGCGGTCAGAAACCACGCAGTATCTGACCGGTCTGCCCTGGCAGGGTAATGTTCGCCAACTGGAAAACTTTTGCAGCTGGATAACCGTAATGGCCTCCGGCCGTGAAATCTATATCATTGACCTGCCAGAAGAATTCCTGAACCCAAGTGACGAGGAAGCGGTCACCGGCAACTGGGTTCTTAGCCTGAAAAGTTGGGCCGACCAGGAACTTAGTCTTGGCCATTCCGGCATTCTGCAACAGGCCACCCCGCTGTTTGAAAAGTGCATGATTGATGTGGCTCTCAAGCACAGTGGTGGTCGCAAGCGTGATGCCTCTGAACTCCTTGGCTGGGGCAGGAACACCCTGACTCGCAAGATCAAGGAACTTGGTTTGGAGAACAATAGCCAGGAACCCGTCGAATAATCGCTTAACCTGAACGGTTCTCCTGCTCCATTATCCGCTATGGTGTTTTGGTAATACCCCGCTTATTCACAAGTCGGATGTCTTGGGCTATGCTCACGTTTTTATTACCTGTTTTCAGCAGAAATAAAAAACCTGTCACTTATGAATACCTGTCTGGCTCGATAATGAATAAAACCTTTCTTGCAC
>Ga0181559_10004936_pt1 | contig 12818 bp, 7 predicted proteins | sample 011ome_21_FD_133752 | JGI IMG/M metagenome (GOLD analysis project Ga0181559, IMG submission 133752) | Coastal salt marsh microbial communities from the Groves Creek Marsh, Skidaway Island, Georgia - 011508AT metaG (megahit assembly) | ecosystem: Environmental > Aquatic > Marine > Intertidal zone...
GCGGCGGCGGGCGCGCGCGGGGGGATTGGGGTAACGACGCGAGCGCGGGGAGCGGGTATTACAACGCGCGGAGAGCCGCTCGCGGGCCGAGCCGCGGCGGGACGAACCGCGGCCGCGGCGGCGGCGGCGGGGACGGACGCGCGGGCGGTCCCGCTCGCGACGCCGGGGGATGGGAGCGGTAGTGATAGCAGTTTGTTATTCGCGGCGGTGATTAGGCATCGCAGCGCGCGTCACGTCCGCCCGTCGCGTCGCGCGTCGTCTCGAGTGCGACGAGGCTGGCGCGGTGCGGCGGATGCAAAAAATCCGGGACGAGCGAAGAAGATCTGATCGCGATCGCGATCGATCGTGCGCGCCGGCGCGCGTAACGAACTCGATCCACTTCGATCGGCGACGGGCTGGAGGAGCGTCGCGGCCGAGAAGTCGCCGCGATGGCGCCTCGCGCGCGCGCTTCCCCCGGCGACCTCCCCCAAACAGCGGTCTCCGCGCGGTCCCTCGACTCCATGGAGGCGCTCGCGCTCGCGGACGACGACGCGTTCCGTCGCGTCGTCTTTCGCGCGCTCGCGGCGCTTCGCAAGGTCTTCTCGAACCAGCAGAAGAACTGGGCGACGCTGCGCCTGCGCGCGAACGTCGGTCCCACGACGAGGGCGTCCGAGGCGGTCGCCGCGACGGTCCTCGCGGGCGCGTCGGCGTCGGCGTCGGCGTCGATCCCGGACCGCGGCGCGGACGAGCGCGCGATCCTCCCGTGGAATAACAAATCGCGCGCGCACGTGAGCGTCTCCGTCCGGCGATTCCGCGCCGGGCCGCTGGAGGGCGCGATGGAGGAGCGACAGACCGTGGAGGCGACCGCGCTGCCGCTCGCGAAGAACGTGCCGCGGTACACGTCGTACATCTACGCCGCGAGCGGGAACGCGTACGTCCAGGACGAGGTACAACGGCGGCTGCTGTTCCCGGACCACGAGGGCGAGATGCGCGTGGCGTCCGACGAGGACTCCGATTCCGAGGGGTCGTCGTCGTCCGAGATGGAGGAGTCCGAGAGCGACGGGGGGGGGGGCGCGAGCGCGAACGCGGGACCGGAGAAGAAGCGGCGGATGAACGACGTGGCGAAGAAGCGCGCGGACGAGAAGGCGCGACGCCGCGAGCTGCGCGAGAAGAACCGCGAGACGAGGGAGAAGAAGGAGAGGGAGGACCAGGAGAGGCACTGGGAAGAGAAGGAGGACTACCTCGTCTGGGCGTCGAGCGCGTGCGTCGGGACGTCCGCGAGAGCGATCGAGGTCACCGCGGAGTACTTGAAAGTGTCCCCGCAGATGCTCAAGGCGCGGCTGCACGTCTTGAGGAAGCAGGCGGACGTCGGCGGCGGGACCGGGACCGGGACGGGCGGCGGCGGCGGCGGCGGCGGCGGCGGCGACAAGACCGGAAACGGCGGGGGGACCCCGGACGGCCTGGTCCCGTGCGAGGCGGCTCGAGACGCGTTCCTCGCCAACGCGCACGCGCGCGCGGTGCGCGACTTCGAGCTCGGCGCGCGCGCGAGCGCGGAGTTCAAGCTCGCGGCGAGGAGGCTGCGCGTCGGCGGCGGCGGGACGGAGGACGACGACGTCGTCGAGGTGAAGGAAGAGACGGACGAAGCCAGCGTGATCGAAAGCCTCGACGCCGCGACGACGCAGGGGAGGGCGTCGGACAGCGACGACGACGACGACGAGTCGCCGTCGTCGTCGAGCCCCGCGGCGCGGCGGACGACGCGCGGCGGCGGCGACGGCGGCGGCGGTCAGAATCAGTCCCCGGGGTTGAAGCGCGAGCGAAGCGAACGCGGCGCCGTCGTCGACCCGAGCGGGCGGCCGCCGCGGCCGATCGCCACCGCCTCGCCGCACGGCTCGAGCGCGGTGATCGACGCGGAGACGAGCGCGCTGTGGGCGCTCGTCGCGTGGCGGTTCCTTCGGCACCACGCGGTGAGCGCCGCGGACCTCATGATGACCGCGCCGCCGTACGCCGCGGTGGAGCCCGCGATGGATTCGTTCAGAGCGCTGTACTGCGTGCGGTGCCACGAGTACAACTGCAACCTGCACGGGTGCGGTCAGAGGCTGCCGCGGTCGCGGGACGCCGCCGCCGCCGCCCAAGGGACGGGGACGGGGACGTCGGCGAGAGCGCGCGCGAAGGACAAGGACATGAGCCAACAAGACGCGCTCGACGACGCGTGCCCGGAAGGAGTTGACCCGCCGCCGGAGGCGAATCCGTGCGGGCCGGACTGCTGGCGAATGCGAGGGCTGCGAGACGGCGGCGCGTTTCTCGTGTTTCATGCGAAGAGCGTCCGCCTCGTCGCGGAGCTGGCGATGAACAAGCGTCTCAACGTCGCGGAGGAGGCGAAGCAGATGTGTTTGGAGGCGGAGGAGGACGCGGCGGCGGCGCGGGAGGCGCTCGAGCGAGCCGAAGCCGCGGCGAAGTTTATGGACGACGCGCCCGTGCGAAAGAGCGCGCGAGGGAAGCCGGCCGCGGGGGACGGCCGGGGGGCGGGCGCCAAAGGTTCGATCGCCAAGAAGAAGACCGGGACCGGGACCGGGAGCGTCGGCAAGGGCGGGAAACATCGGACGAAGGATCTGAACAAGCTGACGATGGGCACGCACGCCGAGGACGTCTCCGAGGAGGAGGAGGAGGAGGAGGAGGAAGAGGAGGAGGAGGCGACGACAATGACGACGACGACGACGACGACGACGACGACGACGAAGCGCGGCGCGCGCTCGCGGCCGGAAGCGCAAAAAAACGCCCCCGTGGCGGTCGCCGAGAGAAAAGCTGCCGCCGCCGCCGTGGAGAAAGCCGCCGCCGCGAAGCAGTACGCCGCCGCGAAAGCGGACGAGGCGGTCCCTTCCGACGCGAGACGCGTCTCGTCGACGTGGACGGACTTTCACGAGAGTTTCTACATCAAGATGCGGAGGGTATACGGCGAAGACGCGGACCCGTGCGCGATCGCGCGAGCGATGCAGGCCCCGGACGCGCCAAAATGTCACGAGATTCAAGCGCGCGTGCGAGCGGACGTCGTCGCGGACGCGGAACACGCCGTGGTGGAGGCGCGAAGGCGAGAACGCGACGGCTCTGCGACGGCGGGGGAGGGCGTCGACAACGCGGACGACGAGAGAGGCGGGAGGGGCGGCCGCGGCGGGAGGGGCGGCCGCGGCGGGAAGGGCGGCCGCCGCGCGATGAAAAAACGCGGGACGTCGCAGCGCAAGCGTACGACCGCGACCGTGCGTCGACGCATGGCGAACAGCGAGGATCACGTCTGGATTCAGTACTCTCCGTGCACGTGCGACGGCCCGTGCGACGAGCGCACCTGTCTCTGCATTCGCGACGGGAACTTTTGCGAGCGCTACTGCGCGTGCGGCGGGTCGTGCTCGAACGCGTTCACCGGCTGCGCGTGCCTCCGCGGGCAGTGCCACACGCGCGCTTGCCCGTGCTTCGCCGCCGCGCGCGAGTGCGACCCGGACCTGTGCAAGCGCTGCGTCGCGACCGCGGCGACGATCGCGCACGACGCCAGAGAGGGGTGGCCGTTCACGGACCTGTGTCTGCCGGTGCCGCCGCCGCCGGAGGTGCCGACGGAGGGACCGAACGCGCGCGGGGACCCGACGGAGAGCTGCGTGAACATGAAGCTGCTGCTGCGGCAGCGGAAGCAGATCTGCTTGGGGGTCAGCGCGATCGCGGGCTGGGGCGCGTTCCTGAAGGACGGTGCGAAGAAGAACGAGCTCCTCGGCGAGTACACCGGCGAGCTCATCACGCAAGTCGAGGCGGACCGCCGAGGGAAAATTTACGACCGCGTGAACTGCTCGTTCCTCTTCAACCTGAACGACCAGTGGTGCTTGGACGCGCACTTGAGAGGGAACAAGCTCAAGTTTGCGAACCACAGCGCGACGCCGAACTGCTACGCGAAGGTGCTCATGGTGAGAGGCGACCACCGCGTCGGCATATTCGCGAAGGATAACATCGCGCCGGGGGAAGAGTTGACGTACGATTACCGGTACGAACGCGATAAAGCCCCGGCGTGGGCGCAGTCGGACGAGCCCGCGGGGCCGTTGGTGTATTGACGTCGACGACGCGCGCGAGGCGAGGGGACGTGGCGAGGAAGAGAACGAGAGCGAACGAATGATTCGCGCGAACGACGACGTCGTGGTTGTATTCACAATAACAGTCGTGTTAATCCCCCCCGCCCCGTCAAAAGAATGAGCCGCGCGCTCGGAGCGTGTCACTTCTCCTTCGCCGCCTTGAGCGCCGCCTGCGCCGCGGCGAGACGCGCGATGGGAACGCGGAACGGCGAGCACGAGACGTAGTCCAGCCCTTTCTCGTGGAAAAACTCCACGGACGCCGGGTCGCCGCCGTGCTCGCCGCAGATGCCAACCTTCAGATTCGGGTTCGCGCCTCGGCCTTTGTTCACGCTCATCTCGATCAGCGAACCGACGCCCTCTTGGTCTAAGACCTGGAACGGATCGTGCTTCAGGATGCCCTTCTCGAGGTACGTGGGAAGGAACTTCGAGACGTCGTCTCGCGAGTACCCGAACGTCATCTGCGTCAGGTCGTTCGTCCCGAACGAGAAAAACTCGGCGCCGCCTTCGCCAGCGATTTGATCCGAGAGCAACGCCGCGCGCGGAATCTCAATCATCGTCCCGACGCGGTACTCCACGGTCACGCCCGTCTCCTCGAACACCGTCGCCGCGATCTCGCGAATCATTCGCGTCTGGTTCTGAAGCTCCGCGACGGTCCCGACGAGCGGGACCATGATGTCCGGTTTGACAACCACGCCGTCTTTCTGCGCCGCGCACGCGGCTTCGAAAATCGCCCGCGCTTGCATCCGACCAATCTCCGGATACGTGATCGCGAGCCTGCACCCGCGGAAGCCGAGCATCGGGTTTATCTCCGCGAGCTTCTCGATTCGCTCGACGACCTCGTCCTCGTCCGCGCCCGTGTCCGCGGCGAGCAGAGCGACGATCTCGTCGAGCTCGCCGTCTGGAAGAAACTCGTGCAGCGGCGGATCGAGCAGCCGAATCGTGACCGGCATTCCGTCCATCGCGCGAAAGATCCCGTCAAAGTCGCCCCTCTGGAACGGCAACAGATCGTCCAGCGCCGCCTGGCGATCGCTCGTCAACGTCGCCATGATCATCCGTCGCACGGTGCGTATGCGCTCGCCCGTGCCGAAGAACATGTGCTCGGTGCGCACGAGCCCTACGCCCTCCGCGCCGTTGACGCGTGCCGTCGTCGCATCCTCCGGCGTGTCCGCGTTGGCGAGCACGCGCAGCGTCCTAAACTCGTCCACCCAGGACATGAAGACGTCGAGGTCGCCGCCGATCGCGGGCGGCGCGAGCTCCGCCTCGCCGCGGATGACCTCGCCGGTCGTGCCGTTCAGCGACAGCCAGTCGCCCTCGTGGAGCTTGACGCCGCCCAACGACAGCCACCGGTTCTCTTCGTCGACGACGAGCTCGCTGCATCCGGACACGCACGTCTTTCCCCACCCGCGCGCGACGACGGCGGCGTGCGAGGTCATCCCGCCGCGCGCGGTGAGGATTCCCTCCGCGGCGTTCATCCCGCCGACGTCCTCCGGCGACGTCTCCACGCGGACGAGAATGCACTTTTTCCCTCGCGCGTGTAAATCCTCCGCGGTGGGCGTGTCGAAGACGACTTGCCCGACCGCCGCGCCGGGCGACGCGGGAAGGCCGACGCCGATGACGTCCGCGGCGTACCCAGCCTCGTCCTTGAACTGCGGGTGAAGCAGCTGATCCACGTGCGTCGGCTCCACGAGCGTCACCGCGGTCGCTCTGTCGATCATCCCGGCCTCGACGAGGTCGACCGCGATCTTCACCGCGCCGGCGCCGGTGCGCTTCCCGCTCCGCGTCTGCAACATGTACAGCTTGCCCTCCTGGACCGTGAACTCGATGTCTTGCATGTCTTTGTAGTGCTTCTCGAGGAGCTGCGTGTTTCGAACCAGGTCGTCGTACGCCTCCGGGAGCGCGTTCTTCATCGTGAGGATGTCCTCCGGCGTTCGAATCCCCGCGACGACGTCCTCCCCCTGCGCGTTGACGAGGTACTCGCCGTACAGAAGGTTCTCGCCCGTGCTCGGGTTCCGCGTGAAGCACACGCCCGTGCCGCTGGTGTCCCCCATGTTCCCGAACACCATCGCCTGGACGTTCACCGCGGTGCCCTCCAGCCCGACGATGCCGTTGATGGCCATGTACTTCTTCGCGCGGTCGCTGTTCCAGCTGTTGTGGGTCGTTCCATACAAAATTAAGGAGTTCATCGATCAGTACTGTATGTTGAAAGGGACCCAAGCGATCAAGTGTTGAAAACGAGCTACTGTATGGGTGAAAACCTTTTGTATAGAACTAACGCACCTGTCGAACACCGCGTACGCGGCAAGCCTCATCTGCTCGAGCGGCTCTTGCGGGAACGTCACGCCCGCGGTCTCGTACACGCGCTCGTACCTCTTCACGAGCTCGCGCAGTTGAACCGCGTTGAGATCGTTGTCGTTCACGACGCCGCACTCGCGCTTCAGCGACGCGCTCTCGCGCTCGAAGAGCGCGTGCTCGACGCCCATGACGACGTCGCCGTACATGTCCAGGAAGCGGCGGTACGAGTCGAACGCGAACTTCTCCCCAGCCTTCTCCGCGAGCCCCTCGACGACGACGTCGTTTAACCCGAGGTTGAGCACCGTGTCCATCATCCCGGGCATCGAGACCGCGGCGCCGGAGCGCACGGAGAGAAGCAGCGGGTTGGACGGGTCGCCGAGCTTGGATCCCATGCGCGTCTCGATCTGTTCGAGGCCCGCGAGCATCTCCTCCCAGCATCCGTCGGGAAGCTTCGCGCCGTTCTCGTGGAACGCTTTACACGTTTCCGTCGTGACCGTGAACCCGGCGGGGACGGAGAGGCCGATGGAGGACATCTCCGCGAGGTTCGCGCCTTTGCCGCCGAGCAGGGTCTTCATGGAGGCGTTCCCGTCCGCTTCGCCGCCGCCGAAGGTGAAGACGCGCTTGATCTCGGTCGTCGCGGGGGGGGCGGAGACCGCTCTCGCGACGACGCGCGACGACGACGATTTCGGCTGCGAGATGCGGTGGGGGGGGGAGCGAGGCGGGAGGGAACGATGAGACGAGCGAGCGACGGGGTCGCGCGCGGACGGCGCGGCGCACGTCGCGACTTTTCGCGACCCGAGGGAATCTCGAGGGCGCGCACCGAGCGGCGGCGGCGCGTCTCCATCGGCCGCGCGAGCGCCATCGGCGCCGCGGCGGCGCGAGCGGCGGTCATTGTGCGAGTCGCGAGCGTTGCACTCGCGCGCGCGTGCGTTCAGCGCGTGCGAGCGCGCGAAGCAGTGGCCCCGGGGCGACGACCGAAGCCCTGAAGACATTGGCAGCTGACGCGGCGAATGCGGCACGGGTGCCGCCAGGTGCCGCTGTCGGAGATCGGAGATCCCACCCTCGGAACCTCGTTGAACCATTTGCCCATACGAAAAGTACGAGATTTCCGTACGTACTAAAATTCAACTTTTTCGATTCTCGCGCGTCGCCCGCATCCTCGTTTGTATCGTCGCGCGCGCGCATAGTTTACAATCACACTCCTACGTAGAAACGTCGATCACGACGGCCGCGACCTGGGCGCGCACGCCGGGCGGTACTTCGCGTGGACGACGTACGACAGCCACTCGTCCACGACGGACGTCGCGGACCACCCGCACGAGTCGCCGGAGAAGAAAACCGTCGCGACGACGGCGACGCACGCGGCGAGGACCGCGACCGCGATCGCGGCCAAGACCCGCGGCGGCGGCGGCGCGCGGTCGCCGCGGCCGTAGCCGTGCCCGTAGCGCGCGGCGAACAGGCCCAAGCCCCGGGTCGGGCGGGAGGAATGATCGATTCGCGATCTGTACCGTTCGCGCGGCGCGCTCCCGCGCGCGGTCGTCGTCGCCGCCGCCGCCGGCGCCTCCCCCGCGCGCGACGTCGCCGGCGCCGCGACTTCGAAATCACTCGCGTCCGAGTCCGTCTCGTCGTCGCTGTCGCGCTCGGGCAGCGCGCCGATCGCGTCGATGCCGTCGAGGTCGCCGTCTCTCGCGCCGCTCGCGATGGCCCGCTCGGCGGCGTCCACCGCCGCCGCCTCGGACGCGCCCACCGCCGCCGCCGCGTCCTTGAGCGCGCGCTCGAGCCTCGCGACGTGCGTCGTGAGCTCGTTCTCGCGCGCGCGCCATTTTGCGTCCTCGGGGTCCTCTCCCAGGCCCAACACCGCGGGCGCGGCGTCGAGCGCGGCGGAGAGGCGCTCGACTTCGCCGCGAAGCGTGTCGAGCTCTTCGAGCGCGCGCGCGGTGACGTGCGGGGGTTCCGCGCCGACGCGATCGTTCTTCAGCGTCTCCAGCTCCGCCTGCGCCTCGTCGCGCGCGAACACCGCGGCCTCGACCATCGCGTTCGCGTTCGCCATCCCCTCGGTGACTTCGGCGAGCGCCGCTTCCAACGCGTCGGCGCGCGCGTTCGCCTCCGCCGCCGACGCCGCCTCGCGCTCGTCCTCCATCGCGGCGGCGGTGAGCGCCGCCTCCAACGCGGCGCGCAGCCGCGCGATCTCCTCTTCGAGCGCGTCCTCTCGCGCGGAGGAGGACGCCGCGAGGTCGAGGTCTTCGGTGGCGGCGCGCGCGGCGATCGCGTCGCGCGCCGCCGCGAGCGCGCCGTCGAGCGACTCTCGAAGCCCCGCCACCTCCCTCGAGAGCGCCGTCTCGCGCTCGGACGCCTCCGCGACAGCCTCGTCGCGCGCGAAGACCGCGGCGTCGAGGTCAGCCTTGAGCTGTTTCTCCCTCGCGGCGCCGGCGGCGTCTTCCTCCGCCGCCGCGCCGGCGGCTTCGCGAAGCGCCGCGTGCAGCTTGGAGATTTCATCCTCGAGGCGTTCCTCTCGCTCGCCGCGCGCGACGGACGCGAGCGCGGCGAGCGGGGCGTCGTACGTCGACGCGAGCGGCGTCTCCGGTAAGGGCGCGCTTCGAGGCGATGGACACGGCCGCGGCGTCTCCGGAAGCGGCACTCGGCGAGGGCTCGGCGTCGTCGGCGGCGATCGCGGCGACCGCGGCGCCGCCGCCGTGCGCGACTCCTCCAGCGCGCGTCTGAGCGTCGATATTTCGATCTCGAGCCGCCGCTCGCGCGCGGACGGCGTCGACGGCGCTCTCTTCTCTCCGCCTCTCGTCTCGGCGTCCGAGCCGGACGCGTCGTCGTCCGTGCCGGACTTTTCCGCCGCGCGCATCGCGCCTCGCAACGCGACGTTCAACCTTCGAATCTCCCGCGCGCTCGCTTCTTCCCGCGTCTTCGTCTCTTCCTTCAATCTCTCGAGCTCGTCCTCGAGCGCCGCCTTCGCCGCGCGGTGGTGGTCCAGCTTATCCGCCGTCTGCTCCGCGGCGACGAGCAGCGCGGCGTCCAGTCGGACGATGTCCTTCTTGAGCTTCTCTGTCTCTTCGTCCGTCGTCGTCGCGGCGCTCGTCTTCTTCGCCGCGGTCGCCGCCGCCTCCGCCTCGACGCGACGCTTCTCCGTCTCCTCCGCCTTCGCCGCGGTCTCCTCCGCGGTCTTCCGCGCCTCCTGAAGCTCGAGCATCAGCGCTCTCACCTTCGCCGCGTGATCTTCCGCGGCGTCGTGCGCGGCGCTCTCCGCGACCCTGCGCGCCTCGTCCTTTTCCAAGCTCGCCGCTTTCGCGTCGTTCACCTCTTTCCTCAGCGCGCTAAACTGCGACGTGATGAGCTCCGCCGCCTCTTGCTCGCGCACCGCCGCCGCCTCGGCCTCGAGGCGCATCGTCTCGAGCTCCGCGCGCTCCGCCGCGAGCGCGATGAGCTCCTTATCCTTCCCCTCCAACGCGGACCGCAAGATGTCCAGCTCCGCGGTCATCGCCGTCTCCGACCGACCGGTCCCGCTCTCACGCCGCGGCGACGGCGGCGCGACGGACGCGCGGCGCTGAGGGCCATTACAAAAACGTCAGTTGAAAGGGGGAGCGATCAAATGTTGAAACCGAGCGGTGGGTGAAAAACTTCTGTATAGAACGCACCTGCGCCTGGAGCGACGTCAACACGCCGTGGAGCTCGTCGAGGCGCTCCGCGTTCGCCCTCGCGGCGTCCGCGGCGGAGACGCGCGCGAGCTCCAACTCCGCGTCCTTCTCCGCGAGCGCGCGCTGCAGGCGATAGAGCTCCACTCTGAGGTCGACCTCTTCCTTCGCCGCGGGGGAGAGGGTCGCCTTCGCGGTGCCGGAGACGGCGACGGAGGACGACCGCGACGGCGACGGCGACGGCGACGACGCGGTCTCGCCTCCGCCGAACGTGTCGTTCGAGTGCCACCGGAACGCACCCGAACCGCCGCTCTGCGCCGGCGAAGGCGGCAGCGTGCGCTGCTGCCTCGGCGACGACGCCGCGTCCGCGAGCGCGGCGCGCAGATCCTCGCGGCACCGCGTCAGCGCCCTCTCCGACGCGTCCCGGTCCTCGACGGCGCGTTCGAGCTCGAGCTTCTTCGCCTCCATCGCGTCTCGCCTCGCCGCCGCCTCCGCGGTCGCCGCCGCGCACTGCGTGATGACCTCCGCCATCACCGCGCTCGGGGACGACGCGTTCGCGCCGGGGGAGCTCGTGCTCACCTCCGCGAGGAGCGTCTCCGTCTGGGTCGTTCCATACAAGCGAATGTCGGGGTGGAGTTGAAAGGCGTCAGTAGAAGTTGAAAGGCGTCGAGGGCGGGGATTGAAAGCGGGGGGTGGGCGTGGAGAGACGGCGGCAAAAGTCCTTAAGGATCGGCGTTCACCACGCCGACGCGGTCGTATGGGAACCAGTGTATAGAACGCACCTCTCTCTCTCGCGCCGCCGATGACGCCGCCGCGTCCGTCAAGATTGTCAATTCGCGCGTCAGCGCGGCAATGGCGTCGTCGTCGGCGACGTGCGCCGCCTCCGCCTTCGCCAGCGCCTCCCGCAGGTCCTCTCGCTTTCGATCGCTCTCCTTCGCCGCGGCGTTGAGCTGCTCGCCCTTCGTCGCGAGCGAGTCTCGCGACGCCGCGAGCTCGACTCTCGTCTTCTCGAGCTCCATCACGCTCAGCCGACGCTTCGCCTTGGCTAGCTCGTCGAGCTGCGCGTCCACCGCCTTGGTCGCGTCCGCGACCGGGGAAGATCGGTTGAACAGCCCCGGCGATATCCCCGGACCAGGCTGCGGCGCGCCGAAGACGATCGGCGGCGTCGGCGCGCCGAACGTGAACGCGAACGACGGCGCGGCGAACGACGACGACGACGACGCGGCGGCGGCGGGCGCTCCGAACGCGACGGGCGGCGGCGCCTCCGCCGCGCCGCCGCCGAACGATAACGCCGCGGGCGCGGGCGGGTCGTCGTTCGCGTCCGCGTCCGCGCCTGCGCCCGCGCCGGTCAGCCACGAGCTCTCCGGCGACGCGTCCGCGGCGTCGACGAACATCCGCGGCGAGCCGCCGTCCCACCGGTTCTTCGCCGCGGTGAGCGGCGTCGTGACCGGGCGCGTCCCGCGACGCGTCTCCACCCACGCCGGGGTCGCGCCGCCCGGGATGGGATTCGGATTCGGATCGACGCCGGCGCCGACCCCGACGCCACCGCGCGTCGGCTCCGGCGTCGCGTCGACCGAGGAGGACGACGGCGATCCCGGGTCATCCGCGGGGGGCGAGGTCGGCGAGAACGCGCCGGAGCTGGACGGGATCTTCGACGCGCTCTCGCGCGCGACGGCGTTCGGCGTCGCGCCGGGACGGCGGGGGAAGTGCTTCTCGTGCGACCAGCCGAACCGAGCGCGGTCGGCGGAACTCTGCTCTCTCTGCGGACGACGGCGAGGCGCGGGGAGGGAGGGACGACGACGACGGTGAGAGACGACGACGACGAAGAAGCCATTCAAACGACGAAGAGAAGATGTTTTTCGTTGGCGCGAGATCCGCGGAGAGCGCCATTCGGGACGCGCGAGCGACGCGCGCGCACCGTCGGCGACGGGTCGTCTCCCGCCGACGGCGACGCGCCGGCCGCGCCGGCGTCGCGCGGGGTCTTCCAGTCGAAACCCTGGGACATCCCGTGGAGGCGCGGCGAGCCCACTGGACCGCCCCCGGCGGAAGAGGACGAAGTGGGCACGCTGCAGCGCGCAGCTGACATTTCGCAAACACGAACCAACGCCAACGGCTTTCACGACACAGTAGTCATCGCCGGCGTCGCGCGCGTCGCTCCGGTCGTCATGGCGCCGACGATCCCCGAACGCGCGGGCGTCGCGGAGCCGTTCGACATGAGCTACGCCGCGGACTTCGTCGCGGCCGCGCCGGGGGTGCCGCTCGGCAGGGTCAGCGCGGTCACCGCTCGACGCGCGCGCGCGAAGATTCGCGAGCAGATGAAGGAAGACGCGCGGAGGCGACGCGCGCGCGCGGCGGCGCGGCCGATCGACGCGCTGTTTCATCCGAACAAGCTCGGGAAGCCGCTCCCGAAGTGCGATTTCGAGGAGACGCTCGTGGACGGCAAGGTGCGACGAAGACGCACGCGACGAGATGATGACGACGACGACGACGACGACGACGACGCGGCTGCGATGTCGTCGTCGTTGACCGTTTCGACGCGTCCTCCGAGAAAAAAACTGACGCCGACGCCCCGCCCCGCCCGCAGCTGAACGGCCGGCAGGTCTTTGTGAGGGAGGACCGCGAGGACCGCGACCTCAAGGGGTACAGCGGCGCCGGAGGGGGCGGCGGCGGCGGCGGTGGCCGCGGGGGATACCGCGCCCCCGACTTCCAAAAGGGCGGCGGCGAGCGGTTTGGTGGCGGCGGCAAGCGCAGCAAGACTGGTGGCAAGACTGCCGTGGCTGTCGGGCGCCGCGTCTACGTCTCC
>Ga0181559_10004937_pt1 | contig 12817 bp, 8 predicted proteins | sample 011ome_21_FD_133752 | JGI IMG/M metagenome (GOLD analysis project Ga0181559, IMG submission 133752) | Coastal salt marsh microbial communities from the Groves Creek Marsh, Skidaway Island, Georgia - 011508AT metaG (megahit assembly) | ecosystem: Environmental > Aquatic > Marine > Intertidal zone...
GCGAAGGCGGCGTTCGTGGAGACCGTGCTCAGGCCGGGGGACGCGCTGTTCATGCCGAAGGGCATGTGGCACTACGTGCGCGCGCTCACGCCAAGCGTCAGCGTCAACTTCTGGTGGAACTGATCTGATGATGATGGGTTGGGATGAAGCGGGGTTCGTTTTCGCGCGCGCGTTCGTTCGAGGTAGAGCGCTCGATCGTGAGAACGTGACAAATTCTTTTCGGTTCCTTGGCGCACGTCTGTGTGCGTCCTGATGATGGATGATGTCTCGACGACGCGTTCGCGCGCCGGTCCGCACTCTTCGCCAACGCGCGCGGTACATGTTCCAAGGCGGCGTGGTGTCGCGCGTCCCCTTCCGGGCCTTTCGAGCGGCGTCCTGCTCCACGCGCGCGTCGCACCGTCGCGTCCCCGCTTCCCAGTCGAGCACCGCCGCGGCCGCGATGGCGGAGCCCGCCGTCCCCGAAACGTCCGCCGCGGCCGCGCGACCGGCGGTGATCTTCTTCGACTGCGACGATTGCCTGTACAAGAACGACTGGCGGGTCGCGAAACTGCTCACGGCGAAGATCGAATCCTTCTGCTCCGAGCGCCTGGCCATGCGCGAGGGGCACGCGTACGAGTTGTACAAGAAGTACGGCACGTGTCTGCGCGGGATGCAGCTCGAGAAGATCATCGACGAAAACGTGCTCGAGGAGTACCTGGAGTACTCGCACGACGTTCCTTTGCACGAGCACATCGCGCCCGATCCCGCGTTGCGCGCGATGCTCCAGTCGCTGGACCCGACCGTGCCGAAGTGGGTGTTCACGGCGTCCACCCGGCCGCACGCCACGCGGTGCCTGGAGCTGCTCGGTGTCCTGGACATGTTCGAGGGCATCATCGACGTGCGCGCGGTGGAGTGGGTCACCAAGCACGACGAGGAGGCGTACCGACGCGCGATGGCCGTCGCCGGCCTTCCCGCCTCGCAGCGTCCCGAGACGTGTCTGTTTCTGGACGACAGCACGTCGAACATGAAGGCCGCGAAAGCAGTCGGGTGGCAGACCGTGCTCGTCGGGAGACACGCGCGCGATTCCGGCGAGTTCATCGAATGCGAGCACGCCGACCACGCCGTCGACACCGTGCACGAGCTCGAGAAGATCATGCCGCACCTCTTCGCCAACGCCGCGCCCGCGGGGGCGAGCGAGTGATGATCACCACCAGGCCGGTCGCGTGTAGTTAGTTATTATCGATACGGTACCTTCGTATGCAGTAGTAATACGTTCGTACACTACGTATTCAAGAGAAATCCGACGAGCTTCCTTCACCCGGGTGAAGAAAGTATCGCGCGCGCGCGTCGGCGCGTACCGACTAAAAACCCCCTCCTCTTCCTCGGAGCCCGTCCTGGTTCCCGTACACGGAGGCGCCGCCGATGCCCTGCGCCTGGCCGCCGTACGCGTACGAGCCCGTGCCCTGCCCCGGCGGCGGCGGCAGCACGCCTCCGGAGGTCACCGCGGCGGACGCGTGCCCCCCGGTCCCGGACCCGTAGGGCCCCGCGCGCGCGTTGACGTAGCCGGCGTTCCCGCCGGTCCCGGCGCCGCCGCCGAAGGCGCCGGCGAAGGCGCCCGCCCCGAACGCGTTCGCGCCGCCGAACCCGCCGCCGCTCGCGCCGCCGTACATGGTCCCCGGCCCGCTGGCGGCGCGCCCGCCGCCGCCGGGTTTGCTGTTCGAGCTGTCCTGTCTGAAGAAGTAGCGCACCGCCAGCACCTGCACGGCCGCCACCGCGCACAGCGTGAGCACCTCCGCCGCCGTCCACCAGAGCGTGCGCCGCGCGTTGCTGTCGGCTGTTTTCTTGTGCCGGCTGGCGCGCGCCTTGAGGTAGAAGAGCTCCTGGCGCATCAGAGACACCTCATCCTGCAGGTTCAGGGCGAGCACGTTGATGTCGGACGCATGTCCCGCGGAGAGCGCCTTGCCTGCGTGTTTCGAAGCGCGCTTGCCCCCAGCGTTCACAGCGTTCACCGACTCCGCCTTGCGCGGCACGGTGGCGTCGTCGGATTTGGTGTCGCGCGGGCTCTTCGCGAGGTGCGCGTCGATCTCGTCGCCGTCGTCGGCGTGCACGGGCTGGAAGTAGTGCACGCGCACGTACGCCGGTTTCTGCTGCGCGTCCTTCTGGTGCGGCAGCGCGAAATTCCACGCCTTCTTGCCCTTGGTGCCGGCGTTGGTGAAGCAGATGGAGTACGTCCCGACGCCGGCGCCCGTCACGTCAAACTCGCTCCTGGATTTGCCCTGGCTGTCGCGGTGGATGATCGTCCCGTCCGGCTGCGTCACCTCCACCTCCACCATCGCCAGCGAGCGCTCGCCACGCTGCATCTCGTAGTACTTGTGCGGGTCCTTGCTCACGACGTACGCGCCCATCACGCGGAAAGGCAGCGCGTGCGAGTCGTCCAGGTCGCGCGCGTTCTCGATCTGCTTCGAGAAGCACTCCGTCTCGTTGAACCCCACCTCGACGGCGAACCCGCGCGCGCCGGGGACGATCGCGGCGATCGCCAGCGCGAGCAGCGCCGTCGCCGCGAGGGGGGAGCGGCGCGAGAGACCCATGCCCGGTTCCCGGGTCTCGGTCGAACGCGCTCGCGAAGCGTGCCTCGAAAACGCCGGGCCGGGTCGGATCGGCGCGGCGGGTGGGCGCGGTCGCGTCTGCCGCGCGCGTCTCCCGCGGCCTTTGTCCAACGTGAAGACAGAAGACAGAGTGACAGACAGAGGCCATGATCTGCGCGATCAGCCGCGCGACGAAAATCTCGCTGCGCGGAACGACGCTTCGAGACGCTGAGCCTCGCGTGCGAGGGTGCATTCCCGGCGCGCGCGTGGCACGCACGCGACGGATCTCGGCGGTCGCTCCGCCGGGCTCGTGCGCGCGAGGGCGACGCGCGACATTTCGGCGTCCGTCATGGTACGCCCACACTCGCGGCTTTCCGAGCACCGCCAAACGTCAGCCTGGCGAGTTTTCGTTTTCGTTTTCGTCCCGCCATCCTCGCCGGGTCCCGTCCCCGCGGATCCCGCTGACAGCCTCCCCCCCGCCTCGTCCCCCACCCCAGACGTCCTCGTCGCTGGACGCGACGGAAGCGGAGCACAACGTCGCGCAGGTGGAGCGCATGACCCTCGGCGAGCGCCGGGCGGTCATCGATCGCGACGGGAAGGAGGCGTGGAAGTGGCTGGAGTGGTCGGCGATGAAGGTGCGTTTCGCCAAGGAGGTCCTGCAGGCGGCGGAGGAGGACCACGAGAGGCGCAAGGTGGCGTTCGACGCCCTCGCCGCGGCACTGGAGGAGAACAACGAGGAGACCAGGCGCGTGGACGAGAAGATCAAGAAGCTGGAGGGGACGCTCGGCGCGATGAAACGAAACGTCGGCGGAAACGTCGGCGCGTCGGCTTCGGCGAACCGAGGCGGCGCGCCGCGGTTCCCTTCCGACGTCCGGGGACCGCAACCCGCGTTGTCGAGTCGCGCCGCCGGGCGGCGCGCGGCGGTCGTGGAGGCGGCGGCGACGAACGCGAATTTCGCGAAGTCGGCGAACGGCGAGGCGCCCGAGAGACCCGCGCCTCCCCCGTCCCTCGGGACCCCGCTCGCCGATTCCGCGAAGGCGAAGAAGGACGACGTCGACCATCTGCGCGACGGGTACGCGAAGGCGTACATCAAGAAACCGTTCTTCCCGGTGCGGAAACGCGCGTCGGCGGCGGCGGAGGCGCCACGCGTCTCGGATATCGACGCGCGCTCCGAGCCGTCCGCCCCCCCCCTGGCGGAGAGAGAGAGGGACCCGCCGCCGCCGACGTCGTCGTTCTTCGACGCGGTCGTCGGCGGGTCTCTCGGCGATTGGGGCGCGACGAGCATGCCCCGTGTCGACAGCGGCGCGAGCGGCGCGAGCGGCGCGAGCGGCGACTCCGGCGGCGGCGCGTTTCCGGACGACTTCGCAGACTTCGGGGGTTCCGCGGAGATCTCCTCGGAGATCTCTTCGCGCGCGGAGCGGTTCGAGACCCGAGGAGGCGCGAGACCCGAGGAGAATGCGCGCGAAACGCAAAGCGGCGGCGCTTTCGAGGTGGAGGCGGCGTCGCCCGCGTCCGTCGAGCTGCGCGCGTCCGCGGTGAGCGAGGAGGAGCGGGCACGCCACGCCGCCGTCGAGCGCTCGCGCGTGGAGGCGGCGGAGGCGCGCGCGGCGGCGCGACAAGCGCGCGAGCGGCGCGAGACCCTCGCGTCCGCGGCTTCGTTCGGCGGAAGCGGCTCCAGTCTCGACGCCGAGGTTCCCCCACCCCGCGCTTTTTCCTCCGCCGACCGCGCCCCGTCGCCGCCGAAGGCGCCGATCCCGCCGGCGTTCGCGCACGGGGATTTCGCGGACTTCGCGCAGTTCGACGCGGCGAAACCGAGCGGGTTCGAGGGCTTCCCCCCCGAGCCGAGCGGCGCCGAGCCTTCGCGCGCGCCGGGGCGAGCGTCCCCTCCCGCGCCGGCGCCAATCCCGCCGCCGCCCGGGGACGGTTCCGCCGCCGCCGCCGCGGATCTCGGTGAGCCTCACCCGCCCAGTGGCCCGGTGAGCGCGAACACGGCGCACGAGGCCGCGCGCGCGCAGATGCTCCGCGCGTGCACGGGTCTGCTCCCGTCGCCGCACGCGCCGCGCGAGGGGTTGACGGCGCACCAAAAGAAGCTGGGCCCGCCGCCCGGGGACTTTTGTCGCCCGCGGTTCTGCTCGCGCGAGTGCGTGGCGGCGTCGTGCGCGGGTTTCATTCAGGCGTGCGGCGGCGCGGCGAGCGCGGGTGGCCCTCCGTTGGACCTCGCGGATGTGCCCGCGCTTACCAAGGCGCTCAAGAAGATCGCCATCCGCAACCATCCGGACCGCCACTCGGCGCAACGAGTGGGCGCGGAGAAAGCCGCGAGCGCCACGGTGCTGACGCAGCAGGTTTCGTTCCTGCAGTCCATGCTCGAGGATTTCGAGTACGTCCCCGCGCGCGTCGCCGTCTCGAGCGGAGGCGCGGAGCCGGGGACGCAGGCGAACGAAACCGTCGTGCTGCCCCGCGTGCACCTCGGCGCGACCACGGCGCAGCTGCGGGACGGCGTCATAGAGGAGCGCCCCGAGCTCGCCGCCAAACGGGACAGCCTGGGCCTGGCGCTTCGCTCCGCGCCGGGCGCGGCGGAGACCACCGTGGCGATCGGCGCGACGACGCTTCGCGAGCTGGGCGTGACCAAGGACTCGACGTTCCGGATGTGGACGTGGACGGCGGCGGAGAAATCGTGGGAAGCGGGGTTCCTCTGACGCGGGCGGCGCGAGTCATTTGATACTTTACGATACTATCGACGCGACTTGCGTACCGTATGATGCGTCATTTTCGTTCTGTGTTCACACGCTCGCGTAGCCGGACGTGTTCTCGGACGTGCGCGACGTACGCCATCGCGCGTGGATCCCTCGTGACCCTGAACGAGGTCTGTCTGTCTGTTCTCTTCATCACTCCCCACTTCCCTTTTCCGGCGCGGAGACGTTCCTCATGCCTTCGGAAGGCCCCTCCAGATGTCCCGGCGTTCCCTGAGATCCCTCGCCTCGTCCCAGCGCGCTCCACGCGTTCCACCCGTTCCACGCCAGCAGGGGGAGGGTGAGGAACGCGCCGAACACGGTGACGCTGCTTCGAGGGTTGCCGTTACCTCCCCACCTCCACGTCACCGGGCCGAAAAACCAGAAGCCCATGGCATCGCCCACCACGGCGCGCAGCCGACTGTGTTTCAATCGCGTCGTTGTTCGTTTTTTTCGGTCATCAAGTTGGCACACCCGCTGCCGCTTTTTGGCTGCCGACTCCAGTGCGCGCGCATACTCGGTCGCACCTCATCCTCGCGCGGACCGTCGGTCGCGTGGCGCGCGCCATGTCGACGCCCGCGGCCATGCACGCGCGTGCGTCCCGCGTCCGCGTCGCGCCGCGCGCGCGCCCGCGAAGTCGCGCCGCGCGTCGGCACACCGCGGCCCAGCAGCGCCCATCTCGGGCCGCCTCCGCGGTCGCCCGAGCAGCGCGTCGCGCGTCCTCCGTGGACACGGGCGGCTCGTACCTCGTGACCGGCGCGGCTGGTTTCATCGGGTCGCACCTGTGCGAGCTCCTGCTCTCCAGAGGCGCCGCGGTCGTCGCCGTGGACAACCTCGACGCGCACGGCCCCTACCCCGTGCACTTCAAAGAGGCCAACCTCGAGGTGCTTCGCGCGTGCGCGGCGACGCACGCCGCCTCCGGCGCGTCGCTCCGGTTCGTCCGCGCCGACGTCTCCGACGCGACCGCCGCGCGCGCGCTGTTCCGTCGGGGGACGGACGAAGGTCCTCCGGACGAACGTCCTCCGGACGCAGACTCGAGATCCATCAAACCCATCACCCGCGTCTGCCACCTCGGCGCGCGATCCGGCGTCGCGGCGTCTTTCGACGACGCCGCCGGCGTCGTGAACGCCAACGTCGCCTCCACCGCCGCGCTGCTCGCCGCCGCCGCCGAGTTCGGCGTCGACGCGTTCGTGCTCGGTTCGTCCGGGTCCGTGTACGGCGACGGCGCGCGGGACCCCTCGCGAGGCCCACGCGCGTCGCGCGAGACGGACGCGACGGACGACCCGGAGTCCCCGTACGCCGCCTCCAAGCGCGCCGCCGAGCTCGTGTGCGCGGCGTTCGGCAAGAGCCGCCCGTCGATTCGGCGGGTCACGGCGTGTCGCATCTTCACCACGTACGGCGAGCGCGGCCGGCCGGACATGGCCGTGTTCCGCTTCGTGCGCGCCAGCCTGCGCGGCGAGACCCTGTTTCGGTTCGGGGACGGAGAGTCCTCCTGGCGCGACTACGCGCACGTCGAGGACGTGGCGCTCGGTCTGTTCGAGGCGATGCACCGCGACGACGACTCCGGCGCGGCCTTCGAGGCGGTGAACGTCGCGTCCGGCGTCCCGACCAGGCTGAGGCGCCTGATCGAGACGGTGGCCTCCGCGTGCGGCGGCGACCCCGCCGCGGTCGAGGAGCGGCCGCCGAGGCCGGGGGACGTCGGCGGGACGTTCGCGGACGTCGCCGCCGCGGAGGAAATCCTTGGGTGGCGCGCGGAGATCGGTCTGCGCGAGGGCGTCGCCAGGACGGCGGCGTGGTACGCGTCCCCCGCGTCCGAGCCGTGGCGGGATCCGACGCCGCGAAGAGAGCGGGACCCTGAAGAAACGGTGGTAGACTGACTAACTAAGAGTAGTCTACAAAAAAAAAGTCTAGCTAGAGCTCGCTGATGCGGTATTCGGCACGTATACCCTCGCTACGGTGGCTCGCGACCCGCCCGAGGCTCGTCGTCGCGGTCGCGGTCCACCGCGTCGCGAGCGCGCCTCAGGATGCCCACGATCTCCGCGAGTCGGTCGACGTTTTCCTCCCAGGGGTCGACGTCGAACGACTCCACGAACGCGTCCGAACGCGTCCGGCGTTCGGTCTCCTCCGCCGCGGACTCGCGCGACGGCACGGAGACCACCACATCGACGCGCTCGCCGACGCCGCGCGTGCCGGCGCGGGGGCAAAACTCGAGCCCTTCCTCGAATTTCGGGCCGTGGTGTCTTTCGCCGTACTCGCGCTCGCACACGTCGCGCACCGCGAAGAAGTGCGTCTCGTGCACCAAGTGTCGCAGAGGCTCGAAAACGTTCGCCAGCCGCGCGAGGAGCTCTTTGGCTTCTTCGACGACTCTCCCCGATGACGACGACGATTCGGTACCGGCGAGTTCGCGTACTAAACGCCGGAGCCCACACGCCCCGAGCGCCCCGAGCTGCAGCTGGTTGATCCCCGCCTTGCGCGCCAGGAGCTGTTGGCACAGCACGCCGTCCGCGCGGTCGTCGCGATCGGGAAGCCCGGCGCGAAGCGTCCGCGACTCGCGCCGAAGGTACGCCGCCGACGCGCCGAAGGCGCAGTCGTTGAGCCAGTTGTGGTTGATGGACAGGCAGTCCGTCTCGTTGTGCACCTGGTGCGCCCAGCACGAGGGCACGAACAGGAGTGCGCCGGGAGGCTGGTCCACCGCGATGGGCGCCGCGCGCGCCGCGTCGGGGTAGTCCGCGCGGACCGCCGGGAGCCTCGCGGCGCGGACGTCCGGGATGAGACGCCCCGAGCCGTCGCGGTGCCGCAGACGCTTCGCGCGGCTCGGCGGGACCATCAGCCACTTTTTGCGGCCGCACACGTTGACGGACCACGAAAACGAGCGCGCGACGTCGACGTGCATGGGCGTCCACGTGCCCTGAACGCCGCAGTACACGAACCGGTACGACCCGGGTCGGAGCCTATTGGGATCGTCTTCGTCCTTTTCCTCTTCGTTTTCGTTTTCGTTTGCTGCGCGTCCTGTTCCTAATCCTTCCGCGTCGTCGTCGTCGTCGCCGCCGCGCGCCGACGAGCAGAGCGCGTCGTCTTCGTTCGACCAGGAGCTGTTGAGCCAGTCGTCCCGCACGTGCGGGGGCGTGTCGTACGCGCGGTACGCGGGGAAGTCGCGGACGAAGTTCCAGTCCTTGACGTAGAGCTTCTCGCGGGCGTCCGCGCCGGCGGAGGCGCGTTTCCCCGTGGCGGAACTCCGCCACCACCTCGCGAACTCGCGAAACGGCATCTCGCGGCGTTTCAGGTCCGTGTCTATCTCTTCGTCGCAGTCCACCACCAGCACCTTAGCGTCCCCGAAGAGCTCGGACATGGCCACAACGTCGGGCTGGCCGTCCTTCGTGACCCACTCGCGGCGCGCGCGCCAGTCATCGGTGAGGCCGGTTATCATGACGGGCAGGTTTTTGGCCATGAACTCAGCCCTGAAGGCTTCGGGGGAAAGGTCTTCGCAACGCACCGTGGGCACGGCATCGCACGAGGGAAACCGGCTCTCCCGATCCTCCAGCGAAGCTTGCCCCGGGATCCACGGCATGGTCGTGCGACACCTTCCGCGTCCTCCGCGACGAGCGACCACTCGACGGCGCGCCGTCGAGTGGCCATCTGGCGGAGCGCGGTCGGTGCAAAATGGTTTCATCGTTTCGCCGTGAAGCGCCACCACCGGAAACCCGAGTGTGCCCACTTCTCGGTGCGCGGGATGGAGGGCAAGCTGAAGGTGCTGTGCCTCCACGGCTTCACCCAGAACGCGGAGACTTTCCGGGCGAAGACCGGCTCTGTGCGTAAGAGCCTGAAGTCGAAGGTGGAGTTCGTGTTCCTGGACGCCCCGCACTCCGCGGCCGGGTTCTTCGACGAGGCGGACCGATCCGCGCTCGGCACGACCGATGGCGCGGATGCGGACCCGGTGGGCCCGAGGGCGTGGTGGCTGATGGGCGAGAACGACGCGGAGGACGGAGCCGAGGCGACCGAACCCAAACGCGCGGATCGAGAGGGCGAAAGCGGCGGCGAGAAGCCCCGGGTGCGCCCCGCGCAGAGCACGAACATGCGGGGTTGGGAAGCCACCGAACGTTTGCTTCGCGACGCCGCGTCGGCGCTCGGGCCGTTCGACGGCGTGCTCGGCTTTTCGCAGGGCGCGTCCACCGCGGCGCTGGCGCTGGCGACGATCCCCGAGCTTCGGAACACCGTGACGTTCGCCGTGCTCTTCTCCGGGTTCGAGCCCATGGACCCGCGCGCGGCGGCGAAGCTGAGAGATTCAGCCGGCGGCGGCGGCGCCGGGGTGCGCGGGGTGCGGTCGCTCCACGTGCACGGCGTCGCCGACCGGATGGTCGCGAGGCGCAGGGCGGAGGCGCTGATGGGCGCGTTCGAGGAGCAACCCGAGCTCTTCTCGCACGAGGGGGGGCACGGCGTACCGTCCTCGAAGCCGTTCAGGGAACGGCTGAAGCAGTTCGTGCTGGAGGAATAGTCAAGGGAGTGGAAAGGTGGCGTCTCAACGTACGCGTCGCGACGACGTATTTTTTTTACTTTTGTAAAAGTGATTCCACTTCGCGCGCGCCGCCTCCGCGCGCCGCTTTGGCGCGCGTCTCCCGCGACCCCGCTCCGCCGCGTCACGAGCTGGTGTACTGGTAGATCTTGGACACCGCGTGGAGCATGGTGACGAACGCGATGAAGCACACGCTCATCATCAGCACGACCACCTGTTTTTTTCGTTTTTTCGTTCGGTGAGGGAAGGCGCGCGGTCAGGCGCGGGAAACGTCTCCCGAAACGAGCGAAGAACGACGCGCGGAGAGGCGCGGGCGATGGGGGTGAAGACGAAAAATGTATCGATCCGCGCGAGGGTTGGCGGTTCCGCGACGGCGTGCGCGCACGCACCGGCGTGATCTTGAGCCCCGGAGAGTCATCGGTGTAATAGCGGAGCATGGACATGTTGTTCCCCTGTCCGGTTTTCTGCGCGGCACCGCCACCCCCGGTGTTTCTGCGTCGCACGCCCGCTGTCGCGTCACGATCGGCATGGGGGAAACACGAGGGAAGGTCAGTGTCTCGATCGATCGCGCGCGGGTTCGCGGGTTCGGTCGACGGGGATCGCGCGTTCGCGCGCGCGAACGATCTATTCAGGGGACGCACAGGACGCGCCCGCGGGGCGGTTCGCGAGGGAGTTGCTCTGGCTGGACATCGCGGCGCTGATTAATGAACGAAATGCGCGGGCCGCGGGGAAAAGGCTCGTCGTCGGTCGCCGCGCTTCGTTTCGGCACTCCGCGAACGCGAAACCGTGGCGGGAAAGCGCGCGGGCGGCGAATCACGATCCAGGCTGACGAAGCCTGTGAAAAGTATCTCGGTCGTTGTTGCCTTTCTCGCCGCGTCGAACGGCACACCGCGGCGCGCTGAGACGCGCGCGTCCACTCGGCGTCCGTTTCGCGATGTTGGCCGGTCTATACGAGCGCCTGACCGATAGCTCGGAGGGCGCGATGCGCGTGGTGTTCCTCGCGGCGGCCGGCGTCGGTGCCGGACTGGTGCTGCATCAGGTGCTGCGTCGGATCGACGATCTGGTGTCCGCGCCGAGACGGAGGTTCCGAAGCCGGCACGGCGACGTCGGCGTCGGCCCCGAGTACGTCTCCAAGACCACGTACGGCGTGGTGGGCGGCGCGAAGCCCCCCGGTTTGCGCGACGTCCCGGCGCTCGTCGCCGAGATGCGCGACGCGTTCGAATCCGGCGTGACGCTCCCGCTGGAGCACCGCCGGGCGACGCTGCGCGCGATGCGCGCGGCGTTCGCGGAGAACGAGGCGGCGATCCTGGCGGCGGTGTGGGAGGACCTGCGCCGGCCGGAGGGCGAGACGCTGTACTACGACTTCCTGCTCGTCAAGACGGAGCTGGAGAGGCTGCTCGCGAACCTGGGAAGGTGGACCGCCCCGCGGCGCGTGCGGGCGTTTTCGCTGCTCACGTTCCCGTCCAGCCAGTGGATCGAGCGCGAGCCGAGGGGCACGTGCCTCGTGATCGGCCCGTTCAACTACCCATTCGCGCTCACCGCGGGCGTGGTCGCGGGCGCGGTCGCCGCGGGGAACAACGTGATCCTCAAGCCGTCGAACGATGTCCCGCGATCCTCCGCGCTGCTTTTCGAGTTGTTCAAGCGATACGTCGACCCGCGCGTCGTGTCGGTGATCGGCCCGGGCATCCCCGGGGACGGCGCCGACGTCGTCACGGACTTACTGCGCCAGAAGCTGGACTTCGTCTTCTTCACCGGTAGCACGCGCGTGGGGTCCATCATCGCGCGCAAAGCCGCGGAGACGCTCACGCCGTGCGCGCTGGAGCTGGGGGGCAAGAACCCCGTGTTCGTGGACGCCACCGCCGACCTGTCGCTCGCCGCCAAGCAGTGCGTGTGGGGCCGCGCGCTCAACTGCGGGCAGCAGTGCATCGCGCCCGAGTACGTGCTGTGCCCGCGCTCGAAGCTCGATTCGTTCGTCGACAACCTGCGCCGCTGGACGCAGACGCTCATCCCGGACCCCTACGCGGAGGGCGCCATGGGCAGGCTGGTGGGCTGGAACGCCGCGCCGGGCGTTGACGAACAGAACGGCGCGCGGCGCGCCGCCGCGCGCGTCGCGGCGTTGCTCGAGACGGCACGCGACGGGAAACACGGCGAGAAGGTGGTGTGCGGGGGTGGGATGGACGCTGTTCGCGGGGTGGTGGAACCCACGGTGGTGGTGTGCGGCTGGGACTCGCCTTTGATGCGCGAGGAGATGTTCGCGCCGATCCTGTGCGTGGTGCCGTACGACGACCTCGGCGAAGCCGCCGCCCGGACGCGCGCGCTGGCCAAGCCGCTCGCGCTGTACGTCTTCTCCCGGGACCGCAAGAACGTGCGTTACATCCTGGACAACACCACCGCCGGCGGGGTCACGGTAAACGGCGTGCTGTACCACGTGGGGCACGGCGCGTTGCCGTTCGGCGGCGTCGGCGAGAGCGGCGTCGGCGCCTACCACGGCGAGCACTCCGTGCGGTGCTTCTCGCACGAAAAGCCGACCCTGCGCAAGTGGCGCGATTGCCTCGACGGAGGCTTGCTCACCGACCCGTTCTTCGTCTACGGGCCGCACGACGGGATCAAGAAGACCCTGCTGCGCGCGGTCGCGGAGCGGTCGTGAGTCGAATTAGGGTTTAACGCATGTCACGAGGAGTCTCTGACGACGTAGGTAACGGCGCGTCTTTTGGCTCGGATCGTATTACTTTCGTAGTCTATGTTGTAAAACAGAACAGTGTTTGAAAGACGTCCGAGTCGGAATAGAACGCAACAGGGGGAAGCAGCTTCCCCGCGGCGCGCGCGGCGGTGTCTTCGCGTCGAACGAAGGTAGGCCTTCGTCCGCGCGGAAAACGGGAGACGCGTCATCGGGCGCGGTTCGACGTCCCGGGGGGCGTTTTATTGAACCGGCCGTCACGTTCGCGTCTCCGAGCGCGCGCGCGCGCGCGGGGAAGGAGCCCTCTCCTCGCGGCGCGTCACTCGTCGTCGATGAC
>Ga0181559_10004942_pt1 | contig 12814 bp, 13 predicted proteins | sample 011ome_21_FD_133752 | JGI IMG/M metagenome (GOLD analysis project Ga0181559, IMG submission 133752) | Coastal salt marsh microbial communities from the Groves Creek Marsh, Skidaway Island, Georgia - 011508AT metaG (megahit assembly) | ecosystem: Environmental > Aquatic > Marine > Intertidal...
AAAAATGGAGAAAGCACTACAACACAAAGAGACCACACAGTGCATTGGGCTATCGCCCGCCAGCCCCTGAAGCCATCATACAAATGGATCAAAGGCCAAATATGCACTAACTATAAAATTGGACCGGTCAAATGAGGCTGCTCAAACGCTTATTGGGAAAAAACCCAAACTTTTATACCAAATCCGCCCTAACCTTGGCGTGGATTGATTCTTTTTTCCCAAGATCCCGCTTTCGCGCCTAGATCGCCGCCAAGGTTATGCCAGCCACAACGCAATAGCGCCCCGCCTTTGCCAAAGTGACAATCACCACAAACACCCGCAGGTCTTCGCCCAGGAAACCTGCCACACAGGTGATGGGATCGCCGATAATCGGCACCCATGACAACAGCAGGCTGGCCCGCCCATAGCGGCGATAGATCGTCTCGGCGCGGGCTTGGTGGCGGGCCGAGACAGGAAACCACCGCGCATCCCGATACTGGCGAAAAAACCGCCCCAGCCCCCAGTTCACGCAGCTGCCCAGCACATTGCCCAAGGTGGCCACCGCCACCAACAACGCGACAGAATAGGCCGATTGCACCACCAGATAGGCCAAAAGCGCCTCGGATTGGGCAGGCAACAGGGTTGCGGCAACGAAAGCGGCCAGAAATAGCCCTGCCAGCGCGCCACTCATCGCTAAAGCGCCCGCAGCGCCAGCTGGCCTGCCACCAACACCACCATCAGCCCCGCCATGAATTCCAGCAAGCTGGCGCCGCGGCTTAGCCGTGCGCCCTGCCCCGCCAGCCCCTGCAAAACCCCCGCGCGCAGCCCAACGGCCGCGATGGCCACCAAGATTGTCACGCTGGCAGTGCCAAGCCCCATGGCAATGGCCCCCAGCACACCCGCCTGTGCAATGCCCATTTGCCAAGTCAGCAGCAGCAAAAACACCGCCCCCGTACAGGGCCGCAGCGCCACGGCGCCCACCAAAACGGCCATGTCACGCCAGCCCTGTGCGCGGGCCAGCGCATCGGGGGTTGGGCCATGGCTGTGGCCGCAGCCACAGGGCTGGCCCCCGGCATCGTCGTGGCCCTGCTGTGCTGGCCCGCTTTGGCGCCAATGCCGCAGCCCGCGCAGCATCAGCCACAGCCCAACCGCCGCCACCATGGCATAGCTGGCCGGCGCCAAAACCGCCTCGGCCCATGTTTCCAGCTGGGCGCGGGCCATCTGAAACATTAAGACGCCGGCATAAACCAACACCACAGCGCTGCCCGCTTGCGCCAAACTGCCCGCCAGCGCCAAAGCCGACAAGCGCAGCACCGAAACCGGCCGCCCAACACCATAGCCCGCAATCAGCATCTTGCCGTGGCCGGGGCCTGCTGCGTGAAAAAACCCATAGGCAAAACATAGCCACATCAGCCCGCCCAGCGCCGCCGGGTCGCCCCCACGCAAGCGCCGCAACAGCCCAGCCATGGCGTTTTGCACCTCGCGTTGGCCCTGCGCAGCCCAGCGCGCCAGATCATCGGCGCCCCCCAGCAGCCACAGCCAGCCCGCCAGCAGCGCCAAAACCGCCAGACCTGCGACACTTATTGCGCGCATGTCACCGTAACCTTGTCGGCAAAAGCATGGCCCACGGCCGGAAACGCGTCATCGGCCATGTCTGGGCTTTCTTGCAATAGCTTATCCAGCAGCGCATTGGCTTGGCTTAAATCGGCCTGCAGCACGTCTACGCTGCACCCATCGGGCACCTGCACCGCGGCTGCCAACGAATATTCTGTATAAAACGTGGGGTCATAGGCCCTGATTTCCAACGTACTGCCCGCCGGCACCGGGTCAAAAGCGCGCCGATGCACAGAGATGACTTGCCCATTTTCAAACCGCGTTTCCACGGGCACAGGCGCGCCCAAAGCCACCGCTTGCCCCCCCTGCGACAGGTATAAATCGCCCTCGAACCCCGCGATCCAGCGCAGATCAAACCCCTGCAAGCGGGCCAGTTCCGCCGGGCTGAGAACCCCGTCGTAATCTTGATCAAGGCCCATATCCTCGAGCCTCAACAAACTGGTCAGCTCGTCATAGGCCCACTGCACCTCGATCATGGCGGCGCGCCCCTGCGCATCGGGCAAAAGCACAAGCTGGGTTTGCACAAACACATGCGGGTGCGCAGCCGCCTGGGCCGCCCAAAAACACACAGATAAGGGTAAAAACGCCCGCATAGCGCAGTGATACCCGCCGCCCGCGCGCGCTGCAATTGCCCATGCCTGCGGCGCGCAAATTTTAGCCGATATCGGGCTCGGCGGGGTGGCGTGCCTCTGGGTGCAGGGTGGTGCCCAAAATATGATCTGCGCGGTGAATCACATGGCCCGCGTGGCCCACGATCAGCGGATCTGGCATATGCACCAGATGGCGGTCTTTCCCCGGATAGTCGAGCGACGCCAGAAAATGCAGCATGCAATTCAGCCGCGCCCGTTTTTTGTCGTTCGATTTCACCACCGTCCACGGGGCATCGGCGGTATCGGTATAAAAGAACATGGCTTCTTTTGCTTCGGTGTAATCATCCCACTTATCAAGGCTGGCTTTGTCGATGGGGGACAGTTTCCACTGTTTCAGCGGGTCTGTGGCGCGCGCCTTAAAGCGGCGCTGCTGTTCGTCTTGGGTGACCGAAAACCAATATTTATAAAGCCGCACCCCAGAACGCACCATCATCCGCTCTAGCTCGGGGGTTTGGCGCATGAATTCGAGATAATCGTTGGGCTCGCAAAACCCCATCACCCGCTCTACCCCGGCGCGGTTATACCAGCTGCGATCATAAAAAACCATTTCCCCCTCGGTAGGCAAATGCTGGATATAGCGCTGATAATACCACTGGCCTTTTTCGGTATCCGAGGGCTTGTTCAACGCCACAACCCGCGCCAGCCGTGGGTTTAAATGCTCCATAAAGCGTTTGATCGTGCCGCCCTTGCCTGCCGCATCGCGGCCTTCGAACAGCAGTACAAATTTCTGCCCGGTTTCTTGGGCCCAAATCTGCACTTTCAGCAATTCTGCCTGCAAGGCGGCTTTCTTTTTCTCGTAAGCCGCGCGGGGCATTTTGGTTTTGTAGGGGTATTGCCCGGTTTCAAAGACATGGCGCACCTCGTCGCTGGTGGGGCTGCGGCGCCGCACCGTGCCGGGCGCTTTTTGCGGTGTGGGCGTGGCCGTGGGGCTGTGGGGGGCGGTGTCAGGCGTTGCCGCCATAGGCTTGGCATCCATGGGTATCACTCCTTTATCTTGCGCCCAGCCTATCAGCCCGGGTTTGGCGGCGCCTTGATCCCGGTCAAGCGCTGGTTTTCCTTGCAAAAGGCCTGCGCTGTAGCACACTGGGCCCAAACAGGGGGCGGGCATGCGTGGCACACAGATAGGCCTGAATGGGCAAAATTTTTTCTACCGCAGCTGGGGGCCAGCAGATGGCCCGGTGATTTTGATGTTGCATGGCTTTCCCGAATATAGCGGGGCGTGGGAAGAGCTGGCCGCCCAATTACCCCACCACCACATCATCGCCCCCGATCAGCGCGGCTATGGTCAAAGCTGGGCGCCCACCGCTGTGGCCGAATATGCCACCAGCAAATTGGTGGGCGATATGGCCGCGCTGATTGGCGCATTGGGGCTGGGGCCTGTCACGGTGCTGGGGCACGACTGGGGCTCGGCCGTGGCCTATGGGTTGGCCATGTTTCGCCCCGAATTGGTAAAGCACCTGATCGTCATGAACGGCGTGCATCCCGCCCCTTTTCAACAAGCTTTGGCCGCAGGTGGCGCCCAAACCGCGGCGTCGCAATACATCAACTGGTTGCGCGCCGAGGGCACAGAGGCACGCCTGCAAGACAACAATTTCGCCCGCTTGCGCGGCCTGTTTTCCGCCCATATGGATATGGCATGGCTGGATGGCCAGAAACTGCAAGCCTACCAACACGAATGGGCCCGGCCCGGGCGGCTGCGTGGCATGCTGAACTGGTATCGCGCCTCGCCGCTGGTGGTGGCAAAGCCGGGCACCCCTGTCACAGACCTGCCCGCCCTGCCCCGTGACCGGCTGCAGGTGCGCGCGCCACATCTGCTGGTATGGGGCGAAAATGATACCGCGCTTTTGCCCGAAGCCACCGAGGGCCTAGAGGCGTTTTGCACAGATTTGACACGCCGCAGCATTGCCGGGGCCGATCATTGGCTGCACCATCAAAAACCCGCAGAAGTGGCCCACGAAATTACCCGCTGGCTGGCCCAACACCCCTAGCCATGCGGCATTTAGGGTTGCGGGGGTTCGCAAACCCTTTTCCCCGCGCCCGCGCTCTGCCATAGTGGCGGCAAGCAAAATAAAGAGCAGCACCCATGGCCGACGATCTTCTTTCCACCCAGCAAGACAGCGATTATAACGCCTCTTCGATCGAGGTTTTGGAAGGCCTAGAACCGGTACGCAAGCGCCCGGGCATGTATATCGGCGGCACCGATGAACGCGCCTTGCACCACTTGGTGGCCGAGGTGCTGGACAACTCGATGGACGAGGCCGTGGCCGGCCATGCCAACCGTATCGAAGTGGAATTGCACGCAGACTATTGCGTGACCATCCGCGACAATGGCCGCGGCATCCCAATCGACCCGCACCCCAAATTTCCCAACAAATCCGCGCTTGAGGTGATTTTGTGCACCCTTCATGCGGGGGGTAAGTTTTCTGGCAAAGCCTATCAAACATCGGGCGGTTTGCATGGGGTGGGCGCCTCGGTTGTCAATGCTTTGTCTGACAGCATGGTCGTGCAAGTGGCCAGAAACAAAGAGCTTCACGAACAGCGGTTTTCCCGTGGCACGCCACTGGGGCCGATTGCAAAAACTGGCACAGCCCCCAACCGGCGCGGCACAACGGTGACCTTTCATGCCGATGAACAGATTTTTGGCAGCCATCGGTTCAAACCCGCGCGGCTGCTGAAAATGGTGCGCTCGAAGGCGTATTTGTTTTCGGGGGTGGAAATTCGCTGGAAATCGGCCATCACCGATGGCGATACCCCAACCGAGGCCATCTTTCACTTTCCCGGTGGTTTGGCCGACTACCTAAAAGAAACACTGGGCAGTGCCAGCACCTATGCCGATCGCCCCTTTGCCGGAACGGTGGATTTTCAGGAAAAATTCAACACGCCCGGCAAGGTGGAATGGGCCATCAACTGGACCCCCGCGCGTGACGGGTTCATCCAATCTTACTGTAATACCGTTCCCACCCCCGAAGGCGGCACCCACGAGGCCGGGTTTTGGGCCGCGATCTTGAAGGGCATCCGCGCCTATGGCGAGCTGATCAACAACCGCAAAGCCGCGCAGATCACCCGCGAAGACCTGCTGACCGGGGGTTGCGCGCTGGTATCGTGCTTTATTCGCGAACCGGAATTCGTGGGCCAAACCAAAGACCGGCTTGCCACGGTCGAGGCCCAGCGCCTTGTGGAAAATGCGGTGCGCGACCATTTTGACAATTGGCTGGCGGCCGATACCAAATCTGCCGGGGCCATTCTGGATTTCCTTGTGCTGCGCTCGGAAGAGCGTTTGCGCCGCCGCCAAGAAAAAGAAACCCAGCGTAAATCGGCCACCAAGAAACTGCGCTTGCCCGGCAAGCTGGTGGATTGCTCGGCCACCGCCCGCGAGGGCACCGAGTTGTTTATCGTCGAGGGCGACAGCGCGGGCGGTTCTGCCAAGATGGCCCGTGACCGGCGCAACCAAGCCCTGCTGCCATTGCGTGGAAAAATCTTGAACGTGCTTGGCGCGGCGTCGAACAAACTGACCTCGAACCAAGAGATATCAGACCTGACACAGGCCTTGGGCGTGGGGTTGGGCAGCAAGTTCAACATCGACGATCTGCGCTATGACAAGATCATCATCATGACCGATGCCGATGTTGATGGCGCCCATATCGCCGCGTTGCTGATGACATTTTTCTTCACCCAAATGCGCCCGATGATCGACCATGGCCATCTTTATCTGGCCTGTCCGCCGCTTTACCGGCTGACCCAAGGGGCACGGCGGATGTATGTTTCCGATGATGCGGAAAAAGATATTTGGTTGCAAAAAGGGCTGGGTGGCAAAGGCAAGATCGACGTGCAGCGATTCAAAGGTCTGGGCGAGATGGACGCCAAAGACCTGAAAGAAACCACGATGGATCCCACCACCCGCAAGCTGATCCGCGTAACGATAGACGAGGACGAACCGGGCGAAACCGGCGATCTGGTCGAGCGGCTGATGGGCAAAAAACCAGAGCTGCGTTTCCAATATATTCAGGAAAACGCCCGCTTTGTGGCCGAACTTGACGTGTAAACGCCTGCGCTAGCCCGGCGTTTGTATGCTTTCCAAATAGCCCAGCAGCGCCGCCAAGGGGCGCGGCACCGGCGTTTGGCTGCCGTCTTCCAGCGCCACGGGCACGGTGGGGCCCCCAAGCCATGCGCCAAATTCTGGCATGGCGCCCCCGCGCGTGCCCTTGGCATATCCATCGATCGCCGAAAGCACCCGTGTGCGTGGAAACGCACCACCGTTTTGCGCCGCAATTTGGGTTAAGTTCGCAGGTCTTGGCGCCATTCCTTGCGCCAGATCCCCATCGCCCAGCCCGCTGGCACCATGGCATTGCACGCAGTTTTGCGCATAAAGGCGCTGCCCCTCGGCCGGGCTTGGCATGAAAGACCACAGCGCACAGCCCGCCAACACCGACAGGGCACATAAAGACGAGGCCAGCATTGGCAGACGCGGTTTCAAAGGCAGGGTTTGGGCCATGATCATACCTTTCTTGGTCTTTACCCCACCCTGCCCAAGCGCTGCCAAATAGGCAATGGGGCGGGCCGAAAAATGCCCACCCCACGCCAATGGCAGGTGACAAGCCGCCCAAACCCGGCCATTCTGCCCACGGCCCCAGCCGGGCCCAACCACCACTGCAAGCGGGGCGCGAGGGATGCAAAAAGACGCGGCACAGGCCATGCTGGCCACAGGGTTTGCCCCATGGGTGCAGGCGCTGGATATCACCGTGGATGCCATCGGTGACGAGCGGGCCACCCTGTCCATTCCCATCACCGATGAGATTGCCCGCATGGGCGGCATTGTATGCGGGCAGGCACAGGCCACGCTGGCCGATACATCCATGGTCTTTGCCTGTTTTGCGGCCCTCGGGGGGCCATACCCCGTGGCCACAACCAACCTAGACACCCAATTCATGCGCCCCGGCACCGGCACGCGGCTGCGATGCGAGGCCCAAGTGGTGCGCCGCGGCAAGGCATTGCTGTTTGCCCGTGCCGATCTGTTTGCCGAACCCGAAAACAAGCTGATCGCCAGCGCCACCGCCACATTTTTTCAACCATAGGCCCCACCATGCAAACACCCCAAGTTTACGCCGCCGTCATGCTTTTGGCAGGGGTGGGCATCCCCCTGATGGCCGCGCTTAACGCCCAATTGGGCGTGCGCCTTGGTGCCCCCGTGGCCGCCGCCTGCCTGTTTTCCATTGCATTGCTATGCAGTTTGGCCCTGCTGGCCATTCAAGGGCCAAGCGCCCTGCTAAAACTGCCCCAAGCCCCAAAACACCTGTTTCTTGGGGGCGTGTTGGTGGCTTTTTACGTGCTGTCCGTTACCTTTATTGCGCCGCGCTTCGGGGTGGGGAACGCGGTATTTTTCGTGCTGTTGGGCCAGCTGATCAGCGCCGCTTTGATCGATCATTTTGGCCTGTTTGGCGCCCGCGTCAGCCCCGTATCTGCCCAGCGCTTGGGCGGTATCGCGCTTATGGCTGCGGGGGTGTTTTTGACGCAAAAGGCCTAAACCGCAACCGCAACCTAAACCGCGGTCAAAACCCCCGCCTCTAGCCGCACCACCCGGTCCATGCGGGCGGCAAGCGCCATGTTATGCGTGGCCACAAGGGCCGACAGGCCGGTATCGCGCACCAGATCAATCAGGGCTTCAAACACGGCATCCGATGTCGCCGGGTCCAAATTGCCGGTAGGCTCGTCCGCCAACAAAACCTGTGGCGCATTGGCCAAAGCCCGGCAAAAGGCCACGCGCTGCTGCTCGCCCCCCGACAGCTCGGCCGGGCGATGGGCCGCGCGCGCCTGCACCCCCACCCGCGCCATTAACGCCATAGCGCGGGCGCGCGCCTGCGCTTGGCCCACACCGGCGGCCAGTTGCGGCAACATGATATTTTCCAACGCCGAAAATTCCGGCAATAGATGATGAAACTGATAGACAAAGCCCACGTCTTCGCGGCGCACAAGGGTGCGGCGGCGGTCTGACAAGCCCTGCATCGGCTGCCCGGCAATTTCTACGCAGCCCGCATCGGGCGTATCCAACAGCCCCGCCATATGCAGCAGCGTCGACTTGCCCGCCCCAGATGGCGCCACCAGCGCCACGATCTCGCCGCGTTGCAACACCAGATCAACGACGCGCAGAGCCTCGATCGCGCCTGCCTTGCCACGATTATAGGTTTTCGTAACGCCGCTTAAACGCAACGCAGGCGGGGGGGCGGTGTTATTCATAGCGCAATGCCTCGACCGGGTTCATGCGCGCCGCACGGCGGGCGGGGAAAATTGTGACCACGAAAGACAGGCCCAAAGACAGGCCCACCGCCGATAACACATCGTCCAATTCCAGCCGTGCGGGCAGGTAATATATACCACGGATCGAAGGATCCCAGGCATTGCCGCCGCTTAAGCTGTTGATAAAGCTAAATATCGGGTCGATATACAGCGCAAATAGGCAGCCCAAAACAACGCCAAAAACCGTGCCCAAAATGCCGGTGAACGCGCCACAGATAAAAAATACCCGCAAAATGGCGCCTTCGGTCAGGCCCATGGTGCGTAAAATACCAATGTCGCGGCCCTTATTTTTGACCAGCATAATCAGCCCCGAGACAATATTCATCGTGGCGATCAGCACCAAGATCGACAAGATCACAAACATCACCCTGTCTTCGATTTCGAGCGCGGATAAAAACCCGCTGCTGGCATCGCGCCATGTCCAGATTTGCGCGCGCGGCCCACCAGCCCCCAATAGGGCGGTGGCCATGTCGTCTACTGTCTCGGGTGTGGCAACCATCACCTCTAGCTCGTCTGCCACACCTTGACGGTTGAAAAATGATTGCGCTTGGTCAAAGGGCAGATAGACGCGGGTGCGGTCAATATCGTAGCGACCCGCCGTAAACACATACACCACCTCAAAAGGGCTGACGCGGGGTTTGGCGCCAAAGGGGGTTTTCACCCCATCAGGGCTGATCAGGCGAATGGTATCGCCCACCCCAACATTCAATTCGCGCGCCACCCCCGACCCGATGGCAATGCCACTGCCAAAGCGGCCAATGTCACCCAAGTGCCCATCGCCCTGCCCGATACGCGGGATGGCCCTAAGATCGGCCGGGGCAATGCCAAACACCTCGACCCCAGCGTTGCGGGTGCGCGCGTTGATCATCACCTGCCCCTTTACCAAAGGGGCCACACGGGTGACACCGGGCACCTTGGCAATATCGGCAGCGATTGTTGCATAATCGGGCATGGTGCGATCCAGCCGGCCTGTCACCGGGTCGATCTGCCCCATGGAATAGACCGTGACGTGGGCATTGGCGCCCAAAATCGTATCCACGAATTCCGCCCGAAAGCCCGAGCGAACCGCCAAAGTGGCGATCAGCGCAAAGACCGCCAAGGTAATCCCCAGCAGGCTGATCCATGTCATCACGCTGACGCCGCCCTCGGCCCGGCGGGCGCGCAAATATCGCCACGCGATCATCCATTCATAGCGGGCAAAAGGCGCGGGGGTTGGCGGGCGCTTTGGCGGCGGCAAGGGGGTACTCCGTACTGGTGTGCCGCGCGACCTTGCGCATTCGGGGCGGGCGGGTCAACCCCACCGGCACCCACCTAGGCGGCTGCGCGCCTAATGGCGGCGCAGCGCCATAGGGCTGCATCAGCACCACCGTATTGAATCCGCTCCCGCCCGTTGGCGCCACGATTCGCCGCGTCAGCCGGTTCGAAACATAAAGCGCGTCTTGCCAATGCTCGTCGCGCAAGTCGCTGTTATCAAAAGCTATCATCACACCCCGGCCCTTTGCACATGCGTCCGGCAGTTTCACACACCACTGTCGGGCCAAAGCGACACACACACGCAACCAGCCCACGTGCAACTTGGCAGAGAATTCACCCAATCCCAAGCGAAAGCCGCGAAACAATTTCTTGCACGATTAGCGACAATGAAAAAGGGCGCCAAGCCACCGGCCCAACGCCCTGAAACAGCGTGAAAATAGGCCTTACAGCCCGCTTACCCGATGCGGCGCATAGATCTGCACCAGCCGGTCAACCGCAGCTTCGGGCGACATTTCTTCGCTCTCGCCGGTGCGGCGGCATGTCAATTCAACCACACCCTTTTCCAGCCCGCGCGGCCCGATGGTGACGCGCCAAGGCAAGCCGATCAAATCCATCGTCGCAAATTTCCCGCCTGCGCGCTCTTTGCGGTCGTCATAGAGCGGTTCCAGCCCATGGGCGCCCAGCGCGGCATAAAGGCTGTCACAGGCGGCATCGGCGGCGCTGTCGCCTTGTTTCAGGTTTACAATACCCACGTGGAACGGTGTTACACCTTCGGGCCAGATGATGCCGCGCTCGTCGTGGCTGGCCTCGATGATGGCGCCGATCAGGCGGCTGACGCCAATGCCGTGGCTGCCCATATGCACCGGCACCGGCTTGCCATCGGGGCCCTGAACGGTGGCGCCCATTGGGTCGGAATATTTGGTGCCAAAATAGAAGATCTGCCCCACCTCGATACCACGGGCCACCCGGCGGCGCGCCTGCGGGATCTGGTTAAACACCGCCTCGTCGTGGGTTTCATCGGTGCGGGCATAAAGCGCGGTAAATTCTTCCATGATGGCGCGGCACTGATCATGGCTGTCATAATCAATTTCGCGGGCCCCAAGGCTGATATCGGTCACCGCGCTGTCATAAAACACCTCGGATTCGCCGGTCTCTGCCAAGACCAAGAATTCATGCGTATCATCGCCGCCAATTGGGCCGCTGTCGGCGCGCATGGGAATGGCCTGCAGGCCCATGCGTTCGTAGGTGCGCAGGTAGCTGACCAGATGGCGGTTATAGGCGTGCAGCGCATCTTCCTTTGTCAGATCAAAGTTATAGCCGTCTTTCATGTAAAATTCGCGCCCCCGCATCACGCCAAAACGCGGGCGGATCTCGTCGCGGAATTTCCACTGAATGTGATACAGCGTCAGCGGCAGGTCTTTGTAGCTGCCCACATTGGCGCGGAAAATATCGGTGATCATTTCCTCGTTGGTGGGGCCATACAGCATGTCGCGGCCCTGCCGGTCGGTGATGCGCAGCATTTCCTCGCCGTAGTCATCATAGCGGCCAGATTCGCGCCACAAATCGGCCGATTGCAGCGTGGGCATCAGCATGGGGATATGGCCCGCGCGCATCTGTTCTTCGTGCACGATGTTTTCCAGCTTGCGCAGCACCTTAAAGCCCAGCGGCAACCACGAATAGATGCCAGCCGATTGCTGTTTGATCATGCCCGCACGCAGCATGTAGCGGTGGCTGACAATCTGCGCCTCGGCGGGCGTTTCTTTGAGAACGGGCAGGAAATAGCGGCTTAGGCGCATTGGAAACCTCGGGCAAATGGCTTTGGCCTGTCCTAGCGGGAAGGCGCCACGCTGGCAAGCGGGTGTGGGGGCTTCCACGCCGAACAACCTTTGGTTAACTTGATGCTGAAATCAACATTTTTTAGGAGAGCATATGCAGCCCACCACCACAACCCTTACCCTGCCATTTTCGCCGCAAGCGTTTTACACCTTGGTGCTGTTTGTGGCTTTGGTGCTGGGGTCGGGGCTGGTTTTTGCGCTGTTGCATGGCCCGCATCACAAACGCCCCTCGGTGATCGAACGGGTGCGGTCGTTTTTCCAGCTGGATCAGCTGCCGCTGGGCGTGGTGTTTTTGGGCGTTTTGCTGTGGGTCATGTTGTTTACAACCCTCTTTATCGGGCTGATCTATGTGATCACCGAGGCGGTGCGAACCCCGTATCCTGAAGGGGTGGATGACAGGTGGGATTTCCGCTTTGCGCTGGCCAAGCTGACCGCAATCACCGCCGTTATCGGCGCGCTGATTGCCTTTCCCTTTACGGTTTGGCGCATTCGTCTGACGCGCGAACAGGTCAGGATTGCCGATGCAACGCGCGCCCTGACCGATACATCGCTGTTTAACGAAAAGTTTAGCGCCGCCGCCAACGGCTTGGCCACGCGCAAACAGGTCACGCAGATTGCCCAGAAGGGCGACAGTAAAACCGTTTTGACCGAATGGGCAGATGACCTTGTCAGCCGCGCCATCGCGATCGAGCAGCTAGAGGGGCTGGCCAAAGAACGCCCCACCGAAGCGCCCCGTATTGCCCGTATCCTTTCGGTCTATTTGGCCGAAGTGTCACGCGACCACCCGGCCAAACAGCCGCCAAAGGGGACAAAACCCGCAGCACTGCAAGACTGGGCCAAACACCTAATGCCCCGGTCAGATATGCAAAAGGCCGCACAAACCATGGGGCGCATACGCACCGTAATTGGTGTTGACCTTGGCGAGGTGGTTTTGCGGTTCTGCAATCTGCAAGGCTGCGATTTGAAAAATTTGAACTTTGACAAAGCCATAATGCAAGACGCCCGTTTGCAAGGTGCGCAGATGTGGCGCACGCAGGTGCAGGGGGCACACCTGCACAGGGCGCAACTGCAAGGGGCAAACCTAATTGGGGCGCAGATGCAAGGGGCTGACCTTTCTGGAGCAGAATTTGATGCCGAAACAAAATTTCACGGTGCAGATCTATCGGGCGCCCAGATCTATTCTGTTGATTT
>Ga0181559_10004948_pt1 | contig 12806 bp, 8 predicted proteins | sample 011ome_21_FD_133752 | JGI IMG/M metagenome (GOLD analysis project Ga0181559, IMG submission 133752) | Coastal salt marsh microbial communities from the Groves Creek Marsh, Skidaway Island, Georgia - 011508AT metaG (megahit assembly) | ecosystem: Environmental > Aquatic > Marine > Intertidal zone...
GGTCGCTCATGTTGCTTCCACGCCTGGAATCGAGACACCGGCACGCTCACGACGCTTCCCGATCGTTTTCTTCCGTCCGCCGCTCGACCCAGGACCACGAACGACGCGCTCACTTCTCCCGCAAAGCGCCGCCGCCGTGACTCACCCTTAGCAATCGAATCAAAGTGACTGTCATTTTAGTCGCGCGCACGTTCTTTACGGCGCGCAACACATCCATAAAAAATCCAGTGCGTCGTATTACAAATAAGTCGTCGTCGTTCTTGGAGCTGCTTCAGCATCGTCGTCATCGAGCTTCTATCTATAGAGCGCCGTTGGGCTCTCGCTATTTGCTGAGTTGTTTGTCTACTGAGTCACCGATTTTTCGCATCGGCGCCGAATCAACCGCGCGATTACTCCTCTTGACTCCTTCGCACACATCGCGCCACACGCTTCTTGAACGCCGGATAATCATCACGCCACTCCTTGGCCGCGTCTACGTTCGCCGGGCTCTCATCGTTCGGATCGGAAAGCATAGAAATCACGCTCAACATAATCGTCTCCACCGTCTGCACCGGACTCCATCGCTCGCTCGCGTCCTCGTACCCGTTGGGATCATTCCCAGGCGAGTGTAAGATCGATATGCACACCCGTCCATCGGCGTACACGTTCGGATGCCACATCTCGCTCACGAACTTCACCGTCGGCGGCTTATTCGGATAATCTTTCGGAAACGACATGTTACACGTGAAGAACCCGCCCTCGTACAGCGTCTCGGGCGGTCCCATGACCGTGACTTGCCACTCGAACACGTTGCAATCATCCACCAAACCCGCGGAGAACCCCTCGATCGGGTTTCTCGAAAGCTCTGCTCGCGTTCGCGACGCGTTCGCGTCAGTCTCCCGCGCGCGCGCGCCGAAACAGACGCGCGACACCGCCGCCAGCGATCGGTCGAAATCCCATCGCTCGCGCCGTCGTCGCGTCGCGCGTCGCGCCCGAATCCGCGTCGCGCGCGTCGCGTCGCGCGCGTCGCACCTTTGAGCTGCTTCCGGAGCAGCAACACCGCCTGATCGCTCATCGTTCCTTCCGTGCGCGCGGCGCGCAGTGCCGCCACTCGGCGTCGCGTCTCGAGTCATCGTCATGACTGACGACGACGACGACGACGAGGCGAGCGACGAGGCGCTGTACGACGACGATCGCGCGCTCTCCACGCATGTCCTGCGCGTGACGACGCGCGCGCGCGACGACGACGCGCTCGCCGCGCACCTCGCCGCGCTGCGATGGACGGCGAAACGCGACGCGCGCGTCGTCGAGCTCGAGCGCGCGCGCGCGAGCGACGACGACGACGACGACGACGCGCGCGCGATGGACGTCACGATCGCGTGGCGGTGTCGCGCGTGCTCGAGCGAGGACGCGCGGCTGGAACGGCGGGTGCGGGCGTGGATGGCGACGCGCGGTTGGGACGCCGAGGCGACGACGACGATGACGGCGCCGGGATACGTGCCGCTGGGATCGATCGATGCGGTGACGAAAGAGACGCTCGATTGGGGACGGAAGGACAGGACGGATGAAGAGCGCGTGGCGGCGTTCGCAGACGCGGGCGTGGCGACGTGCTTGAAAGCGGTGGACGAAGAGACGACGCGGGAAATTCGCGAGGCGACGGAGCGATTCGTGGAACGCGTCGAGCGGAGGTTCGAGGAATCGTTCGGGGATATAGTGTACGGGCGCGATCGATTCGCGTTTCGAGAGATTGGTTCGCGTGGAGGCGAGCGATTCGATGCTCTAGTAGATTTAGAACTCGAGGAGTGGGCGACGCTTCGCTCGCTCGCTCGCGAGGACGCGCCGTGGCTCGCGCTCGTCGACGCGCTCATGCCGAACGGTTGGAACGTGCACGTGTCGGTGGTGTATTCCAGACCCGGCGCGAAAAATCAAGAGTGGCACGCAGACGGTCGACATCTCGACGTCGAGTGCGACGTCCGCACGGGATGCGGTCACGCACCGCCGTACGGCGTCTGCGTCTTCATGCCGTTGATCGATTTATCGCGCGAAACCGGTTTTACGCAGTTCTTCATGCGCAGTCACAAGACGAGTAAACTCATCGGTTTCGGCGACGCGAGCTCGATCTTACGACTCTCCTTCGATGGAATTCTCGACGCGGGTCAAAGCGTGGCGTACGACTACCGCTTACTCCACCGCGGCATGGCGAACGACTCGCTCGCCAATCGACCGGTGTTGCAATTTCTCTACACCGCGCCCGCGTACCGAGAGACGAAAAACTACGGCACGCGATCGCTGTGGTCATCGCAGTAAAACAGCTAGGTTGCTAGGGCTAGATCATAGGCATAGATAGATTCCCACGCTCGATTCATTCGTTCGTCCGTCGCTCGGCGTTCGCCACCGCCCCTCGTCTCGCCCGCGCCTTCGCCCGCGCCGCCGCGTTCGCCGGGTTCACCGGGAACTGCGCTCGCGCGACGGCGGTGTTAAACGCCTTCGTCGACGGCACCTCGACGTCTTTATTCCCGCCTCCCGCGAGTTTCGCGTGCGCTATGCGTTCGTACGCGATGCCATAATGTGAAGCCAGCGCTAATCTTTGCTCGCCCCGTTCGAGCGCGTCCTCGAGCGCGGCGCCGCTGACGTCGGCGCGCGCTCGAAACGCCGCGCGCGCTTCGACGACGGCGTCCCTCGCCTCGACGCGATCGAGCGCGCGCGCGGCGCGGATGATGCGGCGAAACAACGCCGCGGCGGCGCCGTCTCCGCGCGCCATGGTGTGTCGTTTAATCGTTTCGTTCGTTCGATCACATCGCTAGCGTTTCACCTCGCGCGCGCTCACTCATCGTCCGAATCGCTGCCGAACGCCGGCCCCGCCTTGGCGTACATCTCCGCCGTGAACGTCGTCGGTCGTCCGCGCCTGGCGCGTCGACCGCCCTCTATGATGTTCGACGCGTCCACCTCGTCCCCCGACAGATCGTCCACGCACTCGCTGTCGACCGAATCCGCGTCGCTATCGTCGTCGTCGTCGTCGTCCTCGCGCGCGGGCTTCTTGCCCTCGCGCGCGTCGCTCGTCGTCGGTTTCGTCGCCGTCTGGGATTTAAAAAGCGTCAGTCGGTCCGTCGTTCGCGCGTCGCGGCGTCGCGCGCGGCGCACCTTCTTCGCCGGCGGCGCGTCGGCGGCGTCGACATCGTTGACGCGCTTCGCCGGGACGGCGACGTCGTCGTCTTCGCTGTCGCTCGCGAGCGCCTTGCCGCTCATCGCGTCGACGATCGAGACGCGCCAGAGTGACGACGCCGAGACGCCAGAGCGACGCGCGATCGCGACGACGCGCGCGATGACGACCGGGGACGTGTGGACGGACATGGCGGTGATATTCACCGCGATCCTGGCGACGATGCTGGCGTCGTACGCGACGCTGACGCCGGTGAAGACGACGAGGCGGCGGACGACGACGACGGCGGCGACGAGCGGCGCGCGGTGGTTCGCGTGCGCGAAGACGCGCGCGAGCAAGGCGGAGGGGGAGATGTTTTGCCTGAAGTACTCGGCGTGCTGGATCGCGAGCGTGGGGGTGGTGATCGCGACGCGGGCGTACGAGTCGTTCGGGCGTTGGGGGTACCTGGCGTATTGCGGCGCGTGCGCGGCGCCGGCGATCGTCGCGCCGCTGATGCGCCCGAGCGCGAGCGATCGAGGGAAAGCGCTGAGCGAGCGTTACATCGTGAAGGCGAACGTGTGGATCGCGGTGTTTAGCTTTATCGGAAATTACTGGTACACGCACTACTTTTACGCGGTGCTCAAGGCGGAGTACACGTTCGACGCGCACCGCTTGAACGACGTGCCGATCTCGATGTATCTCATGACGCACGCGTATTTCATGTTTTACCACGTGTTGTCGAACGCGGCGTTGCGACGGATTCGAACGGGGTACGTGAACGACGCTTGGCGTTTCGGATTCGAGTGCGCGGCGGTGGGCGCGATGGCGTACTCGACGGCGTTCATGGAGAGTTTAACCATTTGCGGATTCCCGTATTACTCCTTCGCCGATCGGCACATGGCGTACACGCTCGGATCGGCATTTTATGGAATTTACTTCTTGGTGTCGTTCCCAATGTTCCTGCGCGTGGACGAGACGAAGGCGATGCCGATGTCGCAAGTGTTTTGGGAAGCGATGGGGAGCGGCATGGCGGTGCTGTGTTTGTTAGATTTCGTTCGCGTGTATCTGCGCATTCCGTTCACCATGCGCATCAGAGGGTGATGCCATCGAAAGAAGAGCTTGTAGTAGTCGAGATGTGATTTTACAACTTTATTACGTCAACGTACGAGTCAACTTTTTCAAGCACGCGAGCGTTTGCTCCGTCTTGACCAACGCGTCGCGCGCTTCGGTTTCTTCCTTGTATCTTCCTTGCTGCGCAAAAGTCATCGCCCGACGTCTGTGCACGATGCGATTGCTGTCGATGATATCTCTCATTTTTTCGACGCGCGTCAAAAACTTTTCGCTTACCAAAGACCGCTTGTTGGACGAGTTTTCAAACAACGCCACCATCGTGTTCACCGCGGATTCCAAAAGCGTCGGCCTGTCGCGGTACTGTTGCAGATGCTCCGTCATGGTCATCACACTGTCGGGGCATTGTTCCAACGCACTCGCGTAGTGCTTATCGCGTGCGATGATCTCGAACAAATCGTACGCCGCGGTCAACAAAGGTACTTGTGACGCCGAGCGGCTGCACTGTCGAACGTTGCGCATCAACGCGTGCAGCACGCGAGGCGAGGTGACGATGCCTCGACACGTCTTGGACAGATTCCAGTGTTCGGTGAAGAACATGCAACCACGCAGGCAGTCATCGCGCGCGTGCGGCGCGACGATCATATTCGCAGCTTTTTCAGCGCGCGCGTGTAAAGGATTGACAGGCTGCGCCTTGGCGGCGATTCTCTTGCGATGCCACTCCAATTTATGCACCGCGTGCTTTCGCGCGAGCCAGCCGCGAACGAAGGCTTGGATTACCACCACGTGTTGTTCGAGCAAAGCTTTTCTCGTGAACGCCGACACAGGACGCCGACTTCGCTGAGTGATTTCCTCGCTAGATTTCTCTTCCTTTTGAAGTAGATTCGCGGCGGCATCCTTCTCGGCTCGTTTCGCCTTGGACGCCTTGCGCCGCATCTTTCTCACTGTTTTTCTAGCGAGGTGACCGCGGCAGAACTTTTGAATGCATGTCGCCGCCTCGCGCTCACGAGCCATTCGCGCACGCATCTGCGTCTTCCGCGCTTGCAACTTGAGCTCTTTTTGACGCGGTAAAATTTCGTTCACGAACTTGCGACGAGTTTGCCAACGTCGCACGTATGCTTGCAGCAACGTGACGAAGTACGTCTTCCATTGAATGTTGTCGAGTCCGTCGCGCGTGCTGTATCCACGCCAGTGACGTTGAATCGTCGTCGCAGCTTTCTTCTGACGCTCGTTTTCTATCATTTGCGAACGACGTTTGTACGCATTGTAGTCCAAAAATCGTCGAACACGCCGTTGGATTGTCACGCTAGCCTTCTTTTGCGCCACAAAGGTCCGGCGCGCGGCGGCGGCGCGAGCGCGCGCTTGCGATAAAATCACGAACCAACGCAAGCGAAGGAAGTGCTTGCGCATCATATATTTTCGAAACGCAGCTTGAATCTTCGTTGCAGCGCTGTGAATTATTTTCATTCGCGCTTCGACGATGCGCTTTGCTTCGGCGCGCGCGGCAAAAGCCCTCCAGTGCATCTGTATAATGGTCGCAGCGCACGTCTTGTTCACGTATTCGTTACGCGCACAAACCGTTCGGTACCAACCTTGGATCAAAGTCGCAGCTTGCTTTTTGCGCAAGAACTGATTTCTTTGCGCGCAACCTCGTCGCATCTTTTGCACCTTTTCCACCGCCCACTTTGTGTCTTGGAATTCCAGGCGCGCCGTGTGCATGCGTTTGAAGGATTGAATCTTCACCGCGGCATTCTTCATATTGAGGAACTCTCGCCGCGCTACGCACGCGCGTCGGAAAGATTGCAGCTTTACGATTGCATTCTTTCGCGCATTTACCGCGTCCACTGCCTGTACGCGGCGAACGTGCGATGCAATTACCGTCGACGCCGCGTTCCACTTGCGAACGACTTCGGCAAACTTGGGTCGGTTTGGACGATTCCATCTCCACCAGCGTTGGATGCGGACGCAAGCGACTTCTTGCTGCCGTAATAACAGCAAGCGCGCGCTGAGAAACAGCAAGTATCCACTTACTGCCCGTGGATCAGGAGAGTCCAGGCCTTCGTCACTGGTAAATCGTATATCAAACGTTGGGTTCGGCACGCCGCCGAGCGCTTGAAGTGCCTTGGCAACCGCAGCAAAGTTGTCACGCGCCAACTCCCGAGCGTGTTTTGCCGTATCCGCATTCGCATCGTCGAGCTTCAGCGGAGCATTACCAATGCGACGCTTTGGAATCATCATGGGCGCGTAAGCGCGAATAAGAGCGCACAGAGCGCGACCATCGGTGAAAGCGCCGCCGAGATTGTTGAGCTCAACGTTTTGAGTCGCGCACGCAGCCCGCGCCCAGGCGTATAGGCGCGCTTCCATGGCGCACTGCGGCGCTTCTATGACGGAATCACCGCGTCGTGCCGCTGACAGCCGTTCGATACGCTTGATATCTGGCACTTTACCGCCCAATCTAGTGATCTCTGAGTCCAACGACTTGGGCAGAAGCAAGCCCGGCGCCGAATAGTGCATCATCAACGCCCACAACAACCCCATCGTGTGCTCGAGGTGACCATCGACGATATCCTCAGCTTTGATTCGGCTCCACGTACCAGGCAAGCCAACTTGTTGATCCTTGATCGCTCGCAGCGCAACCTCGACATTCTGCACCCTGTGAGCCCTGGATGCGCATGGGAAGTGCACCTCGCTCAACAGACTTCGCTTCCATTCCTTGTTCTTTTCGTCGTAGCTCATGAAGAGTACGTCGGCGTTCAAAACTTCCATGAGTCGGCATAGACGCACGCCGTCGCGCAAATCGACAGCCAAGTTCGTGCACTGAAAGTCGTACTCACGAATGGGATTTTGTTTGTAGTGCAACTTGTACGAACATTGACTCAAGTTGCGAATGACGTCGCCTTCGCCGTACATCGAGCCTTGCAACGCCGTGCGAAGTATGTCTTCACTTCGTTTGAGCGCCGCGTGAGGACGCATAAGTAATGGCGTGTTCGGGGGTAACCCACTCATCGCTGCGCGATCGAGAATGAACACCAGCAGTAAAACGCGCTTGAGAACGCTTCGGCTCAACGCCTCTTCGTATCCGTGTGCGAACGGCGGCGCGCCGGGCACGTGCCCGGTTCCAAATTCAATCTCCAAATCTCTATCACGGAACAAGGCGGCGATGCATTCCTTCTGAATCTCGTGCAAATCGCCGCGTCGCTTCCACACGATGCCTCCGCCGACAACCACATCGACGCCGAGTTGCAACCAAAACGGTGAGAAGCACGACAGCGCGCGCGCAAATTCCTCCTTGAGCGCGACGTTATCCATGAACGTCTGTCCGGTGTTCAATCTGAATCGAGCGTTGTCAACGTGTCTGTAGGTCTTTTTCAGGACTCTCCCGAGCTCGTCATCGTAGCTGTACAATGACGTGAGTTTGTTTCGAACAGTTTGCCGCACTTCGCGAGCCGAGGCGTTCCCTCCTCGGTTCGCAGACGGCGAGTCGTCGCCCATCGTGCCGACGTCGTCGATGACGATGGTGTGATTCAACCACGCAATGAACGCGAGCTCTTGCTGACGCAACCATATTCCCGCTTGGAACTCGTCGGACACGTCTCGACTCGTAGAACCCTCGTGGGCGTCGCCCGACGCCGAATCTTCTCGCTGAAGTTGCAGCGCTCGCGCCACCGGCGCGAGCGCCAAAGTCGCCGGTTCGTCCTCCAGCCGACGCTGCTTCGCACGCATCGCGTCCAACGCCAACTTATCCTCACCCGCGAGTTTGCGCGGCGACGTCGCGAGCGACCGCCGCGTCGCCAACCTCGCATCTCGCGGACGTTTCGTCGCGCTCGCCACGCGTTCCTCGGGCGCTTCATTCGTCAACGGTCGTAAAACTTCGCCCTTGGCCACGCCGCGAATGCGCGCCTTCATCTCCACCTCGGGCATGGGTACCGGCGCCTCCGCGGCGACCACGAACGAGATTTGCCCGCAGTACGTCGCCGCCATCGCCCTCTGCGGCGTCCACGTCAACTGTACGCGCTCCGTCGTGCCGGGTTGAATCGTCAACGTCTCTCGATCGAGCGAGAAGCCGTCTCGAGCGATCGCTTCGCAATCCGCGAACGCGACTTCTTGCGTCAACGCCGTGTCGTTCACGATATCCAACCCCTCGCACCCGGTACCTCCCACGTCGACCGCGCCGAATCGCACCACCGGCACCGCGTCCGGCTCGCTCAAAACCGCCCGTCGTCGCTCCCCGCTCGCGCGAGCGCTCGGCCGCCGCGCGTCGTCGACGGCGTCCCCTCGCGCGCGCGCGTCCTTCATCTTCCCTCCCATCCCACCCGCCGTCCCATCCCGCGCCTCCGTCGCGCGCGTCTCCGACGCATCGCTCTCACGCGCACCCCCCACCGCGGTCACCGCGCTGATCGCGCGCCACAGCGCGTCGGCGTCGCCGCGTTCCGTCGTCGCCATGCCGCTCAACGTTCGTTCGATCGTTCGCCCGACGCGCGAATCCGCTCGCGTTCGTCTCGCGCGCGTCCCAGCTCGACGTCGCGCGCGACGAACGCGCGTCGCGTGATCTACCCCCTCGCGCGTCGCGCGTCGCTCGCGCGCGTCTCGCGCGTCGCGTCGCGTAATGCCGCGCGCGTCGCTGTGTCGGTTTGGTTCCCCCGAAAATTTTCCATCCGTCGGCGCGAATCGCGACTTCGCGACGCGGATGGCGCCGACCGCGCCTCGGCGCCGGCGCCCGAGCGCGCGCGGGAAAAAATCGCGCGCGCTCGACCGACGCGCCGATCCGCTCGCGTACTACACCGCCAGGGTCGACCGATGGTTCGACCGCCATCCGATCGCCGGCGCGGGCGTCACCGTCGTCACGCTCGCGGCGTTTCTCTACCTCGTCTACGCCGTGTCGCTCGCGACGGGGCTGTACCGGAGGTACATCGCGAGACACACGGAACCACTGCTGATGAAACACGTCGTCCCGGCGTGGACGACGTGGACGACGCGCGTCGAGCGCGCGATGCGACGGTTGGCGGGCGACGCGTGATGGGCGCGCGCGCGCGCGCGGCGTCGCGCATATAGGGAATGTATAGGATTCGAGGTGGCTCGAATACGAGATGTATGTAGTCTACATTCGATTTATCACCGTGAAAAAACAAAAAACGCTCGCGCGCGCGACGTCGAAGAATGCGTCGGCGTCGGCCGCGCGCGCGCGCGCCGTCGTCGCGCGTCGCCGTCGTCGGCGTCGTCGTCGGCAAAAATCGCGTCGCCAGTGAGGTCGAATCGAACGACTCGGCCGCTAAGCCGCTACGGCTTTGAAGGCCGCACTCCGCGCCAGCGAAGCTCACCCTGGCAAACAGTGACGTCGAGGTTTCGGCCACCATCGCGCGTCGCCGCCGTCGCCGTCGAAGTTATGGGTTTCTCGCCGCCCTGCGGCGCGATCGCCCGCGATCGACGGCGCACTCTGCCGCGCGTGATCGCGCGCGTCGACGGCGAGGATGCTGCGACGCGCGTCGACGGCCAAGGACGTCATCGGCTCGGTGCGCGCGCTGTGCGAGCGCGCGCGAGGGCGCGCGGGGACGACGCGCGAGGCGACGACGACGACGGGCGACGACGGAGGGTTCGCGACGACGACGACGGCGACGGCGCGCGGAGGCGCGCGCGAGGCGCGGGCGACGCGAACGGACGAGCGAGGGACGGGTCGACGCGCGGAACGCGCGGGGGAGGCGCTGCGCGCGGGAAGAGGGACGTTCGCGACGTGGACGACGGCGGGACGACGCGCGTTCGCGACGGCGACGGGGAGCGAACGGGAAGGCGAACGCGACGACGACGGCGAGGACGGTGATGGGAACGTCGACGGAGACTCGAAAACGAACAAGCACGAGACCGCGCATAAGTTGATCGATATTCCGGACGAGGTGCCGCACGATCCGCCGTTGTTGCGGTCGACGTTGGTGAAGAGAAGACTCGACGTGACGTTGGCGTGCGCGGAGACGGTGAGCGAGGCGATTAAGATCGCCACCGATAGCGTGGCGGACGGAGATTACCCCACGTCCTCGAGACAAGTTCGCATCATGATCACCAAGATTAAGACCAAGGAGGATATTCGCGAGGTTTTTGCTTTCATGGCGAAGATGCACCGCATTCGGTTGGCAAAGTACGAACCCGTCGCGACGGACACGCCCGAGGAAGCGGCGAACCGTTCGCAGTGGGGAGGGCACATGGTTTGGCGCGAACAGGTGGCGTTGGAATTGTTCAATGAAATTCGCAAATTTGACGATCACGAAGCCGCGGTGGAGATGGTTGAAAACCACGCGTCGCTGGGCGTAAAGTTGACGCGGACGGTGGCCAAGCAGGCATTTTTCAACACGTACACTGGACCTTTTGAGTACGTCTATCGCGTGTACGAAGCGGTGCGCGAAAGTTACGGCACGGAAGACTTCACCATGGCTACGATGATCGGGGCCTCGCTCGATAACAGGCACATGGATCTCGCTCGAGAGTACGCCGTCGCGTTTAAAGAGAGCGGCGCCGTCGTTCCGAGCAGAACGTATTTCAAGTTTTTGAAATGGGCCACGAGGATTGGCGAGCCCGAGCACGCGTTGTGGGCGAACGAAGAGCATATCGCGAGTATTCGAGCAACGCTTCAATCCCGTATTGAGCGAATGGAGCGCATCAACGCCGCCATCGAGGCGGGCACGCACACGCACAGGGGCGCCGAGAAGCTCGAAATTCCAGCAAAGTGGCGAGAGCCCGACGTGATGCCGATTACGCCTTTTTATTACGTTCACGTGGTCCGAGCGCATCTACTTAATCGCGATGTCGCGAGCGCGACTCGCATGCTGGACAGCATCCCGTCGTTTGAGCACACCACGAGAAAGCAACTGCGTACGGATATTCACGACAACACGCGCGGCTTCGAGCTCAAGACGTACAACGTTCAAGACCAGATTGTGGCAGTGCTCGCGGATTGGCCGCGCAAGCTTTACGTCGAAGAGAACTTCAACGGAGAGCCGTCCCGCGACGAGCTTCGCGAATCGATGAAGGCTGCCATCGACGGCGTCGCTCGCGACGACATCAAAGCCGCGTTCGCGTCGATGGACGTCGACGCCATCTTCGACGCCTTGGACGGCGACGCACAGGGGGATTCATTAGCAACCGAGGATGACCAGGCGGAGGAAGCATCCACTAGCGCTAGCTGAGTGAGTAGATCAGTTTTACAGACGAAATTTATGACGTCGTCGTCGCCCCTCGTCGCTTCTTTTCAAACGCCAACCATCAGCCGACGAACGACCATTCGGCAGAACGACGCGATGGCGTCGCATCCATCGTCGCCCTCGCGATCGCCCCTGCGCCCGACGCAACCGCAACCGTCGTCGCGACCGTCAGAGCCCGCGCCCGTGCGTTTCCGATGCGCCGCGTGCGCGCGCGCGCTCGAATTCGTCAACGTCCCAGCGCTGTCCAGAAACGCCACGTTGGAGGAATCTTTCGTCGTTTTAGCGCCCGAACTCGCGTTGCGCGCGAGAAAATCGGACGCGTCGAAATCTTCGAGCGGCGCGCCATCACCGGTGACGCTGGCGGCGACGCTGCGCGGACGAACGACGCACGAGGGAGGGACGATGGGGGAGTCGTTCGTGGTGCTGCCGAGCGCCGAACTGCGAGGCGAGGGAGGCGACGCGGATGCGAGCGTCATGGCGCGGATATTCGATATCGCGAGTGATTTGAGCGATATGGATCATCCGTTGTGCGATGCGTGTTCGTCGTCCGTGGTGGCGGAGATTGAAAGGCGGACGAAGGAGGCGGAGGCGGAGTGCGCGGAGTACGAGGAGACGTTGGAGGCGTTGCGCGAGGCGGAGGAGGAAGAGGAACGGAGCGAGTCCAGAGGGATCGACGGCAGGACGAGCGGGCGTGGTGGCGTGACAAAGGTGATTTCGCACGCCGTGAGGGACATGGAGAAGGCGGAGCGGGAAGCGGAGGAAACATTGAGGGCGTTGGAAATCGAGCTTGAGTCAACGCGCGCGGCGAGGAGCAAGTTGGCCAAGAAAGCGGCGGCTTTGGACGAGGCTGAGAATACGTACTGGCGCGAGTTCCACGCGTTTAAGAAGAATTTAAACGCGCACTTAGAAAAAAGAGATTCCATCGTGGCGCGAACGGAGCAAGCGCAAACGCATCTCGAACGTTTGGAAAAGACGAACGTGTTCAACGATGCGTTTCACATCTGGCGCGACGGTGCGTTTGGCACGATTAATGGCTTTCGTCTCGGGCGTCTCCCCGCGCCTGTGGTGGAATGGGAAGAAATCAATACTGCGTTTGGGCTGGTGTGTTTGCTGTTGCACTCCATGGCGCGCATTTGCAAGTTTACGTTTACGCAATACACGCTCAAGCCGATGGGTAGCTTTCCCAAAGTGTGCGACGCCAAGGGTAACGTGTTCGAACTTTTCGGGCCGGTGTCTATCATATCGTCTCATAAGTACGACAAAGCAGTGATAGGATTTCTCACCTGCCTCTCCGAGTTAGCTGAATTCATGCGGGCGAGAGATGTACGCCAGGGCGTGAATCCACCGTTTGAACTGCCGTACCCAATTTCTGGCGACAAGGTGGACGGAAAAAAGATGACGTTTACGTTTAATCGAGACGAGAACTGGACGCA